>Ga0209742_10000188_pt1 | contig 35312 bp, 40 predicted proteins | sample DeeMarSeWOR38_10_FD_187462 | JGI IMG/M metagenome (GOLD analysis project Ga0209742, IMG submission 187462) | Marine sediment microbial communities from White Oak River estuary, North Carolina - WOR-3-8_10 (SPAdes) (version 2) | ecosystem: Environmental > Aquatic > Marine > Intertidal zone >...
ATGACGGCAATAGCCAGCGCTGGCAGGATGATGGTGGTGAGACGGTTTTTTCAATAGGTTTCCGTAAGGATTTTAGTTCATAATCATTCATGATCTTGAGATTACAATAAAAGCCATCTGGCGTCGTATTGAAACTATATTGCAGGTGGGCGGGTGCTGTATACGGCCCGCGTCAACTATCCAGAGTTCGCTGGTTTTACCCATCGGTATATAAATCTGCCCTAACACATTCTCCTCCGTTTGTTGGTCTGATCCTACAACACAAAGTTTCTTAAAACAGGCTCTTACTCTGTAAACATGCAGCAGGTAAACCAAATGGAGATGTCATCACCAGTTCCGATTGTGATGTTTGTCATTCGACAACCGCCTGGTAACGTGAATATTCGGCTTAAGTGGCGTGACGGGTTGGAATCATCGTGTTCTAGTCCGTTTTTTTGCTTCTGAAGTTTGCGAGTTGAAGCTCACGCTAATCTGCTAAACCATTTGTCATATCAATATTGCCTGACGAACCGGTAGTTATTGATTTTTGTCATAGACGGCAAATTACCTAATAAACCATAATTATAATTTGGATCATCCAATCAGATTAGATAATAATCACGCACCAGCACTCTGCAAGGAGAACTCGCATGGCAGACTATCCCGATGACATGACCGATAAGGAAAAAATGGAGTTTGTATTTGGCATCCATGAAGATGACGAGGTACTTGAAAACTGGGATCGCAATGTAGCCACGTCACTGGCGGCAGAAGAAGGCATCAAGTTAACAGATGCGCATTGGGAAGTTGTGAGTTACCTGCGCAAACTCTACCAGGGTACCGGCGAAATTGACTATGCCAGAGATTTATCCGCAATCCTGGATCAGCGTTTTAAAGCCACGGGTGGGCTCAAATACCTGTTTACCCTGTTTCCCAATGGCCCTGTAACCCAGGGCTGTAAAATAGCCGGATTACCTGTGCCCAAAGACAGCAAGCAACCTTCGTTTGGTTCTGTGTCCTGATCCAGTTTTTCACGCCTCCGGATCCCATGGCATTCCATCCGGACCGTGTCGTTTATTAAAACATGTAGCCTGGATGCCGCTTGCGGAATCCGGGACAGCGATTCAACTATTAACGCGGATGTAACCATCCAGGCAGCAGCTTGTAGGGATCAACATCCACGGATTTATCGTAGGGTATTTCATAGTTATCCAGCATCTGTTGCAGGCTTTTATCAATACAACGATCAAACAAATCCGTGCAGCCTCCAATAAACTCACCACCGATATAAATTTGCGGCATGGTGGGCCAGTTGTTGGTTTTCTCCAGCACCTGGCGTAACTTGTTTCCACGATCATTATCCGCAAGCTCGACCGAATCAAGATCCACAGAACGGTAGTTAATGTTGTACTTGTCGAGGATTTTGCGCACCGACCAGCAGAACTCACACCATTCCAGCCCAAACATCACCACCGGATTTTCCTGATCGCGAATAATTGAGTGAATTTCTTTCACGGCCAGTTCATCCAAAGGTACATCTACTGAAAAGACTTCTTCGGCAACGTCTTCTTCAATGACATCGAAACGATAGCCGGGTGTGGAACGGGAAATCTCGTGCTCTTCTTCGCTCATTTCCGACGGCACATCGGCGAACAACGGCGTGGAAAGATAGCGTTCGCCGGTATCAGGCAACATACATAATATATTAGTGCCCTCCGGCGCAGTTTCGGCAATCTTTAGCGCACCTGCCAGCGTTGCGCCTGCCGAGATACCCACAAAAATGCCTTCCTTAGTGGCCAGATCTTTGGATAATTGCAAGGCAACATTACCATTGATGGGAACAATCTCATCAATATTGTTCACGTCGGTCACCTCTTCCACCAGCTTGGGTATAAAGTCCGGTACCCAACCCTGCATTAGATGCGGACGAAATAACGGATGGGTATCGCTATGGGAACCATCCGGATTCCGCGCCTGGCGAATACCGCTGGACAATATCGGTGCGTTGTCCGGTTCGCAGACAATCACCTTGGTATGCGGGCTTTTCTCTTTTAATACTCGCGATACTCCGTTCAACGTGCCGCCGGTACCAAAGCCACTGACCCAATAGTCCAGAGGTATGTCGTCAAAACTCTCAAGAATTTCCACGGCGGTGGTCTTCGCGTGGATATCCGCATTGGCAGGATTCTGAAACTGCAGCGGTTGCCACCAGCCATTCTTTTCCGCCAGTTCTTTTGCCTTGGCCACCATGCCGGAGCCCATTTTATCCGCGGGTGTTAGCACCACTTTTGCCCCGAGGAAACGCATCAGCTTGCGACGCTCGACGCTAAAGTTTTCCGCCATAGTGATTACCAGTGGATAACCTTTTTGCGCGCAGACCATGGCGAGCCCAATGCCCGTGTTGCCGCTAGTGGCTTCCACAATGGTCTGGCCGGGTTTCAGTTCACCGCGGCGCTCCGCTTCTTCAATCACACCCAGTGCCAGGCGGTCCTTAACCGAACCCATGGGATTGAAAGACTCGACCTTCGCATAGATGTTGACGTGTTCGGGACTGATATTGTTAAGACGAACCACCGGCGTATTGCCGACGGTGTCCAGTATGCTGTTGTAACGTTTACCCATAGTTACGCTCCTTTTCCCCTGGTTTTATTCTAATAATTAACTGGTTTAGTGAATGTACTTACCCGGCCACTTTGTTATTTTTGTTTTTGAGCAAACAATACTGCGGGACCGGACAAACCTTTGCCGCCACCTGCTCACCTGCGGCGATAACTTCTTCGATTAATTCTTCTGCCTGCTGCCAGGACGTGCGTGCCCCCACAAAACACGGCCGAATCGCAAGCTTGTTATTCACCAGTGTAGTACTGGGTATACTGCGCCCCTTATGTACCATCTTGCGGTGAATCAGCTGGTTAAGGTAATCCAGGTCCAGCCATTCATCATGCACATAACGAAAGCAACAAATGGACAAGGTGGGCTCCTGCACCACTTCCAGGTTGGAGTGCGCATGGGCCTGCTCGGCAACATAACGGGCCATGTCGTTGTGGCGACAAATTCTTTCCTTTAAGCCTTCCTTGCCGATCTCGCGTATCAATGCCCACACAACCGCGCCGCGCGATGGAGCGGATAGCTCTACTCCAAAATCGTAGTAAGGAACTCCGGAACTGTCCATGGAATGCTCGGCCTTGGTATCAGCAAACGATCCTTCCAGATAATCCGATGCCTGTTGAGTAAAAGCACGGTGCAGGATACTGCGGTCCCGCACGAAGGTGGCGCCAATACCCACCGGTGCGCCTAACCACTTGTGGGGGTCAACGATAACGGAGTCCGCCAGTTCCAGGCCATCATAAAGATGGCGCACTTTAGGATCGAGAATGCCCGGTAATCCGTACGCGCCGTCCACATGAAACCAAACACCGTATTGCCGGGCAAGTTGTCCGATAAGACGCAGTGGATCAATCGCACCTGTACCGGTTGTTCCCGCATTGGCCACTATCGCGACGGGCACAATATCGCCACGCTGATCCTGGTCGAGCTGTTTCATCAGCGCATTGGGTAACATTCTGCCCATGCTGTCAGAAGCAATGGCTATCACCGAATCGCGCCCCAGTCCTAATACAGCGGCAGCGCGATGTACGGTACGATGACAGGCGCGCGTGGTGTAAATATGACAGCGATGACTAATGCCATCACGCGCCGGATCAGAACCCCGTTGCTCGAACACCCACTGGCGGGCAGCGCCCAACGCGACGAGATTAGCGACCGATCCGCCGCTACTGTATACCCCTTTCATATGTGAAGGCAGTTCAAACATCTCCGCCATCCAGTCCAGGGAAAGTTCTTCCAGATAATTAAACGCCGTGAGTCCAAGACGCTGCGGGGCGGCAACGGCACCGGCCATATTGGCCAGCACACCGGCATTGGTCGCACCGGTGGTGATAAAAGACGTGCAGCCGGGATTGGGAATTTGTGATCCGTTGGGTATTAACGTCATGCCAATTTCTTCCATGAGCTTTTCGATGCCAACACCCTGTTGAGGTACCGGCTGATTCAGCACATCGCGCCAGTGTGCAGGTTGCTGCATTGCATCGTCATGTTCGAAGCGTTGATAGCGGTCGAGATATTCGCCCATTTTCTTTAACAGGAGAGAAATATCGCCGCAATCAGCTTTGTCCGTACTCATGGTTGTTTCTCGCAATATGTAAGATAAATCATTCTTGTCAGCGGTCGCGAGTGAAGCGGCTGCATGCTTTATTGATTCTGTTGGTGCCATCATGCAGCCTGCGTTCACTGTTATCGCCACCCGCGACTTCCTTTTTACGCCAGCACCTGCGCACCGTTTGCCATGAACTCCATGGTGCGTGGTACGCCGGCCAGTTCCACGCCGGGTATCAAATCGTCTGCGCTGATGCCCTTGGCTTTGGCACATACCGGGCATAGCCAGATGATGCCACCGTTATCGACAAACTCTTCCACCAGGCCGGCGAGCGGTTCATAACCTGGAGCGACCAGGTCATCGGTGCCACCCTTTACACAAAGATTCGCCGCATCGGAAGTGGCAAACACGGCGGTATCGGCATTGTTGGTAGCAGCTGACAGCGCCATGATAAATGACACCGTGGCGCGTTCCACATCGTTGGCACCGTCACGGCAGTTGATTAAATATTTTTGCTTCGTTGTCTTTTGTTCTAACATGGTCATCTCCTGATAGCTAGTGTTGTTACAGTGCTGTTACATTAAAGAGTCGTTGGGAAAGTTTTCACTCGTAATGTGAGTTAAAGAATAGAAACGCAGCGTTCTAAATGCTTGAAGAGCTTGTGTTATTATTCTGGAGATAATCTGTAGATTATGTGCTATCTTAAAAATCAATAACTTAAAGAGTACTTTTGACGCTAAAAGCCCGGTAAATCCCCTTGCCGGCCCCTTTTGAGCCACTGTTTCTTTTGAACAACAGTTTATTAAGATTCTTATCATGCGCTACCGCTTCAACGACTACATGCTGGATACCGAATCCCTGGAGCTCAGCCAAAGCGGCGTGCTGATTCACAGCGAACCCCAGGTTATCGAGTTGCTTGCTCTGTTGGTGGAAAACAGCAACCGGCTGGTGACCAAGGAAGAAATCAACAAGGCCGTCTGGCGTGGGCGCATTGTCTCCGAGGCCGCACTGAGCAGCCGCATAAAATCCCTGCGCCATTTGCTGGGTGACACCGGTAAGAAACAGCAATACCTGCGCACGGTACACAAGCGGGGTTTTCGCTTTGTTGCTGACGTAGTTCCAGTCGATGCAAATGGCGATAAAGCGCAAGCTGTACCGGTATTACAGGCACGGGCTAACCCCTACGCGACAACGTCAATTGATTCATCTCCCTCCCCTGTTATCGAAGCCGGCATACAAAAACCGGTAGTGGCTGTGCTGCCTTTCAGTAATTTATCCGGCGACGCGGAGCAAAACTATTTTGCCGACGCCATTACTGCCGACATCATTACCCATTTATCCAAACACCGTTGGCTGCAGGTGATTGCACGCAATACCATGCTCGGTTACAAGGGCAAGGCTGTTGATGTGCGCGAGTTGGCGAAACAACTGGGTGCAACGTATGTGGTGGAAGGCAGTGTGCAACGTGCCGGTAACCGCATTCGAGTCGGCGCTAATTTAATTGAAGCCACTACCGGTCATCAGATCTGGACGGATCGCTACGACCGTCAACTGGATGATATCTTTGACTTGCAGGATGAAATTACCGAAACCATCGCCGCACGCATCGAACCGGAAATCGGTTTTGCCGAACGCAACCGCGTGGTGCATGTTCGCCCAGGTAATCTCCAGGCCTGGGATGCCTATCACCTCGGAATCCATCATTTTTTCAAATTCACCGGTGAAGATAATCGCGAAGCACAGAAGTTGTTAAAGCAAAGCCAGGAACTGGATCCTAATTTTGGTGAAGCCTATGCGTGGTGGGCTTATGCGGTAGTGCTTGGCATGGTTTACTGGGATACCAAACCGACACAGGAATTAATGGACCAGGCACTGGCGGCATGTGACAAGGCATTGTCTCTCGACAGTCAAAATGCATCGTTCCATGCGTTGAAGGCGCGAGTACAAGTAGCACGTTGTGAATACAACAGCGCGCTGACGGAAAATGAAATGGCTATCAAGCTTAATCCGAGTTTTGCCGCTGCCCATTGCGGCCTTGGCGATTCACTTGCCTATGAAGGAAACTATAACAATGCCATGGTGTGTTTTGATCGCGCCATCGCATTAAGCCCTAATGATCCTCAGCTGTGGGCGTTTTATTCCTACGCTGCCCAGGCATTGTTGTTTCAGAAGGACTTCGAAAAAGCCCTGCAATATAGCGAGCGGGCCAGCGCTATACCCAACTACCAGTACTGGACCACCGCGCATATGGCCGTCGCCCTCGCCTATCTTGGCCGTGAACAGGAAGCCCAACAAACGGTAAAACGACTACTGCAACAGAATCCCAATTTCTCCATCACATTTGCCAGGGAAAAACTGTTTTATCTGAAAATGCCCGAGCAGATAGAGCTGTATATCAATGGGTTACAAATTGCGGGTGTTCCGGAACAATAGTTGGCAGTGCTTCCATTACAACAAAAGACCATGGTTACCGGCTTAATTTTGGATATTGTTATTAGGGGTGGAAACTGAAATACAGTCATCAGGAAAGGGAATTTGGTGGAGCGCCAGTGACCTTGTCTCTTTTCTTTTTAGCCTATTCTTGTATTCTTGGGCGAAACGCAAACAGGAGATTACTATGAAACGCGGAATACGCGTCATTGTTCTGACTTTTATAACCGTCATGTTCGTCAGTACCGTACAAGCCGAGGAATATAATATCAATCCAGGCATGTGGGAAACGAGTTATAAGGCGGAAGTATCCGGTTTACCACCAGAGATAGCTACCATGATGCAACAGGCTCCGAAGGTTGAACGCGAGTGCATAAAGGACAAGAACTACGATTTTAATCCTGGTGACGAAGCCAAAGAATGTACCTTTAAAACCACACGGCACAGTAGTGAAAAGCTGAGCTGGGAGATCACATGCGGTGGTGAGGGTGGTAACTCAAAAGGTCATGGCGAAGTTAATTTCAAAGGCGATACCGTATCCGGCTATTTTGATATGGTTATGCCGGCTGGTCCCGCTGGTCCCGTAAAGATGCACAACACCTTTAAAGGGACGCGTGTGGGATCTTGTTGAAAAAATGGAAAATACGCGCCAGGGATATCCATCGATAGACAACGACTGGTGGACCGCTTGTAGCCCATGTATTTGCGGTAAACAACCCACACGTGAAAAATATCAAATATTCTTTTTTTCTATTACACATAACGCCGCAAATCACCGGTTAATTGGAGCAGCGTGAGGCTTGTGGCATTCGCCACAAACTAACGCTGCGGAAATTTGTTCGTGTGAATTTGCCTGTTAGGTGCATTATTTCTGCTTATCCTTCATTACTGACTTAACCATCTTTCCAAAATTCTTATCCTTATTTCTCTTTTCCAAATAGGACATTTGATTATATTCTGACTCTTTTTTCATCTTTAGATAGTTTTTATATCGCTGCTCAGACAGTTCTCCGGCCTCTATAGCCGCTAATATTGCACAGCCTTTCTCATTTGTATGGGAGCAATTACTAAATTTACATCTTTGAGAAAGATTCAGTATTTCTGAAAACGTTTCTTCTAGCCCGTCATCCACTGACATACCACCAAGCTCTCTCATTCCTGGTGTGTCTATTATCATTGCACCATTTTCTAACCGAACTAATTGACGACTTGTTGTAGTATGCCGCCCTTTGCTTTGTATCTTACTTACGGCCTGAGTTTCAAATTTTATATTACCTATTATGCTGTTAAGTAATGTAGTTTTACCGACCCCAGATGAGCCCAACAGGCAATAGGTATATCCGCACTTTAATGAGTCAATAATTGAATCAATGTTTTTTCGGTTTAAATTGCTAAACTCAATCACGGTGGTTTGAGGGGCAACACTCAGAACTTTCTTCTTAATCTCATTAATCTCTTCATTTGGTATAAGGTCGCACTTGCTCAGAAGAATTACAGGTTCAATTTCACTTTCATTAACTATAACTAAATAGCGCTCCAACCTTCGAAGATTAAAATTCTCATTCAAAGACTGAATAATGAAAGCTACATCAATATTTGCGGCTATCAACTGGAAGTCAACTTGCTTCCCGGCCATCTTTCTCTTCAGTAGAGTTTTTCTTGGAAAGACACCATATATAATTGCATGGGAATCATTATCGTAAAAGTCGGCATACACCCAATCACCAACGGTAGGAAGATCACTAGAAGATTCAGCACTGTAAAGAAGGTTTCCTGATAACTCAGCAAATATTTCTTCTCGTCCATTTGTTACGGTGTAGCTGTTTTTATGCACGGAAACAACACGAGCAATGCCATGAATGGCAATTTTATCCTCATCAACTCGGCACTTAAACCAATCGCTATATCCTATGCTTTCTAGTTCACTCATAATTTTACTTGCGCTCAATTGCTCTATCGCCGGTAACGCCGCCAACAGTAACCGGGTCCGCTGTAGTGATTGGTTAGGCCGTCAGTTGTCAATGTACTTTATTTGACTATCAACAAAACACTCTATCTCTTTGCAAACACGATCAAAATGCTCATGTAAAACCCAGTGTGAGCCATCGGCAATATGCACGGACTTGAAGGTGCTGCAAAAAAAACGTCCATATCGTCAGTCAGTCGTCTATCGAGTTGTGGGTCCTGATCGCCCCAGATCAGAAGAGAGGGAACGGAGATTTTCCCGAATACTTTTTTACCCATGGAAGCTCTTACTACACCCATGCCGAATTCACCAAATGTATTGGCACGGTAGTAGTTGATCGTGCTTGTAAGAGCACCGGGCTTTTGTAGTGCCACCTTATAACGCTCAATGTCTTCATCACTAAAAGCATCCTCCTTGACCGGAGTGTTTGACTGAGGTTAAGAAGCGGCTTTTTCCGGATGTTGGCGGCATAGGCTCCACGGTGCGGCGAGTTGACAACAATGGCGGCTTCTATTTTTTCAGGATGATGCTCGGCAAGCTCCCACACGACAGAACCGCCCCAATCATGTCCGATTATGATCGCTTTGCTGTAGCCACAGTGATGCATCAGCTCCAGTATATCGCTCATGAGATACTTCATATCATAAGATGCTGTTGCATCAGGCTTGTCTGAATCGTTGAATCCCCGCATATCGGGTGCGACAACATGAAAGCCCTTGTTGGAAAAATATTCCAGATAGGGTTTCCAGGCATACCAAAACTGAGAAAAACCATGTAAAAAAATGATTAGCTCTTTTGCATTTTCGGGTTTTTCTTCCATGTAGTGTATGCGTAGGACTTTTTCATTAGCCGCACTAGGTGATATAGACAGAAATGATTGTTGCATTACCACCTCGTTTTATATTGGCCTAACGTCACGTCTGTGCGTCCGAGGGGCGCTTTGCGCCCGAACACAAGGGCATTGTTATGTGTTTTTACTAAGATATTCAATTGTTAGCCCCTTTATAATCGGTATGCCAACATTTAAATGAACAGGGTATTTACTAATTTGACCGGTTCTTTTGTACCCGCGCCGCTCATAATACTCTATAAGCTCCTGGCGCTGACTAACAACCGACAATATTAGTTCTTTTACCTTCAATTGATTGGCTGCATACTCTTCAGCTTGTGAGAGAACTTGCTTTCCTACACCCATGTTTTGATAAGAAGGTGATACTGCAAATGCACCGATATAAGCCTTATTTTCTTTTTGTTCGATACTTATACACGCAATCATAGTCTCATCGATTGATACAGTGAAAATATTTGAATTATGTTTTTGAATCAGTGTTTTTGTATCATCAAGACTTATTCTATCCCCTGAAACAATTTTGGTTTCTTTTGTCCATCCGTCCATACCGCGATAGGACAGATTAATAAGATCCTTGATTCTTTCGGCATCTTCAATGCTTGCGGGTACTAGTTTTAAGTTCTTCAGCATTTGCGAATTTCTTTCTACACATAACGTATGAGGTAAGAGGCGATATAAACAGCGAAGCTGTTTAGCGTCCACTGACTTGAACGATTTGTTAGGTATTCAGCACTCTCTTCCATGCTTTACGAAGTATATTATTGACGTTGCTTTCGATATTTTCTCCATGTGCGAGAATTACCCGTTCAGCATTCCAGCTGAGTATTTTATGTAACCCAATTTTAACAATATTTTTTTTGCCCCAGCCCACTTGATACTCCGGGGCGGCTTTTGGATTATTCCACATCCTGAAAATCAATTTCCACCAAAATCGTAGATACAACCCTGCATGGTGTTGATAATCATCGCCAATATTTTCAAGTAGATCTACAAGAATGAGTGTCTGTGATGGTTTATGGAAAAAAGCCACTTCCCATATAATTCGGGTTCCTTGTATTAGGACCTGGTCCAGGGTATCTTCCCATCTTGTATCGGGTTTATTACCTAAAACCCAGTCAAACCTTATATCAGGTCTTTTTCTTTCTAATCCCGGACATATAAATGTTTCTGCCTCCGGATATTGCTGCTGAAAATCTGTAACAAATAAATGATGAAAATTACCGGGAGCTATAATGAACTTGACCTCACCAAGATCATCAATCTGCTTTTTTATAGCATCATCTATTCTGCAGGGGTCATGAATGATTAGCTCACCGTTACTAAGTTTTATGATTGTAGTTCGGCCAAATAAGTCCATGCCACCAAATCTAACTGGATACTCAAGTATCCATATCTGATCATTTATATATTCAGTGAGTTGTACCATTGATATCTATTTTTAATGCCTAACGCCTGCATAAACGGCGCGAGCCGCAAAGCGGCGAAGCGTCCGAGCGAATGTAATGAGCGATTTTTATGCACTGGTTAGGCATTTTCTCCATCACCTTTTAACTTGCTATCAATTCGCCAAATTGACCGAGACCTTGAATAACGGCTAACTGGATTAGAACTACTACTATTGTGAAAACGAAAGACCAAGCGAATGATATTTGAAGAACTTGCCAATAGATTAAAGAAATGGCAATAAAAGTTAAAACAAATGCTAAAAATCCACCGACAAATTCGGCTAATAGAATTGCCGATATTGTTCCTAGCACAACAGCTAGAGCGCAATATTTTAGTTCTTTATTTAAGGCCCCAAACATTTCAGCACCAATTTTCACTGGGATAGTAGTTAATGCCATTATTAATAACGTCCCCAACCACCATGAATTAGTCGAAAAGTTTACTTCCATTTTTTTATACCTCTTTTTTTATTGTTAGCCTAACAGTTATTTAGACACATTCTGGTCATATATGGAAAATTGTCCATATATGACCACATTTTATCGTGAATTTGTCCACATCTAGCCATTGTCTAAATATGGATATATCCAATAATAGACAATTGTCTATATATGGACAATTGATTGGTGGCCCTAAATAAGGTGAACACTTATTTTATTGATTCCTGATTGCGCTTTAAAGGGGGGCAATTTAATGAATGTCGGATTTAAATCAGCGGAAGGTTAAGGAAATGAGCCTGCGTCTAGTATAAAGCCCCCAATCAAGTGAACTTTTACTACCTTGTGACTCTGGTGATGGCTGGTAGTTAGGAGAGCATGAATATGGCTAAGATCCGCTAATAAAAGACCAATTCTTTGAGGAAAGCCTCATAATCCGTGATCTTGCGGTACGCAAGGTTCAGGCGAATTAATGCCAGTTACCCTCGTAAAGTATCACCGGGCAACAATATTTATTATGCAGGACGCAGGTCGACATTCTTTAAGGGAAACTGGCGTATGCGTTTGCCGGTGGCAGCAAAGATGGCGTTAAGCACCGCAGGCGCTGCGACCGCGATGGTCGGTTCCCCGATACCGCCCCAGAAGCCGCCCGATGGCATAACGATGGTCTCAACCTTCGGCATTTCGGACATCAGCATCGACGGGTAACTATTAAAGTTCTGTTGTTCAACCGCTCCATCTTTAACAGTGCATTCACCATAGAGTAAAGCGGAAAGACCGAACACAAAAGAACCCTCGACTTGGTGTTCAATCTGTTGTGGATTGACTGCATGACCGGGGTCGGTTGCGGCAACGATGCGATGGATGGCGAGTTTGCCGTTGCTGTCAACCGATACTTCCGCGCAGGCGGCGACATGGCTGCCAAAAGTTTTGACCACTGACAGGCCGCGATGCACGCCCTCCGGCGTTGGCTTTTCCCAACCTGCTTTTTCGGCTACGGCATTGAGTACTGCCAGGCTTTCGGGATGATTGGCCATTAATTTGCGCCGAAACTCAAGTGGGTCTTTGCCGGCGGCATGCGCCAGTTCATCCATGAAGCATTCCATATAGATTGCATTTTGATTGATATTGACCCCGCGCCAGAAACCCGGTGGCACCGGCGGATTGCGCATGGCGTGGTCGACCAGCAAATTCGGCACCGAGTAACTAATGGCATGATCGCCGTCTTTGTGAAAACCCTGGAAGGTAATCATGTCGGCGCCGTTTTGCAGCGCATTTGGCATGACCGCGGCCATAATGGATTGCCCCGAAATGCGAACATGCAAACCGGTGAGATCACCCTTCTCGTCCAGGCTACCCATCAGTTTGCACTTGGTAATCGGGTGATAATGACCGTGGGTCATGTCTTCTTCGCGGGTCCAGAGCAGCTTTACCGGTGTGCCCGGCATCTGTTTGGCAATGGCAACAGCCTGCTCCACATAGTCATGAAACGAACCACGCCGGCCAAAACCGCCACCCAGATGAATTTTGTAAACTTCACATTTTTCGATCGGCAACCCGGATGCCCTGGCAGCAGCCTGCAATGCGGCTTCACCATTTTGTGTCGGACACCAGACTTCACAACGCTTTTCCGTCCAGCGTGCGGTGGCATTCATGGGTTCCATGGTGGCGTGGTTCTGGTACGGATAATAATAAGTGGCTTCTACTGTCTTTGCGGCGGCTTTTATTGCCTTGCTGATATCACCGTTCTGGTTGCCAACAAATACATTTTCACTGGAGGTTAGCCCTTCGTCGAGCATTTTCTCAATTGACGCAGTGCTGACATTGACATTGGATCCTTCATCCCAGCTTATTGGCAGCGCATCCAGTGCAGTCTTTGCCTGCCACCAGGTATCCGCCACGATCGCGACCGCGTAATCTTCCACTTGCACAACGTTGCGGACACCCGGCATGTTGTTGACCTTCGCCGCATCAAAGGATTTAACCTTGCCGCCGAAAACCGGGCAGGCTTTGATGGCGGCATTGAGCATGCCATCCAATGTCAAATCAGCTCCATAGACCTGTTTGCCATTAAGTTTATCATCGGTATCCAGGCGCTTGATGGGTTTGCCGATGAGCTTCCAGTCCTTGGGATCTTTCAGTTCCACATGCTGCGGGGGAAATAATTCAGCGGCTGCCGCGGCAACCTTGCCGTAAGTCGTCGTTTTACCGCTTGGGGTATGGGTAATCAGGCTGTTGGCTGCCGTGCATTCTTCCATGGGTACACCCCACTCTTCTGCCGCAGCCTCGACTAACATGTGCCGGGCGGTAGCGCCGCCTTTGCGTACATACAAATGACTATCGCGAATGCCCCGGCTGCCACCGGTTGAGAAACTGCGCCATACCTTATCGCGTGCAAGATTTTCACCGGGTGTGGGATACTCCGTGGTGACTTTGGACCAGTCGCATTCCAGTTCTTCGGCCACCATTTGTGCGAGGCCGGTTAAGGTGCCCTGTCCCATTTCAGAACGTGCAATGCGAATAATGACGGTATCATCCGGCTCGATCACAACCCAGGCGTTAACTTCCTTGATCTCTGCTGAAGCTCCTGCCGCAGGTGAAGGTGTTACGGCCGGCGCTTTCGTCTCTGTGGTCTCCGGGGATTTATTGCTGCAACCGGGTAAATAAAAACCGAGGGAAAATCCCGCACCGACTCCAACGCCGACCTTCGTGGTACGGATGAGAAATTCACGGCGTGAAATATTGACACGTTCTTTGCTCATGATGTCCCTCCGCGCTTGCTTGAACTCTTATTACTAATATCAACGGCGAGATGAATGCCACGTCGCACGCGGTTGAAGGTTCCGCAGCGGCAGATGTTGGTTACTTTTGCATTAATGTCGGCATCACTGGGAGTGGGATTTTCGTTAAGTAGTGCTGCGGCACTCATGATCATGCCCGGCTGACAGTACCCGCATTGCGGTACATCGAGTTCTTTCCAGGCTTGCTGCACGGGATGGCTACTATCAGGTGACAAACCTTCAATCGTCACGATTTCCTGTGCTTCATTAAGCGTCGAAATTGGGATGGTACAGGAGCGCATCGCTTTGCCATCGATGTGCACGGTGCAGGCACCACACAATCCAATACCACAACTGTACTTGGTGCCCGTCAGTCCCACCTGCTCGCGCAGTACCCATAACAACGGGGTTGAGTCATCGGCATCGATGTCGATAATCTTGCCGTTAATTTTTAGTTTTGCCATATGCACAACTCCATGGTGTAAGCAGGCTTTACAACATATTGAGTAAACATTTCGGCCAATATAGAAAAGAAACAGCCTCGAAAGCAACCGTGTAACAGTCTAACTCCGCTGTTTCGTTAACTCAATACTTCGACATTAAGCCTCTGTTGGTACGTCATGTTTCCGGCGCGCGAACACTGCTCGCTGGCTATTACTTATAAACCTGCTAATCAGTTACTTTTAGCTAAGCCGGTATTAAAAAATGAAAAAGCGCGTTACCTTAGTGGACGTTTTCTAATCGCACAATTTAAGTGGCTATTTCTGCCGTATGCTTCTTGTCATTCTTGAGTCTCGAGGTAAAGTTTTCCGGCTGCTCCCCACGCAACGCTTTGTTTAGCTTAACCGGAAAATCAGGATTAAATTATCGAGGATGACATACCCTGTCCAGTCCGATATATTCGTAGGACCAATTCCTGGACTTCCTATGAACAGGAGATCGAATATGGATGCGACAGTCAACTCACCAAACACCCGGCAGGACTCAGCCGGTATCGATCAAGAACATCAGGTGCAAATTGGCATGCTGGATGCCTTTTGCAAACTGATAGAGAAAGATGCACCTCAAGCAACAATACAGGAGATGTTGAGTCAACTCATGGAATATTCCGAGATCCATTTCATGTCGGAGCAATTGCTCATGAGGATGTATGCCTATCCTGACTATGATGACCATGTGCAGGACCATGAAGCTATGATTGAACACTTGAAGCAGATTAAAGATCGATATACTTCGGGACAGAAGCACATCGCACTGGATACCGCCAACGAGATGCGGCAATTTTTGACCAGCCATATCGGGACGCGTGACCAGGCGTTCAGTAACTATCTAATCAAGATGCAAGCAAGGTAAATAAACAGCTTGCCAGCTTCAGGCGATAATTAGCGAATAATCATTAGTAAGCATTTGTTTACCACATAAAATCAAGCGCCAGCTTGTTGGCTTCGAGTTCGAGCGGCGCGCGTCGATAACCCATCAATTCACGTTCAGCAATTAAGCGCCGGATAAACGCTTCCCTTCCCATTTGTTCCTGTTGCGCAACGTGTACAAGTTCATGAGCCAGTATCCAGCGTTCATTGGCGTATTTCTTCTTAAGCATAATAACGTAGCCCATGGTTCTTCCACCTTCAGCCTCGCTACCGAGGCCATATTTGCCGGCCTCCGTTAACAGGTGATCATTTTCTGGTGCTGGGAATTCCGCGAGTATTACGACGCGCACCCGTTCGGGTTGTTGAACACCAACAGCACGCGCCATCGCAACATCGGCTTCGGAAAGTGACTGCCCGCTTTTGAGCAAGTTTGTTTCGGTTTCATTGAGCCACTCAAGCGCTAAAGGAGTGAGACGATCCTGTTTCGCACGGATCTCGATTGGCGGATTATCCAGAACGGACAACTCTTCCTGGGTGGGCGCACGTACTATAGAACATGCAGTGAGTAGCGAGATTAATACTACGATGCCGCCAAATACACTAGAATCAAGTTTCATCACAATGTTGGTATAGGTCACATTTAGCGCTCTTATCGTTCCCGGAAGCCTTAACTAATTTCTGCTTGGGACGATACCCGATATATACCAGTTGTAAAGGGGTGCCGGTAGTGGCCCAAATATGTCTTAGTAATCAAACATGTATCGATATTTATGAAACCGATGGGTTGTATGCATATATTTCGGTATTTAAAAATAAACGCATCATAGGTCCGGAGTATGATCTGGCAAATTTGACCCGGGAGGTCATTGAATACCTGGATTCCTTGCGCGGAATCGCGAAATACAAAGAAATTCAACAACTCGAGCTTCAAGGCATAACGGAATTGTTCATTGAGCTGTATGCCTGAGTCAGGTTGCGTATCGACTGATTAGATCCGCCGACTGCATTCTTTTCCTGCTAACATCTTCGTGTCACACAAAACACCACGCCCATAGATCGGGTATGGTGTTAAGCGATGAAGTAAGTCTGCAGCGAAAAAATATTCTATAATGGTTACTTGCCCTTTCCGGATCCACCGCCGCTGCCCGATCCACTTTGGGCATCCGGTCCAGGTCCGAAGCCACTTCCGCTTCGTGGCTCGTCCGGTATCGTAACACCCTGCTCTTTGGCGCGAGCCTGCATTTGTTTATGATGCTCTGCGCGATACGCCTGGCGTTCTTGTTCGGTATTCAGGCTTTGCATCTTGGCGCGATGCTGAGCGCGTTCTTCTGTTGACATTAATTGCCAACCATAAATCATCTTATCCTGCTCCTGAACCTGTTGCTTGGATTGAACTTGAGCCTGTTCCTTCTCCTCATCAGCAGCCAACAAAGTGCCGATGGGGACTAGCAATAATCCAGTTATTGCTGAAGTGAGTAAGATTCTGATCTTCATCATTGTCTCCTTAACAATTTCTGCCAGGACTACGTGTAATAATTCAGAGTTAATTGCCGGCGAACTCAGGCATATCCGACACGGGTATAGCGACTGAAAGCCGATTATCGCTCACCAGACTCCGCTAAATTGCTTTCTTGCTTGAAAATACTGCCGAAAAGAGGTTTGGTCCTGGCGGTTCATATAAACCAGCTTGAACTGCATTGAACCAGGCACTGATAACTACCTGATATCATCGGGACGAAATACTACAGATTTATCGCTCGCTGTGCCTTGATATTTGTCATGTGATACAAAATTTATTAGAAAATAAAAGCAAGGTCGTTCACTTTCTAACTAATCTTTATAAACCTTGATACGTTGCAGTTTTTCATTTTCATCAAGTTCAATATTGATAGCAACATTGTAAGTGATGACAATATAATTCTCGACATTCTTATCAAGCGCCACAAAGGTCTTGGTGCTTTCGATATAGCCATAATCCAGCCCGGATTGCTTTAAGAAGTTGCGGATATCCTCTTTGGTGCTTTCGGAACTCAGGGAATTGTTCAGTTGGGCTTCCCAGTAAGCGACTTTTTCGTCAGCTGATCCGCAGCTCACAAGTGCCACCGTGAATAGTACAAGCATCCATTTTTTTAACATATTGAAACCATTGCTCCTCGATACTTCGGCGACTATAGATTTTATGGTTTTTCAAAGTCGCCACTGCTGGCATTCCGTTGACTTTGCATTTTACGTATTTCCGGCGGCCAGCGGCTTTTAATAAATTCAATGACCGCCCGGATTTTTTCATCGGACAATAGGTTTTCAAATGCCGGCATATCGCTTTCGTAGCCTTCCGGTATATTTGGTGGCACCATGCCGAATTTGGTCAATTCAAAAATCAGCTGGTCTGAATGATGCCAGGTATGCCCGGTTTCGTCGTGCGGAGGCGCCGGTAATCGGTCTTGTTCGTTTCTGTTTTTCCAGTCAGGTTGTCCTTCCAGATTGGCGCCGTGACAGGAGGCGCAATGTTTACCGTATATCGCCTCGCCCTGCTTTACCAACTGCATATCCAGTGGAACGGTATCGTCATTAGTGTTTTTATTGGCGGTAAACATAATAGTTAATAGCACTGCCGAAAGAACGACAAGAATCAGTAAAGTTCGTTGTAAGGTTGCGTTGCTGGTTTTCATTTGTTGACTCTTGGTGTTATTGAGCACAGACAGGCGAATTACTTGTAGAGACCTTTTTCGCGCTGCAGCCACCGGATAAAAGGTACGATGGCATCCATATCCTGTTTTGTAGCATCCGGTACAGGCGGCATGTCGCCGAACTCCCAATGATGCGCCTTGACGCCTTGCAAGGCGGCGCGATAAAAACTCGGATCGCCATGATGCGAAGGTTTATAGAAAGGATGTAATAGCGGTGGTCCCATCCCGGTGCCTTCCAGCCACTGCCCGTGACAGGCTGAACACATCTTCTGATATTTCTGTACCCCCAGAGAATATTGAAATGGGACCTTGGGTACTTCTGCGGTCGAACTCTGCGCTGACTGAACGGGCTGCATCGTGAATAATACGACAAAGCAATTAACAAGTATTGAATAAAACAGGTAATGTACTTTCTGGCTCATGGCATATGTCCTCCGTTACAAATGCTAATCAATATTGATGGATCCTGCGCCGCAAGTCCTTTTGGCCTTTTCGGATTCGTTGCTCTATTTCAATTGCGCCAGTCATTTTCACCACCATAACCCAACAACAGGGAAATTTGTCGGAACTTGCCCAAAAATCCCTTTTCTAAGCAGGGTATATTAGTATAATGCGATATTCTTGATTTCCCGGTCGTGACATATACAAGCGATGGAAAAGGGACTTCAGTACGGCACTCCCTGCAGGTACAGTAATTAATGAATATAAACAAATATCAGTACGTTAGACGCGCAATTTGGGTTCTAACAATAGCTTCAGCATTAACAGCGTGTGGTGGCAGTGGCGATGGCAGTACAACGACTAGCACAACGATTGACCAAACCATCACCGATGATACTGTCGTAGAGGAAACAGCACCGGATCCTACGACGCCCGGTACCACCCCTCCTGTTGAAACCACACCGGGTGACACAATACCTGATGATACGGTTAACGATGGCAGCGGTAGTACCAACGCTCCCTTACCGGTGGCGGCCAACGACCCCACGTTCACATCGACTCATTTTTCCGGATCCGCCAATTGCACTCTTTGTCATAACGGCCTGACCGATGCCACAATGCTGGATGTATCCATTGAGTCTGACTGGTCAACGTCCATGATGGCTAACTCAACGCGGGACCCTTTCTGGCGCGCGAAGGTGGCCAGCGAAATTCGCCGCAATCCCCAGCATAAGGCTTTGCTGGATAATAAATGCTCCCGCTGTCATGCCCCTATGGCCAATGTCGAAGCATCCTTTGATGGTTCTCCCGTTGAGATACTGGGTAACGGCTTTCTGAATCCTGCCAATTTTTATTACAACAATGCAATGGACGGTGTCAGCTGTACTGTCTGTCATCAGCTTGAGGACAATGGCACGCTGGGTACACTGGCCGGTTTTTCAGGAGCTTATAGTATTGTAAATCTGGGTACCAGCGCAGAACGTACTGCGTATGGCCAATACACCGATCCGTCTATTAATCCCATGTTAATGAATACCGGTTTTCGACCGACATATGCCGCGCACATATCGAGTTCGGAATTGTGTTCAACCTGCCACAATCTGAAAACTCCTTTTGTTGACAGCGCTGGTGCAGTGGTTAGCACCACACCCGAATCCGAGTTTCCTGAGCAGATGGTCTACTCGGAATGGGAGAACAGTGCGTTTGCATCCGGGCCAACTGCCAGGAGTTGCCAGGATTGCCATATGCCCAAAACTGATGCTGTTAAAATCGCAAATCGCCCCATGTTTCTTACGGCGCGCAACGAATTTTCCCGCCACACCCTGGTGGGCGCCAATACCACCATGATGGATATTTTGTCGCAGAACCGGGAAGAACTGGCAGTCGCTGCGGATAGTTTTGACATCAGCATCCAGCGTGCCCGCGCCATGCTGCAAACGGCGGCAGATATTGAAGTATTGAATCAAAGCCTGAGTAACGGCGAGCTGACAGTACAGTTGCGCATCAACAATCGTTCCGGCCATAAACTGCCAACCAGTTTCCCGTCACGGCGTGTTTATGTTCATTTTATTGTTCGTGATGATGTCGGTAATATTATTTTCGAATCGGGTAAAACCAATGCTAATGGTAGTGTTGTGGGCGCGGATGCCGATAGCGATTTGGCGCGTTACGAACCGCACTATGAAGAGATTACCCGGCCAGACCAGGTACAGATTTATGAACCGATCATGGGCGATACCGACGGCAATGTCACTTATACCCTGCTGCGCGCGGCAACTTACCTGAAAGATAACCGTATTCCACCCATCGGATTTGATAAAGCAACAGTGGACAATGACATCCGCGTAGCCGGAGCGGCACTAGGCGATACCAATTTCAATTCCGGCAGCGATATCATTACTTATCGAGTCAATGTCGGCCTGGCTGGTGGCGTGAGTTATCGCGCGGAACTCAACTACCAGACACTGGCGTATGGTTTTGTCCGTGATTTATTCCGGGATAGCAATGACCCCGAAGTTGCCAGGTTTCAGAGATTGTATGACAACGCCACAATTCGTCTGGAGACAATCAGTGCCGTGAGTGATTCACTTCCCTGATGCATCGCAGGAACAAGATCGTGATAAGGGTTTAATTGTTCTTCAAATTAGTTTTGGTTACCATAGCAATCATGGTTGACTTAATAAACGGCTATTAGCGTTAGCAATGCGACCACTATATTTCACGTTAGGCTGGGTTTTCTTCGGTGTAGGGTTTGCAGGCGCATTTGTGCCTGTATTACCGACTACCCCGTTTATGTTGCTGGCGTTGTGGAGCTTTTCCCGCAGTTCTCCCCGCTTCCATGACTGGTTGTATAACCATAAGTTTTTTGGGCCACCGTTACAGCAATGGCATGAACACCATGTGATTCCGCCTGTCGCCAAGTTTTTCGCACTGTTCTTTATGTGCGTGGCAATAATTTATCTATATTTCTTCTCCACCATCGCAATATGGATTAAACTCGCCGCGGGGGCAATTATTGCGTATGGTGCCTGGTTTATCCTCAGCAAGCCGTCCCGCCCGCCTGCTCAACAACAAACCACATCAAACGAGAAGCGAGGAGAAAATCCGTGATTACCTATATTTACTGGCTAGTGGTTATCGGCCTGATAGCTGCAACACTCTTTATCCTGGGGGGTAAATACCAGCAGTGGAAACCGGCCTTGATCACCAGCGCTGTCATTCTGGTTGTTGGGTTTGCGGCTTATTATTTTCATTTTCAGCAAATCTTTGTCAAACGCTATGGCGGGGTCATGTCGATCAATGTACCGGAAGGGCAATTTCATATTGCTGCCACCTGGAAAGATGATAACCTGTGGATCGAAAACTATGACCCCAAGACCAATACCTGTCACTTTAGTGAATACTCGCGCGGTAACCTGCTGCAGGGTAAGGTCACTGTCAAAAACTGTAATCCACTCAATTATGACAAAGAACTGACCACAATCCAGCCAGCTACACCATAGTTGCCTGTTTTGAAGTGTTAACCATGCAAACGTGGTGGTGCGCGCTTAGTTCTAAATTGTCTTAATTAATGTTATTCCCACAGCGTTACCGCAACGTCTGTGCCGCCACCAGAGGATGGTGTAAACCTCACCCTGTAATACACCAGGCTGCCGCAGCGATCCACCGTCCAGCGTTCAACCCAGGGATCTTTGCCGCCATCTGCTGGTGGCTCTTTTACCTCGGTGTTGACAATCTTGCGTTGCGCGCATCTCGATTGTTCCGCAGACTCAAGCAGCATGATAAATTGCGCCGCATCTCTTTGTAAAACTTGATCGGCCATTGTATTACCCGGCAGTTGAACAGATTTGCTGGCGCAGGCAATCGTGAACATGGCAACAAAAACTAAAAGAAGTTGTAGACGTATCAATGGCATAATTTTCTACCTAGTAACGACTAAGACTAAAATGATAAACAAGATTAGCTGAAAACTCATAAACTTCGCTATCGTAATCCGGGTAGTCGCTGGTGACGAATAAAACTCTTTCCCCCGAAAAACTCATACGCCGGAGAGCTAAATTAACCGACCATCGGGTTTGCAGTCTAAATATTACGCCGCCAATAATTGAATAACCATCACCCGAGTGATCGTAAACATAATTCTGCCAGTTAATGGAATTAAAACTGTAACCACCACCAAAATACGGTGTGACAGTTCCCCATGGCAGCAGATTACGAAACTGATATTGATAAGATAAGGAAAAGTAGCCATAGTCCGCTGAATCCGCAGGATAGAAGGGGTCTGCAACAGGCCCGACATCAATGCCACTGACGCCTCCCATCGATAACTCAAACACATGACTATAGAGCCTTATGCCATAGAGCAGCGAAATACCAAAGGCAGATTGATCACCTATTGAAGGATGGTCGCTGTTAATGGAAAAACGCCCCACGCCACCACCAACGTATTGCTCCGATGATATCTGCGCACTTGATGCGAGAGTGGATAGTGGAAAAGCAGAAACAACAAGGAAAGTGATTCGTATCCAGGCTACAATGGCCAAAGTGTGAAACCTAAATAGGTGAAAATGACAGCTAAAACAAGGCAAAGTACAGTAATCAGCAGGTAAACGTACTGAATACCCGCCGCCCGCATATGCATAATGCCAAGATAAACCGCAATCGCGCAGGCGAAAAATGCGAACTCGGCTATCACCAGTAGCGTCAACAGCGGCACTACGGTATTACCATCAGCACCCGTCTCACTACCTTTAATGACAACCATCAGCAGTACCAGGCCAAGTCCCAGCGCAATATAGGGAAAAACATGTTTTTTCATAGGCTAAGAATGTATTGTTACGGAACCAATAGTGCTGATCATAAAGTAATTGCTCACGATATTCGAGCCCTTTTAACTTTTAGCATTTTCGGGTGTTTCAGGCTGATTGCCGCCAGTTAAGTACAATCACGCCGCCCAGCACCAGTGCCCCACCGGCCAGCTGATACAGCTGTATCTTCTCATCCAGAAATAGCATTGATAGCGCGGCGCCAAAAAACGGCATCAGGTACATAAATGCCCCGGTCCTGCCCGGTCCTATCTGGATGACGCCACGATTCCAGAGTAAAAACGCCAGCACCGAGGGAAATATCGCGACATAAAGAATACCCCATGTTGTCTGTGGATTCAGCGTTACTGTTAACTGATCTGTCAGTAGTGCCACGGGTAACATCAATAGTATCGCTATTAGACTGCTTGCACTCAATAATACAGCTTGCGGAATATCGACAGGTTTTTTCTTTACCAGTAGTGAATAGATCGCCCACATTACTACTGCGACCAGCATCCACAAATCGCCTTTACCAAATTGCATTGCTGTCAGAGACCGTAAATCACCGTGCGCGATTAACAATACTGCGCCAGCAAATGCGACAGTCATTCCCACAATCTGCAACCAGGTGGCGCGATCCCGGTATAACAGCCAGTTGCCTATGATGATCAATACCGGCGTCAGACACAGGAGCAACAAGGCATTTACGGCTGTAGTGGTAATCAGTGCAAAGTAGACAAATGTTTGAAAACACGCGATGCCGGTAAATGCCAGCGACAATAATAGTAGCCACAGGCGTGCCAGTTTGTGCCGGTACTGGATCAGTGAGTGCAGCGTAAAGGGTAACAGGATAGCCAGGGCTATCACCCAACGCCAGAAATTCAGGCTTAATGGCGAGATATCCTCGTGTAACGCGCGTCCCACAATAAAATTGCCCGACCAGAACAGCACGGCCAAAGTAAGTCCAAGTACTGGCGATTTTACTACTCCAGGTAAATCCGGCCGTGTTTTACCGGGCGCTGTGCCTGTCATTGTTTACTCGCCAAGGATGCGTGATCTCACTGTGTAATGACTTCTAAATTCTAATTGTTTAAGCAACAAAAGATAGAGAATTTTACTTGTGACAACAGTGAAATGATAGAGTGTCAGCCGAATAGTCAAATGTAGCAGCGCGAAAATTTGGCAATTTATGGGTAATTCAGCGTTACTTTTTAACAACCGCTTTATACCGATTTACACTTTCGGCTGGCCAGTACTTGCTGCGTTGGTAATATTCTTCAACCGCGGGTACATCCGCAGGCAGAACTACCCAACGCTGCTTAGTGGATGTAAAAATATGAATGTGCGGTGGGCAGAGGTTCGGGTTGTCTAATGTGCCTACGCGAACAAAACTAACAGCATCGCTGATAACACCATAGTGGCTCCACACCGCCATCTTGCAGTCCTTGCAGCGATAAATATCCTGCGGTTTGTTGCCGGCGGTTGGCGTGATCACTTTTCCCGGGTTGTCTTTTAACACCTCAACTTGATGTGTCTCGATCAACGCGTTCATGGCAAACGCCGAACCGGCCTCCCGTTGACACCAGCTGCAATGACAACAGTGAACAAACATAGGTTTGGTCAGCAATCGATAGCGCACGTTACCGCACGAGCAGCCGCCTTCTGCTGGAAACGCCGTTTGAATGTTCATAATAATCTGTTTTTCTTTATTTTATGAAAATAATTTTCTAAATGTTCCCAAGTAACTCCTGTACTCTAATTTGTATGCTGACTATTTTAGATGTGACCGAATAAACAATTCGGTTCTGCGAAGTGCATCCTTGGTTGCCAGATCGTCAGCAAAAGTTCGCACATGTTGCGGGCGAAAATCAAAACCTCTGCCAACGCCTGGGTAAATAATGAGTTGCGGTTTTCTTCCTTTTTCTTTAAGAGCTTTAACACCTTCCATAATGGGGCGCAATCTCTGATATTGTTCATGTTCTCCAAAAAATACCAATACAGGTACTGTGAGGTCATTTATTTCCGGCGCATATTGATAGACCTGCATTGGTTCTGGCTTGTTTGGGTCTTGCCAATGAGGATAAAATGAGACGTAACAGGCAACTTCCTTTTCCTGTTTTTTGTGTGTAACCAGTGCTTTTAACGTCATATAGCCGCCCCGTGTATGTGATACGACACAGACTTTTTTACCCACAACATCGGTCTGCGCAAGTAAAGCATCTATCCCCCTTGCGACATCTGAATCGACGACATCATCATGGCCCATGGGGTAACGATCAAGGAACCGGCCACTCCACACATCCGGCGCCAGCACAATAAATCCTCTCGCCGCGAGCCGCTTTGGTGCGAGCAACGTCAAGTCATCCAGGCCCCGTCGACCATGTTGAAAAAGTACCGGTAAATATTTCCCTGGTTTTTCCGGGCGAAACAAATAAGCAGGAACTTCTGCGTCATCGCTTTCATAAGTTATTTTTTCCATTTTAACTTTATAACTGACCGGGCTATCTAATTTTCCCTCATCCCACCACTCATTGTCCCACCACAATTTCTCTTCATCCTGAGGGAATTCCGACGTTGTCCAGGGTTCATGGTATGCAAATGCGTAGTGCATAGAAATAACTGCGGCAAATATTATTAACAGTTTACTCATCATTATTCCTCTACTGTTTTTCAATAACTCCGAATACGTAGTTTCCTTCATGGTTACATGGCTCATGGAGGTAGCGGCAACGCCATAATTAATACTGTTTTTATTGTTTCATTAACATATCGGGTAAACCAATGTTATTTTTCTCCATTTGCTGTGTGCTATATGCTACAACTTCACGCCAAAATAATTCAAAACCGATATCATGACCCAATAGCCCAAGGCAGTAATGCTGATAGAAATCGAAATACTCAGATAAAAGTTAATGCCCTGTTTAAGTAACAGGGGTAAAGTAATAAATAACAACAGCGATGGCAATACCAGCCAAAAGATACTGGTGGATAGCGCGCTTATTTTATCGACGTCCCTGGTGTCGACATACAACCAGATCATGGCGAGAACAGACACCAATGGCACAGACGCGAGAATTCCGCCGATTAATGAACTGCGCTTGGCTATCTCGGAAATAAGGACAATTAAAACCGTTGTAACGGCAATCTTGAGGGCGTAGTAAGCCATACCTGTTTCACTAAGAAATGGTGCCTAAAAATTCGAATCCATAAAGTGAAAACCCATACTCGCGAGTAATATTTTACACGTCGAGTATGGGCTAGCATATTAAAAATATCCCGGATTATTGATGGTAATACGTTTTACTTACCAGTGTAGTTTGCGGCTATATATTCACCAGTCAGGGACAAAAAGACGTATAATGTCTTTTTTTCTGGATCAGAAATTTTGTCATTGGTAAATGAAACCACCCACTCCATGTTGTTGCCAAACTTTTTCTTTTCGGATTTAGCCACGCTTACTGCTGTCCAGCTGCTGTCAATCTTGCCTTTCTCGACCAGCTGAGCAACGCTCTTCACTGCGACCTCTTCAGCCTGGCTTTGGCTGACAGGATCATGTGAATGCGAATGCCCGTGATCATGACCGTGGTCATGGTCCGCACCGGCCCATACGGCTATCGGAAGCAGACTTAACATAAAACTAAAAACGATTGCTTGCATGCGCATTTTATTTTCCTCCTATAGTGAATCGTGTGTATAAGTTTCAGTTTCTTTGCTTGGTTTTTGCTGTTCTGACTCCGCTTTGGATGCCAAAATCTGATAGTCTCCCTTGACTTTCAAGGTGATAGTAGCCGGGGAACGACTGTTATTTTTCCAGTACCAGCCATGGGTACCTTCGAATGATGACGTAAGTGTGCCGCTTGCCTGACTCTCAGTACTTTTTTCGAAACTCTGGAAAAAGCCTGTGGTATCACCCGAGGGCTCCCCATGAAAATCGTAAAAGAGGCTTTCTCCATCAGTTTGCCAGGCATATTCAAAAGTTGCGCCATTGTCCAGCATTAGTTTGTATTCTTTGTCGCCTCTGGCAGGAATGGTAACCGTGATCGTATCTTTCCAGGGTAGTTGCCGCAGTTCTTCTTCCTTCGTGGCATCAGAAGTAATATTCTGCTGCGGTATTGCTGCAACCGCCGCACTAACCATTAATTCCTCGTTGGTATTATGGTCGTAGCCGTGCATTTGCATGAGGAACAGGAAGCCACCCCAGAAGATCAGCGTGTAGTTGGTAATCAGGCTGAAAGTCTGGAAAAAATGACTTTTGCGCCAGGCGGCTATTAACAACAACATCAGGGCCAGTGCACTAATTTGCCCAAGTTCGACGCCAACGTTAAACGAAATAATGTTCATCAGTAACTGGTCTTCGCTCAACGGTAACATTTGCAGTCGCGTAGAAAGTCCAAAACCGTGTATCAGGCCCAGGCCAACAATCATTGCCATCATGTTGGGCGGATTGATATTGAGGTACTTACGGAAACCGTCAATATTGGCAAAGGCAATGTAACTTACACTCAAGCCAATGACTGCATCAATCAGGAAGTAGTCAAGCTGAATCGCGTTAAAGGTGGCATAGATCAACGTGATACTATGGCCAATGGTAAACGCGGTGACGTACTTGGCGATATCACGGAAACTGGTCAGGAAAAAGATGATACCGAATACAAACGCCAGGTGGTCGTAGCCGGACAACATGTGTGTTGCACCCAGCCAGAGGTAAGCCATGTTGCCACCTTCGATGATCGACCGCTTTTCCTCTTCTGACATACCGTGTGCCAGTGCCAGGTTTGTCAATAACAGATAAATACAGACACCGATAGACAGCAACATAAAGTGCCGCAGTAACGGCGATGACGGCCTGTCGATATTCATCATTTTTTCTTTGATATAAACAGCTATCACAACAGGTGCCCCCCTTTCTCAACCGGGGTCACCCAGTAGATACCCTGTCCGGCAATGCTGTGTTCTTTGTCACACAATTTCGCCAGTACAGCATCCAGATCCTTATCGTCCAGTAACAATTCAGTCCGGATCCGTGGCGCATAGCCAACAACCTTATCGCGGGCCGACAGAAATTTATCGCTTTCCTGTTCTGCTCCGTGGCCTTCGACATGGATAAAGGTGAATCCTGAAACCTGGTCCATACTGCGTAAAAGACGAGTAAGATCTTGTTGTGCATCAGTATGAACTATCAGCGTGAGTAATTTCATAGGTTCCTCCGCAATACATTAAAAATCATTAAGTCAATTGTTAGGCAGCCGCGAACATCTGGACCCCAGGGAAGTCAGGACAATATGTTCGCTCTGTTTCTTTACCAGTAACCCAGATGGATTCCTGGTTACACATCTACAAGGGGAAATTACAATGGGAAATCGACTTAACGGGGAGGAGCGCGCAGAACGGGCGTCAGGTGATAACGCCGAAAAGATCCAGGTTCATCATCAATTCGGCGACTGAAGGCATATCGATAAATCCCTGACAGGACCAGGGTAAACAATATAGCCAGCAAGCCAATGAAGGGTACTTTACCGGTAATTTTATTCAGCAGACATTCAGGGCAGGCATCGCTCTCGGCTAACACCTCGTCATGGTGGTCAACATGTGAAATGTCTGTCGAAAGATGGGCAATACTCAAATGAGTATGTTCATTAACATTATGAATATTTTCTCCATCTACAGATACATTTGCATGACCATGAGTGTGTTCATGATCGTGGTCAAGACTGTGCACGTGAAGCTTCACACCCTGGGCGCAAAGCAAAGCCGCGGATAACAATATTACCCAAAGGTATAAAGTTGATTTTTTCGTTTTTCGGAACAATTCCATCGATTTAGTCTATATGGTTTTTGAACCGTGTGCAATTTACTGATTTATGTATAACGGCATTCAACGGCGGATTTTTAGACCATCTCTACCCTGGATAAGTTTTAGATAAATAGCGCATAAATTAAACCAACGATCGTACTTGTAGAAAATACAGTAACCCTTCCAATATTTGTCGTGCAGTTTTTGTGTTCTCAAAAAAATTGGTGTTTGAAAACTGTATCATGAAGATGGATCGGAAGAAGCTAGTTCAACTCGTAATTTACATTATGTTTAAAAAATCACATTGCAGGGCGTAATAAACGCAAGATATTGGTCCGGAGGAAATAGTGAAAGAAACTATATAATAGCATTAGCGTGGAAGGACCAACGTGGCTTCCAGTCCACCACCGGGATGATTGTGCAGAGAAAGATCACCACCATTTGCCCGGGCGATGGACCTCGCGATACTGAGTCCCAGCCCTGCTCCGCCTGTTTCGCGGTTGCGGGATTGTTCCAGGCGGTGAAACGGTTTGAAGACGTCTTCAAGCTGCTCGTCAGGAATACCCGGTCCATGATCGATAATACGAATCACGAGCTGTTGTTCTTGTTGCGAATCTTCTACAATAATATCCGCCTGTTCACCATACTTGATAGCGTTATCGATAAGGTTATCCAGGCAGCGGTGCAACGCCAGGGGCTGCGCGCGACAAGGGGTCGCAGTTCCGAGTAAAGTGACTTTCTGTCCCATGGCCTGCCGATCTTCCTGCAAACTTTCCAGCAATGCCATGATATCCATGGGCTTGCTTTCCTCATGTTGTTGCTCGCCACGAATGAAGTCCAGCGTGGCTGTTGTCATGGTTTCCATGTCATTTAGATCGTGGAAAATCTTGTCGCGTACTGATTCATCTTCCAGCAGTTCGGCCCGCAAGCGCAAGCGAGTGATGGGTGTTTTAAGGTCATGGGAAACCGCGGCCAGAAAACGCTCGCGATCCTCAATGTAGTTGGCAATACGCGTTTGCATGGTATTGAATGCCTGTGCTGCGCGTTGTACTTCTTTTGGACCTTTGTCTGCATTTAGCGGTGGTGATTTAATGTCGCGCCCTAGTGCTTCGGCCGCTTCGCCCAACGCAGCCAAGGGTTGAGTTACACGGCGTACCGCCCACAATGATAGTCCGACCACGGACAGTAAAAGTATCACCAGTGCTGACAGCAGTTTACCGGGAATCAGTAATTGATCCTCAGGTACTCCCTGCATCATGTTGACCCACATACCGTCACTGAGCTGCACTTCGATGTGAAACGCAGTCGGCCCTAACCCCATCATCATTCGATGTGCGGGTGCATCATGCATATGACGCATACCAACCATGCCCGGCATGTTTATTGGTGGTATTTCTTCACTGCCGAGAATGGCAACATTTACCTGCCGTTGACCGAGGTAACGAGATAGTAACGCACGCATTTGCGCGGTATGGGTGTCTGTTGATGTATTTACAAGGCGTGGTTCGTTTTCCAGAAATATTCGCAGTGTAGGCGTATTCAGACTTTTCAGAATAAGCTGGCGTTGTGTTGCCGGCAGGGTATCCATCAGTTCAACAACGCTGGCAAAGCGCTGTGCGATGTGCCAGCCACTGGCTTCGTAAATACTGGATGCGCGATCACGTAGCAGTATATAGGCGCCAATCAACTGCGCGATTAACAGGCCAGCCAACAGAACTACAACCAGTCGCCCAAACAATGTATTGGGTAGCCAGAAGCGTTTGAAGGTTAACTCGTTCATGACCCTGACCGTTCTGTTTTCCGTTCAACGTGTGACGCGAGCACGTAGCCCTCTCCTCGTACGGTTTTTATAATCACCGGTTCCGGACCGGTATCATTGAGCCGTTTACGCACCCGGCCTACCTGCACGTCGATACTTCTGTCAAAGGGAATCGCTTCTCGGCCACGCGTTAAATCCAGTAATTGATCCCGACTCAGTACACGGTTGGGGTGTTCCAGGAAAATCCGTAACAGACGGTACTCGCCATCGGATAGGGCAATGATCAGGCCATCGGGCGAAGTCAATTGTCGACTGATGACATCCAGCGTCCAGCCGCTAAAGTGAAACTGCGCAATTTCGTCGGCTTCCAGGCCGGCGGGAACTCCGTGCGAGCGGCGTAGAACTGATTTAATACGCGCCAGCAACTCCCTTGGATTAAATGGCTTCGGCAGGTAATCGTCGGCGCCCATTTCCAGCCCCACGATGCGGTCGGTCTCCTCGCCCAGCGCGGTGAGCATGATCACCGGTAAATGGGACAGCGTAGAATGCGCGCGCAAATTACGGCACAAGGTCAGGCCATCGTCCCCCGGTAGCATCAGGTCCAGCACGATCAGGTCGACACGATGCTCATCCAGCGCCGCCCACATGGCGCGGCCATCTGCGGCCGTGGTGGTGCGATAACCATTACGCTCCAGGTAGGTTTGCAGCAGTTCCCGGATGTCCCTGTCATCGTCAACTATCAGGATGTTTTCCATAATTCCTTTTTACTACAAATCCTTCAATGCAATTAAAAAATATTGTAACTCAATGTAACAGCGAGGGCTTTTGACATGTGCTGTTACCAAAAGCCCCCTTCACGACATATTGCTGTTACCAAACATGATTACATTAATCTCATGGAAGTAAAGATTATTGTAGTTCAACGAACCAGAGGAGATAAGACGATGAACAGTAAAACGAATAATACCGCAAGAATCATTGGCGCGACCGCGCTGGGTTTGGGTATTGCGGTGGCTATTCCGGTGCTAGGCCACGGATATGGTGGCGGCATGCACGGTCCTGGCGGTTATGGTCCGGGATCGGGACATCACATGGATATGCATTATGGTCAGATGCAGGGCGGTGCTTATATGGAGAAAAATCTAGGCACCCTCAAGGGAGCACTCAACCTGACCACCGAACAGCAACCGGCCTGGGATCAGTACGAGCAAGCCATCAAAACCATGATTGACAGCCATCCACGTTGGGGTAAAACGCCGGGTGATGCAGAATCCCATTTTGCCCAGATGGAACAGCACTTCGCGCAAATGAAAACCGTGTTCGAAGCGCGCAAAGCTCTCTATGAAACGTTGACAGACCAACAAAAAGAAACCCTCAACAACACCATGCCGGGCCCCTATGGCCACCATTTTGGTTACAGTGGATAATGGAAATGGCTGGCAGGTGAGAATAACGGAGTTGGGCGGTCATAAAAACTAAAGGAGGTAGGCGGACTGTCTGCCTCCCCCTTGTCTTCAGTAGCTAAAATACACTGGGTAATATACACTCCTGCGCCTGGACGCTGCGCGGATTGCTTGATGATGCACAGTTTGACCGATTCGCAGTTGAAGTCGAATTCAATATGCCAACGTAAATTTTTACCGCTATAAAGCCAGGATGATATGAAAAATTCCGCAAAGACACATGTGTGAAGGGGCGACATTAGGGTACATAGTGTCAGATGAACCGGTGAATAAACTTATCAAGGTTTCTTACTTTTCCATTCGATATCTCGACACCTTCCTTCAATAATAACTGCGCTTTCTTTTCCGAACCCAGGGCATAATGACCTATAGCGCCGTCACTACGAACTACCCGATGGCAAGGTATAACCACTAATTCCTTATTTTTTGCCATAGCGTTACCCACTGCCCTCCAGGCTCTGGTGTTCAGGGCTTTCGCCATTTCGCTATACGTAGTGACTTTTCCTTCCGGAATTAATTTCAGCAGTTCATAACACTTTTTGTTAAAGCCTGTAATCCTGCTCATATGTAGTCCTCCTTTATTTATAGCGCCAAACAGGGGCTCAGATAGAAGCTGGTCAAACCTGCATAATCAAGCTAATCAGTCCGAAATACTACTCAATTTTATGCATATTTGTCTGTTGTCCCTGAACGGAAGTGACCAAGATTGTAAAATTAATTAATCCAGCTGGTATACAAGTATTCCAAAACATCCAGATTATGCTAATGGTGTTAAATATATAATAATATCATGCAGTTAATTAACTTGTGTTTACGGATTCTAAAGCGGTACTGTTAGTCCAACACGCTCACCGAGGTTCAAGGTTTTGCAAGCCTGTACGATAACAAAATGTTTTCTGGCAATACGTATTTCCTCGGCGAAGTTTGTTGTTGTTATCGGGTTGCCAGAGTGACTGTATTTGAAGTAATGATATTCACTCTTAATATAAGTAGTTAATAAAAATTGTTCCAACATCTTCTCTCAGAGGAAAATTCATGAAGTCATACCCATGCGAGCTTAAGAAACGCAGGTTTAGTCCTGCCTGCCACAATAAAGTTATGGCAGCTTGTTTATTATCAGCATTGGTCGTCAATGCAGGTTGCAGCAGTGGTGGCTCATCTTCACCACCGGCTACCCCTACCGTCGGCCTCAGCGCGAGCGCATTTAGTGTTGCCGAAGATGGCAACTCGGTAGACATTTCTGTAAATCGTACCGGCAGCAGTGCAGGCGCGGTGAGTGTCGACTATGCCACGAGTGATGGTACCGCCACTACAGCCGGCAGTGATTATACTGCTGTCAGCGGTACACTGAACTGGGCAGACGGCGATTCTGCCAGCAAAACGATTACCGTTAGTATTACTGACGACAACCAGTATGAAGGTGATGAAACTGTTGCTATCGCCCTTTCCAACGTCTCAGGTGGTACTCTTGGAACAGCCTCAGCTACCCTAACAATTAACGAAGAAGATGTACCAGGCACCCTGGCTTTTGCAGCAACCGCTGTAACTGTCACGGAATCTGATGCTGCTGGTGTGCAGGCAACCCTGACGGTCAGCCGCACGGGAGGCAGCGACGGTGATGTTACGGTTAACTATGATACCGCGAATGGTACTGCCGATTCCGGTGACTACACAGCCATTAGTAGCGGCACCCTTAACTGGAGCCATGGAGATACCGCCGACAAAACCATTACGGTAGACATCGCTGGCGATACAACTACCGAACTAAGCGAGTCATTTAGTGTTTCGCTAAGCAATCCCGGCTTTATTACCCTTGGTACTGATACCACGGCTACGGTAAACATCACCGATAATGATTCGGTTACCATAACCGGCACCATCTCCGCGCCAAGCGGAACTGTGGCATTTAACGGCCCAAGCTTGACTGATCGTATGTTTGCTGCTCTGTTGGGTAGCTCCGCACATGCAGCGATTGGTGATTTTGCCTCGGCTGTTGGCGCTGGCGTAACAGTAAATGTTTATGAGGTCGATGCAAATGGCGAGCCGTTGCCTCTGGGAAGCCCGGTACCAATCACCACTGCTACCACCGATTCGTCTGGCGCGTATGTTCTAGCAGCTCCACTGGATGCGCCAGCCAGCAAATACATTATTCGTGCAGAAGGCAGCACCGGTACATTGGAAAGCCGCATTACCGCCGCCACGGTTGATGTGGATCCGGTAACTGACGCTACCAGTCTTCTGGTAGTTTATGCGGCCAGTGATCTGGCGGATATTAATGTAAACGAGATCACAACCATTCAGGAAGAAGTCAGTGATCTGGTGGAAGAAATCGACGCGGCCAGTCTTACCACTGCGACCGCTCTGTCGGCTGGTCTGGAAGCCGCTGCCAAGGCCGATGAAGAAATTAACAACGTAGTTACCTCCACTGCAGCAGCAGGCACCATCTGTGGAACCGTAACTAAAGGAACAGGAACCACGCCGCTGGAGAATATTCTTGTAGTTGTTAAAGATTTTGGCAACTGGGTAACCCGCGCCAAGACCAAGACTGCTGTGGATGGCACTTATTGTCTGAACGTGCCTTTTGGTAATTACATTGTAGTTGCCATTAACCGCACGGGCGATGGTCTCGACGCCGACCGCTCTGCCAGCGAGTGGTATAACGCTTCTGGCGGTGGTGTATTCCCGGTCAATGGAGATATGGTGTCCGTACCTGATGCTAACCAGGTTGATGTCAACTTCGATCTTGATCCCGGTATCCGCATACATGGCACGGTAACGGCAAGTGGCGGTTTACTGGATGGCCAATTCATGGAAGGCGTACAAGTGCAGATTCGGGATGTAGATACTAATTTCCCTGTCGCCAGCGCCCGAGTAAAAGCCGATGGTACATATCGCGTTAATGTGATGCCGGGCAGATACACCGTGCAGGTGCGCAACACAACGCAAAAGCCTTATGCTACGCAATATGCTACTACAACCGCTAACGCTGCCAACGATCATAACCTGAGTTTCGCCAGGATTTATGATTCAACAGGTTTGACCCCCGGAAGCAGTGGTCAAACAGTGGACTTTGTTTTGTCTCCGGGTTACTTGCTAAGTGGCACCATCACCGAGAGCAGTTCACCTGTCACCGGCACATTGATACTGGTAGATGATCCAACACTGGGTGGCGCTAATGCCCGCCTGCGCACTAATATCGATGGGCAATTCCGCATCTGGCTCAAGCCTGCTATCTACAATGTGCTGGCGTATGGTCAGACCGACCTCGGTATAGATATGACAGCAGGTGACTATACCGTTACCAGTTTCACCGCAGATGTGGCCAAGCAACCCATCGTGGTGCGTGATTCTGGCGCCAATCCGGTAAGCCAGGCCAAGGTATTATTATATGATAGTACTGGCCAGTATCTGGGGCGCCAGGTGACCAGCAGTGAGGGTAGTACCACA
>Ga0209742_10000189_pt1 | contig 35097 bp, 36 predicted proteins | sample DeeMarSeWOR38_10_FD_187462 | JGI IMG/M metagenome (GOLD analysis project Ga0209742, IMG submission 187462) | Marine sediment microbial communities from White Oak River estuary, North Carolina - WOR-3-8_10 (SPAdes) (version 2) | ecosystem: Environmental > Aquatic > Marine > Intertidal zone >...
CGAAAATACTGGCAATAGTATTAACAGCATAGGCTTTACCGATGCGCGCTCTTACGCCGGACAAATTGCCGCAATACAACTTCAGATTAAGTGGAAACAAAGCGCCAAAGATGAAAGTAGGCAATATCAGCATAAAAAATACAATAGTGTATTTCACGCCATGCTTTAGCCAAACCTCGACCGAGAAATGATTCACGGCTTCAAAAATTGGTGGTAAGAAACTGAGAAAAGCGCGAGTAAAAAGCAACGAAGATCCGAGCGTCACCAGCCCTACCGCCATCCAGAATTCCGGGCGCTGAATTTTATCGAGATATTTTTTTACCCACCATGAACCTGCTGCGATACCAAACAAAAATACGGTAAGAATGGCGGCAAATCCATAGATAGTGGTACCGGTAAAAATGGAAAGGTATTTTGTCCAACCAACCTCCGTCGCAATTGCTACAAAGCCTGTGGCAAACAACACTATCAAGGCATGAATACGCAATGGTGCCTGTGACTTGAGAGAATCTTTTTGTCGGGCGGTCAATTCATTACGTATATCTTCACTGCCCTCGACCGGTGGAAACGTAATGCGTGAGTTCAAATAAAGCGCCATTACTACGATGAAAAAATTGAGTGATGCCGCCACATAAACAGCTCCATCCAATCCCCAATTGGGCACAAACACAAATCCCGCCAGCAAGGCACCGAATACGGCACCCGCAGTATTTAAGCTATAAAGCTGGCTGACCCGTTTCCCCATGTCTGCCTGGCGGCGCACCAGTATGGCTGCCATCACCGGAAAGGTTGCTCCCATACACATAGTTGGAATGACCAGCAACGCCATCGTAATAGCAAATTTAAATGGCAACAGTCCACCTAGCTCAGGTATTGCTGTCATTATATGATCAAGATTCAACAACAGAGGAAGAAGTGCCAGGCCAGAAATCCCGATGACCGCTTCCAACACTATATATACGCGGAGATTGTCAATGCGATTACGGGTAATACGTTCGGCAAGGTAACTGCCAATAGCTAATCCGAGAAAAAACGCCGCCAAAACGGTGCTCACTGACGCACTGGTTGATCCCATACTGAGACCCAGTAAACGCACCCACACCACCTGGTAGGTTAAAGCGGCCACCCCAGAGACCACTAAAAATAATGCCGCTAGCATTAACATATTATTTTTTACTCTTTTTTCATTATTTAATTGAGGGATGATTAAAAATAAATCAATTTAATTAAGCCAACATGAATTCCTGGCAATTTGCTCAGAAATAGCCATCTGCTCAATACTTATGGAAATCAACTATCCACACCCTAACAGCTATTCGCGAATGTAGCTGATAATCCAATAAAATCAAAATGCACCACGCATATAATTTATTAAATTACTAAGGAAATTATACCTAAGTAGCATTACGTAGTTTACTTATATTTAATAAGGATCATTATTTGTTAACTTGGCTTTAAACATACAGACAGATTTTTATATATTATTAAACAATCACTTACAACCATTTAACTCCGCTATTTGTCTTTTCTGACCACTGAATGGCCACAGAAAACTACTTATTATTATTACTTAGGTGTCATTTTGTAGGATGATCGGTAAATTACTAATGTATTTTTCTTAAAATATCCTTAAATGACGTATTTTTTGTTAATAACCTATACATATTTTTTCATTATAAAACATATATTTAATAAGTTTATTCGTTAGTTTTTTAAGATTGTGAAAAAAATTTAAATAAAGTACGTAAAATTTGACGAATTCCAAAATCCTATGCTAAGTTTACTGAGTCTTCAATGCTTCTTGATGGTGCGCGGGGGCAACTAACTGGTTAACAGTTATTCATACTCAAACACAGTCAAGGTTGTAAGTTTTGAAGGCCTAGGAGATCTAACGATCGTCTTGAACATGCAAGACTGTCTAGTCAATCATGACTAACCGGTCCTACCATGGTCGGAGCTCTCGTTAGTCACCTTGCTAACTGTTCAACGTCTCGTACGTTCGAACGCTTACATCACGTTTCATAACGCAAACCCAGAGGAGAGTTACTATGGGCGGAGGCGGAATGGGCGGCGGTGGCGGCGGCGGAATGGGCGGCGGCGGCGGAATGGGCGGCGGTGGTGGCGGCGGTATGGGCGGCGGCGGCATGGGTGGCGGCGGTGGCATGGGCGGCGGCGGCGGCATGGGCGGCGGTGGTGGAGGCGGCGGCGGAATGTAATCCGCTTCAGCTTCAACTAACGTTGAACATGAAGTCAAAGCTAAACCCAAGTCACATGCAAAGCTAACCTAAGCTACGCTGTGTACTGTTGTTACTACTACGCTTATTTTGTTGCACGCAGCACATTTGCTGTAGTCACTTCGCTACAAAAAACCGTAGTCAGCTTTAGCGCAAAGCTGTATGAAGAGGGGACACTTCGGTGGCCCTTCTTCTATTTTCGGGGTTCTGATACTTATTTAAAGCTAACGAAACGGTTTGAAATGACAGCGATTAAAGTGCAAGTGTTTTTACAGCCTCTATTGAACGCCGCTGTAAAAAAACCAGTCATTAACCTTATTTTTCCTTGGCAGCGCCGGTTTGCCATTCCACTGCTTGTTGATATTCTGGATGGCTTTTTAATAACTCCTCATGGGTACCCGATGTCAGCGTGCCATCACCGTTGAAATATAAAACCCGATCAGCTGACCGAATGGAGGAATACCGATGAGCGATAATCAAGGTAGTACGATTTTTTCGTAACTTGCTGAGCGCCTCGACAATCATTTGTTCCGACTGGCTATCCAAAGCCGAAGAAGCCTCGTCAAGCACCAGGATTGGCGCATCACGTAAAAACGCCTGTGCGATTGCAAGCCGCTGAAATTGCCCCACTGACAGGCTCAACCCTTGCGCACCAATTAAGCTATCCAGTCCGTGTTCCAATTTTTCGATGTAATCCCAGGCAAAGCTGGCCTTACAAGCATCAATCATTTGCTGTTCGCTGGCATCAGCTTTAGCCAGGCGCAGGTTTTCCCGAATTGTGTCGTTGATAAAAAATGGCTCCTGCCAAACGATAGCAATGTTATTGCGTAAAGAATTCAAGGTTACGCTCTTAATATTTACACCATCGAGTCTTATCTCTCCCTGTTGCGGATCGTAAAATCTCAACAACAAGTTGGCCAACGTGGATTTGCCTGATCCACTAGGCCCGACTAACGCAACGCACTCCCCTGCTTCTATATTTTCTGAAATTCCATCAAAAATGACTTTTTCGTGCCCTTGATATGCAAAATGCAAATTGTCGACCGTAATCGCGCCCTGCTTTGCCTTTAACTCAGCCGCGGCCGTATCCTGTATAACACCCGACTGTGCTTCCAGTAGCTCTATCACGCGCTGTGCAGCACTTACGTCTCCCTGCAGCTGGATGGGAATCTGCGCAATGCCCCGCACCGGCACCGAGAGGTAACCAAGATAAACAATAAAGCTCACCAGTGTACCCACCACCAGGCGCCCTGCTTCGATGTCCTCAATACCCATATAAACAATGAATACGCCCGCCAGGTAGATGAGCACAGAAAAAACGCGATCATACAGAATATCTATTGCGCGCATCTTCAAAGCCCAATGGCGGGCGATATCAAATAACGCATGATGTTTTTCACTAACCTTGTTTTCTACGGTGAACGAACTGATGCCCCGCAAGTTACCCAGAGCCTGTTCCTCAAAAGACATTAACTCGCCATTGCGTTGGTAGTAATGCCTCGCAGCCCTACCCTTGCGAGGCGCTAATAAATGCTGCGATAAATAAAACACTGGAGACAAGCACAGAGCAATCACCGCGAGTTTCCAGTCAATCCAGAACAACATCGAAATATAAAATATCAATACCAGGATGTGGGATAAAAAATTCAACGGTACATCGAGAATAAATGTGAGCAAGCGGTCAATATCACTGGTTATGCGCGCCATCATGTCACCTTTTTTAAAGCGATCCGTAATAGGATATGACAAGTGCATAATATGCAATAAGGTGGCTTTTCGAATTCGGGCTACGAAACGTAAGTAGACCCACTGGAATAAATAAAAATAAGCGAACTGCATGGCTTGATTTAAAACCACAATGATCGCCAGCCAGGCAAGCGTAATGGTCAGTTGAGCAAACAGGCTATTCGTGAGATGGTTTACCGCCGATCCGACGAACCAGATCATCGCGGTATTGGCAACGGTAATACCCACCAAGAGCAGGCACATCAACACTATAAATCCATTATCCGCACGCAAATAAGGAGCTACATAGGCTCGAATCGATCTGGCAGCTTTGAGTAATTGACTGAGTCCAGGTTGCGCGTTATGTGGCATGAATTGATATTGAGGTCTGATGATTTTCTGTTGGTAATTTTTATTTGGTACCGAGTGGCGCCCCGACATTATAGGACAGCTGTGTTTAAAGTAAAAACAAGCAGCTACGCGAAATCCGAGCTATCAAAACCCCACAAGCTGTCACCAGGAATATTTTATGGTGAGATTCGGCTGACAAATCTCAGGATAAAAAGCAAGACAATAAAAAAGGCGCTGCTCACAATATTGTGAAAGTAGCGCCTTGTAGTATTGCTGACATTCTGAAAGCATTCCCCTTACGGGTAAAATACATCAGTTTATTATTCTTGTGTGGCTCTATTAGCAGCTTTTTAGTTTATAACAAGAGGACACCCATGCCCGTTGCCTCTTGTTATCACTGCCCAGGCCACTCATGCCAGCCGCCCTGAAGATTCTTTCCTTGTACCCAGGAGGTGCTTAAACACCAACCAGTCGTACAACTTGAATCGAGTGTATCAGCGGCAAATTACCGGCGTCAAGCAGTAGATTTTCGATCAATAAACACTCTCAATTTTTTAACTATATGATAATATAGTACTTTTTTTGCTTTAAATGTAAGATTCGTCTTACAATTAAAGTTAAAAACTATGACATTTGGATGTTTCACGAGCTAATCGGCACAGCGTTTTTCAACTGGATTTTTAAACAAATAGACTAAGCTGCAAGGGAAAATACCGGCCAGAAGTGGCTTGATTGAAATTAATGAATAAAAAAAGCCCCGCACTACGCGGGGCTTTTTTATCCGACTGTACAGCTGGAACGGTTTACATCATGCCGCCCATTCCACCCATTCCGCCCATGTCAGGCGCACCGACTGCTTCTTCCTTCGGCATTTCAGCAACCATGGCTTCAGTGGTAATCATCAAACCAGCAACTGATGCCGCGTTTTGTAACGCGGTACGAGTTACTTTGGTTGGATCCAGGATACCCATAGCTACCATGTCGCCATACTCATCACTAGCTGCATTGAACCCAAAGTTGCCTTCGCCTTCTGCAACTTTGTTCAACACCACTGACGGTTCACCGCCAGCATTAGCCACGATTTGACGCAAAGGCTCTTCCATGGCACGGCGTGCGATGTTTATACCCACGTCCTGGTCATGATTCTCAGCCTTCAGGTCAGCAATCGCTTGCTTGGCACGAACCAGGGCTACACCACCACCAGGTACAACGCCTTCTTCTACCGCCGCACGGGTTGCATGCAACGCGTCTTCTACGCGAGCTTTCTTTTCCTTCATTTCCATTTCAGTGGCAGCACCAACCTTGATCACGGCTACACCGCCAGCCAGCTTGGCAACACGCTCCTGCAGCTTTTCCTTGTCATAATCGGATGTCGCGTCCTCGATCTGACTGCGAATTTGCCCCACGCGTGCGCTGATGTCCGCAGGTTTGCCGGCGCCATCGATAATGGTAGAGTTTTCTTTGGTGATGGAAATACGTTTTGCTGTGCCCAGGTCGTCAAGTGTCGCTTTCTCCAAAGACAAGCCAACTTCTTCTGAGATCACGGTACCGCCCGTTAAAATAGCGATGTCTTCCAGCATGGCTTTACGACGATCACCAAAACCAGGCGCTTTAACGGCACAGACTTTCACAATGCCACGCATGTTATTAACAACCAATGTGGCCAACGCTTCGCCTTCGACGTCTTCCGCAATAATCATCAACGGTTTGCCTGACTTAGCTACGCCTTCCAGTACAGGCAGCAATTCACGAATATTGGAAATTTTCTTATCATGAATCAGGATGTAAGGGGATTCGAGTTCAGCGCTCATGCTTTCCTGACTGTTGATGAAGTAAGGTGACAGGTAGCCACGGTCGAACTGCATACCTTCCACAACATCCAGTTCATTTTCCAGTCCGGAACCTTCTTCAACGGTGATAACCCCTTCTTTGCCAACTTTTGACATGGCGTCCGCAATGATACGTCCAATGCTTTCATCAGAGTTAGCAGAGATGGTACCAACTTGCGCGATTGCGTTGTCGTCTTCGCAAGGCTTGGATAAGTCTTTCAAAGAATTAACCGCAGCGATTACGGCTTTGTCGATTCCGCGTTTGAGATCCATCGGATTCATACCGGAAGCAACCGCTTTCATACCTTCCGCCAATATAGATTGCGCCAATACGGTTGCTGTGGTGGTACCGTCACCGGCGATGTCAGAGGTTTGAGAAGACACTTCTTTAACCATCTGCGCGCCCATATTTTCGAACTTGTCTTCCAGCTCGATTTCCTTGGCAACAGATACGCCGTCTTTAGTGATAGTAGGTGCGCCAAAGCTTTTTTCTAGCACCACGTTACGGCCTTTAGGGCCCAGGGTCACTTTCACAGCATTGGCAAGAATGTTGACGCCAGCCGCCATACGATGACGGGCTTCGTCACCAAATTTCACTTCTTTTGCAGTCATGGGTAATCCTCTTTAAAAATTCGTTTGTATCTAATTTGCGATTACTTGGTAATAACGCCAGTAATGTCGTCTTCACGCATTACCAACAAATCTTCGCCGTCGATCTTGATTTCGGTTCCGCCATACTTGCTAAACAGAATTTTGTCACCGACTTTAACATCGAGAGGACGTACTTCACCGTTCTCGAGAATTTTTCCGTTACCGACAGCAACAACCTCACCTTGAATGGGTTTTTCCGCCGCAGAATCCGGAATCACGATACCTCCCGCAGAAGTACGCTCTTCCTCCATGCGGCGAACGATTACACGATCATGCAAAGGACGAATATTCATGCACTATCTCCTTGATAGAAATAACTTTTTTATATTTACTGAAATATTGGCAGGTGCATTTAGCACTCTAATTTGATGAGTGCTAATAATAGTGACGAATATTTTAAAATCAAGGGTCGGCAGGAATTTTATTTGTCACGCAAATCAATAAAGAAACGGGATAGTCATCAATGCTAATCGTCCCGGCGATATTCTCCCTCAATGACGTCCGGTCGATGACTGTGCTGGGGCCGGGATTGAGATTGCTGGAATCCACCTGAAGAAGAACCACCCCCAGGGAAGCGAAAAATTCGCTGAAAAAACCGTACCGCCATTTTTCTGCGCAAGGGTGGCACAAGACATAGAAAGCCGATCGCGTCGGTAAAAAATCCTGGAGTTAGTAATAACGCTCCAGCCACCAGCAACATCGCCCCTTCCAGCATCTCGATTGCAGGTATGCCGCCTTGAGCTGCGGTTTGCTGTAGCCGGCGCAGCGTTGAAAATCCCTGAATGCGTAGCAACCAGGCACCCAGCACCGCAGTAAATACCACGGCAAAAATGGTTGCGAATGAACCAATGATCGACCCAATTTCTATTAATAAATAGATTTCGATAATCGGAACAATAAAGAATAGCGCGAGTAATATGGCGAATGGATTCATAATTAGACGTTGAAAAACAGTAACAAACCAGGATTTCAGAACACTGTTTAATTATTGTGTTTGGTCCGGATAATCGTTTGGTAATTGATTTTAACTCTATATAATGGCGCCGGTTTCAGAAAATTAAAGACTTGCTGGCTTCGCGGATTGTGTATCACTACCTTGAAACAGGCCCGATTACCTTAGGTTTTTTAATACGATACTCGACGCTAAACCCACTATACTGGTAATAATTTTGCTATGCAAACCACCAACATGGAACAAAAAATCCACTCTAAGTATTGTATCGTTCTGAGCACATGCCCCAATCTGGAAACCGCCGAAACCATTGCCAGGTCCCTGGTACAGGAAAAGCTGGCTGCATGCGTTAATATTGTTCCAGGACTAACATCGATATATGAGTGGCAAGGTAATATCGAAAAAAGTCAGGAGCATTTGTTAATAGCAAAAACCAGTTTTACAACATATCCTGCGCTAGAAAGCGCCATCCTGAAACGTCATCCCTATGAACTTCCGGAAATAATTAGCATCCCAATAAACAACGGTTTAGCTAATTATTTGTCATGGATTGACGACAATGTAGTATCCGATAGTTAACACGAGGTCGCGATGAACAATCAACAACTAAGACAACTGCTTATCGGTTTAATCTTACTCTTTCCAGCCTATTTGTTTGCCACCGAGGAAGTACTGGATACGGGCATGACGGGTGATGAACCGCTGCCACCCGAGCAGGCCTTTGTCTTGAGTACAGAAGTACTCGGTGCCGACATGATTCGCGCCAAATGGCACATCGTTGATGGCTATTACATGTATCGCGACAAATTTAAATTTGAAAGTAATACGCCGGGTATCACTGTCGATACTGGTGTTTACCCCAAGGGTAAAATCAAGGAAGACGAATTCTTTGGCAGAGTGGAAACCTATCGTGGCGATATCGCGATCGATCTACCGCTAAATAGAATGGACGCCACGCAGACGCTGGAGCTGACAGTCACCTCGCAGGGCTGCGCGGACATTGGCATCTGCTATCCACCGCAAAAGCAACAAGTTAGTTTCAACCTGCCAGCACTACCGGTTTCCGCGCCAGCCGAAAACAAAACCGGCAGCGATGACTCTTCGTTTAGCCCTTTATCGGCAATCAAAAAATTTGGAGATTCATTATTAGGCGAAGAGGAGAAGTTTCTGCCTGTTGACGAGGCGTTTGCCTTTACTGCAGAAGTGGAAGACGGCAATTCCATTAAGGCCAGCTGGGATATCGCCGATGGCTATTACCTGTATCGCGACAAGCTATCTTTTTCGCTACAGGATGCCAATGGTGTCGAACTTGGCTCGATTAATATGCCGGAAGGCAAAGAAAAGGTCGACGAATCGTTCGGCCGCATGATCGTGTACCTCCATGACCTGGATCTATTACTTCCCCTGCAACGTACCAAGCTGGATCCTACCGATGTGACACTGGTAGCTAAATACCAGGGCTGTGCCGAAGCCGGTTTGTGTTACCCACCCCAAACAAGGTCTATGCCCCTATCGTTGCCAGCGGGCAAAGCAATGCCAACAGCGACAACCAGCTCAGATCTTTCAACCGGCCAACCCGGCGGTGTAAATGGTGATGAAGAAAAGCGGAGTTTCCTGGGCAATCTATTATTCGCTTTTGGTATTGGACTTTTGCTCAGCTTCACACCTTGTGTATTACCCATGATTCCCATACTTGTGGGTGTCATTGTGGGCCAAAGCGGCGCAAAACCCACTAAAATGCGTGCCGGCGTATTGTCAACCAGTTATGTGATGGGAACAGCCGTCGTATATTCTTTGGCGGGATGGCTGGCTGGAGCTTCCGGACAACAGCTACAGGCCTATACCCAAAATGTCTGGGGTATCGGTATCGTGGTTGTTATTCTGGTGTTACTGGCCCTGTCGATGTTCGGGTTTTATGAAATCCAGATGCCCTCCTCAATCCAGTCGCGTTTACAGATGAAAAGCCAGAACGTGAAAGGCGGCTCCATGACGGGTACATTCTTTCTGGGAATGGTTTCCGCGCTCATTGTTGGCGCCTGCGTTACCCCGTTACTCATGTTGGTATTAGGTATTGCCATCCAGTCCGGTGATCCCGTTCTTGGGGCATCCATGATGTTTGCCATGGCCTGGGGTATGGGTGTGGTATTGATTACGGTAGGGGTCGGTGCCGGACACTTGCTGCCCAAGGCAGGCGGCTGGATGGATATTATCAAATACGTTTTTGGCGTCTTGCTGATTGGTGTTGCAATTTACCTGATGACTCCCTTACAAGAAGTACCCATTTTATTGGTGTGGGGTATATTCCTGATCGTGGTTGGTGTCTATATGGGTGCAACCCAGGCCGTACCTGAAGGTGCCAGTAAATGGCGTTATATGTGGAAAGGCTTGGGAACGGTATTGTTGATATGGGGTGTACTGGCACTCATTGGTGGCATGCAGGGCAATCGCGATATTATGCAACCCGTCGATACTTCCAGCTTCGCGATTACGGGTGGTGGTAGCCAGGGTATGATTGGTCAAACAGCATTAATAGAACCCCATGACCTGTTTATTCATTTAAAGAATACGGCACAACTGGATGACGAACTCGCCAAGGCAAAAGCTGCTGGCAAACCGGTGATTCTCGATTATTTTGCCACCTGGTGCACCGATTGTCGCCGCATGGAAAAAGCGACTTTCAATAATGCGCAAGTGCAAAAGATCATGCAGGAAAAGTTTGTTGCGCTACAAGTTGATGTAACAGACCCAAACAATGCCGACACTGAATCTATAAAGAAGCGATTTAAAGTCTTTGGGCCACCCGCCATGCTGTTCTTCGACAAGGACGGGAATCCGCGCAAGGACCTGAATTTTTATGGTTTTAAAAGTCCGGATGATTTCATAACAACGCTTAATAAGATTTAATCTGCATCAAGCAGAACTCAAGGACGTCAAATGAATTCACGTTATATTGCCTACCTGATGTTATTTCTAGCGGGGCTGTGGGGCGGTAATGAATTAGTTAAACTATTTACCAACAACGAAGAAGTTGCTGCCGCAGCGCAGGCGCAACTAAACCAGAAAGCAGCAAATTTTTCATTACAAGACCTTGATGGCAATAACCACGAATTCAGTGAATGGGAGGGTAAAATCAGGGTTCTGAATTTCTGGGCGACATGGTGCCCCCCATGCCGTAAGGAAACACCCATGTTTGTGGAGATGCAGGAACAGCTCGGCGATAAAGGTCTGCAATTTATCGGAGTTGCCATTGACGAAAAACAAAAAGTTCAGGATTTCATGGATACGTTTGGCGTGAATTATCCCATGCTGATCGGTATCGATGATGCGATCGAGGTCGCCAAGCAATACGGGAACCGGTTTGGCGCTCTGCCCTGGACAGTGGTAATCAATCGTGATGGTACTATCGTGCATACCCAAGGCGGAGAAATGACGCGCCAAAAAGCTGAGTCCATTATTCAGCCCTTACTTTAAGTGAGATTAACCATTGGACTAATCGCTTTTTTTATTAGTCAATTATTCGTGTTGTTCTCAACAAATACCGCTATTAATCCTCTCCCTCATATTTTCTTCATATTTATGTATCAAATTTCGTGGATTTGGCAGCTATCTTCATAGAACTTAGCCAAAATAGACTTTTCCATGGATTTATTCTGGACAAAGGCCAAATATTTGAGCCATAATGCCGAACATTATTATTCAATAATATTTCTAGGCCAATTTCTCGAAATTAGAGAAAATTCTAGTCAAAATTCTGACAAATCGAATCAAGTTTCAAAACTGGTTGCGTTAAGGATAATCAACCCCCGATGCCCAAAATACTGGTCTTACATGGTCCCAATTTAAACCTACTGGGTAGTCGAGAACCACAGCACTATGGCGCGACCACATTGGCCGATATTGATAAACGATTGTCAGAATCGGCCAAAAAAGCCGGTGCGGAAATACGCTGTATTCAAAGTAATGCCGAGCATGAACTCATAGCGGAGGCACAAAACGCCGTAACAGCCAAAACGGATTTTATCATTATCAATCCGGCCGGCTTTACTCATACCAGTGTCGCTTTAAGGGACGCACTGGCCGCAACTGGCATACCTTTTATTGAGGTGCATTTATCCAATATTTATAAACGCGAAGAATTTCGCCACCACTCTTATTTTTCCGATATTGCAGTTGGCGTCATTTCGGGGTTGGGTGCGCAAGGTTATGAACTCGCCTTGCAAGCGGCACTCGCACAGACTAATCAATCGAAGACATAATTTAACGGGCATCAAACAATGGATATTCGTAAAGTTAAAAAACTCATCGAACTACTGGAGGAATCCGGCATATCGGAACTGGAAATTCGCGAAGGCGAAGAATCAGTTCGAATTAGCCGGCAATCCAAGCTGGACACCACCATGATGGCAATGCCGCCGATGCAGTATGCGGCGCCACCGCCAATGTCACCACCGGCGGCTGCGCCAGAATCAACAACAGCGGCACCCAGCGCAGAACCGGAAATCGCCGGGCATGTTATCAAGTCACCGATGGTTGGAACATTTTATCGTTCATCTTCTCCTGGCGCAAAACCGTTTGTTGAAGTCGGGCAAAGCATAAAGGCCGGCGATACTCTTTGTATCGTGGAAGCGATGAAGTTGCTCAACCAAATCGAGAGCGATAAAACGGGTGTTATAAAATCGATCCTTGTCGAAAACGAACATCCCGTCGAATATGGTCAGCCGCTATTCGTCATAGAATAACGTGCTTAAGAAAATCAGAACAGAATTCCATTTAGCTTATGTTTGACAAGATAGTTATCGCGAATCGGGGTGAAATCGCACTGCGCATCCTGCGCACCTGCAAGGAAATGGGCATTAAAACCGTTGCAGTTCACTCAACCGCAGACAGTGATTTAAAACATGTGCGCCTCGCCGACGAATCCGTATGTATAGGGCCGGCACCCTCCGTTGACAGTTACCTGAATATTCCAGCACTCATTAGTGCGGCAGAAGTCACCGACGCGGTCGCCATTCATCCCGGTTACGGTTTTCTCGCAGAGAACGCGGATTTTGCTGAAAGACTGGAGCAGAGTGGATTTACTTTCATTGGCCCACGCTCTGAAACTATTCGACTGATGGGCGATAAAGTCTCAGCCATCAATGCCATGAAAGAATCCGGCGTGCCCTGCGTACCCGGCTCGGATGGCCCACTGGGAGACAACAAAGACGAAATCTTGCGCATGGCAAAAGAAATCGGCTACCCGGTGATTATCAAAGCCGCTGCTGGTGGCGGTGGACGTGGTATGCGTGTGGTACACAGCGAAGCAAATTTGTTAAATGCCATCGAACTTACCAAAGGCGAGGCCCAGGCGGCGTTTGGCAGTGATGTGGTTTACCTGGAAAAATTTCTGGAAAATCCCCGTCACATTGAAATACAGATACTCGCCGACACGCATGGCAATGCCATACATCTAGGCGAACGGGACTGCTCCATGCAGCGCCGCCACCAAAAAGTTGTTGAAGAAGCTCCTGCCCCGGGTATTACCCCGGAATTACGCAATGAAATCGGAGAACGTTGCGCACAAGCGTGTCGCGATATTGGTTATGTTGGTGCCGGCACCTTCGAGTTTCTCTATGAAAATGGCGAGTTTTATTTTATTGAAATGAACACTCGCGTACAGGTAGAACATCCGGTGACGGAAATGATTACCGGTGTCGATATAGTCAAAGAACAAATTCGTGTTGCAGCCGGTGAGCAACTAGCCCATAAGCAAACAGACATTAACATTCGTGGCCATGCAATGGAATGCAGGATTAATGCTGAAGATCCTAATTCATTTATGCCTTCCCCAGGCACCATTACCGAATTTCACGCCCCAGGCGGATTAGGCGTGCGGGTGGATTCACACATTTATCGCGGTTATCGTGTGCCTCCCTACTACGATTCCATGATCGGCAAATTAATTGTGCACGGTGAATCGCGGGAAGAAGCTATTGCCCGCATGCTGATGGCTCTCAGTGAATGTGTTATCGAAGGCATAAAAACAAATATTCCTCTGCATCAGGAAATATTTCACGACTCGGCATTTCAAACCGGTGGCACCAATATTCATTATCTGGAAAAGAAACTGGGTTTGTAGCCAAACCATGCTAACCAGGGTCGCCGGTACCACACTACTCGCCGTACTAAGCCATGCCCTGGATTCAAATCAGTTTTAACTGCCGAAAGGTTTTATCCAACGCCCTTTCCGAAGCATTGAGTAATCTCGGTGCAGCCTCGGTAACCCTTCAGGATGCGGCAGATCAGCCGCTGCTCGAGCCGGGCGTCGGTGAAACACCACTCTGGGACCAGGTCATAGTTACCGGTATGTTTGATGCCACCAGTGATGTAAATGCCCTGGTTGTTCACTTAAGTCACGCCATTGCGCCCGATGACCTGCCACCCTGGCGGGTATCAACCGTGGAAGATAAAGCATGGGAGCGTGAGTGGATGCAGCATTTCCATCCCATGCAATTCGGCGCGCGCACCTGGATTTGCCCCAGTTGGCACCAACCACCGGAACCGGATGCCGTCAATATCTTCCTGGATCCAGGTCTCGCCTTCGGTACAGGCACCCACCCAACGACTGCCCTTTGCCTGGAATGGCTCGACGGACATATTAGTGGTGGGGAAACCGTTATCGACTTTGGTTGTGGCTCCGGAATTTTAGGCATCGGCGCCCTCAAGCTAGGAGCTGCAGAAGTATGGGCAATCGACAATGACCCGCAGGCGCTGATCGCAACCCGAGATAACGCATTGAAAAATAAAGTTGAAGCAAAAATGAAAATCTTGGCGACTGGTGAACCGGTTTCAAAGAAAGCGGATGTTTTACTGGCCAATATTCTAGCCAACCCACTGATTTCATTAGCAACTTTATTTTCCGAAATAGTCAACCCAAAGGGCATGGTGATATTATCGGGTATTCTGATAGAGCAACAATCTTCGATCCTGGAGGCTTATGCCAGCCAATTTAAGTTGATATCCAGCGCACAAAATGAAGATTGGGTACGCCTGGATTTACAGCGAATTTAACTGCTTATAGCTATATTTGATTTCGAGCTATAATAGCGCATTTCACGCAGATATCAGCATGTCGCTTATATTTTGCTAATGCTAACGGTCTTACTGCCGATCAAAAGAACCAGGGATATTAAAGCTAGTCTTAGAATTCTATATGTATACTCAATGCCCCAAGTGTTTAACCTATTTTCAGGTCACGGCCGATCATCTGAAAGTCGCGCAAGGAAATGTGCGCTGCGGTCAGTGCAGCAATGTTTTCAGCGCACTGGGCAATCTAAGCGAAAAGCCTCCCCAGGGGGCAAGCGGCGCGGCACCTGCAAATAATAGTCGCCAGAACAAACCGACACCCTCATCCGCACAAAAACCCGTAAGCGTGGAGCATAGCGCTCAAACTAAATTAAACAGTGCGATCGCAGCCATTCAGGCCCTTAATCAGTCTTCGCAACAAATACTGTCCCAGAGCCGTAAAAAATACGTTACTCATTTACAGCGTCAGGCACAGGCACAGCGCAAATACACAAATATTGATGCGCGCTCTTCCACTGCCCCTGATTTAAACCAGGAAGATCTTAATGATGCGGAAGCTGTATCCGCCCTGGCCAATGAGATCAGCGAGAACAACGATCCGAATATTGATTTTGACCAGGCGCTTGCAGCGATCGACGAAATTGACATTGATGCGGATAGTGGAATTACCGCAGGAGCTGAAGAACATCCAATTCACTATGGACTCGACGATGATGAGGACATCACGCCTTCTTTTGACGGCTCGCATCTTGTTGAGGATTACGCCATTGAAGATACATTTGTCGCTGAAGAACCGCGGCGTGAACAATCTTTCACGGCTAACGAAGCAGCCCCATCCCAACAGGAAGATGAAGACGACTTTGATTTTTCTGAACAGGATGCACCGGTAAGCAAATCGCCGGGTATTGCCGCTTTTAAAGAAAGGCCGGTCAAACATGAGACAAAGCGGGTAAAGCAAAAATCTCAAGTAAAAAACAAAATTAAGAAACCGGCGGGGGTGGTAGAAACTCCCAATAGCCAAACAGATACTGTACCGGACATGGTCATTGAAAATAACATCCCGACCCTGGCCATCCCCAAGCAACTATTAGAAGACTTTCAGGAAGAACAACATGTCCACCCTGCTCACTATCGCTCAATGATTACGTGGGGCCTTGGCAGCTTGCTGTTGATGTTTGTGTTTCTGGGGCAAACGGTTTATTTCAAACACAATGAACTGGGGCAAATCGACCAACTCCGACCATGGATCGAATATTTCTGTAAGCACGCCAGCTGTGAGCTTTCTTTGCAGATGGATATCGGGCAAATTGAGCTGCTGGGCCAGGATATTCGCAGTCATCCCAAGTCCAAACAAGCCCTGCTTGTCAGTGCCACCATTATTAATAACGCCCCTTTCACGCAGCCGTATCCTGGCCTGCAACTGAACTTTTCCGATATGAATGGAGAAAAAGTTGCAATGCGCAACTTTCTACCCGAGGATTATTTACCTGCAAATGTAAATCTTGCAAAGGGCATGGAATCCAATATCCCTATTCAACTGGAACTTGAGATAGTTGACCCGGGCAAGAACGCGGTTAACTTCGAATTTGATTTTTTTCCAATATAATCCGTCACATAGCAAGTCTTTCCTGTCTCGTCAAGGGCAGAATTCACAATTCTAAAAAAGTTTCAAAAAATCGCCAGAATGACTTTATCCCTAATCGGTTAGCGAGTATTATTTCACTTCCGTTTTTTAGCCCCCTGAATATAAACAGATACAGATGCAAATTGGACCCTATCAACTTGCGAATAATCTTGTATTGGCGCCAATGGCTGGCGTTACTGACAGGCCGTTTCGTCAGTTATGTAAAAAAATGGGTGCAGGACTTGCAGTATCAGAAATGGTCTCATCCAATTCTTTACTGTGGGGGAGCGAGAAAACAAAACGCAGAGCCAATCATGACGGCGAAGTAGAACCGAAGTCGATTCAAATCGCCGGCGCGGACCCCAAGATGATGGCTGAGGCCGCTCGTTATAATGTCGATAACGGCGCGCAAATCATTGACATCAACATGGGATGTCCGGCGAAAAAGGTGTGTAATGTCATGGCCGGATCTGCATTATTGCAAGATGAACCCCTGGTTAGTCGTATATTGGATGCCGTTATTACAGCAGTGGACGTACCGGTTACCTTGAAAATTCGTACTGGTTGGGATATATCGCACCGTAATGGAACACGCATCGCACGTATTGCAGAAGCAGCTGGCGTGCAGGCACTTTCCATCCATGGTCGCACCCGAGCATGCGGATATAAAGGTGATGCAGAATACGAAACTATTGCCGCAATAAAGTCCGCAATTTCTATTCCTGTTATTGCTAATGGTGATATAACTACACCCGAAAAAGCAAAATATGTATTGGAATATACAGGCGCGGATGGCATTATGATTGGACGTGCGGCGCAGGGCCGACCCTGGATCTTTCGGGAGGTAGAACATTTTCTAGAGACCGGGGAGAAGTTACCTGAACCGAATGTGGCAGAAGTTCGCAACATACTACTCGAACACTTGCGTAATCTTTATAACTTTTATGGAGAATACACCGGCGTTCGGATGGCACGGAAACATATCTCATGGTACAGCAAGGGACATCCACATGGTGCTGTATTTCGCCAGCTGGTCAACCGTGTTGACACCGTTGAGGAACAATTACAACTGATTCAGGATTTTTTCGATAAACTGATGATGCGAGAGGAACTTGCAGCATGACTACTGAGCTACCCTCAGCACTTGAAAAAAAAGAAACCGTAGAAGCTAGCGGGCAATCATTAGCTGACCATATCAAGCAAGTCTTGCAGAACTATTATAAAGATCTGGAGGGACATGAGCCCGCACATCTTTATCAACTGGTTCTTCAAGAGGTCGAGCGACCATTGCTGGAATCAGTAATGGAATATACCCGTGGCAATCAAAGTAAAGCGTCTATCGTTTTAGGATTGAATCGCGGCACCCTGCGCAAAAAACTAAAACAATACGACATTAAGTAATAGTTGCGCTTGCGCAATTCTTTACTGCCGTTAGCTTTACACAGGAACATCTGGCGCTTGAATGCCTGTCCGGCAAAAGCTTGTGCTCCCTCATACCAGATGGAGTTCATGGTTTTGCCGGAATGTTCTACGGGCATAAACATATGCCTCATCTTCCACGGCAAATTAGCGACCGTATCGAGGATAAAAACCAGTATTGGCGCAAAGAATCAATAATAACAATAAAACTGCCATGAGACGCCAAGCTTGGCGTATTGAGATTTCCCAAACCATTCTTTCCCATGGCAACTATATGATGATGTCGGTCGGTTCCTGTACTTTTATCCCGAAGTATATTGCCATTCAATAGTTGATAATAATGATTATTGTTGTTTCCCTGGCTTACAATGTACCAGGCAACTGCTAACAAGATGGAAAAAAGAATATGACCGCGGTTAAACGAGCATTAATAAGCGTTTCCGATAAAACTGGAGTTGTGGAATTTGCCCAGGGTCTGGTTGACATGCGTATCGAGATCTTGTCCACCGGCGGTACCGCCAAGCTACTTTCTGATAATGGCATTAAAGTTAAAGAAGTTTCCGATTACACGGGCTTCCCGGAAATGATGGATGGCCGGGTAAAAACCCTGCATCCCAAGGTGCATGGCGGCATCCTCGGTCGACGCGGCGTGGATGATGACGTCATGATTCAACACAAAATCCTACCTATCGACATGGTCGTCGTCAATCTCTACCCTTTTGAACAAACAGCTGCAAAAACCAACTGTACGCTGGCAACCGCTATTGAAAACATTGATGTTGGCGGTCCAACCATGGTTCGGGCGGCGGCCAAAAACCATGAATCAGTAGCCGTAGTTGTTGACTGTCATGATTACGCGACTGTTTTGAATGAGCTCAGCAAGAACCAACGCGAACTTTCCACGCAAACACGGTTCAATCTAGCCGTTAAGGCTTTTGAACACACCGCGCGTTACGACGGTGCGATCGCCAATTACCTGGGACAACTGTCTGACAAAGGTGAAAAAAAACTTTTTCCGAATACCTTCAATTTCCAGGTCAGGAAAAAACAGGACATGCGTTACGGTGAAAACCCCCATCAAAATGCTGCATTTTATGTAGAGCATGAACCAAAAGAAGCCAGTGTATCGACCAGCAAACAGATTCAGGGTAAAGAACTATCTTACAACAATATAGCCGACACAGACGCCGCGCTGGAATGCGTAAAACAATTCGATGAGCCGGCTTGTGTCATAGTAAAGCACGCTAATCCATGCGGTGTCGCAATTGACGAAAATATACTGCAAGCCTATAACCGCGCCTTCCAGACCGATCCGACTTCAGCCTTTGGCGGCATCATAGCTGTTAACCGCCCACTGGACATGTGGGCAGCCTCGCAGATTATTGAACGACAATTTGTCGAAGTACTTATTGCACCTGTGGTCGAAGAAGAAGCCATTCCCATTCTCGCACAGAAAAAAAATGTGCGGGTACTCGAGTGCGGTCAATGGCAGGAGCCTGACAAGACAAGTTTCGATTTCAAACGTGTTAATGGTGGATTACTAGTACAAAACCGCGACCTTGGAATGGTCAAGGAATCAGAGTTAAAAGTGGTGACCGAGCGTCAACCCACCGACAAGGAAATAGAAGACCTGTTATTTACCTGGAAAGTCGCCAAGTTTGTTAAATCCAATGCCATTGTCTACGGTAAAGATAAAATGACTATCGGCGTGGGTGCCGGACAAATGAGCCGCGTGTATAGTGCTCGGATCGCCGCCATTAAGGCCGAAGATGCTAATTTGCAGGTGAAAGGCTCTGTGATGGCCAGCGATGCATTTTTCCCGTTCCGCGATGGACTTGATAGCGCTGCCGAAGTTGGTGTTACCGCTGTAATTCAACCCGGCGGCTCTATGCGCGACGACGAAGTAATAGCAGCAGCTAACGAACACGGCATAGCCATGGTATTCACCGGCATGCGCCATTTCCGACACTAATCTAGTTAATGGAACTTTTATTCGATGAAGGTTTTAATCATTGGTAGTGGTGGTCGTGAACACGCCCTGGCATGGAAAGCGGCCCAATCGTCTTTCGCAACTAAAATCTATGTAGCACCGGGTAATGCCGGTACTGAACTGGAACCTAACATCGAAAACGTTGACATCGCCGTTGATGATATTGTGAGCTTGGTTGAATTTGCCAGTCAAAACCAGATTGGATTAACGATTGTAGGACCTGAAGTACCGCTGGTAATGGGCGTAGTAGATGCTTTCAAGGAGGCCGGGCTACGCTGCTTTGGTCCATCAAAAGCCGCAGCGCAACTGGAAGGCTCGAAAACCTTCACCAAAGATTTTTTGGCACGACACAATATCCCAACTGCCGCCTATGGCACATTTACCGGCATTGGCGCAGCCCTCGATTATTTGAAAACCCAGAACTTCCCTATCGTTATCAAAGCGGACGGCCTGGCTGCCGGCAAGGGCGTTATCATCGCCGAAGATTTTGAGCACGCCAAAGCAACCGTGGAAGACATGCTGGCGGGAAATAAATTTGGTGATGCAGGCCATCGTGTGGTCATAGAAGAATTTCTTCAAGGTGAAGAGGCAAGTTTCATTGTGATCGCCGACGGCAAGCATATTGTACCCATGGCAACATCCCAGGATCATAAAGCCCGCAATGATGGCGACACTGGCCCAAATACCGGCGGCATGGGCGCTTACTCACCGGCCCCGGTCGTGACGCCGGAAATTTATCAGCGCGTCATGAAAGAAGTGATTCAACCCACGGTCAACGGCATGGCACAAGAAGGCTATCCCTATACGGGATTCCTTTATGCCGGACTCATGATTGACAAGAACGGCACACCCAAAGTACTGGAATACAATTGCCGCTTCGGCGATCCTGAAACCCAGCCCATTATGATGCGCATGCAGTCTGACTTGGTAGAACTGTGTAATCATGCGATTGATGGCAGGCTCGCGAATGTCACGACTCAATGGGATGATCGGGTATCAGTGGGCGTTGTTATGGCGGCCGGTGGATACCCTGATAGTTATAACAAAGGTGATGTTATCGAAGGCTTACCTCCCTTGGGGGCCGATGAAAACAACTGTAAAGTATTTCATGCCGGAACAAAACGCGCGGATGGCAACATCGTCACCAACGGCGGCCGCGTATTATGCGTAGTAGCGCTGGGCAACAGCGTTAAACAAGCACAAGCTGAAGCTTATAAGCTGGTACAACAAATACATTGGCCCAATGTCTATTTTCGCAAGGATATCGGTCATCGCGCCATTGCCCGGGAGAAAACCAGTGAATGAAAAATAAAACGAGGAAACAACAATGAGCAAACCCTTTGTGGCCATACTCATGGGGTCTGATTCTGATCTCCCCACCATGCAAACGACAATCGATGTGTTGAAAAAACTGCAAGTACCTATTGAAGTAAAAATCACGTCCGCCCATCGCACACCACAACGTACTCACGAATACGTAAAAGACGCTGATAAGCGCGGTTGTGCCGTATTCATAGCTGCTGCCGGACTAGCCGCTCATCTGGCAGGTACTGTCGCTGGTTTAACGGTAAAGCCTGTCATTGGTGTTCCTATGGAAGGTGGTCCGTTAAGTGGGCAAGATGCTCTACTATCGACGGTCATGATGCCTGGCGGGATCCCCGTCGCAACTGTGGCGATTGGTAAGGCCGGAGCAAAGAACGCGGCTTATCTCGCCGCGCAAATGATTGCCCTGTCCGATGATGCCTTGGCGCAGCGTCTGACAAAGGATCGAGAAGTCAACGCGAAAGCAATCGCAGACAAAGATGCCGAACTGCAAAAGAGTATCTAGATAACTAGTTGTGTCAGTGGTTAATCTCTGGAAAATCAAGCAAGCCGCGAATGTTCTATTAAACGGTGGAATCATAGCCTATCCCACCGAAGCAGTTTACGGCTTGGGCTGTAATCCAGTAGATAATTCGGCAGTGATGCGGCTGTTGCAGCTAAAAACCCGGCCCATGGAAAAAGGCCTGATTCTGGTGGCCGCAACGCTTGAGCAGTTGGAAGCCTATATCGTCATTCCTAGTAAAGAAATTCGAGTGAAAATTAGCGCTACCTGGCCTGGTCCTGTCACCTGGGTATTACCTGCTAAACCTTGGGTCCCTCCGACGTTAACCGGTATCCATCACACCCTGGCCGTTCGCGTATCCGCCCATCCTGTCGTACAAGCGCTCTGTCGAGAAATTGATCAACCTTTGGTGTCCACTAGTGCCAACCTGGAATCAGCGCCTCCAGCCCGTTCTGCGTTAGCGGTACAGCGCATATTTGGTCAGAATATAGACTTTATCTTGCATGGGAGAGTAAATCCATTAGCTAATCCCACCGAAATCCGCGATGCATTGACGGATAAAATTTTGCGTGCCAGCTGAGTTTTAATCCTGCCGTCCAATATTTCCTACCCTTTTGGTAAAGAATTTTGCCTGGAATATATCCATTTCAGGAGGGTTGATCAATCCCAAATTAACGCTATATTAGCATATAAGCTTTTTATTAATTGCTAAATATCCATATATTTTAGGAGGTTAACAATGTCATTCATCCCTAATTTTCCCCACGACGGCATTATTACAATCAACCGCGTTATTTTAAAACCCGAGTACACGGTAGATGATTTGCAGGAACGTGTAGCCATGCTATGTGAAAACGTAAAGACGTATCATTCCGATACCGGCTTCATCGGAGGTATGGTGGCGCTAAATAGTGGTCAAATTTCCAACGAAGGCAGCACTGTTGGACAAGCCGTGGAAAGCCCACTCAAAGACAAAGAGGCGCTAATCATTACGTTCTGGCGCTCTTTCGAAGAACACGAAGAATCGCACAAAAGCGAAACATTTCAACCGTTATTTGAGCAAGTATTGGAACTGTGCGAAAACGGCAACGAAGAGATCGCATACAACATGTTGTGGTCGGGTGCGGCTTACAGCAAGGAACAGGCACTGGCTGCCCAGGAAGCCAAAGCCAAATACGCCTGAATAAGTAATACATTATAAACTCCTAAACCTAAAGAGGGCCAACCGGAACTCGGTTGACCCTCTTCCTGTATCTATTAATCAATCCCGCTTCACTGTCGCGAAACCCGCTCATTTTGTGTAACATTTGCCAAGCAGAAAACTGGCGAGGAAATAAAATGAGTCAACAAAACACAATTAACATCGACGAGATTAAGGCGTATTACCTGGACCTGCAGGACCGCATCTGCAGTGGCCTCGAAGAAGAAGATGGCAAAGCCAAATTCGTCGAAGATGCCTGGGAGCGTGAAGAAGGCGGCGGTGGCCGCACCCGCGTCCTCACTGAAGGCGGAGTGTTTGAGCAGGCTGGCGTGAATTTCTCTCATGTACATGGCGCTAATTTACCTGCCTCGGCGACAGCACATCGCCCGGAATTGGCAGGCCGCCAGTTTATCGCCATGGGTGTTTCCCTGGTCATTCATCCACATAATCCATACGTACCTACCTCCCATGCGAATGTACGATTTTTTATTGCGACAAAAGAGGACGCTGATCCCATCTGGTGGTTTGGTGGCGGCTTTGACCTGACGCCTTATTACCCGTTTCTGGAAGATGTGAAGAAATGGCATGAAACTGCGAAACAGGCCTGCGATCCTTTTGGTAAGGACGTCTACCCAAGTTACAAAAAATGGTGTGATGAATATTTTTACCTGAAACATCGGGCCGAAACTCGTGGCGTTGGCGGTTTGTTTTTTGATGATTTAAATGAAGGCGGCTTTGAGCATTGTTTTGGTTTAATGAAAAGCATCGGCGACCACTATATAAAAGCCTATCGACCTATTGTTGCGCGACGCAAGGATACACCATATGGCGAGCGTGAGCGCGATTTTCAGCTGTATCGTCGAGGCCGTTATGTCGAATATAACCTAGTATATGACCGCGGCACCTTGTTTGGGTTACAAACCGGCGGCCGCACGGAATCAATATTGATGTCACTGCCACCCTTAGTGAAATGGCGCTATAACTGGAAACCCGAACCTGGCACACCGGAAGCGGATCTCTACGAGAATTATCTAAAACCGCGCGATTGGCTTGGACTAGAACAATAAAACCAGCTGGCTTATCTATGCCGCGATCAGCAAAATCCACCAGCAACGTGGTACGCATCATTGGCGGCCAGTGGCGTGGCCGCAAGCTGCATTTTAGTAACATACCCGACTTGCGACCGACACCGGATCGGGTAAGGGAAACTGTATTCAACTGGTTGCAACCGGTCATAGTCGGTGCTCGCTGCCTGGATGTATTCGCAGGAAGCGGCGCATTAGGACTGGAAGCCCTGTCTAGAGGTGCGACACATTGCCTGTTTATTGATAAACATCCTCAATGTATCGCAGACATCCAGCATAATTTAACCCTGTTAAAAACTGATGCCGGCGAAACCATGACCGGTGACAGCCTGCAAATTCTGCAGCACTTGCACGAATCGCCAAAAGACAAGCAATTCAACGTGGCATTTGTTGATCCACCCTATAGTATGAATTGCGCACTCCAGTGTTGCCAGCTCTTGGCTGAACACCAATGGTTAGCGAATGAAGCTACTATCTATATTGAATCTTCTTCGGCGATTGAGCAAAAGAATTTACCAGTGCACTGGCAACTGTCCCGAAAAAAAAAGGCCGGCAACGTATACTATCATTTAGCCATTCAACAGAAGCTGTGAGAATATGAGATATAATCATCAGCGAGATAAAGTATGAAACCATTAATCGCTATTTATCCCGGTACTTTTGATCCTATTACCAAGGGTCACTCCGACCTGGTTGAACGTGCTCTGCACTTGTTCGATAAGGTAATAGTGGCCGTTGCAGAAAACACCGCCAAGGAACCGGTTTTCTCCCTGGAAGAACGTATGGATATGGCAAAAGTCGTCCTCGATGCGTATCAAGGCGTGGAAGTGCTTCCGATACCTGGGCTATTGGTGGAATTTGCCAAACAGCATAATGCCAAGGCCATATTACGCGGTCTGCGTGCAGTATCGGATTTTGAATATGAATTCCAGCTGGCGGGCATGAACCGCAAGCTGGCGCCGGAAATCGAAACCTTGTTTTTAACACCCGCGGAAAAATACGCCTATATTTCCTCAAGTCTGGTGCGAGAAATTGCTGCGCTAGGAGGGGATGTATCGCCGTTTGTCCATAAAAACGTTATGGCTGAATTGGTCAAGCGCTTACGCTAGAATTTGGCCTACACAGGCCATATATCATTATCAACGAAAACTGGTTGAAATTTAACATTTTGCAGCCCAATTTCGCGGATCCTTATGTTAAAATGCCGCAACTTTTGGCTTCAAGCCTGATCAAAATTACTGAATTTATAATTGAGTACGTTAAATTAGCGAGTAACTAGAATGGCTTTAATGATCACCGACGAATGCATCAATTGCGATGTATGCGAACCCGAATGCCCCAATGGTGCTATTTCCCAAGGGGATGAAATATATGTTATCGATCCCGCGCTCTGTACTGAATGCGTAGGTCACTATGAAACTTCCCAGTGCGTAGATGTATGTCCGGTCGATTGCATTCCACTTGACCCAAATCACGAGGAATCTCGCGAAGAGCTGATGGCAAAATATGAGCGTTTAATGGCGCAATCTGCCTGATCCAAAACAGCGTGATTTGTGTTGTACCACAAATCCATTTGATTACAATAAAGGCCCGACTCGGGCCTTTTTGTTGCCGTACAAAAAATTAATTCCCAATAATGAATTAATCAAACCAAGAGTACTTGCCACATGACCAACCGCTACCTCGCAACACTTTCCTCACGATGTTTTGCTGTTTGCATCTTCCTATTTGTTTCTACTGCCACAACGCAAGCACTGGAGTTGCCTGCAGCGGCCATCGCCACCGCACACCCTCAGGCTACTGAAGCCGGCCATAAGATTTTACAACAGGGAGGCAATGCATTTGACGCGGCGGTGGCCATAACCGCTTCGCTGGCCGTAGTGGAACCTATGAGTTCCGGCTTAGGCGGTGGTGGTTTTTGGCTTATTCATCGTGAAAAAGACAAACATCAAACCATGATTGATGGTCGCGAAAAAGCTCCCAAGGCTGCCCACCGTGATATGTACCTGGACGAATCCGGTAACGTGATTCCAAATTTGTCAATTGATGGCCCTCTCGCTGCAGGTATTCCCGGGATTCCCGCCGGTATCGTGCATCTCGCCACTAAATACGGCCAGTTATCGTTGAACACCAGCTTACAGCCTGCTATTGAGCAAGCGCGCAATGGATTCAGAGTCGATCAACATTATCAACGTATGGCGAAGTTTCGCCTGGAGGCTTTACGCGCCTCACCTGCGGCAGCTGCTGTGTTTTTACAAAACAACGATGTGCCTGAAATCGACTTCGTAATAAAACAGCCAGACCTGGCTCGCACACTGGAACTTATTGCCACACAAGGTAACGATGGTTTTTACAAAGGTGAACTGGCGGAAAAATTAGTAGATGGAGTTCGAGATGCTAATGGCGTTTGGACCCTTGAGGATCTTGCCGAATATAACATTGTAGAAAGACAGCCGATACGTGGCAATTATCGGGGTATTGCTATTACTTCCGCGCCGCCTCCGTCTTCAGGAGGAATCGCTTTGCTGACCATCTTAAACATACTATCCGGATTTGATTTCAAGGAATATGACAGGACTACCCAAACACATTTAATCGTGGAAGCCATGCGCCGGGCGTATCGCGATCGAGCGATCTATCTGGGCGATCCGGATTTTGTGAAAATCCCCTCTTCCAAATTACTTCATCCTTATTATGCCGATGGGTTGAGGGCCAGCATCAATCCGGAGAAAGCCACACCCAGCAATTTATTGCCGGGCGTATCCATACCGGCAAAAGCCCAGGACACAACACACTTTTCCGTTCTCGATAAAGTAGGCAACCGCGTTTCGGCGACATTGACTATCAACTATCCTTTCGGCTCCTGTTTTGTGCCACCGGGAACAGGTGTGTTACTGAATGATGAAATGGATGATTTTTCTGCAAAACCTGGTGTACCCAATGCCTATGGTCTGGTGGGCGCCGAAGCCAACGCTATCCAACCGGAAAAACGCCCTCTTTCCAGCATGAGCCCGACATTTTTAGAGAACGAACGTGGAGTGCTGGTGCTGGGTACCCCCGGCGGTAGCCGCATAATCACCATGGTCTTGCTTGGCATACTGGATTATGTCAATGGAGGTGAGCCAGCTTCAATTGTAGAATTACCGCGATTTCATCATCAGTTTCTACCTGACCACATTCAATACGAGGAAGGCACATTTTCACCCACTGAAATGGAACAGCTGCAGGCTCTTGGCCATGAGTTGAAGCAAACCGGTTGGCGTTATGGCAACATGCAGGCCGTAATGTGGGACAAAAAGAATAATGAACTGTCTGCCGCCAGCGATCCGCGTGTTGGCGGCTACGCTGAAGTTAAGTAACTTATTGAAATCATGAAACTATACAAAAACGATAATTACGCTAAGCGATGTCAATACTTGCCTGTATAGAGTAGTTTGGTTAGACTTAACGCTCGCATTCGGGGGGGCTGCAACCCTGATTTTTCAAGGCATTACCCGCAGCGACAGATTTTCGGGGAGGGGCGTATAGCTTGAAAGTTTGCAATCTATACGGCAGTAATTTTAAATAAAAGCACTACATAACAAAGCAGGAGAATCTCATGGCATCTTTAACTCCAATCATTTTATTCGGCGCATTGTTCCTTTTGTCACTTTATCTGGGTGGAGCAGCATGCGACACAGCAGCTGAAGCGCGTAAAAACCAAAGCAAGTAATCTCTTCAGCAGCAATAAAATAATTAGTTTTGAGAGTTTTAGTACAATAAAGCCCGGTTAACCGGGCTTTGTTGTCATTGAAATATAACTATGAAAAATAAGTTGTAAAGTCAGTAGTACCATGAGCAACCAATCCGGCAGTGATCCACACTTAGTTAAATTCGTCATCGCATCCGCAGTATGTTTCTTTATCGGGACAGTGCATGGCGTACTCCAGGTACTGGCGCCTATTCGTGCCTGGCTGGACTCGATTGGCAGTCCTTATGGTGGTCCAGGACACATGATAGACCCCCTCGCCCATGCTCATATCAACGTGGTCGGTGGTGTGGTGGTTTTTATTATGGGTGCGTCCTATTATTTAATTCCGAAAATGGGTGGCATTGCCATCTATTCCAAGAAACTTGTCAATCATACCTTTTATTGGACGGTATGTGGCATTGCCGGTTTTTATTCCACTTTGATGATCTTTGGTTATCTGGAAGGTCAGGCCATGCTGGCGAATCCCCATACTGATGATGCGGTTCAGGCGATACATCGCTATTACGGCCCTGTCATCGGCACCGTTTCAAGCATCATGGGCATGGGCTTCTGGATCTATTTTATAAACGTTTTTTTGACCATTAAAAAGAAAATTCCCCTGCAATGACCAACCAATGCCTTTGCCCAACCAAATATCCGCAATGGCATGAGCAAGACCTGGACTTCGGTGGTAAACCAGTTCACGCGATCACACTCCCCTGTTTTTTGTATATGCCGTTATCTTATGAACACCACGTACAGCGGCAACAACATGATCTTGAACAACTGGAGCTTGAAGAAGAATGGCCCCAGTTGGTCCTTACCCGAACCGGATTTCTACGCGGCGAGATACTACGTTTACTGAAATCCGGCGAATCACCATCACGTTTCGTGCGTAACCTTGATGGATCATTTCAGCTACGTGGATATTTGCACCAGGGAGGCATTGGCACGATTAAACAAAGCACCCGTGAATTGCAGATGCAATTATTTGATCTGGGCCGAATGCCCAAAGAGTTGTATCTGTGTTACCTGACTTGCCCGATTTGTGCAGATAAAAAAGGTGGGGACAAAATATTGCTGCTACGACGCTGGAAAGAAAGTCGTACGTTGGCCAAGCGTATTTCCCAGCAACGTAAATAATGTATTTTACTTTGTATGTTGAACGTGCTTTGCCAAAGGAAAACTTAAACTGACTTGTTTGTTTTCTTCCCGCTTGTGGCGAACCTGAACCATTAATACACCTTTTTCAGGATCATCAACGGCAATTGCCCTGCGATAAACACCGGAATGCCCATCCTGGATCATTTGCTGCCAGTTCTTTGCCGTATTCATTTTAATCGACACAACGTATTCATAACCGGGCACACCGTTGCTATCTGTTGCAACCACCACGAATTCGTTCATGCCTCTGGTAGGCGCCCCCGGTCGTATCTCCACCAGAAACTCCGTATCGTTCCAACGCTGAGGCATCAGGATATAAGCATCGCTACGACCACAGCCAGCCAGTGCAGTAATTAGCAGAACAACGATAATTAGCCAGTAGAGTTTTTTCAGGCAGTTACTTTTTAGCATGTTTTTGTAAATATCCAACAATGATTGCCGTTTCTTCCGTATCGGGAGGTTGTACCGCTTTATTATTCATGCGCATTTCCATTCGCCTGACGATACCGGGCCACTGATCGGCTTCATGTATCTTGGGCAACGGTGCCGCATGACAACCACTACACTTGCTTACATAAAGCTTTGCGGCCTCTGTCTCATGCTCAGGATAGTCACTCATTTGAATTTGTTGAGAATGATTAAAATCGGCGTCACACCCCGTGACCGTTACCAGTATCAGGCAACCAGCTACTGCTAGCGACAGCCAACGTATTATACTATTGCTCATTTTGCTGAATTTTCTAATTTTGTGGATTCGGACTTTTTCTCTTTACCAGTAATCCCACGGTCTGGCAGATCCATATCTTCGGTGCCATCCACGCTGGGACTGTACTTGTTTACCATAAAATACACGAATGCGCCAAATACTAACAAATACAATAATGCTGCGCCGAATCCCCAGTTAATCCATTCCCTTTCATAACCAGGACGATCTCCCCAGAATGGAAAACTGAGGCCAATCGCCACGAGTAATACAGCCGCAATGACAGCCAGAAACCATTTCGGAACACCCTTCTGGGATTGAGGAATTTTCTCCACCAATTCCCAGTCTTCTAATCCTCTTTTTTGCCGACGCTCTTCATCGGATGCATAACCAAAATTGTCAACGGGGATTTCACCCCACTTCTTGTCATTGACTTCTTTCAAGTCCGGGTTAGCGTCTTTGTCTACCTCAGTCATATTAGAAATACCTATTTTTTTGCAACAAAATGTTGTATTCGATAGCTATCTTTCCAGCCCTCTGGCGACTTGGCGTGAACCAGAAACGAGTGGATGCCCGCGGGTAATCCTTCCCGGATATGCAACTTGAGATCAATACGCCCCACACCAGGAAATTGTACCTGTGTCTGGTCAAGCTGGTACATGGAAGAATCCAGACCTTCCAGTGTAATATCTAATTCCGCAGGCTGATAAAGCTTATTGGAGACAGCAACCCGATAATCCGATATTTGGGCGCCGTGCATAGTGTCTGCACGATATACAGCCAGGTGATAACGCTCATAACTCACTAGCCCCCACACGAACATTGCAATACCCAATAATGCAAAAGGGAGTGTCCAGTGCACCCGCGACGACAACGACGACAAACGGGTTTTTAATAATTCGGCCCTTGTTGCCTCTCGATCACCGATTTTAAAACTCAGCAATCCCGGGCGACCTTTTTTTGCCTGCAGGTTGTTACACGCCGTTATGCATTCACCGCAATTGATGCAGCTATCATAAATTTCTGTCTGTCGAGGATCCAGTTCCAGAAAACAATGCGTAACACAATAATTACATTTCTCGCACAATTCGGAGCGTGAGTCATCATAAGCGACATGTAATGTATGTTGCGTTTTAAAGCCGTGTTGCCAGACTTTATAAATACATATGAACCGGCACCAGAAATGGCGAATAAACGCAATATCGAGAAAAATTACCGCGACAAAAACAAAATAAATAAAATGTAGTGATTCCGCCAACCGCTCATCTTGCTGAAAAGTGACAAATGACCATATGACAGCAGGAGAATAAAAATAAAATAAGGGAATCAAAGCAAAAAACATGGAAGCTAGCAAAAAAGCGATACCAAGTATCGACCAGTTGGTCCACTTATTCTTATCCACGCCAACTTTCATTTTCTCGCCAGTGAGCGATACTTCAGCGCGCTTACCCAGCAGCTTTTGTGTGAGGTGATTTGCCCATTCCGATAAACTGTTCTGCGGACAGGACCAGCCACAAAATGCAGTACCAATCGTCGAATACAACAACACCAGACCACTGGCGATAACCAGCCAGAAACCGAATACCAGAAAAAAATCCGACCACCAGATTTGACGATCAAGAACAACAAAAGCCCCGGCAATTGGATCAATTCGAAACAAGCCGGTGGCAGGTATCAGAACTGCAACAACAATGGTGAAAATCTGCAGCGCACGCCGTTGCCAATGCAAACGCATGCTCGCTTTAGGTGTTTCTGTCGTTATTGGAATACCACCTAGGGAATCATTACTACGCATCATTAAAATATACCATACTCATAGTGAACGCTCACTTAATTTGAAAAATTAGCATATTAAACAACTGCTTATAATCGATATTAATGTAAGGCCTTATCCAGCGGACTGAGTTCCGCAAACTGCTTTTTATATTGCATCGCAGCTTCAAAATTGCCACCCTCTTCCTCCAACTGCCACATTCGTTTCAAGGCCTCAGCATGATCAGGCCTGATCCGTAAAACCGATTCAAGAATAGTTTTTTCCGAAATTCCCGCCGGCTTCGCAACTTCAAAGTTTGCCAGGGTGGCGTCGGCTACTGCATAACTAATCCAGTGATCAGCTGGATTGGCCTGATAAGCCAACCTGAGCAACCGTTGCCCTTCGCTCGCATTATTTCGCAACATTGCCAGCCAACTACGATGCGCCAGTTCAGTAGCAATATAGGCTCTTTCAAACGCGGCATAGTGGGTACTATCGATATTGAGCTCACTCGCCGCGACAGATACATGCGGTCGCTGCTGTAACAGATAACTCAACAGCTTGGACAGATCCAATTCACCGTTATATCTAGCGCTTGGCAAGCGAAATTCGATATGCGGTGCCCATTCATCCTGTACAGGCCCAGAGTCATCGATATTAATTTTGCCCCAGTAGCGGCCTAGCCAGGCAAACTGGTTTTCACCCCCCAACAATAAGCGCAGTCCATCCGGCGTTAATCCATCAAGATTTTTTTGCACGCCAGGCAGCCCTGACAGGGATCTATTGCTTCCCACTAACGCTAAACGAAATGCATCCAGAAACAACACGCTATTGGGAAAAGCGCTTTTGAAAGTACGTAATATGATCTGTAAAGATTCTAATTCAAATTGATTCAATGCGATCCATTGAACAAAAACGCCATCGTCATTTAAGCGGTCTTTTACTCTCAGAAATTGTTGTTTTGATAACAGGGCACTACGCCCTACCAGATCAGGATGAAACAAGTCACCCACAATTACATCATATTTTGCAGGATCCGTTTTGATAAAACGCCGAGCATCGTCGCGAATAATAATCGTCTGGTCCACGACTTTCAGGTTCACTTGTTTGAACCAGCTATCCACAGCCTCGATAGCACCAGAAGATATTTCCACTGCTGTTCTCTGTAGATTCGGATAAGCCAGCGAACTGGACACGGAAATTCCGGTACCCAGCCCAAGAAACAAAACGGATTCCGGTTCAGGATGGAGTAACAATGGTAATCGAGCCTGGTTTCGTTGTGAATGCACTGAGGCAGGATCTGAAGAGGCATCCATTCGTTGCAAATCCGCCAGCAACAGTCTCTGCCCATCCGGTTTGGCAATTACATGAGTGATATTTAGCGCATCCTCATTACGATACAGATCCTTGGTATCCGCATATACCGAAGGCATAAGCGTATTCACTGGAACCATCTCATAAACAGGAATGGCGGCGAGGGAAACCACAGGAATAGCGACTACAATTTTTTTCTGATTATCTGACCATGCCATGCTAAACAGCAATATTAACAGCGCAGATACTACAATTATCGCGTAGGAGCCAATCAAAGGAGTAAGCAGAAACCCGGCTACCAGCGCACCTGTAGCAGCTCCAATGGAATTGGCACCGTATAGACGCGCCCCGCTAATCCCGGTATCTCCGAGACGTTGATTTAAGAGAGGCAACCATGCGCCAAATACTAACGTCACCGGCAAGGTCAGTAGAGTAATAAGCGCCCCCTGGTACAACAAAGCCTGATTCAGCGACGTTAGTTGCTTTGTATCAACGACATTCGCAGCATAAGGAATCAACCAAAGGCCAGCGACAACAAAAATACTGGCCAGTATTGGCAGTAGATTGAACCAGGTTTTCTTTTTCAGATGGCGAGCCACAAAACTGCCGACCGCTATACCAATTAAAAATACCGCCAGTATAATCGCCAATACGTATTCGGTTCTCAGAAAAAGCATGCCAAAAAGGCGCGTCCAGCTGATCTCCAACATTAAGGACACGGCACCAATACCAGCGTAGGCCAGTAACAGAGGAATTTGCCTGGCAAGTAATTGTCGGCCTTCAACATTCTCCGTATATGGCGGCACCGCTGGTGTAAAGCGTGAAAGCAATCCTGCCACAGCCGCCACACAAAAACTGATACCAACAATGACATGTAAGGATGAAATCCAGCCTAGTGCCGGCAATAACAGCAATGGAATTAACGCCCCAATGGCTGCGCCAAACGTGTTAACCGCATACACTATACTCAATGACGATGGGATTTTTTCAAAAAGCGAGAGAATTAAAGGGAATCCCAATCCCATTAACAGAGCCGGTAGTAACAATACCATTCCCGTTGTCAGAAACTGCCATAGATACCACAAACTAAGGGGAAACTGCCGGGTAAGATCAACCTGCCATGATTCAATCCACTGAAACAGTAAAGGAATACCCAGCGATATAACACCAATAACAAATTCTATTACAGCAAAAACCAGCAATGGATTGGCAAGTTTACGCAACAGTTTTATACCAATCAGGCTCCCGGCGCCCAAACCTAGCATAAACGCAGCTACGGTAGTAACTACCCCAAAAATACTAACGCCAAACTGAAGGGAAAGCATACGAACCCAAAGTACTTCGTACGCCAGGCTGGAAAGCCCGGAGAAAAAATATAGAACAAGGACAATCGAGAGGATTAATTTAGGCGAATTTTGTGTTGTTGCGATTGGCACGATGACGGGTAGGTAAACGTAATAGCACGGCTTCTAACATATATCTAAAACGGCCAAAACCACACCACACCAACGATGGCATGACCGAGTGCCAAAGTAAGACTCAAACCAGCAAATATCATATGGGCGATATACACGTCCTTACCAAATACACCCATGGCGATACCCAACCCTACCGTTATAAAAATAAATAAAAGTAACGGAACACCCATCGCAAACATTATTTGTCGTTTGCGTTGATCATCAATTTTTATAATATCACTTTCAATATCTTCCTGAGAGGTAAATGCCTGGATAACCTGCGTTTCACTGGATTTCTGGGTTGACTCTGCCGATTGCTTATCAATATCTTGATCAGAGGCTAGCACAATTTGCGGCAACATTGAAAAACATAAAATCGTCATCGGCATCAATGTTACCGTCTTTTGAAATACTTTCTGTATAAACCACGCGCCCAACATCATTACTGCTCTTCAACAGAAGATTCGGTCTCCACTTTGTTTTTCTCTTCTTCTTTATGCTTTTTGAACGTGAAATACCAATATAAAATAGCACTAAGAACAAATGGAAACAAAATAATCAACAACAGGAATATAAATATCGCCCAGGGCGTATCTATGGTGACATGAAAATAACGATAGCTATCTGCCGCAAAAGCAGTATGGCTAAAGGCAACAAACCAGATCGCTAATAGAATATTTACAAGTCTGATAATCATAACTAAATTAATCTTTTTTCGCCGAAAAAAACCTTAATGTTAATTTGGTTCCGCATCTTTTGCACAACGAAATCCGAAAAAATCGGACGCATAATGCGGCATTGAATAATTTCGATGGTAGCTCGAGGTAGAAAAAGGGTCGCTCTTCCAGGACCCTCCACGACGCACCTTGAATACGCGATCTTCCAGCTCTACCAGCTCCCCTACTTTCATCGCTTTATCAGCCGGTGTATTAGCCACCAGCGTTTTAGCTTTAAACAAAGACGACGGTGCCGTAGAGCCCTCATAAGGAGCGAAGTCACTGGCTGTCCATTCGCTGACATTGCCT
>Ga0209742_10000190_pt1 | contig 35069 bp, 28 predicted proteins | sample DeeMarSeWOR38_10_FD_187462 | JGI IMG/M metagenome (GOLD analysis project Ga0209742, IMG submission 187462) | Marine sediment microbial communities from White Oak River estuary, North Carolina - WOR-3-8_10 (SPAdes) (version 2) | ecosystem: Environmental > Aquatic > Marine > Intertidal zone >...
AAGATTTGCGCAGTAACGAGGTGATGATTACCAGCCAGAATCATGGATTTGCAGTGGACGAAGCGACACTGCCAGCAACAGTCGTGGCTACGCATCGATCTTTGTTTGATGGTTCCTTGCAGGGTATTCGACACAAGGATAAACCGGCGTTTAGTTTTCAGGGGCACCCGGAAGCCAGCCCGGGACCGCACGATGTATCGCCGCTATTCGATGAGTTTATTGATTTAATGCAACAACGACTAGAGCAGCGGTAATTGGGTAAAGATAAAAAATGAGCCGCAAGGCTTTTTTTTTAATTTGAGTATTTAACCGTAACTCGCACCACAACAACTAAATAGTAGTGATATGCCAAAACGCACCGACATAAAAAGTGTATTAATCATTGGCGCAGGTCCGATCATCATTGGCCAGGCCTGCGAGTTTGACTATTCCGGCGCACAAGCATGCAAAGCGCTCAAGGAAGAGGGGTACCGCGTCATCTTGGTCAATTCCAATCCTGCAACCATCATGACGGATCCGGAGTTGGCAGATTCCACTTATATAGAGCCGATAGTATGGGATGTCGTTGCCAAGATTATCGAGAAAGAAAGACCCGATGCCTTATTGCCGACCATGGGTGGTCAGACGGCATTGAACTGCGCGTTGGATCTGGCGCGCGAGGGGGTACTGGAAAAATTTGGCGTGGAAATGATTGGTGCATCCCGGGATGCCATTGATAAAGCTGAAGACCGGGATCGGTTTCGTCTTGCCATGAAGGCTATCGGTCTGGAGACACCGCGTTCCGCTGTGGCGCACAGCATGGAAGAAGCTTTCCAGGTTCAGGCCATGGTAGGTTATCCGACGATTATCCGGCCCTCATTTACACTGGGTGGTAGTGGTGGCGGGATCGCCTACAACAAGGAAGAATTTGAAGAGATTTGCGAGCGCGGTCTGGATATGTCGCCCACCAATGAGTTGCTCATTGAAGAATCGATTCTCGGGTGGAAGGAATATGAAATGGAGGTGGTGCGGGACCATAAGGATAACTGCATCATTGTGTGTTCCATTGAGAACTTTGATCCCATGGGCGTGCATACGGGTGATTCTATTACTGTCGCACCTGCGCAAACGCTAACAGATAAAGAATATCAAATCATGCGCGACGCCTCGCTGGCGGTATTGCGTGAGATCGGTGTGGACACTGGTGGCTCCAATGTGCAGTTTGCCATTAATCCGGAAAATGGTCGTATGATCATTATCGAAATGAATCCTCGTGTTTCGCGTTCTTCTGCACTGGCTTCCAAAGCCACCGGATTTCCCATTGCCAAAGTCGCAGCAAAACTGGCGGTGGGTTATACGTTGGATGAACTGCAAAACGAAATTACTGGTGGCGCGACGCCTGCCTCATTCGAACCGAGTATCGATTATGTGGTAACAAAAATACCGCGTTTCACTTTTGAAAAATTTCCCGATGCGCAGCCGGTATTAACCACGCAAATGAAGTCCGTAGGCGAAGTGATGGCGATGGGCCGTACCTTTCAAGAATCTATGCAAAAAGCCTTACGAGGACTGGAGACCGGAATTACGGGTTTTAATGAAATTGTTACTGGTAACCCGGAAGAAGCCAGAGAACGCATTCGTCAGGAGTTGCGTGTACCGGGTCCTGATCGTATTCGTTATGTCGCTGATGCATTTCGTGTCGGCATGAGTGTCGACGATGTATTCGAGTACAGTAAAATCGATCCCTGGTTTCTGGTACAAATTGAAGATATTGTCCATACGGAGAACCTTATCAGGGGTAACAAACTGGCCAGTTTATCAGCTGAGGATGTATTCGGCTGGAAACGCAAGGGATTTTCCGATGCCCGTTTGGCACAACTGTTATCAGTGACTGAAAATGAATTTCGCGCCAGACGTCATGAACTTGGAGTGCGTCCAGTCTATAAACGTGTTGATACCTGTGCAGCAGAATTTGCCACCAGTACGGCTTATATGTATTCCACCTACGAACGGGAGTGCGAAGCGCAGCCCACCAATCGTGAAAAAATCATGGTGCTCGGTGGTGGTCCGAATCGTATTGGGCAGGGTATTGAGTTCGATTACTGCTGCGTGCATGCGGCTTTTGCCATGCGTGAGGACGGCTATGAAACCATTATGGTGAACTGCAATCCGGAAACCGTGTCCACTGACTATGATACTTCGGATCGTCTGTATTTCGAGCCGCTGACACTGGAAGACGTGCTGGAGCTAATTGAACTGGAAAAACCCAAGGGGGTAATTGTTCAGTACGGTGGTCAAACTCCGCTAAAACTGGCAAGGGCGTTAGAAGCAGCAGGTGCGCCGATTATCGGTACATCGCCGGACTCCATAGATTTGGCGGAAGACCGCGATCGTTTCCAGAAGATGGTGAATAAGTTGGGATTAAAGCAGCCGCCCAATGCAACTGCAACCAACATTGAACAGGCGGTAAAACTTGCTGACGAAATAGGTTATCCCTTAGTGGTACGTCCTTCCTATGTGCTGGGAGGTCGTGCTATGGAAATAGTGTATGCGGAGGATGAATTGCGGCGTTATATGAATGAGGCCGTCAGCGTTTCCAATGATTCTCCGGTATTGCTGGATCATTTCCTGGATGACGCCATCGAAATTGATTTTGACGCTGTGAGTGACGGCAAACAGGTGATCACCGGCGGTATTATGGAACACATAGAACAGGCCGGTGTGCACTCGGGAGATTCTGCCTGCTCCTTGCCGCCCTACAGCTTGAGTAGTGAAATACAGGAAATCATCCGCGAGCAGGCAAGGCAGTTGGCCCAGGAATTAAAAGTAGTCGGATTAATGAATGCGCAATTTGCCGTGCAAAACAATGAAGTCTATATCATAGAAGTGAATCCACGCGCGTCGCGTACCGTGCCGTTTGTGTCTAAAGCCACTGGAGTTCCACTCGCAAAAGTAGCGGCACGTTGTATGGCGGGTAAATCGCTTGAGTCGCAGGGTATCACGGCCGAGATCATACCCGGCTATTATTCAGTAAAAGAAGCGGTGTTTCCGTTTATCAAGTTTCCTTCCTGTGATCCCATTCTGGGACCAGAGATGAAATCAACCGGCGAAGTGATGGGGATTGGCGATGAATTTGCCGAAGCGTTTGCAAAGGCGCAATTGGCAGCGGGCATCGTGTTTCCAAAACGGGGGCGCGCGTTTATTAGTGTGCGAGATGCCGATAAACAGGCAGCCATTGATGTGGCAAAAATGATTGTAGAGCTCGGCTTCGATATTGTGGCCACTGAAGGTACCGCAAAGGCGTTGCAAGCGGCGGGTGTGACTTGCGAGCGCGTTAACAAGGTAAATGAAGGTCGACCTGATATAGTTGATATTATCAAGAACGATGAAATTCACTTTATTGTGAACACTACGGAAGGCAAACAGGCGATTGCGGATTCCCGCACCATTCGCAGTAACGCATTACAGAATAAAGTAATGTATACGACGACTATCGCTGGTGCCAACGCGACCTGTTTAGCCATGCAACTGCGTGAGACGTCATCGATAAACCGGTTGCAGGACCTGCACAAGGAGTTGCATTCATGAGCCAGAAAGTCCCAATTACTGCGCGTGGTGCTGAAAAACTGCGTGCTGAACTTGAAGAATTGAAAAAAGTTGCCCGACCGAGGGTGATTGCCGCGATAGCCGAAGCCAGAGCGCATGGTGATCTGAAGGAGAACGCGGAATACCACGCGGCGCGCGAACAACAGAGTTTTATTGAGGGGCGTATTGCCGAAATCAATGGCAAATTAAGTCATGCGCAAATTATTGATGTTACCCAGTTAGGCAATACCGGTAAGGTTGTATTCGGCGCGACAGTTATCTTAGCTGATGAAGAAACCGGTGATGAAATTACCTATCAAATTGTTGGCGAAGATGAAGCTGATATCAAAGAAGGGATGATATCCATTACCTCTCCAATAGCCCGGGCATTGATCGGCAAAGAGGAGGGTGATATCGCTGAGGTTCAGGCGCCCGGTGGCATAAAATCCTATGAGATAATCGAAGTGAAATACCTTTAAATCTCGCTTACCGACACAGTTTTATCAGTGGTTTCTCAACTTCGTAAAAATTAACATCGAGCCGGGCCCAGGTGCCCGGGGGTTATGACACGACAAATCAGGAAAACAAGTTATGCACTTTACTATGGTCGGCGAACGTATCCTGCTAACACTGTGGGTTGGTGGTTTGTGGGCCATTGGTTATATCGCGGCGCCAACACTGTTCGCCAATCTGAACGATCGTCAACTGGCGGGCGCACTCGCCGGGCAGATGTTTCATACCATCAGTTATATAGGCCTGGTATGTGGCGGGTTATTGCTGGCGAGCGTGTTAAAACGTGCGGGATTACAGTGGCGGGCTTGGGTGCTTATTATCATGCTGGTGCTGGTGGCGACTGGGGAGTTTGTGTTGCAACCGATGATGGAGTCACTAAAACTGCAAGGGTTGATCGAAGGTGGTGAGGCAAAGAAGCAGTTCGGAATGCTACATGGTATTGCCTCAATCATATATCTGATGGAGAGCCTGTTAGGGCTTGCGCTGGTCGCGACTGGACTATCCGCGGCAGGTGTGGAGAAAAAGATTCAGGCGAATTAAGGAAGCTTGATTGAGGGCGTGGCGGCAGCACGATAAAACGTTGCAATATGCCCGATATTGTTGACCATTTCTGCATGAACTGAGCGGCATATCTGGTCTATCATTGTTTGTCGGTCTTCACGAGTCGCTGCATTAATTTTTACCTTGATAAGTTCATGGTGTTCAATACTGGATTCGATTTCATTGAGGACAGCATCGGACAGACCCGCGTTACCGATGATCACAACCGGTTTCAGTGTATGCGCACGACTGCGAAGGTATTTTATCTGTTTAATAGTAAGAGACATAAGTTAACGTATAGTTAGTTATGATTGACCCGGAAAACAAAGGTAATCACCGCCAAGGTTTATCAGTCGCACCGAGTCCATTTAATGCAGTCAAGCTGGAATTGGCTGTAATATTGATCGTTGGTTTGTTGCTCTGGATTGCGGTGGATTCTATCACAAACAGTGATGTTGCCCAGATAGTTATTTTGCTGGTTTTCGGCGTATTGGGCGCTGCCTGGTTAATCCTGCGTACCCATATTTTATTGCGGCGTCTTCAGAACCAGAAAAAGTAAAACCATGTGTCATGTCTGTTAAAAAGCGCCAATCGCGAAGCAAATCCAGCCGGCAGTGGTTGAAAGACCATTTTGACGACGTCTATGTGAAGCAGGCGCAAAAAGCCGGTTATCGCTCTCGAGCCGTTTACAAGCTTCTCGAAATTCAGGAAAAAGATCATATTCTCAAACATGGTATGACAGTGGTGGATCTTGGCGCCGCACCCGGTGGCTGGTCGCAGGTGGCCAGTCATATTGTTGGGGCGAGCGGTAAGGTGGTGGCACTGGATATCCTACCGATGGATTCACTGGCTCATGTTGAGATTATCCAGGGTGATTTCACGGAACCATCGGTTTTTGAACAACTCTTAGAAGTATTAGAGGGCCAGGAAGTGGATCTTGTAATGTCGGATATGGCCCCCAATATCAGTGGTATAAAGGTAGTTGATCAACCGAGAGCGATGTATCTCGCTGAATTGGCTCTGGATATGGCTCAAAATGTGCTTCGAAATAATGGTGATTTTTTGGTAAAAGTGTTCCATGGAAGTGGGTTTGATAGTTATATCAATATGTTACGATCATTGTTCAACAAGGTTGTGACCCGGAAACCAAAGGCATCGAAGTCAAATTCCCGTGAAGTGTATTTATTGGCCAGAGGATTTCGGAAATAATTGAAAGAGCACGGTTAGATTGAACAAGGGATTCCTGCTTCATCGATTGGCGAATCAGTTGAGTTTCGGGATAAGATGGGGTAGAAACGGTTTAGATAATAAGTAGAGGCTAGAATATTGAACGACTTAGCGAAAAATCTTCTTCTCTGGATTGTGATTGCGATAGTGCTCGTATCGGTGTTTAACAATTTCAGCCCGCCAAGAGCGCCTGCCAAAAACATCGAATATTCAGAATTTGTCCGCAACGTGAAAGATGGTGTGGTCTCAAAGGTATTGATTGAGGGGCGCAGCATCCATGGACGTACCACGAGTAACGAGAACTTCACGACCTACAGTCCAGGTGATCCGAAACTTGTCGACGATTTGCTGAATCACGGCGTCGCCATTGAAGCCAAGCCCCCGGAGCAGCAAGGATTGTTAATGCAGGTGTTTATCTCCTGGTTCCCCATGCTGCTGCTGATCGCTGTGTGGATTTTCTTCATGCGTCAGATGCAAGGCGGCGGCGCGGGTCGTGGTGCCATGTCCTTTGGAAAATCCAAAGCGCGTATGCTCGGCGAAGACCAGGTTAAGGTTACCTTTAGTGACGTTGCCGGCGTTGAAGAGGCCAAGGAAGAAGTTGCTGAATTAGTCGAGTTCTTACGCGATCCAGGGAAATTCCAGAAACTGGGCGGTAAAATTCCGCGCGGTGTATTGATGGTCGGTTCACCCGGTACGGGTAAAACCTTACTGGCGAAAGCCATTGCCGGTGAAGCAAAAGTACCTTTCTTTACTATTTCCGGTTCCGATTTCGTGGAAATGTTTGTCGGTGTGGGAGCGTCGCGGGTACGTGATATGTTTGACCAGGCGAAAAAACATGCGCCCTGCATTATATTCATCGACGAAATAGATGCGGTGGGTCGTCATCGTGGCGCAGGTCTTGGCGGTGGTCATGATGAGCGCGAACAAACCCTGAACCAGTTATTGGTGGAAATGGATGGTTTCGAGGGCAATGAAGGAGTTATCGTTATTGCTGCGACTAACCGTCCTGACGTACTTGACCCTGCGCTGTTGCGCCCGGGCCGTTTTGACCGTCAGGTCGTCGTACCGCTCCCAGATGTGCGTGGACGTGAACATATCCTGCGTGTGCACATGCGCAAAGTGCCTTTAGCGGATGATGTGAAGCCAAATATTATCGCGCGGGGTACGCCGGGCTTTTCGGGAGCGGATTTGGCGAACCTCGTCAACGAGGCGGCATTATTCGCGGCACGGGAAAATCAGCGTCTGGTGAGCATGACGCATTTCGAGAAAGCCAAAGACAAGATTATGATGGGTGCCGAACGCAAGTCCATGGTGATGAGCGAGGATGAGAAAAAACTCACGGCCTATCATGAAGCCGGTCATGCGATCGTTGGATTAAATGTACCTTCACATGATCCAGTCTATAAAGTCACAATCATCCCTCGCGGACGCGCCCTGGGTGTGACGATGTTTCTCCCTGAAGAAGACCGTTACAGCTACAGCAAACAGCGTCTGGAAAGCCAAATATCCAGTATGTTTGGTGGACGGATTGCCGAAGAATTGATCTTCGGAAAGGACAGTGTGACCACTGGTGCGAGTAATGACATCCAGCGTGCTACAGAAATTGCGCGCAACATGGTGACCAAGTGGGGCTTGTCGGAAAAACTTGGACCGTTGACCTACAGTGAAGATGAAGGTGAGGTTTTCCTTGGGCATTCTGTCACGCAACACAAGAACGTATCCGGCGCTACAGCCAATCTTATTGATGAGGAAATCCGTAAAATCATCGATAAGAACTATGATCGCGCAGAAGAGATATTAAAGCGCGATATCGATAAGCTGCACATGATGGCGGATGCGTTAATGAAGTATGAAACGATTGATCAGGATCAGATCAGAGATATCATGACAGGCAAGGCGCCGCGACCGCCGGTGGACTGGTCAGATCAGCCGCCACCCGGGCCCAGCGGCAAGGAAGAAAAGAAAGAAGTCAGAAAAGACAGTAAAAAGGAAGGGCCTATTGGTGGTCCGGCGGGTGAGCACTAATCGTCACTTCGCTGGCTGTAAAAAATAATACTGTCATAAGAACTGGTAGAACTTTTTTACTAAAGCATGAGCAACGCACTGCGATGCGCTGATAAAACGCTCGATCTGAGTAGCCCATGCGTCATGGGAATATTAAATGTGACCCCCGATTCTTTTTCAGACGGGGGTCATTTTTTTTCTAGCGATAACGCCGTGGAGCAATCACGTAACATGATTGCAGCAGGCGCCGCGATTATTGACATCGGTGGTGAATCGACTCGACCTGGCGCACAGGAAGTCTCGATCGACGAAGAAAGGCGGCGTGTATTACCCGTCATCAAACGCCTTCATAAAGAATTTCCCGATACTATTATCTCCGTTGATACCAGCAAGCCGGAAATTATGTCCGACGCTATTGATGCTGGGGCGGGTTTAGTGAACGATGTAAATGCTTTACGTCAGCCCGGCGCCCTGGAGGCGGTTGCAGACAGTAATGTAGCGGTATGCTTGATGCATATGCAAGGACAGCCGCGTACTATGCAGGATAATCCACACTACGATAATGTTGTGGAGGAAGTGAAGGGATTTCTGCAGCATCGTATTGAAGCGTGTGTTGCAGCAGGTATTAAACGGAATAGAATAATTATTGATCCAGGTTTTGGGTTTGGGAAAACGCTGCAGCATAATTTACTGCTACTAAAAAATCTGGAAAAATTTAAACATATGGGCGTCGCGTTGCTGGTCGGTATGTCACGAAAATCCATGATCGGCACAGTCCTGGACAAGCCTGTTGATGAAAGACTGATTGGCAGTATTAGTTTGGCAACTCTTTCACTTTGGCTGGGAGCGAATATCCTTCGAGTCCATGACGTGGCGCAAACAGTCGAGGCGCTTAAAATCGTCAATGCGGTTCGCTCAGTATAAATATTAAAATTAAAGGTAGCATATCCATGGAAAGAAAATATTTTGGAACCGATGGTATTCGGGGCCGTGTAGGCGAGGGTGCGATTACTCCAGACTTTGTCATGAAACTGGGCTGGGCTGTTGGCCGGGTACTAGGAGACGGCAACAAACGACGCAACAAGGTCGTTATCGGTAAGGATACACGGATTTCCGGTTACATGTTTGAATCCGCGCTGGAAGCGGGATTGTCCGCGGCAGGAATTGATATTTTGTTGTTAGGGCCGATGCCAACGCCAGGGATAGCATACCTTACGCGTACTTTACACGCACAGGCAGGTATTGTCATAAGCGCGTCGCACAATCCGTATCAGGATAATGGCATCAAGTTTTTCTCAGCTCATGGTACCAAGCTGTCAGATGAAATCGAGTTCGCAATTGAAGCGGAAATTGACAAAGAGTTCAGCTGCGTCGACTCTTCAAAGTTAGGCAAAGCGGAGCGGATTGAGGATGCCGCGGGTCGTTATATTGAATTTTGTAAAAGTACCGTGCCGCTGGGTATGGAATTGAAAGGTATGAAAATCGTGCTTGACTGTGCGCATGGCGCAACTTACTACGTAGCGCCGTGTGTTTTTGATGAGTTGGGTGCAGATGTGACGACGATTGGCACATCACCTAATGGTCTAAATATCAATGCCGGTTTTGGTAGCACTCATCCGGAGGCGCTGCAAAAGGCGGTGTTAGAGCAAGGTGCTGATATAGGTATAGCCCTGGATGGCGACGGCGATCGTGTTCTCATGGTAGATAATAAAGGCGAACTGGTTGATGGTGATGAGCTGCTGTATGTGATTGCCAAATCTCGCCAGAGTGAAGCGCAGCTCAACGGTGGTGTCGTTGGCACTGTCATGAGCAACCTTGGGTTAGAGAACGCGTTTGCTGATGCGGGTATTTCTTTTAAGCGGGCCAAGGTTGGTGACCGTTACGTTATGGAGTTGTTAAAGGAGGATGGTTGGCACCTTGGGGGAGAAGGCTCTGGTCACATTATTTGTCTGGATCGCACTACCACAGGTGACGGGATCGTGTCCGCGTTACAGGTGCTGTACGCTTTACAGCAATCCGGTGAATCATTGTCTGATATGAAGGCAGGGATGAAAAAATACCCGCAATTGCTGATTAATGTCAGAGTGAATGGTCCTGTGGACCTGGCCTCTTCCCAGAAGATTCAATCGGCGGTGCGTGACGTCGAAGCTAAAATGGGTAAACGTGGCCGAGTTTTGCTCAGGCCATCAGGGACTGAACCACTGGTACGCGTTATGGTGGAAGGCGAAGATTCTGCAGAAGTGGAGCAAGTCGCCAATCACTTAGCTCAGGTGGTAGAGCAGGAATACACCAGCGGCTAACTACAAGATTTCCAACCTATTCATTAGGCAGCTGTTCCGTGACAACTGTCCGTCTTCATTGATTTTTTTTACGCCAGCGGTTAAGCTTCCTGCCCGTTTTTGACGAAAAATTGTGATGAAGAGCGACGAATTAGAGGGTAAATAGATGCGGCAACCATTAGTGGCGGGAAACTGGAAGTTAAACGGAAACAGGCAATCCATAAATAACCTCCTGCAAGGTATTCTGGGTGGAATGCAGGATGTCAAGAAGGCCGAAGTCGCTGTCTGTGCCCCATACATTTATATACCTCAAGTTGCTGATAGCCTTAAAAATTCTCCCATCAAATATGGCGCTCAAAACGTTAGCGAATATGAGTCCGGGGCTTATACCGGGGAAATATCCGCCCCGATGTTGCAGGAGTTTGGCTGTAATTATGCAATTGTCGGGCATTCGGAACGCCGCTCGATTTATCGTGAAACCGACCAGCAAGTGGCAAATAAGTTTGTTGCTGCCCAGAAGGCAGGTGTTCGCCCGATATTATGTGTGGGTGAATTATTGGAGGAACGCGAAAGTGGCGAAACGGAGACGGTGGTAGCACGGCAACTGGACGCCGTGGTTGAGACTGCGGGAATTGAAGCATTGAAAGACGCAGTGATTGCCTATGAGCCCGTTTGGGCGATTGGAACAGGTAAAACCGCATCACCCGAACAAGCACAAGAAGTACACGCTTTTATTCGTCAGCGCCTGGCGAACAACAACGCAGAAGTGGCAGGTTTAGTACAAATTTTATACGGTGGAAGCGTGAAAGCAGATAATGCCCAGTCGCTGTTTGCGCAAGCTGATATTGATGGTGGTTTGATTGGCGGAGCGTCACTGGACGCTAAAGACTTTTTGTCGATATGTTGCGCGCCGAACTGATTGTAAACCGGTAGCACGTTTTTATATAACGCCACGGTCCTTTATTTTTATATATTGAAATTTAGAAGGTTTAGTTTTAATGACAACGACGATTCTTACGGTAGTTCACATTCTAGCGGCGATCGGTATCATCGGCCTGGTGCTAATTCAGCACGGTAAGGGTGCAGATGCAGGTGCTGCGTTTGGAGCAGGCGCGGCCGGTGGTGCGTCCGGTTCGGTATTTGGCGCGCAAGGCTCTGGCAATTTTCTGTCCCGTAGCACGGCTATACTCGCGACAGTCTTTTTTGTCACCAGTTTGTCATTGGCGTACCTGGCACAGAGCAATAAAGAACCAACCAGTTTGTTGGAGAAGGCGCAAACACAGACTACTTCAGAGGTTCCAGCGCCTGAGTCAACTGATTTTGTGCCTCCGACAACATTAGAATCAACTGAAGGTGAAGCTGCAGAGCAAAAGGCGGATATTCCGGATGTGCCTGCGGGTACTGAACCTGCGACCAAACAGCCAGCCGACGAAGCGTCAACGGATACGCCCCAGGATGTTCCTGCGAAGCCTTAATCTTCTAATGTTGCGTAAACTTGAACTAAGATTATTTGCTAATTTGGTTTTTCAATAAGTGCTAATAAACTTGCCGATGTGGTGGAATTGGTAGACACGCTGTCTTGAGGGGGCAGTGGCGAAAGCCGTGCCGGTTCGACTCCGGCCATCGGCACCATAAAACAAATCTTATTCAGTTACAATTCCTGCTCAGTAATACCCATTCGTATCACTCGGTAATGATCTTGGTCAGATAGGATTATCATTCGCGACAACCTCCGGCCTTACTAAATATCACATAGCGATACTCACCACGATTTATACAAGTAAACAGTGGCTATAACGAGACAGTTGTACTGTTGTTGTGTGTGCGAACGTTCAATTTATTCATTCTTTATCGATATATAACGCTATAACCGCTAGCTAAAATTCGTAAGTAATTCTTATAGTTAATCTATTTTGATAGCTTAAGTCTTCTTGACAAGCATCTCTAGAGTAGCCTAGACTCGTGGACTGCTTCGCTTTTGGCTTTTTGCGAGCAGCAGGATGAGCAGAAAATAAATAACTGGTTGAGTCGTCGTATTTTTCAGTTTGATAGAAAGCAATAAGAGACAGATAAAAAGTAATAATAGTGTGTTGTTCATTATTGCAGTGTTTAATATTTATTAAAATATTGAATGCACTTAATTAGTAGGTAGTAGGCGTTTCATAATTTTTCAATAACCATGTTATGAAGAGAAGTGATAGCCGATTATTAACACACAAAATAAGTAGTAAAATAATAGATTAAAATAAATTGGGAGGGTGATTTGTAAACGTTGTCCAACGTTTATGAATATCACGTCGAATCAAAATTAGTTTCACTAATAAAACCGCAACCAGATAATAATAATTATATCGCCATAGGGTCGTGACCATTTTATGCTTGAAAACTACTTGCCAATATTAATTTTCCTTGTAATTGGTGTCGTCTTCGGCGTGGTGGCAATCGGAGCGAGTTATTTGATCGCACCAAAAAAGCCTTACAGTGAAAAGTTATCACCCTATGAATGTGGTTTTGAGGCATTTGAAGATTCGCGTATGAAGTTTGATGTGCGTTTTTATCTTGTTGCTATATTGTTTATCATCTTTGATCTGGAAATTGCCTTTCTATTTCCCTGGGCAGTTGTGTTGCAGGACATAGGGTGGTTCGGTTTTACAGCGATGGCAGTGTTCCTGGGGATACTGGTTATTGGATTTATCTATGAATGGAAGAAGGGAGCCTTGGAGTGGGAATAGAAGGCGTACTGGAAAAAGGTTTTATTACCACCTCAGCAGACAAGGTCATTAACTGGGCGCGAACCGGCTCATTGTGGCCGATGACGTTTGGTTTGGCTTGCTGTGCAGTGGAAATGATGCATGCCGGTGCATCGCGTTATGATTTGGACCGGTTTGGTATTGTATTTCGCCCCAGTCCCCGTCAATCAGACCTCATGGTTGTAGCAGGTACTCTATGTAATAAAATGGCGCCGGCCCTGCGCAAGGTCTATGACCAGATGTCTGAACCGCGCTGGGTTATTTCCATGGGGTCATGTGCGAACGGTGGAGGTTATTATCACTATTCGTATTCCGTCGTCAGAGGATGTGACCGCATTGTACCCGTGGATGTTTATGTGCCTGGTTGCCCACCCACCGCTGAAGCATTGCTGTATGGTATTATTCAGCTACAAAACAAAATTAAACGCACCAACACAATCGCTCGCTAACAAACGATAATAATAAATCACCGAGACGCAGATCATGAGTAACACCGCTAACACACCTTTGACGGAGCGCTTGCAAACCCGCTTTACCAATGCATTGCATTTGCAATATGCATATGGGGAAACGACGATGGAAATAGCGCCGCAAGATGTTGTAAGTGTGTGCCATGCGTTGCGAGATGAACCAGATTTCGCGTTCCAGGAGCTAATTGATTTATGTGGTGTTGATTATCTCGCGTATGGGGATGTTGAATGGGAAACTATTGATGCTACCGGTCATGGATTCAGTCGCGGTGTTACGCGAATGCTGGATGGTACACCGCCTCCTGGAAAAACCGGCGACAATGCAACCACACGTCGTTTCGCCGTGGTTTATCATTTATTGTCGATTAAAAACAATGAAAGATTGCGATTAAAAGTTTATTTACCTAATACCGCACCGGTTATCGATACGGTAGTCAATATATGGTCAACCGCAAATTGGTTCGAAAGGGAAGCATTCGACCTTTACGGGATCTTATTTAAATCTCATCCAGATTTGCGCCGTATTCTCACTGATTATGGATTTATTGGACATCCATTCCGCAAGGACTTTCCATTAATAGGGCAAGTGGAAATGCGCTATGACAGCGAAAAACAACGTGTGGTGTATGAGCCGGTAAGCATCGAGCCTCGCACGTTGGTACCAAAAGTGAAACGTAACGATCATCGCTATTTGCATGTGGAAGGGGAAGGGGAAAGTTAGTGGCGGAGATACGTAACTACACGATTAACTTTGGTCCCCAGCATCCGTCGGCGCACGGGGTATTGCGTCTTGTGCTCGAACTTGATGGTGAAACGGTTGAACGTGCTGATCCGCATATCGGATTATTGCATCGCGCAACAGAGAAACTGGCGGAATCAAAACCTTATAATCAAAGTATTCCGTATATGGATCGTCTGGACTATGTATCCATGATGTGTAACGAGCATGGTTACGTGCTGGCGTTGGAAAAACTTCTGGGAGTTGAACCTCCGATAAGGGCGCAGTATATCCGGGTTCTGTTTGATGAGGTTACCAGAATTCTCAATCACCTGATGTGGTTAGGGGCGCATGCACTCGATATTGGCGCCATGACAGTATTTTTATATGCGTTCAGGGAGCGTGAAGACCTGTTCGATGTTTATGAAGCGGTGTCCGGTGCGCGCATGCATGCAGCATACTATCGTCCCGGTGGTGTGTACCGTGATCTTCCGGATTCAATGCCGCAATACAATCCTTCTAAATGGCACAACGCCGGCGAAGTGGCGAAGTTGAATGAAAACCGCCAGGGGTCTTTGCTGGATTTTCTTGAAGACTTTGCTGATCGTTTTCCTGGTTGCGTTGATGAATACGAAACTCTCCTGACCGAAAACCGAATTTGGAAACAACGTACGGTAGGTATCGGTGTCGTCTCGCCGGAGCGGGCGATGCAAATGGGATTTACTGGTCCCATGTTGCGTGGCTCTGGTATTGAGTGGGACCTCCGCAAAAAACAGCCTTATGAAGTCTATGATCAGGTCGACTTTGATATTCCCGTTGGTGTTAACGGTGATTGCTACGATCGTTACCTGGTGCGTATGGAAGAAATGCGTCAATCGCAGCGTATTGTGAAGCAATGTATTAAATGGCTAAGAGAGAATCCGGGGCCAGTGATGCTGGATGACCACAAGCTGGTACCACCGTCGCGCGAACATATGAAGTTGGACATGGAATCCTTGATTCATCATTTCAAACTGTTTACTGAAGGTTATACTTTGCCGGAAGGTGAAGTCTATACAGCCGTTGAACATCCAAAAGGCGAATTTGGTATTTATCTGGTATCTGACGGCAGTAACAAACCCTATCGTTTGAAAATCAGGCCGCCGGGATTCGTACATCTTTCCTCGCTGGACGAAATGGCGCGTGGACACATGCTGGCGGATGTTGTCGCTATTATTGGAACGCAGGATATAGTATTTGGGGAAGTCGATCGCTAATGACCACGGATGTAGTAGAACAACCAACCACTGGCCATGGTAAATCAACGCAGGCAAAGTTGATATCCCGAGAGTCGTATGCGGCTATCGATAAGTGGATTGCAAAGTATCCTGCAGAGAATCGGCAGGCAGCGGTAATTCCGGCTTTACATATCGTGCAGGACGCTAACAGTGGTCATTTGACTAACGCATTAATGGATGAGGTGGCCGAGTATCTAGGGATGCCGGAGATCGCGGTTTACGAAGTAGCAAGTTTTTATTCCATGTTTGAACACAAGCCGGTGGGCAAACATAAGATCAGTATCTGCACCAATATCTCATGCATGCTATTGGGCAGCGAAGAGATCGTAAAACACCTGGAAAAGAAGTTTGGCATCAAGTTAGGGCAAACTACGCCTGACGGCAAATTTACGATCAAAGAAGTGGAGTGTTTAGGCGCCTGTGTGGGTGCTCCCATGTGTTTGATTGGCCGCGATTACCATGAACATTTAACGCCGGAAAAAATCGACGCCATTCTGGAAAAACTGGATTAATCCCATGGCTAATGAAGTTTGTTTTAGTACATTGCATTTGGATAAGCCCTGGACGCTTTCAACGTATGAAAGCGCGGGTGGTTATGCAGTGTGGCGGCGAATCCTAAAAGAAAAAACCTCGCCCGAAGAAATTATCAGCGAACTAAAAACCTCAGCATTACGTGGCCGTGGCGGCGCTGGATTTCCCACCGGTTTGAAATGGAGCTTTATGCCACGCAATACCCCGGGGCAAAAGTACATCGTCTGCAATTCTGACGAGGGAGAGCCTGGGACTTGCAAAGACCGAGACATTCTTCGTTATAACCCGCACGCCCTGATTGAAGGTATGGCAATTGCCGGGTATACCATCGGTGCATCGGCCGGCTATAACTATATGCGTGGCGAGTTTTACGAGCCGTTTGACCGCTTTGAAGCCGCGCTGGAAGAAGCTTACGCAGCGGGGTTGCTTGGAAAAAATATTCTGGGCTCCGGTATTGATTTTGATTTGTATTCCCACATTGGTGCCGGTGCTTATATATGCGGGGAGGAGACTGCACTGCTGGAATCTCTGGAAGGTAAAAAAGGTCAACCACGCTTCAAGCCACCATTCCCGGCGAGCTATGGCTTGTTTGGACGGCCTACAACAATCAATAACACGGAAACGCTGGCGTCAGTTCCCTATATTTTGGAAAAAGGTGGGCAGTGGTTCGCGGATCTGGGTAAGCCTAATAATGGCGGCTCAAAGATTTTCTGCGTAACTGGTCATGTAAACAAGCCCGGCAATTTTGAAGTGCCCATGGGTACGCCTTTTGCTGAGTTATTGGAAATGGCAGGTGGAGTGCGTGATGGCAAAAAACTCAAAGCGGTTATCCCGGGTGGGTCTTCAACGCCGGTATTGCCTGCAGCGGTGGCCATGGATATGGACATGGATTATGACTCTATTGCCAAGGCAGGTTCCATGCTGGGCGCAGGCTCTGTCATCGTCATCGATGAAACCACCTGCATGGTGAAGTCGTTAGCAAGGTTGTCCTATTTCTATTATGAAGAATCCTGCGGACAATGCACGCCATGCCGTGAAGGTACCGGTTGGTTGTCTCGCGTTGTAAATCGCATTGAAAACGGCAAAGGCCGCCAGGAAGATCTCGACTTACTGGTTGATGTGGCAAACAAAATCGGTGGGCGTACGATCTGTGGTTTAGGAGATGCCGCGGCCATGCCAGTGACCAGTTTCCTCCAACATTTTCGTGATGAATTCCAGTTCCACATCGATCACAAAAAATGCATGGTTGGTGGCTAAGAGCTAGTAACCAAATAGAATTATTAACTTCGAACATAAGGTTAAGAAGTAGCGATGGCGAACATCGAAATTGATGGAAAAAAAATAGAAGCTCGCGACGGCGCAATGGTCATTGAAGCCGCTGACGAAGCGGGCATCTATATTCCGCGTTTCTGCTATCACAAGAAATTGTCCATTGCGGCCAATTGTCGCATGTGCCTTGTGGAAGTGGAAAAAGCCGCGAAACCATTACCTGCCTGCGCTACACCCGTTACTGACGGTATGAAGGTCTTTACCAAGTCTGTCAAAGCGATCGATGCCCAGAAAGGGGTGATGGAATTCCTGTTAATCAATCACCCGCTGGATTGTCCTATCTGCGACCAAGGCGGGGAGTGTGAACTGCAGGATATTGCCATGGGCTATGGTAATGATGTATCCAAGTTTGTGGAGAAAAAGCGCGTCGTTAAAGATAAAAATTTGGGTCCGCTCATTGCCACTGATATGACGCGTTGTATCCATTGTACCCGCTGCGTTCGTTTTGGTGCTGAAATCGCTGGCATTCGTGAACTGGGGGCAACGGGTCGCGGTGAACACATGGAAATTGGTACCTATATCACGCGTAATGTGACTTCCGAGATGTCCGGTAACGTTATTGATCTTTGCCCAGTTGGCGCCCTTACCTCGAAACCTTTTCGTTTCTCTGCCCGCGCATGGGAGTTGGTTGAACGTGATTCCGTTGCACCTCATGATTGTATTGGCTCCAACCTCCAGGTGCACGTACGCAGTGGCAAGGAGGTGGTGCGTGTGGTTCCGCGTGAAAACGAGTCGATCAATGAAACATGGATTTCGGATCGCGACCGCTTCAGCTACGAAGCACTCAACAGTGCGGAACGCTTACATGCGCCCTTGATAAAGGTGGATGGCGAGTGGAAGGAAACCGATTGGGAAACAGCATTGCAGGCAACGGTAAGCGGGATTAATCGCGTTATCGCAGAATCAGGTGCAAATAACTTTGCCGCGCTGGCATCGCCGACATCCACTATCGAGGAACTCTATTTGTTGCAAAAACTGCTGCGACAATTGCGTATCCCCAATCTCGATCATCGGTTCCGGCAAACCGATTTTTCATTCAGTAACGAAGATCCGGTATATCCCTGGCTGGGACAGGAAATACAGAACCTTGAAAACAATGATGCAGTATTACTGATCGGGTCGAATATACGTAAAGACCAGCCCATCGCGGCGCATCGTTTTCGCAAAGCCTGCCACAACGGCACGAAGATGATGCATCTTAATGCCGTAGATTACGAATTTCACATGCCGATTGCTGCAAAGATTGTGGTTAGTCCCACAGCTTATGTGCGGGAATTGGCGGGCATTGTCGGGGCGTTATTAAAAGCAACTGGTAAGCCGGCACCAGCGGGGTTTGATAAGATCAGAGCAGGTGTGGAAATCACAACTACTCATCAGCGGATTGCCGATAACCTGCAAGGTAAGGAGCAGACTTCAGTACTTCTGGGTCCACAAGCTATCAATCACCCGCAAGCGACCTCAATAAGAATGTTAGCCAACCTGATTGCGTCGCTGAGTCAAAGCCGGCTCGGTTATTTGCCAGAGGCTGGAAACAGTGTGGGTGCCTGGATTTCAGGCTTTGTTCCTCACCGCGTGCCGGGTGGCGCAAATGCCGAAACGAGTGGTTTAAACGCTAATGAAATGCTCACAAAATCACTTAAAGGGTATCTGTTGTTAAATGTCGAGCCGGATATCGAATCGGCTAGTCCTGCGCAAGCTAAACAATCATTGACCAATGCAGATTTTGTGGTCGCCATGAGTTATTACGGTAGTGAGAATATCAAGGATTATGCGCACGTTATTTTACCGATAACGCCCTTTGCCGAGACTTCGGGCACGTTTGTGAATGCGGAAGGAACCTGGCAGAGTTTTAACGGTGTTGTAGCACCGGCAGGGGATGCGCGTCCAGCCTGGAAAGTGTTGCGCGTGCTGGGTAACCTGTTTAGTTGTGATGGTTTTGATTACGTTACGTCGGAAGATGTTTTGAAAGAAGTGAAAGAAAAAGCGGGCAATATTATTGCTGAAAACAGCATAGAATGGCGCTGCCCTGAACTGACCAAAAGCAATAAGGCTGCGGACATTGTGCGCATTGCGGAATGGCAAATGTACGCTGGTGACAGTTTGCAGCGTCGTGCCCATGCATTGCAGTCAACTTTTGATGCAGACGTTGCAGCGATTCGCATCAATAAGGATTTAGCGGAGAAAATTGGTACAGTTGACGGCGCTCATGCGGTCGTTGCTCAGAATGGGGCTAGCATCACTCTACCAGTGATTGTTGACGATCTAGTGGCCGATGACAGCGTGTTAATACACGCAGGACTGGACGCAAGCAGTGGATTAGACACAAGCTTTACACCGCTGACCATCAAACCGGTTTAAGTGTCGGTGATGATAGGAACAAAACAATAACAAACTGGATACATTTTTTAAGCGGACACTGAGTTAAATGGTAGAACTTTTAGAACAATCATTAAGCTGGCTACCCGAGCATGTCGCTACGGTGATGGTCATCATGACCAAGATCATGGTGCTGGTAATGCCCTTAATGGGAGCTGTAGCCTATCTAACGCTCGCCGAACGCAAGATCATCGGTTATATACAAGTCCGCATTGGTCCTAACCGGGTAGGGCCGCGTGGCTTATTGCAGCCTATCGCGGATGCGGTTAAGTTGTTGATGAAAGAAACCATCCTACCCAGCAATGCAAACCGGTTTTTGTTTTTGCTGGGGCCGGTATTGGCACTGGCACCAGCACTAGCGGCCTGGGCCGTTATACCATTTGATGAGGGTTTGGTGCTGGCAGATCTCAATGCCGGCTTGTTATATATTCTGGCGATGACCTCCATGGGCGTGTATGGCGTTATCATTGCTGGATGGGCATCCAACTCAAAATATGCGTTTCTTGGTGCGCTGCGTTCTGCCGCACAAATCGTGTCTTATGAAATTGCCATGGGTTTTGCGATCGTCGGTGTTTTGTTGGCCGGAGGCAGTCTAAACATTGGCGAAATTGTCACAGCACAACAGGGTAGTTTGATTCACTGGTTCTGGTTGCCGTTATTACCATTGTTTTTTATCTATTTTATATCCGGCGTTGCTGAGACCAATCGCTCCCCATTCGATGTAGCAGAAGGCGAATCTGAAATCGTGGCGGGATTTCACGTTGAATATTCGGCAATGACATTTTCAGTGTTCTTCCTGGCTGAATATGCCAATATGATTCTGATCGCCATGTTGGCCGCGCTAATGTTTATGGGTGGCTGGTTGTCGCCATTCGAGGGTATTCCCGGGCTGGAAACGCTTTTTTCCTGGGTACCTGGTATCGTCTGGCTGCTGGCAAAGGGTGCCTTCTTTTGTTTCCTGTACTTGTGGTTCCGTGCAACGTTTCCTCGTTATCGCTATGACCAAATCATGCGACTGGGTTGGAAAGTATTTATTCCGATTACCATTGTCTGGTTGATGGTTGTAGGAGGACTGGTAGTAGCGGAAGTCGGCCCCTGGTTCGACTAAACGAAAACTGGTTAAAAGTGAGAGGAACGAGATATGAATGTTATCACCAATTATCTGAAAAGTTTGATTCTTATCGAACTGTTCAAAGGTATGGCGTTAACGGGCAAATATCTTTTCAGAAAAAAAATTACCGTACAGTATCCGGAAGAAAAAACACCGATGTCCCCCAGATTTCGGGGATTGCACGCATTGCGCCGTTATCCAAATGGTGAAGAAAGATGTATCGCCTGTAAGCTGTGCGAAGCAGTCTGCCCGGCGTTGGCAATCACTATAGAATCAGAGCAGCGGGATGACGGTACCCGCCGAACCAAGCGTTACGATATTGACTTGACGAAGTGTATTTTTTGCGGATTTTGTGAAGAGTCCTGTCCGGTGGATTCAATCGTCGAAACCCATATCTTTGAGTACCATGGGGAAGAGCGTGGCGATCTGTATATGACAAAAGAAAAGTTACTGGCCGTTGGCGATAAATATGAAAAGGAAATTGCGGCCAATAAAGCCGCGGATGCAAAATATCGATAACAAAGACGGGATTAGAGAATAATTTTTAATATGGGAATCGACGTCATAATTTTCTATTTCTTTGCGGCCGTGTTGGTATTCGCCGCAGGAATGGTGGTCACCGTGCGTAACCCGGTATTCGCTGCGTTGTTTCTGGTGCTGGCTTTTTTTACCAGTGCCGCGATATGGATACTGCTTGAAGCGGAATTCCTCGCGCTCACTCTGGTGTTAGTTTATGTGGGCGCGGTAATGGTGCTGTTTCTGTTTGTAGTCATGATGCTGGATATCAACCTGGCGGTATTAAAAGAAGGTTTTGCCAGGTATTTGCCCGTTGGAGTTGTGGTAGCGGTATTAATGATTATTCAGTTGGCTATGGTTGTCGGTCCTGAACATTTTGGTCTGGAACAGGTTGCGGCACCTGCTGCACATGGTGCAGATTACAGCAACACCAAGGAGCTGGGAAGGATACTTTATACGGTATATTTGTATCCGTTTGAGATAGCATCAGTTATTCTTCTGGTCGCAATTATTGCGGCAATAGCATTGACGTTACGCAAACGGCGTGAGAGAGATTTAATGCCGCCGGAAAAACAGGTCGCCGTAAAACGAAAAGATCGAGTGCGCCTGGTAAAAATGGAAGCGGAAAAGAAGTAGTTTTAAAGACATAAGCGCGAGGCTTGTTTAGCTTTGCCAAATTCAACAAAGGGAAGGTTAGGGGACACCAATGATATCGCTGTCACATTTCTTAATTCTGGGTGCGATATTATTTTGTATCAGTGTCGCGGGTATTTTTCTCAATCGCAAAAACGTGATTATTCTGCTAATGGCGATTGAGTTAATGCTGCTCGCGGTCAATATGAATTTCGTTGCTTTTTCTCATTACCTTGGCGATATGGCCGGCCAGGTATTTGTATTTTTTATTTTAACGGTTGCGGCGGCTGAAGCGGCGATAGGCCTGGCTATTCTAGTCGTGTTATTCCGCAATCGGCAAACCATTAACGTTGAAGACCTGGATTCTCTGAAAGGATAATAAGGAATATAACGTGACGGAATCTATGGAACAAATTTATCTCGCTATCGTATTGGCGCCCTTGTTTGGCGCTATTGTCGCAGGCTTGTTCGGACGGCAGATCGGACGAGCCGGTGCGCATTGGATTACCAATCTTGGTGTTGCTATTTCGTTCGTGTTATCGATTTTGGTTTTTAAGCATCACGTGATTGATGGCGTCGAAGCCTTTAACGGTTCCGTCTATACCTGGATGGTCAGCGACGGGGTGCGCTTCGAAGTTGGTTTCCTCATAGATCGATTAACCGCCATTATGTTGCTGGTGGTAACATTTGTCTCTTTTATGGTGCATATTTACACCATCGGTTACATGCACGATGACCCCGGCTATCAGCGTTTCTTCAGCTATATTTCCCTGTTCACCTTCTCGATGTTGATGTTGGTAATGTCCAATAACTTCATGCAATTGTTCTTTGGCTGGGAAGCGGTAGGTCTGGTTTCATATCTATTGATTGGCTTTTGGTATAAACGCGAATCGGCTATCTATGCCAACCTGAAGGCGTTCCTGGTCAACCGTGTGGGTGACTTTGGTTTTATTCTGGGTATTGCCGCAGTGTTGATGTATTTCAATACTCTGGATTACGCGGAGGTGTTTAAGGCTGCGCCAGCAATGTCAGGTCTAACGATGGAAATATTTTCGGGCGCGGAATGGTCGGTGATGACTGTCATATGTATCCTGCTATTTATTGGAGCCATGGGTAAATCAGCCCAGGTGCCATTGCATGTATGGTTACCCGATTCCATGGAAGGCCCGACGCCGATTTCTGCATTAATCCATGCAGCAACCATGGTAACCGCCGGTATTTTTATGGTGGCGCGTATGTCGCCGCTCTATGAACTGTCTGAAACTGCATTGAGTGTCGTGCTGGTGATTGGTGCGATCACTGCGTTGTTTATGGGTTTTCTGGGTATTGTGGCCAATGATATCAAGCGTGTCGTTGCGTATTCCACGTTGTCGCAATTGGGGTATATGACCGTCGCATTGGGCGCATCCGCCTATGCTGCCGGTATCTTTCATTTAATGACCCATGCGGCATTCAAAGCTTTATTATTCCTTGCTGCCGGATCGGTGATTATCGCTATGCACCATGAGCAGGATATTCGCAAAATGGGCGGGCTTCGCAAGTATATGCCTGTTACCTACATATGTATGCTTATTGGTTCTTTGGCATTGATTGGCTTCCCTGGATTGGCCGGCTTTTTCTCGAAAGATGCCATCATCCAGGCGGTAGGCGCATCACAAATACCTGGCTCAGGATTTGCCTATGCTTGCGTGCTGTTAGGGGTGTTTGTCACTGCATTTTACTCATTCCGCATGTTCTTTCTGGTATTTCACACCAAGGAAAGAATGGATGAACACACGCGCTCGCATATTCATGAATCGCCTTATGTTGTGACGATTCCATTAATTCTACTGGCTATCCCGTCGGTTATTGCCGGTTACTGGATAGAGCCCTTACTTTTCGGTGACTACTTTGGTGACGCGATTGTTGTAAAACCGGAGCATGCCGTGTTAGCGGAAGTGGGTAAGGATTTCACAATGGCCCACTTCTTTGGCCATGGCCTGGTTTCCGCGCCATTCTGGCTTGCGATATTGGGATTGGGATCGGCCTGGTATTTCTACGAAAAACGTCCTGATATTCCGCAAATGATTTCACAAAAAGCCAGCCTGATTTATAACATTTTGTTGAAGAAATACGGCTTTGATGAATTTAATGACTGGTTCTTTGCCGGCGGAGCAAGAGGGCTGGGACGCTTATTCTGGACTATTGGTGACGAAAAAGTTATCGATGGCGCGGTCGTCAATGGTTCCGCCAGGAGCGTCGGCTGGATATCATCCAAGATTCGTAACATGCAAACGGGTTATTTATATCATTATGCATTCTCCATGATTATCGGACTGGTGGTAATGGTCTGGTTGTTCGTAAAGTAATTGAGCACATAATTTATTAATAAAGCCGACAAGAATAAAAAGGATAGCTGTTAATGTTCGCAGATTCACCGTTACTCAGTCTGGTAATATGGACACCCATCGTCGGTGGTGTATTGGTATTGCTGGCAAGTAAGGATGAGCACGCCAATACTGCGCGCTGGTTATCTCTGTTTTTTTCCATTGTTACGTTTCTGCTGGCTATTCCTCTTTATACCGGATTTGATATCACCACCCATCAAATGCAGTTCGTGGAGTTAACGCCCTGGATTGAGACCTTTAACGTAAATTATCACCTAGGTGTCGATGGTATTTCGATGCCACTGATATTACTGACTGCATTCACGACAGTGCTGGTTGTCATTGCTGGATGGGAAGTCATTCAATACAAAACTGCGCAGTACATGGCAGCATTTTTGTTTATGAATGGCTTGATGATCGGTGTGTTCTGCGCACTGGATGCCATTCTGTTCTATGTGTTCTGGGAAGCCATGTTAATTCCGATGTTTTTAATCATCGGGATCTGGGGTGGTGCGCGTCGCGTTTACGCTACCATCAAGTTTTTCCTGTATACATTTCTCGGCTCCGTATTCATGCTGGTTGCCTTAATCTATATGTATACCAAGGGAGCCAGCTTTGGCATTCTTGATCTGCATGGTCTGAAGTTAACGCTCACCGAGCAAATCTATATTTTTCTGGCGTTTCTTATTGCCTTTGCCGTCAAGGTTCCCATGTGGCCTGTTCATACATGGTTGCCTGATGCGCACGTGGAAGCGCCCACCGGAGGTTCCGTCATTCTGGCAGCAATTATGTTGAAAATGGGTACGTACGGTTTTGTACGTTTTAGTATGCCCATCACGCCGGATGCATCAAACGAACTCGACTGGCTAATGATTCTGTTGTCATTGATTGCGGTTGTTTATATTGCCTTCGTCGCCCTGGTGCAAAAAGACATGAAAAAACTCATCGCGTATTCTTCTATTTCACACATGGGTTTTGTTACGCTGGGATTCTTCATTGTCTATACCATCGTCGATAATACCGGTAGCCATTCCGGTGCCGCGATGGGTATCGAAGGTGCTCTGGTGCAAATGATATCGCATGGTTTTGTTTCCGGCGCCATGTTCCTTTGTGTTGGCGTCATGTACGATCGTATGCATAGTCGTGAAATTGCCGATTATGGTGGCGTTGTTAACACCATGCCGACGTTTGCGGCATTCATGGTATTTTTTGCCATGGCCAATGCCGGGCTGCCTGGTACTTCCGGGTTTGTTGGAGAATTTATGGTGATTCTGGCGGCATTTAAGGCCAATTTCTGGATTTCGTTCTGTGCAGCCACCACCTTGATTTTCGGGGCAGCATATACCTTGTGGATGGTGAAGCGGGTAATATTCGGCGATATCGTCAACGAGGGCGTCAAATCGTTAACAGATATTAATAACCGGGAGTTTTTAGTACTTGGCATCCTGGCCGTTGCGGTGTTGTTGGTGGGTATATGGCCCGCGCCATTACTAGAAGTAATGTCTGCAACAGTGGATAATCTGGTTACCCAGGTCTTGGTCAGCAAGTTGTAAATATGTGATGGGATTAATACGAGTAACGCTATGACGATTGATATGCCTAATTTCATACCGGCCATACCGGAAATATTTGTTCTGAGTATGGCGTGTATTATTCTGATAGCGGACTTGTATGTCAGTGATGAACGGAGAGTCATTACTTACCTGTTATCGCTGGCGACACTGGTCGTTGCCGCCATGCTTACCATTAATCTTCATGGCACCGAAACAGTCTACACCTTCAGCGGGACTTTCATTAAGGACCCCATGTCAGATGTATTGAAGTTGTTTATTTACCTGGTCTCAGCGATTGTATTTATCTACGCCCGAGGTTATCTGGCAGACCGCAATCTTTTTAAAGGGGAATACTACGTTCTTGGATTGTTCGGTGTGCTAGGTATGATGATCATGGTATCGGCGCACAATTTTCTTACGATATATCTGGGGCTGGAATTGTTATCCTTGTCCATGTACGCCATGGTGGCGTTACAACGCGATTCGATCAAAGCCTCTGAAGCGGCGATGAAATATTTTGTCCTTGGAGCTATCGCATCCGGTTTATTACTGTATGGCATGTCGCTGTTATACGGTGTGTCCGGCACACTCGATATTAAGGTATTTGCCGATACTCTGGCCAGCAAGGATTTGAGCAGTAACTCCCAGAATGTGGTGTTGATTCTGGGCACGGTCATGGTGATTTCCGGCATGGCATTCAAACTCGGCGCGGTACCGTTTCATATGTGGGTACCGGACGTCTATCATGGTGCGCCAACCGCTGTAACTCTATATATAAGTTCTGCGCCTAAACTCGCCGCCTTCGCTATGATTATGCGTTTGTTGGTTGACGGACTGGGTGACTTGCATACCCAATGGCAGGACATTCTGATTTTGATGGCGATATTGTCCATGGGTATCGGGAATATCATAGCTATCGCCCAGGCCAATATCAAACGCATGCTGGCTTATTCCACTATCTCCCATGTTGGCTTTATCATGCTGGGTATATTATCCGGTAGCAAAGATGGCTACTCGGCCGCTATGTTTTATGCCATTGTTTATTCCATCATGAGCGCGGGTGGCTTTGGTATGGTACTGTTAATGAGTCGGGCAGGTTTTGAGGCAGAAAAACTTGACGACTATAAAGGCTTAAACGAACGCAGTTCCTGGTATGCGTTTATGATGCTGATATTAATGTTTTCCATGGCTGGCGTACCGCCCACCATCGGTTTTTATGCCAAACTTTCAGTTATCCAGTCCGTTGTTAGTGCTGATCTGGTGTGGCTTGCTGTCGTCGCCGTGATATTTTCCATCATCGGTGCGTTTTATTATTTGCGAATTATCAAGCTGATGTATTTTGATAAGGCAGAAGACACTGCGCAGATTACCTCGACACCGGACATGCGCTTTATCTTAAGTTTAAACAGTCTTGCGGTACTGGCACTGGGAATTTACCCAACTAATCTAATGGCGATTTGCAACGCCGCCATTGGATCGCTGGTACTCAGTTAATTACAACCGGTCGTTTCCTCAACCCAGCTTTTCAGTACATTCACTGCAGCGTCATGAACGATTTCCGTTGCCAGGGGAGGCATGCGGAAACTAACATCCAGTGATTCCATACGTGTAATAATGGCCGAATTCGGTTCCAGAAAGCTACCCGCTGGATCAAAAAGTTTTAATCCCGCAATGCCCAGATCACTTTCCTGGGGATCCACATCGCAAATATTCATGGCGGCTAACGAAGTGGTAAACCGGAAATCCATTGCGGCGGGTGTGGTTCCCGTCGGTTGATGACAGAAAGCACAGTTGGCGTGCAAGTAACTTTTCGCGCGGCTTTCAAAGCTGGTGCTGGCATCCTCTAGCGCAATTAGTTTGCTATTGCGAAGTTGACTGGATACCGGGCTCGCCAACAAGCCAACCGCTTGCAAGGTATCCAGCTGATTGGTTGTTTTGCCGGTTTGTGGGTAGGTGAATTCCCGGTTCAATTGCAATGTTTCCAAACCTAGCGAAATATTTGCTACTGTTGTATGACATTCGAAACACTGTGAGCCACTGGGATACATCCAGTTTTGGCCATCGATCATAACAGTTTTTCCTGTATCCAATAATTGTGCATCTAGCGGCTCACCATTCGTATCATACTGCCATTCATAACTATAGCCGCCCCAGTAGTCTGCATGGCGCATGAGTAACCGTGTTTCAATTGGCCTTCCATTAAGCAGGAAATGTTTGATCAATATGCTACCTACCGGAAATATGAAATCGCCCTGACCCGTGAGATTGATGCGGCTGCCATCAGGAATAGCAAAGTAGCGTTGCTTTTCAGCTCCGTCAGACCATAATGGGGAATTAAGATCGTAAGGAATGACTCCCGTCGCTGGAACTAAAGGTGTTGTTGAATCGAAACAGCCGGTTTCAGATAGTAATGCTGGTATGGGTGACACGGGTGGTGGATTAGACACGGTAACGAATTTATAAATGTTGTTTCCGGTTCCTGAGCTATTCGGCGACAACACGTAAAGTTCACCGTCCAGGGATTCACTGAAGGAGTAAATTACAAGATTGCTGTCCAACAGTGGCGTGGTCGTATAATTGATACCGTCGGTGAGGGTTTGCCAGATTTGACCACTATATGTATCGGCAAAAAGATAAGACCCATATAAGAATGCCAGCTCTGAATTATTGCCTCGATAAACATAACCGCCAACCACGGAGGCGCCGCCGCCGTTATGAGAATATTCCGCCACGGGTAAAACAAAGTTGCCAGCGGCATTGCAGTTAGCAGGTGCGCTGCCATAACATTCACTACCTTCCATGACGACCCAGCCATAGTTTTGACCGTTCTCAATGATATCAATTTCTTCTACCCGGTTTTGTCCAACATCCCCTAACCAGAGCTCATCGGTAATGCGATCGAAGCTCCAGCGCCATGGATTGCGTAAACCATGCGCATAGATTTCTGGGCAGAATTCAGGATTTATCACGGTTTCCGGGTTATCACACAACGCATTCCCGACGTAAGGATTGTCGGCTGGTATGGCGTAAGGCGTGCCGTTATCGACATCAATACGTAGCATTGAACCAAGCAGTGTCAGGCGGTTTTGCCCATGGCCTTGTGGATCACCACCGCTGCCGCCATCACCCAGGCCGATATAAAGGTAACCATCAGAGCCAAACAGGATATTACCGCCGTTGTGATTACTAAAGGGTTGCCTTACGGATAAGACTATCTCTTCCTGCCAGGCATTATTGACAAAGGTAAACCGGGAAATATTGGAGCGCAGGTTAGGGCTATTCGTAGAATAATAAAGGTAGATTTCCCGGTTATTGGCATAGTCGGGATGAAAAGCCATCCCCAGTAAACCTTGTTCGCCACTATAAACCACTTGTGACTGGATGTTTAAGAACTCGCTGCTCGTTGACACATTGGCGTCATTGTCAAATACCAGAATGCGGCCGTCTTGCAATACTGCATACCATTGGCTAGCGTCCCCCGGTGCCTGGCGAATGGCGACCACAGCGCCCATGGCTGGCAAATTAGGAAACGCGGGTTCCAGTCCAATATCTGGTGAAGATTGTGGTCCCTGCTCAGGGGCGATACAGGTCTGGTTAGATGGTCGGGTGTCGAGGCCGGAATTCAACACGGAATCGCTGGAATTATTGCTACTTGAGCACGCCGCTGCAAGCGCAAGCACTGGGATAAGCGCCTGTTTAATCAAGATTGAAATTTTCATAAGCGATATATTTTCATTAATCATCCATTCATATATTTTCACCTCACCGCGTCATTATGGACAGAAGTAAATGCTGTCAATCCAGTGTTTTATTATATCGAGCGCTTGGCTATCGACGACCTCCGATCCCACTGGTGGCATACGGAATCCACTGTTTATATCTGCTTCCATGCGCAATGGCAATACCGAATCGGGAAAATCATAACTCCCTGCAGGATTTATAATCAGCGGATTAGCCAGTTCCATATCTCCACTCATTGGACGGACATTGCAGATATTCATATCGGTCAGTGGGGTGGAGTAGCGCAGATCCATCTCGTTAGAGAAGGGACCCGTAGGTGTATGACAATATGCACAATTGCTATGCAGGTAACTTTTCGCTCGCGATTCGTAACTCGCCGAAAGATCAGCTAAGCCCACCAGTTTGTTGCTCAGCAAAGCCGGTGGTACGGCAGCCGACAGCAAACCCATCTGTTCATAACTGAGCAACTGATTACTGGTATAGATGCTATTTGCTGCAAATGTATATTCGCGATTCAGCTGGAGCACTTCCGGCCCAATTGCGCGACCCGTATCAGCTGTATGACATTCCAGGCAATTCTGCCGCGACGGATAATGCCAGGTCTGTGTGCCAATGACTTTTGATTTACCTGTATTCAGTAATACCGCGTCAATGGGATTACCATTGTTGTCATATTGCCATTCATAGGAATAACCCAACCAGCCTTCCGGATGATACATGAGTAAGCGAGTTTCTATGAATTGATTGTTGAGAATGAAGTGCTTCATCAACACAGAGCCAACGGGAAATTCAAAATCTCCCGTGGCAGTAACATTGATCGTTGTGCCATCGGGAATTGCAAAGAAGCGCTGTTTTTCTGCACCATCTGTCCAAAGTGGATTGATTACATCAAAACTAATCATTCCTGATGAGGGTTGGGTTGGTGCAGCGGGATCGACGCAGCCTGTCTGCGAGAGGTTGCTGGCGACCTGGCCAGCTTCGGTACCCGTAAGATCGGGCACAATTTTCCAGACATTATTACCTTTAGCTTCGGCACCAGGTGTTGGATTGAGTAAATAAAGGTCACCATTAAAGGATCGTGCAAAGCCAGAGATTAGCAAATCCGTGTCCAGCAGTTCTTCCGTTACGTATTGATTGCCTTCAGGTTTGATACCGAAAAGTTTCCCTGTGGCTGTATCAGCAAACAGATAACTGCCGTAAAGAAAGTCAAGGCTACCGCCGCGATAAACATAACCGCCCACGACATTACGTACGGCATCGGTATATTCATAGTCATATACTGGTAATGAGAGACCAGTTTGCTCACATGCTGGATTTACAACTGGATTGCATTGCAGGCCTTCCATGATATTCCAGCCATAGTTGTTACCACTTTCAATAATGTTAATTTCAGCGCGACTGTTCGGACCATTGTCACTAAGCCAGATGACGTTAATCGCTGAATCGACACTCCAGTTGGCTGGCTTACGCAGGCCATAAGCAAAGATTTCCGGACAGCTATTGGCATTGTCAACGTTTTCCGGATCATCACAAAGGTTATTGCCGGAAAACGGATTATCAGCAGGTATGGCGTACGGTGTACCGTTGTTTACGTCGATTCGCAGTACGGACCCCAGCAAGGCAGTAGGATCTTGCGCCAACCCCAGCGCATCATTGTCGCTGCCACCATCACCTAGACTTATTAGCAAATTACCGTTGTGATCAAAGTCAAGATTACCGCCATTGTTAGTCAGCTCCGGCTGATTGATTTTTAATAGCACTTCTTCTGTCCAGACGTCATTGACCCTGGTAAAGCGTGAGATTACTGAACGTAACCGAGTCACATCATTACCTTTAATTCGTTCGATTTCATCGACAGTATAATGTACGTATAATTCGCCATTGTTTTGATAATCCGGATGAAACGCCATACCCAGCATTCCCAACTCACCACCGACATCATAGCGAACTTGTGTTTCAAGATTCAGAAAATCCGTAAACGTGCTGGTTTGCGTGCTATTAATAAACTCAATAATTCTTCCTTGCGGTAACAGTGCGTACCAGTGCTGGAAGTCACCCGGTGCTTGTTTCATGGCAGTCACTTCGCCAAGGTGTGGGAGTTCCGGAAACGCTTTCTCCACGGTAATATTTGTGGGGCGTAGTTGAGTCAGGTTTGGTGCAACACAACTTGTATTTATAGGACGTGGAAACGTGCCAATAATGGGGCTAGTGACTTGAACACTAACGGTATCAGTACCTATGAGTTCACCATCATTGACTGTTAATCGAAATACATAATCACCAGCCTCAGAAATTACTACGTCAGTAGTGAGTGAGTCTGCTGAATTAATGTTGACACTCATATTCTGTGGCTCAATAAGTTCCCACGCAAACGAGTAGGACAATCCTGGTAATTCGTCATCCGTGTAAGAACCGGTTAATGTCACTGTGTTATCCGGAAGAAGAATTGCTTGATCTTCTCCCGCATTGGCAATCGGAACCTGGTTAACCGCGTCCACCAGAATCGTCGTGGTACGTGACGTGGTAAATTCCGAATCTGAAACAGAGGCCTCAATAATAAACGTGCCTGCGGCAAAAAAAGTTAACGTGGTTTGCGTTGATGACGCATCGGAAAACTGCGCGCTGGGATTCGCTGGTTCGATGATTCGCCAGTTCGTAGTGAGGCTATTGTTAGGTAAGCCATCATCCGCAATGGTTGCGGACAAATCGATTGCGACACCAACTCGAGTTTGTGAAGCTGAAGCGCTGACTGTCAGGTCGGGCGCCTGGTTGATTGTCGGTTTTTGCTGAGGCGCACTTCCGCCTCCGGAACCACCGCAACTGGCTACCATAACGGTGACGAAAAATATTAAAATCAGTTTAGAATATGAATAGTCAAGGGTATTGCCATTAGACATTATTACCACCCTGTTGCGATTGTTGGGATAAAGGCAAAAACCGGCTAACTTCCTCTGATGGAATAAACCGTGAAAATATCGGGAAAGTTAGCAGCCAGCCGTTATTTGCAGCGGTAAAACTTGTCGTTGGCCTTTCATACGTACCTCCCAATGGTCTACCTTTCCTGGATTTAAGAGAAAATATATATTTGGACTGATTTTGTCGTTTGGGTAAAAGCTTAGAATCATCTCCATAAAATCTCTGCGATTGAGTTAACAATTGCAGAATGTCATGGCTTGAAATGAACACTCTATCGATTCCCGTCATTCACCCTGTTCGTTAAAAATGCCGGCCCAACGGGGATAGGGCCGGCGAACATCATCCAGCACTTGCTACTGGATAGGGCATGCAGCATTGAGCTGCAGTTTGCGGTGTTGCCTAGAGAAAAAAAAGAGCAACACCGACATCGGGGTTCTTTGGCGCCGGGGTGAACCGCAGCGCGTTTTTCAGTACCTTTTAGATAGGCACTCGAGAATGCCGATTTAAAAGGGCCGACCCTAGAGGGTAGGGTCGGCGAACATCATCCAGCACTTGCTACTGGATAGGGCATGCAGCATTGAGCTGCAGTTCGCGGTGTTGCCCAGAGAAGAGGTAAAAGCAACACCGACATCGGGGTTCTTTGGCACCGGCGCGAGCTCGGGTGCGTTGTTCAGTACCTTTTAGATAGACACTCGAGAATGTCTAGTTAAAAGGGCCGACCCTAGAGGGTAGGGTCGGCGAACATCATCCAGCACTTGCTACTGGATAGAGCCAGCAGCGGAGAGCTGCTGTCAAGTCGGTGTTGGTCAGAAGAAAGACACAACACCGGCATCGGGGTCTGTTGGCGAAATTTGTCATCCAGAGGTGTCAAAACAAAGCTCCAGGGGTTTCGCGAAAAACTCGTGTCATCATCCCTTTTAGATTGCAACTCCAACCGGTGACGAACTGCGGTAAACAAGACATCTGTTTAGAAGGTTGAAGTTGCAATTTAAAAGGGCCGACCCCAAGGGGATGGGGTCGGTACATACATCCAGCACTTGCTACTGGATAAAGTAGCCACAGCAATTTGTGGCAGTATTTCGGTGTTGCATCAGGAGTCGAGAACAACACCGACATCGGGGTCTGTTGCGGGACGATATAATCCATAAGTCCCAGGACAGAGCACCAAGGGGTTCGTGACAGCAACGAACGTTGCCCTTGTAAATTGATACTGGCTTTTTGGCTTGTTTCAGTCATTTCTATTGTGTCTCTATAACTATATCAATCAATATCAATTTAGAAGGGTGCTGGCCATTGTAATTATGACCAGCACCTTGGTTAGTTGCTACTGAATGAAATTCGCAGCATTTCCTTGAGCATTACCATTGGCATCGAGCCAGGAATCCAGAATCACACCTTGGTTAGGATCGGTGAGCTTCTGTATTACTTGTGCTCCCAATGGACCCGACAAGTTCTGATTCAAAGCGCCACCGCGCAGGTTTTGACCTTGACCAGGATACTTCATGGGATGTGCATTGGATGCATTGGAGATGCCCGTGGCTTCAACAATACGGTCCAGGTTGTAAACCACATTGTTAGGATCGAAGTTAGCCGCTGGTGCACCATTCGGACAGTACTGGCGATTGGCGTTGTTATCCAGGGGATTAACCGGGCAGCCTGTCTCGTCGAATAGATACAGGCCTGATCCTAAGCCGGCAACCATGTGTACCCAAAGTGGTGAGTTCAACTGGTTACCGGGGTTTTGGCCGATATGTTGCTGCAACAAGTTGAAGTCCAGGTTTGCGAAGTCATTGTTCGCCATCGCAGTAACAAAGGCGGCATATTCATCACCAAAATTGTTAATGCTATCGGTATTCAAGTGACAGGCTACGCAATAGCGAGGACCTTCATTGGTTGCCGTCACTTTGCCACGGATAGAATGCGGCATCATGACGTTATGACTGGATGCCGGGAAGGCATTCCGTCCAGCCGTATTGGGATTGTTACCATTACCGTTACGATCACTGAATACGAATACTTGTGATTCGTTGGCACCGTCAAAGAAGCGATAGAACACTTTCTCTGCTGGAGACATTTGCGTGATCATGTTTTCTGAGCCTACGCCCAGAGTAAACGGTATCGGTGAGATGTAGGTAAAATCCGCTGCCTGCTCATTGTAAGCAATGCGTTCACCGGTGATATTACTCACGCGGAAGTTCGCTGGATTGTTATCAAACTCACCTGCCAGGTGACACCCGGTACAGTTATTGGTCCACGCCGCGTGACAAGACACACAGTCCATGGAGTCAGTATGGCTGAAACCTTGCGTGTACAGGGCAGGGTTGGCTTGCACTGGTCCAGTACCTGATGCAATGTCACCGTCAGCACGACCCATCGCATAGGATGCTTTCGCGCTGTAAACCAACTGGCCGTTAAACGGATTGGCCTTGTTGTTGTTGACGATGGTATCGCGGGTTTGCGGAACGTAATGTCGTCTTCCGTCTAACCGGCTCTTGAGGATGAAGTTACCAGTATTCGCCTCACGGGTAACGTGGCGTAACGCATTACCTGCTGAATCCAAGGCACACTCAGCTTCGATATCGTCGTAGGTGAGACAGCTAGCTGTTTGCGCATATCCCGAAGTCGAACCATGGCAGTTTTCACAAGTGATTTTCA
>Ga0209742_10000191_pt1 | contig 35046 bp, 37 predicted proteins | sample DeeMarSeWOR38_10_FD_187462 | JGI IMG/M metagenome (GOLD analysis project Ga0209742, IMG submission 187462) | Marine sediment microbial communities from White Oak River estuary, North Carolina - WOR-3-8_10 (SPAdes) (version 2) | ecosystem: Environmental > Aquatic > Marine > Intertidal zone >...
TCCCTTTATGAAGGAGTAAATCAGGCTCTTTTTTCCTATACTTGTTTATAGATTTATTAGTTCCTGCCACCAATAAATCTATAAACAAGTATAGGAAAAAAGAGCCTGATTTACTCCTTCATAAAGGGACAAAAGACTAAGTCTAATTACTATTATTTATCCTCTATTGTTGATTAAGCAAACGAAGTGAGCAATTATTCTTCAGCAGAATGGAGTTCGTGGGTCAGCTATTATACCAGTCAGTCAATAAGCCAAAACTATGAGAATGATTTGGTTACACCTACTGAACCTAACTTACAATATTTATCCTTTGAATTCAGGTCGGGCGTATATAACCGGTTATGGTTACTAGAAAAGCAGATAGTTAGATCGTATTTATTTTAATAACTGGGTAGAAACCATATTTTTCACGTTTGGTTGGATTAGTAAAAATTAGTTTAGGCCTATCTCCCTCAAGCATATTTAATTTGTGTTTATATATTTATTTAAAGTAATAAGGGCTCGACCTACTGCTATCCCGCAATAGTTTAATAAAGCCTCCGGCCCTTTTAAATCCTGAATACATCCTCATTTTTAGTTTCATAACATCAACCAGTCCTTTAATCTTCCGACACCTGGATGTTCAAGCTGAAATCAAATTTACTGGTCACCCCTCCGCCGATAAAACTACCGGTAACTGGCATGGTATCGCGTGAGTGTGCGGCCGCTGCAATTGTCACATGGCTGTCGGATACCGGCTTCCCGTGGGTGGGATCGAAGCCGCGCCAGCCACCGCCTGGCAGATAGACCTCCGGCCAGGCATGCAGATGACGTCGTTCACTCTGCAGGTCACCCTTCTGATAACCACTGGCAAAACGTGCCGCAATTCCTTCAGCCCGACAGCAGTCGACAAACAACACAGCCATATCCCGACATGCCCCACTTCGAGTCTGCAGGGTTTGCGCCGGGCTTTGCGGTGCACCCGTATCGCGATGCATATGCTTGAACTCGGAAAACAGCTGGCGATTCAGGTGATCGAGAAAACTCAAAGTATCGCGATTAACAGCCAGGCTGAGTTCGGCGGCGAAAGCGGTAACGGCGTCGTTGATTTCGATGCGGTCCAGGTAAGCCTGCGCACAGACATCATGCTCATGCAGAATGGGCAAGACTGTCGCTTCGGGAGTCAGGATGAAATCGAAGGCATTGCGACGCAAGGTTTCGACCTGCATCGTCACATCAATAGACAAATGATCCGTTTCCCCTTCGAACCAGACCTGAGTCACATGATTTCCCTCGAGTTCGAGATGATCATTGCGCCCCTCTGGTGTCGGTGTAATATTGAGCTGATGGTTGATAACCCGCTGTGCGCCATCGCTGCGAGGATGGAAACGCAGCCGTTGCGGACTCAATCGTACCGGGTGCGAATAGTGATAATGCGTGTGATGTCGGATCGTGAATAACATAGTTAAATTCCTCAGCAATATTGTCCTTGCCGGAATGCCCAGCGCAGAGAATGAGTCGCGCTTTTACTGCTATTGTACACATGTGAGATTGGCCCGCGGCTAACCCCGGATGTGTTCTACACTCACGCTTTGTACTGTCGGGTAAACAGGGGGACCAAACTGATTGTAAACGGCGACGTCTGCGGCATCGCGGCCATAACCGACAGCCACATAGCCACTTTTGAGTTCGGCTTGCGTTGCATCGAATGTATACCAGCGTCCACCCACATAGGCTTCGAACCAGGCATGCAGATCCATCGGTTCCAGTCCATATAGATAGCCCACGACCATACGCGCCGGAATGCTAAGACTACGGCACATCGCGATTCCGAGGTGCGCAAAATCCCGACATACACCTACCCGGCTGGTATTGACTTCTGCTGCAGACACAGCAGTCTCACTGCTGCCAGGACGAAAGTGAATGTTATTGCGCAGCCAGGTGACAATTGCCGCGACCTGATCATAGCCTGGCAGTTGGCCTGCGGTGATTTCCGTTGCCATCTGCCCAAAGCGATCCGATTCACAGTAGCGACTTGGCAAAAGATAACTGAGTACGGCGTCAGGGAGGCTCTGGATTTCGACAAACGGTACGCCGAATCCCAGGTCAATAACATCTGCTGTCTTTACCTCGGCAGAGATGTGCAGAGAGAAGTCTCCCGCGGGAGCAATGAGGCGCTGACAGAGGTTGCCATAGTTATCCGTGAACTCGAACACAGGTACACTTGGCGTCAGCCTGTATTCCTCACGTTCGATCCATTGCTGTGCACCACTACGGGGTCTGAGCATCAGCACAAAAGGAACAGGCACCGTGATATCGAACGCTAGATCGCAGCGTGTAAGTAACCACATGGTTTTTAAATTACCCCTGAATAAAATATTTATTATAACACTGAATGATGAATCCACACCCTGGCAGGAGCTGTGGATCTTATTGACAAGAATCAATGGGATCAAGATTAAATCTGATCTGAATGAGACTTCCCCAATGTAACAGAGAGTTTAATTGCGCCAAATTGAGGCACAATGCTACCCCACTCCGCTTCGGTTTGATCCCCGCTTCGCTGAAAACAGATCAATGAATCGTAGGATTGTCGTCATCAAAATAATCGTCCGGCTCTTCAGTTTCATCTTCCCAGTCATAGCGTTTCTCAGGTGGTTTCGCATCCCTATCCCGAAAAATAAGCGCGCATAAAACACCAATAACCGCGCCGAAAAAATGAGACTCGAATGAAACACCCGGTTCAGCGGGAAAAATCCCCCAAATCATGCTGCCATACATAAAAAACACCAAACACGACAATGCGATTGCTTTTTTATCCCAACGCAGCGCACCGACAACAAATACAAAAGTAAGCAAACCAAAGTTAATACCACTCGCACCGACATGAAAGCTTTCCCGGCCAAATAGCCATACCATTAGCCCAACGCCAAAATAAATAACAGGAAATACAAATTTGCTGGAACGTGGATAGCCCAACAGCATGGCAGTACCCATTACAAGCAAAGGCAGCGTGTTGGAAAAAATATGCGCAAAAGAACCATGTATTAATGGTGCAAACAATATACCTCTTAAGCCAGACATTTCCCGGGGGTACACGCCGTAACGAACCAGCTCCAGACTAAATAAGGCACTGGCGACCTGTATCAACCATAATAAAATCACAAACCCCAACATGATAAAAAAAGACTGGCGGAAGTGATCCGAGGATTGTTGGTTACTAATGGTATTTTCCTGTTCAGTCAAATGAAAGAATCTATACTTTACAATACAGTAGAGGAACATAAAAACGGGATCAGATCCACTGCTGTCCCGCAATAATTGAACAAAAACCACGAAAGATTAAAGATGGAGAGTTTTGTGCACCCAAAGATGCATTGAGACATGAAATGAGGTTGAGCGATTATAATTGCATCACGTCAGCCCCCTCCTTTTATAAAGATGAGAATCTAAGATAATAACAGGTGTCTGCGTCCTATTATTCTCCCTGTTATTCGGTGCTTCTTTATCCGACCCGGTGCCTCCTCACCAATTAGGGCCTGTTTCCTGTTGACGCTAGTTTCCTATTGCCGTTAGTCTCGCGATCTATTGCGTACTGCCATCACTGGCTGCCAATGGTGAATAGTCACTCTCCCCCTGGTCGTCATAACTTGTCGCCACTTAGTAGGAAAAGTCTCGTCGATCAACACTCCGGCTGTAATTGGTGGTGGTGACATCCGCCACCAAAGTCCAGGGACCACTGGAATTACTGCTCAAAATTAATCGGGGTCTGTCGCCGATTATTTACTATCCCGATTTTTTATAGAATAAACTTTATTCTTTATTATTTTTTTTCAACAGGCTTTTTAAATCCGCAAACGGATTATGCGTCGCCACCGAGCTTTGGGCTTCACCGGCCCGAGCTTGTTGCGCCTCCAGCTGGCGCTGGTGTTCGTTGTCATGACAGTACAGGCACAGTAACTCCCAGTTACTGCCGTCGGGGGGATTGTTAGCATGATTGTGATCACGGTGATGCACGGTCAATTCGCGCAGATTTTTCCCGCTGAACTCACGTCCACAGCGGCCGCAGATATGGGGATACAGTTTTAAGGCCTGCTCCCGATAACCTTGTTCGCGCAATTCACTGGCTCGCCGCGCCTCGGCCACAATTTTATCCAGCTTGTTGTCATCGGAACTTGCCATGGGTCAGCCCCCTGTTTTTCGTTGTATTAAAGCACTCTAGGCTGTAACTTGCTGCTTCGCGCTATCGCCTGCACCCACGCAGTCGTGCCCTCTTAAATTAAGTGACGTATTCCTGCTATCGAAGTAAACTATTTATCAACTATTCACAATGAATTAGTTGGGAATATTATGATTATAGCATCAGAACTCCGCACACAGTTAATGACCAATGGACTGAGCCGGAAAGAACTAAACTCCGACCCATTTTATCAGTTCCAAAGCTGGTACCAGCAAACTCTATCGACGGATATTCCAGAGCCCACCGCCATGTGCCTGGCTACCGTCGATGACAAAGGCCAACCCTGGCAAAGGATGGTACTGCTCAAATTATATGATGAAAGCGGCTTTGTCTTTTTTACCAATTACTCCAGCCGAAAAGCCCAGCACATCAGTGTTAATTCACACGTTAGTTTGCTATTTCCCTGGCATGCATTAGGTCGCCAGGTAAAAATTTCCGGCACGGCGACGAAAATACCCGCAGCTGAATCCATCAAATATTTCTCTACACGACCGCGCGGCAGCCAGCTGGGCGCCTGGGCCTCACCGCAAAGCCAGGTCATAACAAACCGCTCGACGCTGGAAACGGCACTGGAACAGATGAAAGACAAATTTCTGCACGGAGAAATACCCTTGCCGGATTTCTGGGGTGGCTACCGGGTATCACCCGATAGCTTCGAGTTCTGGCAAGCCAGGGAAAGTCGCTTACATGATCGATTCATGTATATGAAGCAACAGGAAGGATTATGGAAGATTGAACGACTCGCGCCTTGATACCAAAATAAATTGGGATTTATCCCACTGCCGTCCTACTAACGCATTTAGCGTCATACCGGCGAAGGCCGGTACCCATTGAGTCTTTTAAAATGCTGGATTCCGCCCCCTGGCTACAACATGCCGGGGCAGGCTCTAAAAACCACCGGAATGACGACCAACGGTTTTTTTTAATTCGTGTTCAACTGATATATTTCACGTATTTGAAGCTATTATTTCAGGTTAATACATCAATTTAATATTTTTTTGGTGGGGCAGCAGGGGATCTGTTTAGTATTATCCTAGCACTGTGTGTGACAGCTGTGGAGAATGCGCTAAGGTTGGCGGGAGAATGATAAACACCCTGACTTTTTAAGATACTTCCTGAACTGTCTTTTCTCCCTCTTCGTCCTCGTCCTCTTCCTCTACTTCCCTGGCGTTGATCTTTGTTTCCGCGCCGACGTTCCCCAGACGTTGCTGAAGTTTTTCCGCCGCGGATTTACTTTTAAATACGGTAACGACACTATTTCTGCGCTGAATGATATCGACAATTCTTCTTAGCTCCATATCAGTAGCGTATCTAATCTCTCGCACCAAACGAATCGTTTCCAGGCCAGGATTCGTAAGGATAAGATCAAACAGCTCTGCTTTGGGTGCGGCTACGGTGATGGCTAACAAAAAGTCATTTATATCTTTATCACTTATACGCTTCCCTTTCAGTACTTTGTTTTTTATATTGTCCAACTGCTGTTGTAGTGCTTCGTTATTCTCCATATCGCAATACTGCTCAAGCCTGGCGATAATTTCCAGGGCCCGGTCCTTGTCGCCAGTCGTGCAAACATACACCAGCTCGTCACCTAACTGTACTATCGTTGCGCTTCGAATAGCGTTTTTTAACTTTTTGCTTGCGCCTGATGTTTGCGTGTCATCAGGCGTATAACTTATTGTAAGTTCGACTTCCTGGTCCTGCGTGGTTTTTTCACCGGAATAATAAGTATCGTATTGAAGCCTGATTTTTATTCTGTCGCTCTCACCTACATTCGCACTGCCTGCTTCAAGCTTGAGCAACAGTTCATGGATTCTATTATCCCCGATGTTGCCAAGCCGAAGTTCTACATTGTCGGCATCGCTAATGAAATTGGTAGAATCGTACATGGACCGTTCCGGACTGATTTTAAACGCCTGCATAAGCTCAATACGTTCATCAAAAGTCAGGCTAAGCTTTACATTGGTGGCAATGATCCGGTCGATACGATGAATGATGTCGTAAAAGATCTCAGTTATTCTACTTTCTTCGCTGTCGCCAAAGACAGCGCCATTGGATGGAGAAACCAGATGAAGCAGTTGATTCGCATTGTATGAATCCCCTATTCCAACAGCAAACAGCTGAACCCCTGCTTCGCTGGCCAGTTTGGCTTCCTTTTGCGCCTTTTCTGAGGAGTTCGGCTTACCGTCAGAAAGTATCACCATGATATTGGCGTCAGTATCGCATTCCGAAAGCACTTTCATGGCGCGTTTAATACCGGCAGCCATATTGGTTGAGCCACCCAAATGGGAAGAAAGCTTATCAATCTGCTTTTTAATAGAATCCTTTTCATCATCTGCCGGCACCGCGTTTTTAATGACAGCACTACTTCTGTCACTAAATGCGATTAGCGACAATCTGTGCCGCTCATGCAATATATCAACAATCATTTTGGCAGTATTTAGGGCAAGATCAAACTTCGTGCCCATCATAGAATAACTGCAATCAAATACCAGGCAAATACTGGCAGATGACGCCATTTCACCTTCATCGCTGGTTGCTATATTGGGTACAATATTGACGTGACAGTTTAATTCCGATCCGGCGAGACCCGCCGGTAACTCGTATCGGTCCAGACCTGCAGATAATTTGAGTATACCTTCAGCCATGGGCTCTTTAGTCAAGGACATTAAATGCTTCCTCGAGTGCGTCGACCAATGTTCTTATTTGTTCCCTGGTATGGCTGGCGGTAATATTAAATCGTAACAGGGAGTCGCCCTCTGGTGTATTTGGATAGCATAAACCGCTCGCTAGAATATTGTTGTTAAACAAATGTTCCACCATTTTCTGCGCGTTTAACGTACTGCCCACATTAATACTCACCAGCGGGGAATCATTTCGCTTCAGCTGCCAGTCTTTTTTCCTGATTTCATCTTTTAGATAGTTTGAATTGGAATGATAGCGACTTAAGACGGTGTCATTGGTTTCCAGGATTTCAATCACTTTAATGACAATAGCAGCATTAATGGGTGATATGGGCTCGGATAGAATATACGGCCTGGACGTAAGCCTGAGCCACCTAATCAGGTCGCTGTCACCGGAGATAAAACCGCCACTGACGTTACCCATTGCATAGGCAAAAGTACCGGTCAACAGCTCCGGTTTATCTTCCATTTGCAGATGATTGACAACCCCCCTACCATCTTCTCCAAGAATACCAACGCCAAGACTGTCATCGACGACAGTGAGTGCATGATAATCTCCCGACAGGTCCTTTATCGTCTTTAACCGTGCAAGGTAACCATCGGAACTAAAAACACTGTCAGTTGCAACGATCCTGAAGCGGGAATTTTGCGAACATTTTAAGTGGTATTCCAGGTCTTCATAATCCTGATAGCGAAAAGGAACGACATTGGCCTGTGACATCCTCGCCCCGTCATATAAACCTGGATTGCACATCTCATCAATAAAAACACTGTCTCGCCGGTTCGTTAATGGTTCAAAAATCCCAAGGTTTGCCTGGTAATGTGATGGAAATACAATGCTATCCTCGACACCCAGAAATTCAGACAGTTTTTCTTCCAGCTGCTGAATAATATCCAGGGTTCCAATAGTCGTACGTGACGAAGTGTTTCCAGTCCCATAGCGGGAAAGTGCTTCACTGGCGGTATCGCGGATGACATCATTCGAACTCCACCCTAAAATATCGTTCCCCACAAAATTCAGGTAACTTTTATCGTTCCTGACCTGTACTTCCATAGTGTCGGTCTGAACAACGGCTGCCTCTGTCCTGAGCAGGCCAGCAGCATCCATGTTCTGCATTTCTCTGGCTAAAGCCTTTTTTATTTTCAAAGTCATAGTCTGTTTTGACCTACTAATTCTGTTTTGACGTTCCGATAAACCATAGCGAAGCACTGGTGCAATATTGCCATGACAGGCTCTTTGCGTTTGTGTAGTCCAGACAGAACTGGTCCAGACCCGCCGCCAGACACCTCAGGTCCTCATTATCACATTCCGATCCGTCGGTGAGATAAAAATCCGTGACCAGTTTCCCATATTTCTGTTGTAACCTGTTTGTCAGCGCCGTTCTAAAATCTTCTTTGCTATTGCGTGTTACACGATATCTTTCTGAACGTTTAATAAATGCGCTTTCACTTAACTTGTTGACGATAATAATGTCTGAATAAAGTTCGCAGTTTTCTCTCGACCTTTGCTTGCCATAGGTACTGCAGTTGTTTCTGGCAAAACTAAGCAGACATTCGACCTTTAAATCTGACAAAGAGGATCTGCAGTTATTCCTTTCAACAACGTTAATATATTTGTAAGTATTGATGATGTTTTGCAGTTTAGTTTCCTGAAAAGCCTTTAGCGCTTTCTCTATATATAGCACCCTGTTTTCTTGCAGATAAGGTTGAGCCGCCTGACTGTCATAGCCAGGCATCATAAGCAACAATAGTAAAATCAGCTGTGAATATGATCTAATCATAATCGACCATGACGCTCCTGGTATTTTGCACGGAACGTATTGACATAATTTTGTAAATGAACATGGTAGGGATACACATCCAGAAGGTCTTCTCTTTCCAGCACCCAGCTGTTGCCAAGAAAGATATCCACGTTTTTCAAAATATCCAGCCGGGAGAACAAATATGCAGGTTCTGCAAGGTATTTTTCTTTACCGGATGCATCGCTGCTCACACCCTCGATTTCCACATCAGAGCGGCTGGTAAGCGGTGAATAATGAAACCTTTGCTCAAGTACTTTTGAGATTTCGTTATACATTGCGATTTGTGATTCACCGTAATTCTCTATTACCTGAAAATATCGAGTCGTGACGGTAAAATCAGTAGCTTGCAAACTGAATTGGCTGACTTTATTTAGCTGGTTTGGTGTACTCGCCTGCATAAAACACTGGAAGCTGACGAGTTCATTTTTCCTTCTAATCTGTTGCTTACTTTTCGCTATCTTGCTTTTAACATCGATCTTTAATTTCTTCGGTTGCGCTTGCGCGTCATCTGTTACGCGTTTTAAAGCGTCTTTTTCCGTTGCGCCGTTGTCTTTAACGTTGTCTTTTAACAGTTGGTCGACGTTTTCAATTTCCCGTATACGTTCTTCCAGACTCAATATAGCATTGGCGATATTATGTCTTCGTAAGACAAGGTTTACTTCGGATAGCACTCCTTCTTCTTCAAGTACACTGGCCGGAGCCTGCGTCATTCTTTCACAAACGTCCGGGTCTGAGTTCCAGTGGATCGTATATTCTTTACAAAAACCGACAGTCAGTGGACTTTTCGGATTAAACAGCAAATGCCCATAGACATGCTCCATTAACTTGCTGTTTTTCCGCTCATCGTCTTTTGCCAGGGTAATGGTATTGGTCTGCTTTTGAAACTGTTCAATACAATGATTAGGATCCAGATATTCTCGATATTTCTGGATAATATAGTGCTTTGGATATGGCAAATCGGTCCATATATGGTGTGAGGCGCGTGGCGCGGCGCTGATCGCATAAGCCTGATAATCACGAAGCGTTTCAATATTCTCTACCTGTAATTCGAATTTGTCTTTTATTTTCTTTGTTTCATTGTTTTTGAAAAACTCTTTTTGCTTTTCTACTGAATTGAGAAAAAGTCGCGACATATAATGTAAATAGGGCTCATCTAACCGCCTTTTCTGGCATACCTTCATTTTTTCTGGGTCGATTTTTTTGGGCTCGCAAATTCCAAGCTCCTTTGCATAGCCAAGCTTGTGCGCCCTGATAATCAACTCACAGCCTTCCGGAATCGACGCATTATCGATATTCTCGTCGTTTTCCGGGCAAAATTCGGATTCCGACGTCTCAAACTGGGAGGGCAAGGTTTTTAATTTATCAAAGCCACTGTTATCAAACGTGACCAGTGCGATGTTGAAGAAAACAGCAATACAGATAATTTTCTGTATTATCGGTGAAAATTCAATGGCGCCTACATTTACCTGGTTACCGGCGCCAAAGGCAACACCTTTGTAGTTAAATATAGTAATAGCATCTTTGGGTATATCAACGTCCTGAACAATATGTATGTAATAGACACTTCTTTCTCCCAGCTTCCAGAAATGATAAACCCCGATACCGAATACTATGGAAAACAGTCCTATAAAAAACGACAGCTCGTTGCTTAAACCTTTAAGATAACTCCAGTTCAGATAGTCAGACTCATAAGCGACCGCAGTGCTAATGCATAGCACTAGAAATAGAACCAGACTGTTAGTACCTAAATGAAGGCGAAAAAAATCACTATTACTGGCATCGTAGCCAGTAATATCCCGCTCATAACGGTTAGTGATTTTTGGGTAGCGCTGTTTCATACCGCGTTATTCTGCCTCAAATTTATTAATGATCTTGTCCTCGATGGTAATTCTTCTGTTCTTGGATTTTGTAAGCTTTAATGTTTCTCTCTGTGCCGCGGAGATTTCACCTTCAAACTTCGGCACTTCCAGCTGGGGTGAGTTATCTGCGTAGGTACAAATCACCACATGGTCAACCAGCTCTTGACTGTAATTCTTTACTTCTTCATACGCCGCAAAGGCCCGCCTGAAACCAAGCTCCAGATTGCTGTCCTTTTCACCATCACCGTCAGTATGCCCATTAATCACCAGCAGTCTTTTGGTTAAACCACTGGACTGGAAGTTCAATACCTGCCCGGTTTCATCATAAAAAATCTGGTTAAACACCGTTTTTCCTTCATCGGAAAGATCAAATTTCCCCGGTGGAAACAGCACGTCTCCAGGCAGACTGATGGTGCGCGAACTCACGTCACCGATGGTCTCACTAATACCGATATCCTTGCCCTGGTTGGTCGACCAGAGGATGACAAAGAACACCATAATAATTGTCATCAGATCAGTATAAATAACCTGCCAGGGTTCGCCACGGGAACGTTTCTTTTTGGTTGGATCAATATTGCGCTTCATTGGTATACCTTTGTTAACTATTACTAGTTATTAATGACTAGTTATGAGTCACTTCAATAGTATTTTTGTTTTCGATAATGACCTGCAACGCGCGCACCAGTATGTCGTAGTCATAATCGAGGTCGACCATTCGACGTTCAAATCGAGTACCGATAATTTTATAAAAGGAGGAAAAAATGGCGCCATACAGTGTTGTCTTGAGCGCCAGTGCCAGTTGCGGAGAAAGGGATTCAACCGTCACGTCGGATCCAAGGCTGTCGAACATGGCAAGCAATCCGATAATCGTTCCTATCAGACCAAATAAAGGCATGGTGGCTGATACAAAATCAAAGTTAGAGTTCGATGATTCATATAACTCATGACATTCCGCATAATAGGAATGCGCAACAAACTCTGCATAGTCAATATTTTTACCTGACGCTACCAGCTCCTGAATATCCCGACTTAAAGAGTTGTCAGGCAGCTGTATTGACACATCGCTTTCTATCGGGCCCACGGCGATACTGCCATCACGCGCTCTTTTTATATTCAAAAGATTTTGTAGCGCGACGATCGTCTCCTGCATTGAAGTCGCTCGCGTAGTCAGGTGCTTTGAAGAAAAGAAAATAATGAACGTTGAAAAAGCCAGTATCACAAGATCCAGACCAGTCACATAGATAAACAATCCTATGGAAATGGTAAACATCGAGATAAAGTAATTCTCAGTCACAAAAAACACCGAGGATATAGCCAGCATTACTCCAAACCCGATCAAGCCGACAAATCCCGCCCCGGCTGTCGACTGCCTGACTGCCCGGGTGCTTTTCTTAAAAAAAGGAAAGAATCTTCGCCTGGATTCAGGCCCTCTATCGGATTCCTGGTTTTCGTTCAGGTTATCGTCTGTATCGTCAATCTGCTTGTCTGTCATAGCTCGTTCTGCTCTCTCTCTTTTTCAGCCTCAATAGCCTCGGCTATCTTCTGTTTTTCCTGTTCGATGATCGCCAGGTATTCCGGGTGATAATTATAGGAATTAACTACCGCCATCACGACGAAGTACATTACACCGAGAGAAACTGACCATTTCACGAATCTCTCGGCAAGAATACTGGTATGCATCTGATGCTCAATGGGATCCTGGCTAAATCTTGAAAGCCAGATCAGGCGGTCCAGTTCGTCGGTTTGAATTGACGTGGTTTCTCTTTCATCAATCAGCCGTTTGGCTCTCGTTAATATTTCATCCTGGCTCTTTAACATCCCGCTAACGATACCTTTTGTGGTCAGAAACGATGAGTCATCTGTGACCTGATAATACAAATGCTGGATTAGGTGATTCAAACCAAAATTAAGTACCACAAACGTATCAGCGACAATGGCAAAATACCGTGAAAATAAAAAATTGTAGGGTTTCCTTTTTTCTTCGGGTTTGTAGAAGAAATACAGATACAGTGTTGAGAATATCTCTTCGCGGCGTATCAACGCCCCGAATTTGTGCAGCAGCGTGCCAAACAGAAAATCTTTGTCTTGTTCACTGGAATCGTCTATTTCCGCGTCTTCGTCGTAGGGGTGCGCTCGTAGCGAACCATCCAGCAACAACGCTTCTAGAATACGCATATCGTCGGCATTATTAGACATTAAGGAAGGGAAATTTTCGGTGCCATCCAGGTGGGGATAAACGATACCCTGCACAATATCTTCCGGTGGGTTCTTGCGTATACTCACCGGTAATCCCAGGTCGCGCTGGTAATGTTTTTGAGCACGTTCGATATTTTTTATTTTATTTTTGTCATGCCTGGATTTGAATACTCCTTTAGTCTCCGCCTCGGGAGACAAATTCGCAAATAACTGGAATACACTATTTTGTCTTTTAACCGGTTCGGTTTCTTTGCGGGTAAACATAGCGGTGTCCACGGGATTAAAATCATCGATATCACCGAGCGCAAATTTCATTAAACCCCGGTCAATGGTTATTCTTGATCTATTAAATCCACCGCCATAGCACATGGCGCCTTCATTATCCGCCGCCAGAAACACTGTTTTGTCGATCAGGCGTTTGTTAAGCGTTACTCCGTTCCTTTTAAGATAACCAATAAAGTAGTCGCGCGTTTTTAGATTCCAGATGCTTTCTATATCCAGATCGCCGTCACTCAAGTTGATATCTATACTCATTGAGAAGACATCCAGCATCAGTGCAACCCAGTAGCTGAAATATAAGCCTGACAATGGGAATAACAATAAAACCATGACTTCCTGGTTCACGGAAAAGAGTTGCCCCGCGTAAAAAACCACGGAAAAAACACCGGCAAACACGGCGGCAATAATCAGCGTTTTAATGGCGATGGTGACCAGGCATGCCTGTAACAGTGGAATGAGATTATTGGGCCGAATACGCTCGATCCCCTGCAGGTGAGGAAAAATAACTTTAAAATTTATGATTATGAAATAACCCCACAGCATTCCACCCAGGCCGGTTAAAACCCAATGGTAACCGTCAAAGAGGTTGAAGATGATGTTGGGTATATTGCCAGCTCCGCGATTTAACAGTATCCACTGATAAGCAATAACTGATAAACAGACAATTAGAAACGGATAGAACCAGCGCAGAATGATTTTTACGCGTTCAGGATGTTTGCGAGGTTTACCAAACAAGGACAGGAGATAGGGAAAAGCGGTAAACAGCACCAGAAAAATTAAAAAGGCTTTTCGCAGTCGAGTGTCTGCACTAAGCTGAACCATTTGAGGCGTTTCCTGGTCGACTTTACTATCTGCTAACGCAGTATATTTACGTTTATCCAGGATGCCGCCTTTTTCCAGAAACGGTTTAAAGGCACTAAACGCACCCATGCGTAGTTTTAGTAAACTTGATCCACGGCCAATGTCAATGGAGCCCGTCTTTACCAAAAAGCTGTTTTGAACATCATATATCTCATAATCGATGTCGGAGTCATCAACCGTGCCTAACATCAGCGCATCGACATCAAGGTTTTTGTAGATCTCTATGATGCAATTTGCGCGGCGTTTTTCACATTTCTGCTCATTGGCCAGGTCTTTTTTTACCGGTACTACCTTTTCGTACCCTGACAGGTCGTTATAAATATTCTGTTCCAGCGCATTCACAACCCAGGCTCGCTGGTTGTCTTTTGCTGTCAGGCTAACGACAAATTTTCCGGTAACAATTTTGTCTTCCGCAAATAGCTCACCTGCCGTAAGCAGCAATAGCAAATACAAAACTGATATTTGAAGTAGACGGTTCAATATTTTGGAAAAACTGTTCTATCAGGGTTAATGAAAATATCTGATGGAGCCCGGCAACAAACAGCAAAGTATTACGCAGCCCTCTTCCGTTTCATCATTAAAAGCCATGAACGATTAGTCAGGGCAGCAAAATACTCACCATGATTTCCAGCCGATCAGGCAAGCACCTGAACCTACACAGAAATTACGCGCCTTGACACCAGGAAGGTATCAAGCAATAAGTGAACCAGACTACAAGAAGAAAGGTGCGGATTACACTACAACTTTCAATATAAGTTGGTCATTACGGCTGCAAAAATGGCAATAATTAGCCAGTACTGGCTGCACATTATACAATTCATCAACCATCCTGCCCGATGGGCCTGTTACGAACTATCGCTCGGCACCCATGTACAACCCAGGCACAATCCAGGCGCAACTAAAGTTACGTTGATATAATTTCCGGAAAGCCAGGCGAAGACCACAAAACCAAACTCACCCAGGACCTGAGCGTCACTGCAAGCTGAATACATTGGCGATGGTGGAGATTGTTAGGGGATTGGTTCAACAAGAAATTGGGAGAACTTCAGTCTGTCCCACAAACGCCAAATTCAAACTGAAAGAATTTAAGTGATACCCCTTTTTGAAAAGGGGGGATTTGGTTAGATAAATCCTCCCTCACCCTTTTTTGAGAAGGGAGGGGAATTTAGCTAGAGACACTCTTACCAAGTTTGCCATTTGCAAATCTTAACGATTATATAATCGCGTTGATCGCGATACTTCATGTATCAATTCATCGTTAACGAGAATTTAACCGTACAGCAGTGGGACAGAGCCCTTTTATACAGAAAAAAAGAATTCTCTGCCCCCACTACTTTAAACAGCGTTATATCACTGCGAGGTGCCAGCACCCTCTTCAGTTGCCGGCGTTTCAGAAGCGGCAGCGGGATCTTGCGAGGCTTCAGGAGACTGCTCCATGTTTTCCTTTGGTTGATCCATTGAGTTCATAGTGTTTTCAGCCGGCGTTGTCTCTTTTTCTTTGCAACCAACTACAGTTGCTAACGCGACCAGCAACGCAACAAGAATAATATTCCGCATAATTAGATTCCTTTAATGAATAGGTTAAGGTTGAATTAATTGATGAACTTTCAATTAATAAAAAACGCCTGGAATCAGGCTTCAGGATTGGCTAGATATTACCAACATCTCTATTCTCTACGCCTTTGGATAAACTAATCAATAGGCAATTGTGTGGAAATAATGAATATTTCCAAAGTGTGATCAACCACAAAATCGGGATCTATTTTGATTTAGTACTTAACCTTTAACTCTTAACATTCAGTTCTTAATCCTTAGTTCTTAACCCTGAAAGATAAGAATTAACTCGCGTCTATCAAACAGTTCCTCTTTGGGCATAGGTAAAGGAGAAGATTCCTTGATGGCTTTTTCGATGGACTTTCTGAAGCGCCGGTCTTTATCGCAGGCGAGCAGCTCATGGGATCTGATTTCACCCACCATTGATTGAACAATCTTTACTTCGCATTTCTTGCCTTTCACATTGGATTTGGGTTTCTGCCAGTTTCTTTGAATACGGTACATCACCATTTTCATATATATGTTAATAGCATGTTCCAACTCTCTTTGCCGCGCCTGCCGAAACGCTTCAATCTGACTCTGGCTTTGCTCTGACTGGTATTGCTCAAAAACCTGCGCCAGATACTCATTGGAAAATTCCAGCATATTCATACCGGGCAATGAACTGGACCACTCTCCCTGCCAGACCGTGATGACCTGGCCCGGAAAACGAGACTCCTGCAATGAAATGATCTGCACCTTAAATGAAATCGGCATAACAGTACTAAAATCAGACACCACCACAGGCAGCAGTTGCTCACCCCAGACATCTGTAGCCTGGCCTATGTAACGCGTGCCGGTCTGCTCGGAATAATAGTTAAACCAGACCACCACATTAGCATCGTCCCTGGATGACGCTTCAACATAGCCCAGGCGCAGTAACTGAGCTTTGATGGATTCAGCAATCGTCTGTTCAGCGGCGTCAATTGCCGGAGACCGGGTGATGACAAATCGCGGATTGTCCGGTGGCGCGTCCAGTATTTCGTCCTGGATGACGATTTTGGGTTCCAGTCTTACCTGCGGTGTGGCTTCAGCGGATTTTTTTGACTTATCAATATCTTGCACACGGGGTTGTCCTGGAGGTACAGCACAACTGGTGAGCAAAATAGCGGCAATGAACAGGTAGAGGATTCTTTTCATGCACTTCATATCGGATCACAGCTTGCTGGAGTTTAGATGTCGCAAGGAGATGGATGATTTTTTTTAGGTGATTATATGAAAAATTACTCCAAGCCAAATATCCCGGCAATGGTGGGGTTGTGAGGAACATATCAAAAAGACACACTTAAATCCAGGCGCGATCAATTGAGATGAAGGCACATTCGGATTACGCCTCGCTATCATCAAGCCGTGGCAGCAATGTCTGAAGCTGTGCAATTAATGCAGGAACATCTTCCTTTACTCTCTTGTACAATAGTTGACGATCAATCTGCCGTATTCAGGGGCCAGGATATTCCGCTGCCCGATGATTTCCCGCCTGGGTATTTTGGGATGTGCATTTTGATACTCGTTCGTGACGCGTCGTGCTGCTTCTCCTATGATTTCAATACTGCGCTCTACAGCGCGCAACAATACTTTATCACCTAGAAAGTTTGTCATATCGCGACCTTCTAGCATGTCCTGCACTTCCCTGGCCGTCTGGAGCATACCCCATAAATAAGCCGGGGCCCGTTCTTCAGCCTGCATAGAGTACTTCCATGTCTTTTACAATTGCGAGCTTGCGATAAGGATTGTTTAAAATAGTCGGCGTTGCCACATCAACTGTTCTGCCCCCCTAAAAAGTCATAAAGACATACTGTAGTCTCACCATACCACCTAAAGAAGGTGCTTTTCCTTCTATAAATTCAACAAGCAAATCGATATCGCTGTCTGGTTCGAGTTTTCCCCGGGCCGCGGAGCCAAACAATACAAGTTTGTTTATGTGGTAACGCTGCGCCAGTTCTTTGAATGCCTTGCGCGAAACCACCAGCGTCTCACCAATAACCAGTCTGTCTTCATGGTTCATAGTAGCAGCGGTACTCCCTGCCTTCGCAATTGAAAATATTCTTTTCCTTAAATTCCTTTTCGTGCCTTCGCTGTCATTCAGCGAATCAATAGGAATCTTTTTAACGAACGACAATAACTCTTCGTATATGGGACTGTCAGGATTAGCCTGGTAATGATGTTGGTTGCGCACTATGGTCATACTTATAATGCCCGCATCCAACATACGATCCAGCTCACGTTTAATCGTCGCCATCCCCATGCCCAATTATTCCTGACTCTAATTCCCCCATTTTTAAAGGAGGGATAGCAAAGGGACCTCCCCTATTGTCGAAACAGGGGTTGAAATTATCAGGCAAGCTACTATATTAGAGAATAATAATATTCTATTGATATCGAGGTGCCCTATGGTTATGGAACTGACAAAAGAAAATTTCGCCGAAGTCATTGAAAAAAATGATATTGTCATCGTCGATTTCTGGGCACCCTGGTGCGGACCATGTCGTTCATTTGCCCCGATTTTCGAGAAGGTCGCTGAAGCCAATCCTGATACCGCCTTTGTGAAAATCAATACGGAACAGGAGCAGGAACTGGCGGCCCATTTTCAGATCCGCTCCATCCCCACCCTGATGGTATTCCGCGAAAAAGTACTGCTTTTTTCCCAGGCTGGTGTGTTACCAGAAGCCGCCCTGACCAAGTTATTATCCGAGGTCAAGGCGCTGGATATGGAGCAAGTACATAAGGAAATTGCAGAACAGGAAGCCAAAACGGCAACGACCGCAGCGTAAGTATCGATCAACACTGAAAACAGAGGCCCTGAGGTGAAATACCTCAGGGCCTTTTTTATTTATCCTATGACAGTTAGATACGACAGTCGGCGGTGTCTGCATAAAGAAGACGGAAGAAATTACAAGAGATCAAAGACTCTGATCACTTATATTGTTACACATTAACAATACCTGCCAACCAGCGTTGTACCAGTTCCGCAATTTTTTCATCTTTTAACTTTCCTTTTTGAATAGACTGCCAGGTAGAAAAGCGTAATGCATGCCGCAGGGTAATCTGCAATTGCTTTTTAATATTCTGCGTCTGGTTCCATGCCTTAACCAGGTCATCATTCACCATGTCAATGTAAGTTTCAAACTGATCCATCGGTTGTTTAAGCGCTTCGACATCATTAACATCGCGATAGGCCACAGTCCACATTTTATACGTTTGTCGATAGTAACGGTAAAAGGCCAGCAATGCCGTATAACTTCGTGCACTGGCATTCTCTATCTCCGCCCAGTCAGCCATGTTCGGTGGCGGATGTAATCCCAGGTAATGGGATGTACATGCCTGAAATAAACTGACTTCGTCTGGAAAATGGCGATAGACAGTCAGACGTTGCACACCCGCTGCTTCGGCAATGGCCTTGATTGAGGTTTTTGCCGGTCCAAGTTTCTCGTGCAACTTGACAGCGGCTTCGACAATTCTTTCCCTCGTCTCATCCTGCTGTTCCGCCCGGAGTGTTTTGTTGTATTTACGCTTCTTCATATTGAGTAAACATAGCTGTTTATTTAATCCTTGACAACCCCTGCCCTCTGGGCTAGAGTTTATTTCGTTATACACGTATGTTCACTCATTTAATAAAGTTGAATTATTAGTGAGTTACACCATATTCCCGACATTGCAGAATTTTGATTTCATCCGATGATCCCTAAGAGGACAATATAATGACCATCACCAACAGCCAGTCAGGAACTAACGTGCACGAAGTCTCCGATAGAATTTACCGCATCAACACGCCAGTGGTGTTTGAAGGAGGAATGGGTTTTTCATTCAACCAGTATCTCATCGATGACGACGAGCCATTATTGTTCCATACCGGGCCACGCAAGATGTTCCCACTGGTAAAAGAAGCTGTTGCCAGCATACTACCGGTCGAACGCCTCCGCTATATTGCCTTTTCCCATGTCGAAGCGGACGAATGCGGTTCACTCAATGATTGGTTGGCGGCGGCACCTCAGTCTTCCCCGCTCTGCGGCGTCGTTGCAGGCATGGTCTCGGTTGCTGATATGGCCGATCGCAGACCCCGCACGATGAGTGACGGTGAACTACTTTCCCTGGGTAAACATCGCGTTCGCTGGATGGATACGCCACATTTGCCACACGGCTGGGAAGCCGGTCTATTGACAGAGGAAACAACACGAACCTTGTTGTGCGGCGATCTGTTCACCCAGGGCGGCAATGATCTCCCCGCTGTCACGGACTCGGATATCCTCGGACCCAGTGAAGCATTTCGCCAGGCAATGGATTATTTCTCACACTCTAGAAACGCACGAGACCAACTTGAGCGTCTGGCTTCTACTGAACCAACAACACTGGCCTGTATGCACGGCAGTGCATGGCGTGGTGACGGCGGGACGCTATTACGTGCACTTGCTGATTCGTTGTCATCCTGATACGCACATCTTCATCAATTCAACTCCGGAGGAAATAGAATGATGACAACTTCTACGTCAGCCAAAATCAAACTGTTCGCCTTTGGCACAGGTTGGGGAGTACCCTTCGCCACGGCGGCTCCGTTTCCACTCAAGCTTGCCACCTGGCTGCGTATGGCAGAGATACCCTACGATTTTATAATCGCAAACGATCCGAACAAGGGCCCCAAAGGCAAGTCACCGTGGATCGAACATGGAAATGTACGCATGGGCGATTCGTCACTGATTATTGAATACCTGAAAAAGCGCTTCGACATTGATCTCGATGGACATCTCAATGCACAACAGCGCGCACTCGCAGTATCAGTGCAGCGCATGCTGGAAGAACACTTTCACCAGTGCTTTGAACATCAGCTGTTTTTTGGTCGCGGCGCTGAAGAACGTCTTCAGGAGTTCGCCGCCACCATGCCCATTCCTGTACGTTGGCTAGTACCTACCGTGCTCAAGCGAACGTTCATAACACAGCTATATGCCCGGGGCATGGGCCGTCATTCCGAGGACGTGATCATTGAACAGGGTAAATCTGACATCGATGCCCTGTCCCAATTACTTGGTGATCAGCGTTACTTTCTGGGCGACAGACCATCATCCATCGATGCCTGCGTGTTCGGTTTCCTTGGCGTGACACTCTATGTTGCCGGCGATAACCCGCTCTATCGATATGCCGTCTCACGCGAAAACCTGATGAGTTATTGCGAGCGCATGAGAGAACGTTACTTTCCCGAAACCTTAAGCACGCTTGTAGCAATGTATCCGACCGGCGTCGGAGCAGTTAGCCAGGGCGTCAATGCACCACATTCATCGAACACTACGGTTGTTGCATGATCTTGTTCGCCAATTGAAAATAGACTCAAATTGCCGGGAACAGACCACTACAGAATGGCAAGTAACTCGTGATCTGTTACCTCTTTAATATTTCTCATGCGCATTAAGGATCATCATGTAAGTCCTCTCTTACGATTTAACCTACGAATTGGCATGATACAAATTGGAGAGATTGTGAAGAGTTTAATCGGAAAGTACTAAGGCCCCCCATACCTTTTATTAGCGTTCGTGATAATTAACCCACAGTCATCAATTGCAATTAAGGTTAAATTGTGAAGTCGACAGATAACGCCCGTTGTCAGCTTCATCTTGCTTGCTGTCACTATATCTTATCGATTAAGATTTTTTCTTACCTGCTCATACAATACTCTTTCCAGATGAACCATTTTTTTAACTTTACTTCTTATTGTGTGAGCATATTCGTGATCAGCAGTACCTTAACCTAACAACTCACTTGCCACTTAACCGTATAACGGAGTGAACAAGTTATTACAGCTGATAATCAGGATTTAAATTTCATCTAACTTGCATAAGGAAATCAAAATGACTCATGAAAATAGCATGCAAATGGATCAACAGGAAATAACGCCGGAATACGGACGATATATAGAAACAAAAAGCAAAACTGGAATCATGAGCTTTTTTGTTAAAGCACTGGTAATTCCAGTGTTTGCTTTGTTGATAATCTTAACTGGCGCCGCGTTCACCGTAGCAAATTTTTATCCAGCCCTGTATACACAGGCCAAAGACATCCTTTTTGAAAACATGGATTTTGAAAAACTCTCCGGCCAGCCTGATTCAATCAACAAGGAATATTTGGATAAATGGTTAATTTTGAATTCAGAAAAATATCAAGGCGAGGCAACAGTGCAGGAAGAAATGGTGACAGGCGAACAAATAGAAAGCCAGCTTAAATGAAGCTCTTGAATAACAGGAGACAGACCACGATTAAACTTACCTGAATTTTAGTTTGGGATCTTCCCCACTGCTGTCCCACATGCGCAGATTTTGTCATACCGGCGAACGCCGGTATCCAGTAACTCATTCAAAAACCTGGATTCGGGCTTGCGCCGGAATGACGAGAGCGGCATTTTGGCTTTCATGTCCTGGTAATGTCGCTTAAGCTTTTCAGTCTGGTATTACAGATCAATTTGCGTAATACCAGTTAGCTAGGTGGGACAGCAGTGATCTTCCCACTATTGTTAACTACTCATATTTCAACACCGTCACCTTACGTCCTTTGCTGACATCAACAAATGCGAGATAAGGTTTTCCACCCACTACAGCAAGTGAATGACGATAACCCACATCACCAATAGTAGTGGGTGCCTCTGGGCTACCAAGATCAGTCCAGCTCGTGCCACTGAATTTCTTCACGGAGACTTTCCATCCGCGAGTCTCATCACGATAAGCGATGTAAGGTGTGGTTCCATCCACGGTCACCTGTACAGGTTGACCCGCCATACCACTAGAAATACCAGGGCTTCCTACTGACTGCCAGCTACCTGCGGCATATTTCATCACCGTAGCTTTCTTGTCATTGGCCCAATCCTGGTAGGCAACATAAGGCACCCGATTCTCATCCAGATCAAGAGTAGTATAAGGGGCTTCAGCGGCAGAGAAACCTGCATTGCCCACATCAACCCAGGCATTGCCGTCAAATTGGCGCACAGTCGCCTTGCCAACATTGTCATCCGTTAGCTGGTCTGCATAAGCAACATACGAACTGCCTAGATAGACATCAAACGACACAGAATTGGCCTGCCCTGTTGAAATCGCCGGCTCGCCACCCACGTAGACCCAGTTGACATTGTTCCATCTCATCACCGTAGCCTTCTTGTCGTGCCCCCAATCTTGAAACGCCACATAGGGTACCGGCGGCGTTGCGGGGGCAATATGTAGATTGAGTTCCGCGGCTGCATCTGGCGAAAATCCGGGAGCAAGCCCTGGGCGTCCAACTCTCTCCCATGTATTGCCGTTAAATTTCATGACGACGGCTTTGCCCGATGGGTTTGTGGATTTGTCCTGGTAGGCCACATAGGGCGTGCCCTGGAAAACATAGATGTCCGTATTCCAGACAATTTCCCCGAAGGAAAATCCAGGACTCCCCAGATTGACCCATTGCGTTCCATTGAATGTTTTCACCGTCAGTTTGTTACCATGAGCTTCGTCACGATAGGCGACATAAGGCGTGTTATTCTCTACAAACAGCGAAACATAGCTGGCGGCACCATCGGAAAAGCTCTCCATGCCCACGACTTTCCAACCAGGTTCGTCACCATTAGAGGCGATGATACTAATAATTCCGATGGCAATTATCGAGAAAAGACCAAGCCCCTTTTGCAAGCCGTTATGTCTTCTTGTTGGCTTCATTGTCACTCTCCCTCCATTGTGTTTTTATTTGTTTAATTTTTACACCTATCCCAAGGATATCCGTCAACAATTCGAATTTGTCCGCAACCTGCGCGAACTGAATACTCTATTTTCTCAGTATAGAAAAAAAGAAAATATAATTGATGACAGACCTCAATGAATTGTAAGTATCTGTTTGAGTCAGGCAGGAGCTAAACGTGCAGAGGCTTAATAAAGATGACTTTGATAGCTTTATCCAGGTCGTCATTCTGGCGAAGGCCGGAATCCACTTTTTTGTGTAATAATTGGAGACAGACCTCAATGAATTGTAGGTATCCGTTTGCGTCAGGCAGGAGCTAAACACGCGGGGACTTACTAAAGATGACCTTATCAGCTTTGTCCAGGCCGTCATTCCGGCGAAGGCCGGAATCCACGTTTTTGAAAAACTTAGTGAAATAGAGGACGATCCACGATTAATCTTTAACCCCTAACAAATCACAATTAATCGGGGCCTCTCCCACTGCTGTCTCGATAATTATTATTTTTTCTGATCTGGCTTTTTTTCGAGTTTGGCGAAATTTACAGCGTCCTGAAGTTTATCGTAACGGTGTTCTTTGTAGTAAAAAACCATTTTCGGTTCGCTGGTAATACCGTATTGCGTCATCAATGCTTTGTCATCTTCACTCATAAGTTTTCCTTACAGGGTTTGTTGTAAACATGTTTATATAAAAATTAATCTTTAAAATCCTTAGCTGTGAGCACAAGTGCAAAGCGACGTTTTTTGCCACTCGCATAGATATCCTCTGCCACTTCAATAATGCGATTGCGAGCAGTATCAAATGCCTGAAGAAAGTCCATTTCGGCATTATTGATCTCCGGGCAGAGTTGCTTCAGGGCACCGGCTTCCACAAAAAATGAAATTTCGATAGTGCTGTCGTAACCCCAAAACTGAACACGACTTTTGCTCGCATCAAAACTGCGGCTAGGGTTAAGGAAAGTTAACATCATCGCTAAACTCTACTATTAGTTAATCTAAAAGCCCTTTGTTACCTTTCATGGCGCTCTTCCTGGCAGCCTTGGCTGCTTTCTTTTCTTTAGGGGTCAGAGCCGGTGTCTTTTTTGTCTCTTTATTACTTTTCTGTGATTTACCCATGGTTTTTTCTCCTGGCGGTTAAAACTAACTCCACTTAAAAATATAAAAAACGTCAAATAGTAGACAAGTAGCCCTACCTAATGACGGACAGATCTCGCGTCACGAAATATAGGTCACAAGATATTGAAGAAATTAAGGGGAAGTGGTCCGTCCTGTCGGGACCAGTTGGAACCCTTTGGCATGAGGGATGCCTGGAATAGTCTGGGGTAATTATAGCATGAAGCGCATGCAGATATCGGAACATAATCAAAAATGAAGCATTTATAGTTAATATAGTTACCGCCATGAGCGCCAGCAAAAGAATCCTCAGCATACTCAACGCCTGACACTGCTTATATACGGAATAAAGCCAGCCATTTTAGTTTCATAAAACCTGTTATTTGATCGTATTTGGACGATAAAGAGATCATACTGATCATTTGTATGGTAACCTCTCATCTTCTACATAAATGATCATACTGATTCCGGTTACTGATTCCGGTCAAAAACGCATGACCGAATATTTACCCGGATTTCTACGACTAGCAGATCTCAACAAATCCCTAGTTTTCATCACCTTAGAATAGCTGGCAGATTGGTTTTACTCGACGAATCTCGTTGCCTGTCATGAGCTCCTGAAAAGAACTCGGGTGTTCTACCTTTTATCAATCTGCTCAAAGATTGCACCTGGAAAACTCAATGCAAATAGAACTTATAACCACCCCCAATGAAACCTTAAAAGAAAGCGGATTTGGTACACGCGCGGCATGCAACAGTGTTTTAAACGCGATCCAGGAAATGGGCCACTATGCCCGCTTGTGCGTGTGTAGAACAAAACAAGATTTAGATGATGTCGTCAAAAGAAAGCCGGATCTCGTCATACTCGCCGTAAAGTATGTCCCTGTTACTGATGAAGATGACATTTGGCTATCGGACTATTTCGCACATCACAAGATTAGCTTCACCGGCTCATCGAAAGATGTGCTGGAATATGATTCCAACAAAGTACTCGCCAAAACGCACCTGGCCAACAAAGGCATTGCAACGGCCAACTATTTTATTGCCACTCCGGATCAGTATAAAAACGAAAGCGAATTGCCTTTCTCATTCCCGCTGTTTCTAAAACCACTGGATGCAGCGAACGGAAATGGCATTGACGATTTATCCTATGTCACCGATTTCGCATACTACGAAAATAAAATAAATTCTTTGTACGAAACATTCAATCAACCCATTCTGGTAGAAGAATACCTGGACGGTCGGGAGTTTACCGTTGCGATTATCAAAACACGTGATGAGAATTTAATCGTATCCGCCGTTGAAGTCGTACCGCCAACATCCACCAATGGCCTCAGAATTTTAGGTGCGCAGGCAAAGAAAGATGATTCCGAAGAACTCATAAAAATAGTCGACAAAGACGTAAAATGTAAAGTAATAACATTGGCCACCGATGCTTTTAATGCCCTGGGTGTCAGGGACTTTGGCCGCATTGATATTAAAACCAATAACAAGGGTGACTGTTTCTTCATGGAAGCAAACCTGGTACCGGGCATGACCCGTGGCTCCAGCTATTTTCCAGAAGCCTGTGAAATTGCACACAAATTCAATTACAATAAAGTGATTGAACTGCTAATAACTGGAGGCCTCGCAAGAGCCACATCGAATGTATCCTCTCAAACAGTTCCCGCTAAAACAGTTCCTGACCAAAATCCGGATGGCTCGTTGGTAACCCTTCTTCAATGAAACCAACGCTCAATTGCTCAAAACAGATTATTAGAACATGAATTTAAAAAGCAACCGATCATCATTCCGGCGAATGCCGGAATCCGGGTTTTTGAAAGACTTACTGGATACCGGCATTCGCCGGTATGACGAAAAATACTTTTGTAGGACAGCTATGGCCAGACCACAAGCAAATAGAAACACCCCAGGAGTAAACACTACGTGTCTTATGAGTTATTAGTCGAAGTTACACGTAATAATACTGTCGAAAGCCGGCATTTTGGGTCTGCTATTGTGTCTGATAACAAGGGAAACATCGTAGAACGCTGGGGAGACATTGATGGCCTGGTATTCCCTCGTTCAACGCTTAAACCCATGCTGGCAATTCAACTGGTTGAAAGTGGCGCTTGTGATGTATATGCCTTAAACGATGCCGAGTTATCGCTTGCCTGCTCGTCGCATCAAGGTGAACCTATTCATCAAAAGCTAGTTGCATCCTGGTTACACCGCCTGGGATTAACGGAAGACCATTTAGCCTGTGGAGCTGTGTTACCTGAGGACACTGAAAGTGCACACAAGTTGCTGGCGTCCGGGCAACAAGGTTGTCGTATTCATCACAATTGCTCGGGAAAACATGCCGGTTTTTTAACTACGGCTCTACAGCTGAAGTTACCACTGGAAAACTACCACGTTATTGACCACCCATTACAACAATTATCCCTCGATTTACTTTCGGATCTAGCGGGTGTAGATCTAAAAAAATACCCAATGGGGATCGATGGTTGCGGATTACCAGCACCCACCATGCCGCTTCAACGTCTTGGGTATGCCACGGCACGTTTTGCGAATCCTGAAAATTTGTCGGATACTCGCGCACAAGCTATTTACCGACTTCACACAGCCATCAAAAATGAACCCATTTATATTGCCGGGCATGGCACCATGGTGAGCGAGTTGAACGAAGCCACTCAAGGAAGAGTGCTAGCGAAAACCGGAGCTGAAGGCGTGCTCACCGCTGCCCTGCCTGAACAAGGCCTGGGGATTGCGTTAAAAATTACTGATGGTAGTAACCGCGCTCGGTCAGTCGCGTTATTAACCATCCTTGATCACCTGGGTTTTCTTTCAGTTGAAGAAAAAAATCAACTGAAGGTACATATTGCACCAACCATAGAAAATTCCAGGGGCGTTACCGTTGGTGAAATTCGCCCTGCAACGTCCTGGCTATCACTGCTAAATAATAATTAGGCAACCGGGACTTGGCGACTGTTAGTGTCGCAATTAGGGGGTCTGTCCCACTGCAGTCCCACGTAGCTAACTGGCATTAAGCAAATTGATCTGTAATACCAGACAGAAAAGCTTAAGCGACATTACCAGGACATGAAAACTAAAATGCCACTCTCGTCATTCCGGCGCAAGCCGGAATCCAGGTTTTTCTATCTTGTCATTTCGGAAAGTGCGAAGCTCTTACAGCACTCAAGGGAGCACTGAAAAGAGTCCGGAATCCAGATTTTTTTGAAGACTAAATGGATATCACCCCCGGCTTACTACATGCCGTGGCAGGCTTTAAAAGCGCCGGTATGACGAAAAATATTTTTGTGGTACAGCAGTGGCTCCGACGCCTTTCTTTGATTCAATTAAACTGTGCCAGTTTGCCCGCGTCACGATAAGAAATCACCCTCTGTTGTTCTTCACCCCACAGGCAACCAGACTCCCTGACCATCACAACCCGTTAGTGCCTGTGCAAGTGTATGCAGTAAAAACAGTAGGAAGGACAGTAAAAGAAACTTGTGTAACATTCGGCAACCCCGGAACGGGCTACTTATTTTTCAGGACACAGGTAATTTCGGGACACAGGTAATTTCGTCACCGTCATTTTATTGTGAGTACAGGTTTGACGATAGTCTTGTATTGCAACCGGCGTGGATCAGTTAATTCACTATTCTGCGGTAAAGCCAAAAGCCTTATCATGCACATAAACCAGTTTACAATCTTCAAGATATTTCGCGTCATGTATTCGGCCGGCTTTAACATAACCCACATCACCTTTAGCCAGAATAACCTCCTCCCCATCCGGCTCCAGGCCATCTGCAGATTTCGTATAAAACTGAATAGACATCTTTCCTTCCACTACAACTGTCATATCATCACCGGGATGTGAGTGCGGAGGCTCTGCAGAACCGGCTTCCCAGCGCTCCAGCATAACTTCAGCACCATCCGGGTTGGCAGGATACGTTGTCCGCACCGTAAAACCTGCGGGAGTATCCGGAACAGCGACATGGTTTTTCCACACCGCACTGGTTTCACTGGTGACTTCTTTACTGGAATCCATCGTGTTTTTCTCTCTTTTTGTCATTATTGAATACAGGGTTAGCGCTTATAATAAAGCTTATTATAGTTGATTTGATAGTAATAGGAGCTTGGACCCGCTGCTGTCCTACTTAACCGATAAGAAATTGCTGTATCAACCTGAAATAATAAGTGCAGGTACTAAAAAAGTAGATCAGAGGAACAATGTAACAGAATGGTTGATCGTCATTCCGGCGGTTACCAAAGCATGCCCCGGCATGTAGTAAGCCGGGGCCGGAATCCAGGTTTTTTGTCTTACAACATCATGATTATTGTTCTTAGACACACTATTTTAGAGGTGAAACCACCCGTTTAAGGGAAATACTAACCTTCATTAGGCTCATTGTTATTATTGTTCAATCAGCTACGTAGATCCGACCCTGGTGCCGTTCCCGGTTCAATTGCTGTTTTTCACTTTAATTTAGCGCCCCTATTGGCATTACAGAACAATACATTGTGACGAACGGGCCTTTCACAACAGGTATGGCATCGAAACGCACATTGTTGAGCTCGAAAGACTGGCGCTGATGGTATTGCATCGATTTGTTCATCACGTTTTCGATTGCGGCTTGTTCTTCAGCCGTTGCCACACCAAGCGCTAAACTGGCCACCGCAGTACAACGCGCGTTGGCTGCCTCGCGTAACGGCGGACTAAAAAACGGTGAACCAATTTTAGTTTGATTACGATTGATCTCGACCGTCAACAACTTAATCTCCGATACCGCGCTCCATTGCTGTGCCTCATCGCTTCCGTGCCATTGCGAAATTTGGAACAGCGCGCGCTCATCGTTGATAAACTGCTTGATTTGCATCGGGTCGTAAGCTGCCGCACAAGGCACCGCAAACAACAAAAGCATTACAGGTAAAGTAATACGCACAAGCGTCGGTCTCCTGGACATTAACAATGGCGTCTATTATCCAATATTTGGAAAGAACAGTCGATGGACTGGAAAAACCGGGAAAACCCGGATTGGGCCTAATATCTTTACTTTTTAGTGTTCCGTGAGTTGCGTAATCCGACCCCAATACCATGTGTCATAGACTCAGACTTCATTGGCGCCTCAAACAAAAGTCAAATCAACCGAATCTGATCCTATAGATTCTTAGAATTCAAAAGATCTTCCAATGCATCTAATGACAATGTTCTTACTGAATCTTCAATTCCCTCCAGAGCCATAAACCCGACGTGGCTTTTGATAAACGCCATCTCCTCTTGCGTGAGAGTCCGTTGAAGCCGTTTTGCACTTATCTCTGCAATAGAATTTTGCCAGTCTTCTGTATGTTTTTTGTTAGCCAATTTTAAATCTCAATGTATATGGTAAAACGGGAAAACTGGGCCGGACCTATACAACTAATTATTGTTACTCAGGTTTAGATAGTTTAGTCGCATTATTTATTGCTTAGAAGGCCTATTTCATAGGTCAAATGAACCGCCTTAGCCGTGAAGTTTACGTAAAGATAAAATACTCACCTTTAGCAGTGGCTTTTCAATAGCCAAAAAGAAAGTCTACGGTGAAATAGAAGTAAAATTAAAACCTTTTCTTTTTAGTGTTCAGTGAGTTGCGTAGGCCCGGCCCCAATTTCTTAACCCAATTTCTTCATGATGTTTCATTGGCCTGTCGTAGGCGCGCCTCGACTCGTGCTACTGTTAACAGCTTATCGTTAATCACTTCCGGGTACAGGTTATAAAAATTATCGACTTCGATTGCATACTGACTTGCTGCGATTTCCAGGCGTTGTCTTAACTTGCTCGGCAGACTGGTTAACATCAGCAGGCGGGGTGCAAGTCTTTCTAGATATAGATCGTAAAGTCGCTGGCATTCCGCATCGTCCCATTGCTCTTTAATAAGGCAGGGTGGAAAGTTATCACTATCGGTGTTGGTGCGTTTGAACCAGGCGCCCCGCGGCTTGTTGCCCGCTTGCGCTTCGACTTGCTGTTGCAAACGATAGTTGACCGGAGGTTGATAGAAGCTCTCATCCTGCGCAGCCGGATCCGGAACGGGCAGTTCGGCCGCCGAAATGGCGCGCCACTCCGTTGGCGGGGTGTGTAATATAGTTTCGCTTTCATCTACGCAGGTGTATAGCAATGCGAGTGGACTCCCATCTTCACCATCGAGCAGCCAGTATTCGTAATGATCGGCGGTTTCGAAAGGAATGTGAGCTGATTTGATGCTTTCAAAGATGCGCTGGCTATCGATTTCTGATTGTCCGGGGTCCAGGTCGGTGCGTATTGACCGGTATTTCATATGATCCCTTTGGATGTTGAGCATGAGCCCAATATTGACTCTCGGATCATAATTTAAATGCCCTTCACGTGTTTGATCATTTTCGTGTTGTTGATAGCGGACTGTCCAGTTTATTCCGTTCAGGCTCAGGGCACGCGCCCAGCCTAAATCAGCCACCTGGACGACGCCAACGAAGGGTAATAATAACCGTTTGGAGTACAATCTTGTCATGCCAGGAACATTGTCATGAATGTCATCGTATTTTTCAATAATAATTCAGATCTGCCCCCCCCTGCTGTCCCATAAATTTACAAAATAAGATGAAAATGTACTGCTTTTTATAATGTGACATTGCTATTTCCCGCAGTGAGACATGACATCGACAATGCCAGGAAATAATTCATGAATCATAGACTCCCCTCTTTTAAAGGAGAGGGAGGTTTTCAAATATCCGATGTTATAAATGAATTCCTGCGTGAATGGGACAGCAGAGGATCTATTTTCTATTTACTAACCATCACCTGGTACCGCGCTGTAGCAGTAAACAGTCTCTGAGAAAATCACGCAGCACTCGAACACGCGAGGTTTTACGCAAATCGGCATGGTGCAGTAACCATAACGACATTTTCTGCTCCGCCAGTGTATTTGGTACCATGGCCAGTTTCGGTTCGGCATCACCGACAAATCTCGGCAATCCACAAATACCAAAGCCGTGCCGTAATGCACTGAGCATCACCACCATCGAATCAATTCGCATACCCGGGCGTGCAAGCGGAAATATTTTTGTTATCCAATCGGATCTGAACAGCGCAGGAAGTTCGCGCTGTCCGGGAACGAGTAGCCAGCGCAAGATTTGTGTCGACGCTGTGTTTAAATCGGGACGCGTTGCCAGGTATGTTGTCGATCCATAAATTGAAAACTCGACGTCGGCAACGTGAACCCCAATGGCGTCCTGTGGCGGTTCGCCCTCGACCATGCGCAGGACAATGTCCGCCTCGCGCCTTGAAATATCCACTTCCGCATCGGACACGGAAATTTCCAGTTCGATGTCCGGATACCTTTGAAGAAAGTCGGCGAAATGAGGAAATACCAGGTACGTGGCGGCAATGTCGATCGTAGCCAGCCGCAACTTGCCAGATAACTTTTCATCCTGTCCAAAGACGGTGCGATCCAGCGCGATCATTTCTTTTTCCATTGCCAACGCGCGATCCAGAACAGACGATGCCGCGGCAGTCATGACATGACCATTGGCAATGCGATCGAACAGCCGGGTATTCAGTCTGTTTTCCAGCGCACTAATGCGCCGCGCCACGGTGGTGTAGTTTACACCGAGGGCTTCTGCCGCCCTGGTAACCGAACCTTCCCGCGCGACAGCGATAAAAAATCGGACGTCATCCCAGTTCATTTCTGCATTTTTGCAGATTTTGTCTGCATATTCCACTGTAGATTTACTAATTTGCAAACACTATTCTTCAGCAGTGGGATAGCTGCAGGGATGTCGCGCGCAGCTCACTGATACATACCGCACTGGCACATATATAAGAGTAGGTCTCGGGAGAAAGACATGAAAACGAAAGGAAGTGTGATTACTGGTTTACTACTTGCGGGCGTTGTTTCTGGCACCCTGGTTTTTCAAAACAACGCGCTGGCATTGAAAAATAAAAACGCAGGAGAAATTGTTAAGCGTGGTGAATACCTGGTGAATTACGGTGGGTGCCATGACTGCCATTCACCAAAAATCTTTACCGATAAAGGACCGGAACCAGATTTTGCCAGGGCACTGTCGGGTTATCCCGCCGGGACGAAGTTACCCGAATTCCCGCGCAACGTGATTGGACCCGATAAGTGGGGCGCCCTTACCACCAATGATTTGACGGCGTGGTTTGGTCCATGGGGCGTAAGTTTTGCTAAAAACCTGACGCCCGATCAGGAAACCGGGTTGGGTGGCTGGAGTGAAAAGCAGTTTATCGACACCATGCGAACCGGAAAACATCTTGGCAACGGGCGCGAAATATTACCGCCGATGCCATGGTTTGCGTTGGCAGCACTGTCCGATGATGACCTGAAAGCAATCTTTGCTTACCTTGGAACTGTGCCACCGATTAAAAATCAAGTGCCTGATCCATTGCCGCCCAGCGAGTAATAAATATTAGTGAAAAAATCTTAAAGGGGGCAGAGCCACTGCTGTCCCCTGTTATTTTAACAATTATTGGTCACCAGTAATCATTCTAATTTAAGCTGTATGCGTATTTTCTCATTCCCATATTCTACGGTATCACCTGACACTATTTTTTTGCGTTTTCTGGTTTCTACCTTTCCATTTACCAAAACCTGACCTTCAGCTATCGCGGACTTGGCTTCACCGCCACTGGAGACCATGCCCTCAAACTTCAGGATTTTGTGGAGCTCAACAGGTTCTTTTGAAATTTCAACATCTCTCATTTTATAGCCAGCCCATTCTTACAAATATCTGGAATCAGAGATCAAACAAGAATAATCGGGATCCGCCCCCATTACCCGCTTCCTGCTAACCTTTTTCCTGTTAAACAAAGTCAAGTTACTCATCAGTGTCCGACTCAGCCTCGCGGGAATAAATAATCTGCGCTCCATTTAAAAATCCGTGCAAGACACTGTCTTTGCATTCACGGTAATGTTTATGACCAGGCTTGCGGAATAAAGCACTTAATTCATGCTTACTAAGATGGATATCAGCTAATTCCAGAATTTCCAGTATGTCTTCAGCTTGCAAGTCTAAAGCAATTTTTAATTTCCGGAAAATAATATTGTTTGTAATTTGTTGCTCCGGCTCTGGCCGAGCCCCTTCCTTATTACCTCGTCTATGAACTATAAATCCATTGAGGAACATAGCTAGCTGGCTGTCGCTACATTTTTGAAATGCTTGATCGGTATCTTTCTTTAACCAGGCAATAACCTGCTCCCGCGTTACCGGAAGACCGCCCAGTCCAAATATTTCGATCATATTTGTATCATTAAAATCGAAGATAAAGCGGATGCGGCGTAAAATATCGTTATTCGTCACAAAAACCTCTTATATCAGTCATTACTCTCATTTCTCATATTGGGAATAAATAAATACACCGCGCCTCAAATCGACACTTCTCGAATGAATGTTTTATGAATACGCGGTATAGTCACACTGCTGCACGACGCTACACAACGACACGGTGATCAAATGAAACTATTAATACGCAACCTCTCCCGCGGTACGACAGAATCGGCAATCCGCATCATGTTCGAAAACTACGGGAAAGTACAGTCTTGCACCCTAATCATAGACAAAGAGACTGGCGACTCCAAGGGTTTTGGGTTTGTTGAAATGCCCAACCCGGGTGAGGCAAAAGCTGCAATGAAATCCCTCAACGGCAACGATGTTGACGGAAACAAAATCCGCGTTAAAAAGGCAGCACCAAAGGCGGACGTTGAAAAGACCTGAACTGTTTAGAAAGCAAAAAGGGTTCTGACCCACTGCTGTCCCACTTAGCTAACTGATATTAAGCAAATTAATCTGTAATACCAGACTGAAAAGCTTAAGCGACATTACCAGGACATGAAAACCAATATCCCACTCTCGTCATTCCGACGCAAGCCGGAATCCAGGTTTTGGAATGAACTACTGGATACCGGCGTTCGCCGGTATGACAAAATCTGCGTATGTGGGCCAGCAGTGGCATTGATTCCTTTAGGTAGCCGAGAACAATATTCTTTAATATAAAAACCAATTGTTCTCTAAGCCCATTTTTCCCTATTACCTGTTGTGTTATGATTGCTTGCCATCCGGCCAGATTCTGGAGATCCCTGATGAAAGATGAAAAAATTAAAGTACGCGTCACCCAGAACGGCCAGCTCATCGAAGCCCTGATCTACAGCAAACGCGCCTCACAAATTGAAGTCGTTATCGGTGAAGGCCAGCACAGTGTGAAATGCACACTTACACCCACAACAAACGGCCGTGCATATGCTGGGAGTGTCATGGGGCGTGAAATTGTTTATGAGAGAAGTCCTGAACAGGTACAGGCTGATATTGATGCTGCCAAGCCATCGACCCGTCGAAGATAATCATTAAAACAGTGTGAATACATGATCGATCTTTTATTAATTATCTTTAGGGAAAACTGGGAGGGAAAACCGGGTTGGACCAATACAACTAATTATTAATACTCATAATTAGACAGTTATGTCGCGTTATTTGTAGCTTAGAAGGCCTATTTCATAAGTCAAACGAACCGTCTAAGCAGTAAAGTTACGTTGAAGCTAATAATTTCACCCTTAGAAGGGGCTTTTTGATAGTAAAATGGAAGGCCTAAAGTGAAATAAAAGCAAAATTGCAACCTGTTCTATTAAGTGTTCAGTGAGCTGCCTAGGCCCGACCCCAATACATATACATGAAAACCAAAATGCCACTCTCATCATTCCGGCGCAAGCCGGAATCCAGGTTTTTAAATGAGTTACTGGATACCGGAGTTCGCC
>Ga0209742_10000192_pt1 | contig 34935 bp, 26 predicted proteins | sample DeeMarSeWOR38_10_FD_187462 | JGI IMG/M metagenome (GOLD analysis project Ga0209742, IMG submission 187462) | Marine sediment microbial communities from White Oak River estuary, North Carolina - WOR-3-8_10 (SPAdes) (version 2) | ecosystem: Environmental > Aquatic > Marine > Intertidal zone >...
GAAGATGCCGCCAATCGCGGGATAACCCAGGGTGACCGCGTAGTGCTTGCCACCCCGCGCAATGCCATCCAGGTAAAAGCCAACCTGACGGAAGTCGTCGCTCCGGGCGTGATCAGCATCTTTCACGGTTATCGGGAACCGGAAATTAATGTCCTTTTCGAACCGGATTATCTGGATCCGGTATCCGGTTTTCCGGGGTTTAAATCACTCATTTGCCAGGTGACCAAGCTTTCATAAAGAAGGAGCGCTATGATGTCTGTCCAATTTGGATTTTCTTTCGATATTGCACGCTGCAGTGGATGCATGGCCTGCGTTGTGGCCTGTATGGATGAAAATGATATCACCCCCGATGGCCTGTCTTACCGTCAGCTGATCAAACTGGAAAAAGGCCAATTCCCCTCGGCCCGCATTGCCTTTGTGAGCCTGGCGTGTTTTCATTGCAATGATGCCCCCTGTGCAAGGGTCTGCCCCAAGGAGGCCATATTCAGAGACGAAACCTCAGGCGTGGTTGGTGTGGATGAGAGCCTCTGTATCGGCTGCCACGCCTGCGCCATGGTCTGTCCATTTGGCGCACCCCGCTTTAATTCCGTCGAACCGATGCGCAAATGCAACCTGTGTGCCGACCGGCTGGCCCGGAGCCTGGAGCCGGCCTGCGTGCAAACCTGCACAACCCAGGCGTTGCGTTTTGGATCGCTGGATGTGCTTTCGAAAAAGAATGCTGAAAAGGCCTCGGTAATGATATTAAAAGGGCTTCTGTCAACCGATGTCCGCCTTTAAAGTAAACGAGCGATGTACCGGCTGCCTGGCCTGTGTTGAAAACTGTCCAGCGAACGCCTTGAGTTATGTGGACGCAGCCCTTGAAAAAAAAAGGACCCTGCTTCACAACCTGGTGGCCTGTGCCCGATGCGGTAACTGCTGGCGCATATGCCCCGAGGACGCGATCGAATTCCAACATCTTTTAAAAGGGGGGTGGGACGAAGTCATCAGTCTCAGGCTGGTGACGTGCTCAGTCTGCGGTGAGCCGATCGGCACTGTGAATCAAAAGAACCATTTAACCGATAGTTACGGTCAGGTTGTCGACGCCCTCTGCTTTCTTCACCGGGCAGTCGTTCGGTCCGACTTATGGTATCAAGCCGAAAAATCCGGCAATAGGCCCGCAAAGCATCGTCGCTAATTTGCGGCAGGTCGAAATTATCCGCCAATCTTTAACCGATCTCACCTTTAATTTCGCCGGTGTCCCGCCAGCCAAAGGTTAAAAAAATGATAACGGTTAATTATCCTCGATCCGTGGTCATCGAAGAGCAGGGTCTCAGGGATGGCCTGCAAAATGAGGCCAGCGTGGTTCCCACCGCAAAAAAGCTTGAGATCATCAATGCACTGGTCGATGCCGGTGTGCAAAAAATCCAGGTCACCTCTTTTGTCAACCCGCAGAAGATTCCCCAGATGGCCGATGCCGAAGATCTGTGTGCCGGGTTAAAGCAACATGATGGCGTCGTCTACAGTGCGCTGGCGTTAAATCCAAAAGGGATACAGCGCGCTGCCCGTGCGGGACTGTCTCACGTCACCGCATCCATATCGGCCAGCAACACCCACAGTCAGCGCAACGCCGGCATGACATTGATTCAGGCCCGCCGGCAGCTATCTGAAATGGCTGCCATGGCCAAGAACAGCGGGCTGACATTGCGCGCCGGCATTCAATGTGCATTTGGATGTCGCCATGAAGGCCGGATCGATCCCGACACCATAGCGGACATGCTAAAAGAGCAGCTGGATCAGGGCATCGATGAAATCGAGCTGGCCGATACCACCGGAATGGCAGACCCCCACGCCATCCACAAAATCTGCGGTTCTGCCCTGGATCTGGCAGCAGACATGCCTGTCTATCTGCATCTGCACGACACCGAGGGCAAAGGGCTGGCCAATGCCCTGGCCGCGCTGCAGATTGGCATTACGCATTTCGAAAGCACCTTCGGCGGAATGGGAGGCTGCCCCTTTGTCAAAGGCGCTTCCGGCAATGTTGCCACGGAAGATCTGGTTTTTATGCTGAAACAGATGGGAATTGAAACCGGAATCGATGTTTCGAAAATCGCGGCTGTCAGCCGCTCGCTCGAAGATTATTTTGATAAGCGCTTTTCAGGAAAAATGCATCACCTGATGAATCGCGACGACATTAAAATAGTCGGGTAGTGTCGTGTGCCCCAAGATTATGTAATCTCCTCAGATTCCGCAGATTAACGCAGATTAAATCCATAGATTAAATAAATTAAGTTAGGACCCAGATAAAAGAACAAAAATCTGTGCAGACCTACACCCCATAAAATTGTCGGCAGATAAAAAGGCCCGCACGCCTATCTTATACGGATGATTTCCATTGCTTTGAGCATGGCGCCTCCAGCCCCGAGAAAGCGTTTCGAACTAATGCCAGCGCATGGCGCAAAACGACCTCCCTCCGCTCTGGCGAGCTGCGGCGCGGCATGCAATTCGTGGGGTAAACAGACAGTTCATGTCAAAATAATATCCTGTATCAGCCGGGCCAATTTTTGGGAATCATGCCGCACGATGCTGCCGGAGGTATCCAGCAAATCGGTGAGATAGAATTTGCGGTTCTGCCAGAATTTCTGTTCATCGATAAATTCAACGAATTCGGCTTCCTGTTTGCGATAGCCCTCTAAAATAGCGTCATCCGGTTTTGTGCGGTTACCGATAACGATTTGAACCGATCTTCCGATCCCTTCTTCGAGCTTTTCAATAAAATCAACACCGCTATAATTGTGGGTTTCGCCGTACTTGGTCATGATATTTACCACATATACAATCGTGGCTTTGGTTCTTTTGATCGCATCTTTAACCCCCGGAACCACGATGTTGGAAAGGATGCTGGTAAACAAATCGCCCGGGCCGATAATGATATAATCGGCGGCGTTGATGGCATCGATGACCGGGGGGTATGCCGTGATGCAGCCGCTATGGTGGGGAACCAGGTAAACATCTTTGATTTTTGACAATTGCCCGCCGCGCGGCATATCGATTGCGTTTTCGCCGAATATCCGGGTGCCGTCGGTTAGCTCCGCAACCAGTGTCGCCCGGTCGGTTGTGACCGGCAAAATATTGCCGCGAACATCTAAAATTTCGCCGAGTGCCTGGACACCCGCCGGAAAGCTGCCGGTATAACGGGAAAGCATGGTCAGGAGCATGTTTCCGGAATTATGACCCTTGAGGCGTTTATCCTTGCTGAAACGCTTCAGAAAAAGCGCCCGCGCAATTTCCCGCTGGGGCGAGAGCGCCAGCAGGCATTTTAAAACATCACCGGGGGGCAAAATCCCGAGTTCATCCCGCAATCTGCCGGTGCTCCCGCCGCTGTCCACCATGGAAACAATCGCATCGATTGTAATTTCACTCAAATCTCTCAATCCGGACAGGAGCGCATACTGGCCGCTTCCGCCTCCGATAGTGGTGATTTTTGTTTTCGGCATCGAATCACTTAACCCGGACAAGCCGGAATCGAAAAAGATTAATTAATCACGAAAACACGAAAAAAAAATTATATAAATATTGAAGCGTCTATTCTCCCCGCATCTTTAAAACGACTTTAATAGCATCTTCAATCCGCTCCCGCTGGTATTTTATGGCGGTCGGCAACTCCTTAAATGGAAATGTGTGCGTGTGGATGATGGTTGCGTCAAATCGGCGCTGGGTCATCAGGGCCATGGCGCGATGGGTGGCACTGCGCCCTTCCCCGCGAATGCCGTAAACGTAGATATTGTTGCGAACCAGATGGGCGACATCCACCATCACCGGTTCCAGCGGAAAGGCTGCCAGGCAAATGCGGCCTCCGCGGTTGACCATTTTTGCAGCTTCATTTAAGGCATTGGCAGCTCCGGAACATTCAAGAACATAATGGACGCCTCGCCCGCCTGTGATCCGCTGAACAGCTTCGACCGCATCTTCATTGCGGACATTCACCACGTAATCGGCTCCGAGTTTTTTACCCAGATCCAGGCGGGCGTCACGCGTGCCGGTCAGAATCACGGTTTCAGCCCCCAGGGCTTTGCCCACGGCCACTCCCATGAGTCCGATGGGCCCCGGTCCGGTTACCGCGAGCCTTTTGCCGGCAATTAGCCCCCCCAACGCATCCAGGCCGTACATTGCGGTTCCGGCGGTGACGACCAGCGTGGCCTCTTCGTCGCTCATATGATCCGGAACGTGCACCAGGGTATTGATGTGATTGACGGCATACTCGGCAAAGGCGCCGTCGGTGGTAAATCCATTGGCCCGGTGGCCTTTTTTGCGATCACCATAATTCATGCCGTAGTTCAGGCATGAGGTGTACATGCCTTCCCGGCACCGTTCGCAGCGCCCGCAGCCGGCGTGGATTTCGACGGTCACCCGATCCCCCACATTGAATTCATCAACCCCGTGGCCCAGTTTTACGACGGTGCCCATGTATTCGTGGCCGGGCGTAAAATTCTTGTTAAAGGGCAGCCCGCCCTCGATCATGGCGGGCAAGCCGTGGTGCAGAATTTCCAGGTCGGTACCACAGATCGCAACGGCATCCACGCGGACCAGCACCTCGGCCGGTCCGGGTTCGGGTACGGGCTTTTCCGTTAAAAATAACTCCTGAGGTCCACCAAGAACCCAGGCCTGCATGGTTGCCTGAATCTCATACGATTGACGCGGTGCGTTTTGTTGCATTTTTAAACCTCCGTTTTAAGGTTCGGCGTTCTGGGTTCAGGAGTTCCGGGTTAGGACAACCTTTAGCGTTGCCTGCCCACCGCAGCTTTTGAGGCGATGGTGGGAACCTTTGAACGTTGAACCTTTGAACCCGTTACTTAACTTCCCTTTTGAGCGACTCTTCTCCGGTTTTTGATGAGCGGCCACACCAGCGGTCCGAAAAATGAAAATACCGATAGTATGATAAACGCCAGACTGATCGGGTGGGTAACAAAAATTGAGTAATCTCCCTGTGAAATGATCAGCGACATCCTCAGATGCTCTTCAAGGTTTGGACCCAGAATAATGGCCAACAACAGGGGGATAACCGGAAATCCATACTTGAGCATGAAATAACCCAGCAGGCCGAAACAGAACATAATGCCGGTGTCAAAAAACGTATTTCGCAGGGCAAAGGTTCCAACGGTGCACAGAATCACAATAATCGGCAACAGCATTTTTTGCGGCACCTTCAGCACTCTCACCCAGAGCTTGATGGTTGAAAAAGTGACGACCAGATTCATCAGGTTCGCGATTAAATAAGCCCAGAAGACGCTGTAAACGAATTGCTGGGATTGCTGGAAAAGCAGTGGCCCGGGGATTAAGCCGTGGATCATTAAAGCGCCCAAAAGGATGGCGGTAATGGGATCACCGGGTATTCCCAGCGTCAGCATGGGAATCAGGGCGCCACCCGCAACCGCGTTGTTGGAAGACTCGGGTGCGGCAACGCCTTCCGGCTCACCCTTGCCGTAATTGCTGCTTTTTTTCGATATTCTTCTGGCATAATCATAACTCAAAAATACGGCAATCGGTCCTCCGGCTCCCGGAATCGCACCCACGCCGGTCCCGATCACAGATCCCAGCAGCATGGTTTTCAATAGTTTGAATAGGCTGCTGATTTTCGGCAGAACGCCGCTGACCTTTTTTTTATATTCGGGAAATACCTTGGTCCCGCCAGTAATTCCAATCAATATCTGCGGAATGGCAAACAGTCCGATCATTGCCGGCAAAAAGGATATACCGGCCTGGAGTTCAACCTGACCAAAAGTGAAACGCGGGCTTCCGACCATGGGGTCCAATCCCACCGTCATGATAATCAGTCCGACAACGCCTGAAATCAGCCCCTTAATGACGGATGTTTGTCCGAAACTGCAGATCAGGGTCAGCCCCAGGAGCACAATCGAAAAAAGTTCAGGCGCTCCGAAACGCAGGGCAATTCTGGCAATCAGCGGCGCTGCCAGTACCAGGCAGGTGAGCCCGAAAATGCCCCCGAAAAACGACGCACTAACCGCCACCCCCAGCGCCTCACCTGCTCTCCCTTTCTGCGCCATGGGATACCCGTCGATTGCGGTTGCCGAGCCGGAGGGTGTCCCGGGTATGTTCAATAAAATAGCCGACAGCGAGCCGCCGGTCATGCCGGAGGCATAGAGACCCAGCAGCAGGCAAATGGAGGTGACTGCTTCAAGTTTAAAGGTTATGGGCAGCAGCAGCACCATTCCAAGGGAAATCGTTAAACCGGGGGTTGAGCCGATAAACAGCCCGAACAACACCCCGAAAAAGGATGCAAAAATGTTCTGAAACTGTAATACCTCGATCAGTGCTGCAACAGCGGGTGCCCCCATATTGGGATTCCTTTCTAAAATAGCGTTCCTTGGGGCAGTATGACTTTAAATATTTTTTGAAAGAAGAGGTAAATGCCGATTGTAGAAGCGATGGATACCAGCAAAATTTCCCTCCATTTCCGGGCACCGCTGATCCACATCAGTGCCGCCAGAAAAAATGGCGTAATGGTGATAAACCCGAACAGCTGGATGGCATTGATATAAAGATAGACAAAAATGGTTAAAAAAATGACACCCAGGCCTTCTTTCAATGAAACCTTTGGATTTGATTTTTCCTGAGTCCCTCGGATGGCATTCATGATCAGTAAACTCGCTGCGAGGATAAACAGAAAAGCGGCAAGCAGCCAGGGCATAAAAGCGCTGCCCAGGGTATTCGGAAGATTTCGCGTCGGCAGCTGTGAGGTGAGATAGGCATAAAAGCCCGTGAAAATGATCAACACAATGGATGCAATGATATTTGCTTTTTTCATGCCACTGGAGCCGCTTCGCATCGGGGGCTGAGGGGTAAAGGATTTCCCTCACAGAGCCCCCGGCGGTTTGTTGTTATTTTACCAGTTCACCCAGTTTCAAAGCTTTGGCTACGCTTTCATTTTGAGTTACCATGTATTTTTCAAAGTCTGCTCTGCCCATAAAGCTGATATTAAAGCCGTTCTTTTGGGCAATATTCACAAATCCGGGGTCCTGGGCACCCTTCTTGAATGCGGCCTCCAGTTTGGCAATGACGGCCTCAGGCGTTCCGGCCGGGACACTGATGCCGCGGAACAGCTCCATGACAGCCGGGTAGCCGAGTTCTTTCATGGTGGGAATATCCTTGTAGGTCGGATCCCGTTCTTCCGTGCTCATCGCCAGAATGCGGAATTTACCCCCTAACACCTGCGGGGCGGCTTCGGGCAGGGGCACACAGATCGCCTCGACTTCGCCGCCCAGCAGGCTCGGCACCCTTCTTTTGGCTCCCAGTGGCACATGAATGACCTGAATTTGAGCCGTCTTTTCCATAAGCACGGCGGTTAGGTGGGTGCCGCTGCCGGTGCCGGCATTTCCAATTTTGATCTTGCCCGGGTTTTTTTTAGCATCGTCGATAAATTCCTGAAATGTTTTCCAGGGTGAATCCGTGCGGACAACAATCGGCATGCCCGTAAATCCAATGCGGCAGACTTGATCAAACGCGGTGTATTTAAAGGGAACATTGCCGATATTTGTTGAAGTCAGAATTGACGTCGAATTCCAGCCGATGGTATATCCATCCGGCGCCGTATTCTTCAGGGCCGTATACATAATGCCCCCGCCTGCCCCCGGCTTGTTAATCGCAACGATGGATTGGCCCAGAGCAGCTTCTGATCCGCTGGCCAGCGCCCTTCCCATAAGGTCTGCGGACCCTCCGGCGCCGAATGGAATCAGCAAGCTGACCGGTTTCGACGGGTATTCCTCTGCCAAGGCGGCAAAAGGGGTGATGATCATCATGCATAAGGCAGCCGCTAAAATGATAACAAAAGGTTTTACATTCATTTTCAACACCTCCAGAATTGGGTTGGGTTAACGAAAACGAGACCGCCGCGCATCAACGGGTGCTTTTTATAAACTTGCCCAGGCTTGCTTGATCACGCGTTTGGCATTGGCAATGATCATCTCCGAAGTCTCCTCGGCAAGAAGCGGCCTCACCTCGACACTCAAAACCGGTTTGTCCTGCGGGTTGAGCAGGTTGTGCTCCAGCAGCAACTTGAAATAATCTCTCACATCCGGTGTATCCAGTTCGCCGCCGGGAACACCGAACCGCGGTTGCAGGTCACCATAGAGAATGTTTTTTCGATCTCGCATGACACAGTTGCCGATATGGAAATGCAACGGGTACTTCATGACCAGCGGGATCGCCTCCGCCGGTGTTTCACGCAACAGGGGAAAGTGCGAGAGGTCTGAGAGGATACCAAAATTCTGATATTCTTTGTAGACCGCTTCGGCAACATCGGCCGCATCCTTAAAATGGCCGATGAGCGCGGCTTTATCAATATCTCGATCAAAAATCTTCAGGTAAAGTCTGATATCGCCTTGCTGCTTCGCGTATTCGCACCACTGTTTTAAGGTATCGATAAAAATCTTTTTAGCATCTTCCCGTTTATCATCTCCGGGGTCCTTGCCGGATAGTACCCGTACCGATGAAGCGCCGAGTTGATAGGCTTCATCGATGCCTCGCTTGACGTTGTCAATGGCTTTGTTGCGTTCAGCGGTATCAAAAGAATTGGGGTTTAGCTTTTGTCCCAGGATCCGCGGTTGAGTCGCATAGCACACTTTCAGGTGGGAGACTTCGAGAAGCTTGCTGGCTTCATGGCGAACCTTGACGTCTTTCATCCAACCGACTTCGACCGCTGTCCAGAAATCATCCTCGGCGATTTTTCTTAACGTTTCCACTATCGGGCCCTGGCCCCCGACGACCTGGGGAAATGCTTTGAAATGTACAATCCCTAAATGCATATATCGATAAATCGAAAAATTGTCCATATGATCTCCTTTCTTGCGCGGTCCCCGGCCCGATCGTTAATCGGGAATGGTGGCGGCAACATAAGCGATCCTGGCCGTGTCCTCGGTCAGATCGGCAATATAATAGGCGTGCCTCAAATCCCTGCCCATCGCCAGGATTCCGTGTGCCTTCATCAGGATGCAGCCGGCCTCAGAATTTTGCTTAATCCCGTCAATCACACAGTTTCGAAGCTCTAAAGAGCCCGGCGGGAAGCACTCGATGCACGGCACATGCTTTAAAATCACCTGGGCGGAGATGGTGGCCAGCGGTAAGGATTTGCCCTTGTTTGAATAAGCGGTGGCGTGGGGCGGATGGACATGTGCAATGCCGCCGATATCCGGTTTCAAGTTATAGGCCGCCAGATGAAAACCGGTCTCCTTCGATTCTTTTAAACCTTTGGGGGACTCGATGATCTCTCCCGCCAGATTCATCAGGATGTTTTCCTCGGGCTGAACTTCCTCCAGCGAGATGCCGGTCGGGGTGACTAAAACCGTGTCGGTCTCCGGAATTCGAAGGCTTAAATTCCCGCCGGTGCCTGAAACCAGGTGGCGTTGAAAGGCGCGATGGGAATACGCTGACAGCTGCTGGCGGTAATAATCAATATCGTTCATTTGGGCTCCAGATCAAACAGGTGCAGGAATCGGCTGACACAAATATCCGCAAATTCCGGATCATTGATGTGGTAATCAATTTCTTTCAGCGGGATGCCGGGTTTGAGATTCTGTTTCAAGGCTTTGAGAAACAGCGAACTGCCTACAGGATCGTACAAAGGCCCCCCCTTGCTTCCATAAATAGACGAACCTTTGAGCGGAATCAATATTTCCACCCTTCCTTTTGATGCGTTTAGGCGCTCCGCCATAACTTTGCCGACTTTTGACATTTCAGCGCGCGATGTTTTGACATTGGCGTTGTTGGGGTTGTGAAAATAGGTTTTGCGATTGCGGAGTCGCACCGGAATGGATTCCTTCGGGCCAAAACACAAATATTCCATTGCGCCGGTGGACACCACCTGAGGGATTCCACAACGCGCGGCGGCCTGCAGGCGCCCGGGGCGAACCGGGACATAGGCTCCGGCGGCCGCCACTTCTTCGGTCAGTTCATGCGGCGTTAAATCGACAACGCCGTGAATGACCCCGTTTTCAATCAGCTCTTCCATGGCTGTACCGCCGGCACCGGAGGCATGGAAAGCCATGACATGAAACCCTCTCTGACGGAGCCCGGCAGAAATTCGCCGAACCCCTTCTTCGGTATTTCCAAGCGCACTAATGGCAACATTTATGTCTTTGTGAAGCGGTGAAATTTTTTCACCCTTTTCAACCATTCCGATCAAAGCCGCGACCGCATTTGTCAGCGTCGAGCGACTGACAAGGTTGGGGCCACCGACCAGATCGACAACCGAAAACATCACCCCGATATCTTTGTGACCAATATAGGGCCGGATGTTTCCGGAGGCCACGGTGGAAAGCAGAAATTTCGGAAAACCAATCGGCAGGCTTTTCATGGCCAGGGAGGCCACGGCACTTCCCTGGTTCCCGCCAATGCCGATAACACCGTCCAATCGATCCGCTTTGAGCAGCATATGCAGGGCTTTGATCGCACCCTGGCCCATGGCGACCATGATCTGGTCGCGCTGCCGGTTGCCGACCAGTTCTGCCAGTTTCCAGCCGGCAAGCTCGGCCACCCGCTGATTGCTGAAATCAAACCGGGCCGAAGACGGTGTCAGGGGGCCCACATCGATAATGACCGGATTTATCCCGTGATCCCTGATCAAAGACGCCATAAAGAAAACCTCAGCCTCTTTGGTGTCACAGGTCGCGATGATGGCGATTTGTTTTTTCGGCATAGGGGTGGCGTTCCATTCAGCGGGTTCGAGAAGCGGCCCGCTGATTTTTCAATACCGCAGCGCGATCAGGCCCTGTTGGTAAACAGTCTGGCCGCGTCCGAAACTTTGATGTCAAACGTCTTCACTTCCTCCAGAAAGGCTGCCAGGGCTTTTCCGGCGGCCTGAAAATATTTTTCCCCCTTTTCTTTGGTGCCGGCAAACGGGTCGCCGATGGTGGCGGTATCGCTGTATTCATGATGCTCCATGGGCACCCAGATGTTTTCCGATCCCAGAAACATGACATTGCCGGTTCCGTCTTTTTTGGAAAACTTTGGCCCCATAAAAGCCGGCGCATGCGTCCGGTCTTTTTGGGCTTTGTCCATATCGATCAGCGTTTCATCATAGGCCCAGACGGTGGCGGTTTCAAGTTCTCCGGCATGCCAGCCCGGCGTATCCTCGGGAGGCCCGGTCATAATCCCTTCCACAATCGACATGCTGCGCTCGGTGGGTGTCTTGTACCAGCAAACAAAGCAGCCGGTTTCATAGCGCAGCTTTCTGAGGATCTCGTCGATGACCTTGGAATTGCTTCCGTGATGGGTGACAAACACAATCTTGTTGTAACCGTGATAAATCATGCTCATCGCCAGATCATATACCACCGCGCGATAGGTGCTTCCGGACAGAGTAAGCGTACCGCTTCCTTTACCGGGCTCGCCCATATGATGGGGTGAGTAGCCCACCGGGATAATGGGGGTGTAGAGCGTATCGGCTAAGGGTGCGGCAACCTGGACAACACCCATGGTGGTGACCGTATCCGTGCCGGAGATCACATGAGCTCCGTGTTTTTCACAGCTCCCCATCGGAATCATGATGGTATCATTGGTTTTCATGTGTTCGGCGATCTCGTCATAACTCTTTTCAAACGTGCTGTAACTTGCTCTTCTTGGCATTTTTCATCTCCTTAATTTTTCTAAGATTGTTGTTAAAAATCGAGCTAAAAGCCTAAAATTGTAAAGCGGAATTAAACCATTTTAATATTATCGCTCAGGCAAAGCCGCAAAGAATGATAATCAAAATATTAAAAAAATCCTTGGCGCATTTGCGTCTTTGCGAGAGGCCAAAGTCATCAGCTCATTTCAGTCATTTTAGGCACTTCCTAATTTAGATCAGCTTTAGACCTGTTTTCTCCGTATTTGAAGATAAACCTATATTTTTGAGATCGGTCCTGATGGAAAACCTTTTCCACAGCAATTTTTTAGTTCACCTGCCCTTTCGTCTGCTGGAGGGTTGATTCCCGTGCCATGAGCCGGGTTTTAAACCACCGAATCCGGTCAAACGTGCTGCCGGAAATCAGATCAATCAGCATTTGCATCGCGCCGACGCCCAGCCCATATCGCGGGATCGCCACCGTTGTGAGCGCCGGCTGGATGAAACCGCACAGCGGGACATCGTCGAATCCGACGACGGCGACGTCTTCCGGCACCATTAAGCCGAGCATCCTGGCGGCATGCAGGCTGCCAAAGGCCATCATATCGTTGGCGGCAAAAATCGCCGTGGGTCGACCTTTCCGGCGCAACAGCGCCGTCGCGGCGGTATAGCCGCTTTCGGGTGTTAAATCTCCCCATTTCAGGAGGTTGTTTTTAAGCGGATGCCCATTTTGTGCCAGAGCGCTTTCGTAACCCTTGAGACGGTCAACCATGGTCGTCGAATTCTTGGGCCCTCCGATAAAAGCAATCTTGCGATGCCCTAAATCGATCAAATGCTGAATCGCTTCCGTCGCTCCACCGATGTTGTCCACCAGGGCAGCCGGAAAATTGACCTCATGCCGGCCGATGACCACCACCCGTTCCCGTAACTCATTTAAGGCCGCCAGGGTTGCAAATTTATGGATGATGCCGCCACTGAAAATGACGCCGTCAACAATTTTTTCGCGCAGTAGATGGATCGATTTAATGATTCGCGCCTGTTTTCGGTCGGTATTTTGCAGCAGAATATTGTAGCCTTTTTCATCGGCGACGTCCTGGATTCCCCTGACAATTTCAGCATAGTAAGGATTGGAGATATCCGGAATAATGACGCCGATCGTCATGGTGCGCTTCATCAGCAGACCACGGGCAAGGGCATTCGGGCGGTAATTCAATTTCCGGACAGCCGCCAGAACGCGAGCGCGGGTTTGCGGACGCACTTTGTGGTCGCTCTCGTTAAGCACCCGGGAAACGGTGGCGATGGAAACTTTTGCCCGGGCCGCCACATCCTGAATATTGGCCACGACGGTCTCCAAAATCCAATGGAAAAGGTTTACATTCTATTAAGTGAATCCATTTCGCTTGTCAAGTCTTCTTTTAAGCATCAGAAAAAATGGCTTCATATCACACCTGAAGCGCTGCAGGTATTTAACAAATTTGTTTATCATCTGCGTTAATCTCTGCAAATCTTTGTATCATAATGAATTTCGCTGCATTATGACTCCCTGACAGCTCAGACCGAAAAACGGCCCTCTTTGGCTCTTGCGAGCTACGGCGTGGCAGCCAGTTTAAAGCTTTAGAAGGACCCGTCTTCGCTCTGATGAGCGACGCCTCGGCAGGGGCAATCCAGACCGGAAAACGACAAGTCATGAGAAGGGCTTGGTGGGCGCGGTGAGCCCCTTTCGGATAAGACGCCAATCAAGAATCGGCTGAATCCACTTGAGAGCGGATATGCACGTCCCTCTGGGGAAACGGGATCTCGATGCCGGCTTTGGCCAGTTCTTCGAATATGACGAAATACAGGTTGCTTCGAACCGCGCGCCGCGGTGTCTTGCGAACATTGATCCAGACGAGCAATTCGAAATTGATGGAGCTGTCGGCATATTCAACAAAGCGCACCGCCGGCCGGTGGGTTTTGTCGACAAGCGGTTCGTTCTGTGCAGCCGCCAGCAGGATTTTTTCCACCTGGCGCGGATCTGCACGGTATGAGACGCCAACAGGCAACTCGATGCGGATCAGCGGTGAAGACAGCGAATAATTCACCATGGTGTTGGAAATAATATTGGAATTAGGGACCAGGTACTCGATATTGTCCCGGGTTCGCACCTTGGTGGCTCGCAGGTAAATGTCCGTCACTTCTCCCAGCATGGACCCGACCTCAATCCAGTCGCCCTTGCGGATTTTACCGCCGAAAATAATGGTAAAGCCGCTGATCACATTGGCAGCCATGTTCTGCAGCCCGAGGCCGACACCGATGCCGATGGCACCGGCAAAGACCAGAAAAAATCGGAGATTGATCCCCAGGATATTCAGCGCGATCAAAAATCCGATTCCTAAAGCAATGAATTTGAATACCGTGTTGAGTGCATACCCCAGGCCCGGATCGATGCCGAACGAAGGATACAGCTTGTAATCAAAATAAGATTGGGACAGGCGGGAGACAGCAAAAATGACGAGCAGACTCAGAATCGCCACTACAATGAGCCAGAAGGTGACCGTGGTCTCGCCGAGCTGAAAAATCGGAAAGGACATGATGCGCTGCAGGGGATTCAATAACCCGAGCATGTTAAGCACAATGATCAGGGTAACCGCGATGGTGGCATACTTGAGAATCGACCGCAACGTGCTGACAAACATCCGGGCGTTCTCATCGGTGTGATCCAACCGTTGAAACCAGGAGCTTAGAAAACGCTGTATCGTGTGATAAAGCAGCATAATCAGAACAAAGGCAGCAGCGGTAAACCAGATCTTGATTAACACCAGCCGGCCCAATGCGCGATATCCAATGCACCATAACAGGGCGGCGACAAACGACACCATCAGCAGCGGAAAGTAATACCGTTCCAGAAAGCTGCGAAACCCTGTATAGCTTCGAATCGGCAGTTTCGGCAAAAATGATATAAAGGCTTTCTTGTTAAGATGCAGTATCAAAAGCACGACGGTAACCGAAACCGATATCGCAAAACGCAAAAGCGCCAGAACATCTTCCCGTATCTTGAAAACTTCCGCCGTCCAGTATGCCGCCAGGCCGAAAATTGCATACAGCAACGCCAGCCGGGCCCAGCGGTAAAGGGTCCGGCCGTACAGTGCGGTCACCTTGAACAGGTCGCGGGTCAAGGATTCCTTCAGCAACCGCAATAAAAGAGCCCCGACCGCCCAGAAGCCGAGCAGGCGCCCGATGAGTTGAAACCAGACCGCCGTGTATTCGATCATGGCGTTGATCAGCGCAAATGCTGCAAGCAGCAACAGTGGGATCAAGGCGGAAACCACCACCTTGATACCGGACATCACAAACGGGTAGGTGGCTTCCGGAATGAACTTGGACAGCGGTTCGACCCCCTGCGCCACCCGGCGCATCACCCGCCGCTGACCCAGCAGGCTGTATAAGACAGCAGCAATAAACACCAGCATTAGAATGGAGCCGATCACACCCAGCACCCGGCTTTGCTCGATCACAACGCGCGTAAACGCTGGAATCTTACCCGGCAGTGCCAGTGCCAGATGGTATAAGTAAACGATGGTGTTCAAATCCCAGCCGAGAGGCAGGCGGTCGAAAAGCGAGCGAACCTTCTGCTGAAACTCCTCCTTGACCTTGGTGGCCTCCAGGATCATTACATCGTCCATCTCCTCGGATAGGGCGATGGAATTTTGATTCTTTTTTTCGGCCGCATCTGCTTTATCCTTGGCGCTATGGACAGGCACAGCCGTCAACATACCAGCGAACAATAAAATCAAAATGATTCGAATCGGTTTCATTTGCCAATACGCCTTTTATCGGTTAAATGGCATGGTTGTTTTGAGGGTATTTATAGTAAAGTTGCTGCGGAGTGTAAAGGCCGCTAAATTTTCCGTGAAGCGCAGAAATGGAGTTGTTTTTCTGCATTTTTCAAATACCGGCAAAAAAAGGGGGGCAGTCCTTAGACCATAACCCCTTGAATTTAATGGTAGGCACCCGTTCTTTGCGCTTTTCTTTTAAGCGCTTCAGCCGGGCGTGAACATGTAATGGGTGAAGCTGCCGGTCGTTTGCCGGAAGACCTCAAGGATCAGCGTGTTTACCCCCGCCCTGAAGACCGGTTACGGGAGTGGTTTGAGAAGCTTGACCGGCTCTGGGTGCTAAACACCGCACAGTTTCTGGATGACCGCATAGCGTTTATCGACCAGTTGCTGCAGTTGGCCCAGCATGGATGCATCCATATGTTTGTATTTGCCCATCAACCGGGTGAGCTCGGCAATCGGTTTGGGCTTGTTGATTTTCTTGGTCATTTTATAAGCACCGCCTTCGCACTCCCAGAGAGGAAAAAAATGGGTGCGCACCGCCGCCCGACAAACCTGAATAGAGCTGTCCATGGGGATTTTCCATCCGACCAGGCAGGGGCAAAACACATGGATATAAGCAAAGCCTTCTCTGGATTTTTTCTTGGCTTTGACCAGCTTCTTCGCATAATCTTCCAGATGACTCAAAGTGGCCGTCGCCACATAGGGAATATCATGCATGCTCATGACCAGCGGCATGTTCTTGGATCCCGTATTTTTTCCCTTGTGAACCTTACCGGCCGGTGTCGTACTTGTTGCCGCCGCATAAGGCGTGGCGCTGCTGCGCTGAATGCCGGTATTCATATAGCCTTCATTGTCGTAACAGATGTAAACCATTTTTTCATTGCGCTCAGCCGCACCGCTCAGCGCCTGAAAACCGACATCCTGGGCACATCCGTCCCCGGTAAAACACACCACGGTGGCATCGATGCCGGCTTTCTGGTAGCCCCGGACCAATCCGGTTGCACTGGACGCCACACCGGTCATCGTACAGGAATAGTGCCCCAGCTTGTGCCAGGCAGCAGCGTTCTGCCCGTTGAGCACCGGCGCAGAGCATGAAGGGGTTCCCACCAGCACGATCTCTTTGCCCATGATCTTTGAAACCATTCTGGCATGCAATTCAAGGGTGCAGCCGGCACAAAAAGCAACACCCCCGACAAATTGATCCTCATTCTGAAAATAATCGCAAACTTTCGGCAGTTTTTCTATTCTGACAGTCATTTTCAACCCTCACGCATGTTATGGCAGCCAGGTCACTTCCGGATAGGCGCTCCCGTTGGCCGCCCGGTAAATATCGTCGATCATCTTTTCGATGTGTTCTTTGGTGATGTCCATATTGGCCAGCCCGTCGATAAAACTCAACATGGGTATGATTTCGCCGATATCCGGCGTAATCGCCTTAGTCTCCATGAAAAGCGGTCCGCACCCCCATCCAAAACCCAGGCTGCGGTCCAGGACCCCAACGGCTTTTTTGCCTTTGAGCACCTGCGCAAGACGTGTTATCGGCCACGGCCGAAAAAGCCGGATTTTTATGAGACCGACTTTCATCCCGGCCTCCCGCTTGGCATTGACCACGGTACGGGCGGTTCCGACCGCACTTCCGGAGGTGATCAAAACGATTTGGGCATCCTCACAGCGGTAAGCCTCGATCTGTCCGCCGTAACTGCGCCCAAAGGCCTGATGAAATTCCGCGTCGATAGCTTCGACCTTTTGCGGCACGCGTTCCAGTGCATCCATGTGCTTTTTGCGGGCTTCAACAAATCCCTCACCGATACCGTGACTGCCGCAGCCGATGGCTGCCCCGGGAATCAACCGGGGCCTTGCCGGTTGGGTTTTAAGGATGGACAGGTAATCATCCACCTCGGCAATGGCCGGTATGTTCACGGCCTCGGCAAGGTAGGACAGATAAAAACCGTCGTAATTGATGATTACCGGCAGTTGTATGTCATGATCCTCCGCCAGCCGGAACGCCTGGATGGTCAGATCCAAAATTTCCTGGCAATTTTCGGCAATCAGCTGCACCCAGCCCGAATCGCGAACCGAAATCATATCCTGCTGGCCGGAGCAGACCGCATGAATGCCGGGGGGTTCGCGGTTCACATTGACCATCACCACCGGCGCCCGGTAACCGGCTGTGTTGAGCATGGCATCGTACATGTAAACCAATCCGTAAGAGGATGTCGCGGTATAGGCCCGGCAGCCGGCCATCGAAGCCCCGCAAATCACGTTTTGGGCTGAGTTTTCACCTTCAACGGCCACATATTCACAGTCCAGCTCCCCATCGGCATGCCATTTGGCCAGTTGCTCGACCACTTCAGACTGGGGGGTAATGGGATAGGCGGCAACCACATCCGGCCGGCAGAGCCTGGCGCCATGAGCGGCCGCTGCATTGCCGGTGATCACCTTTACCTGTTTATCTGCTAACGCAACCATCGGCATATTCTCCTTCGGGGATCATTTTAACCGCCCCTTTGGGGCACTCTTTGGCGCAGACACCGCAGCCTTTACAGAAACTGAGGTCGGGTGTGAATTTTTCGCCATCTTCACGGATGCATTGGGTCGGACAATAAACAAAGCACAGCCCGCAGCGGTTGCACTTCTCATATTCAGTATGGGGTCTTTGCGTGCGCCAGCTGCTGGTATCCAGGCACAGCATCTGCTGCTCTGCATATGACCAGCTGGCTTCGGTTTCGCAAAGACACTTTTGACCTTTTTTTATGAATCCCATGTTTGAACCTCCGTTTCATTGTAACCCCGAGTGGCAATGCGAATATTTTTCTCTAGCATCGAACCTTCAAGGTATTCACCCAGGGCATTGAGCAGCGAATCCAGGCTCAGCCATCCGGTGGTTTTAACCAGCGCACCGAGAAGACAGGTATTGGGGATATCCCGTCCGATCTCGCACAGCGCGATATGGGTGGCGTTGACCACACCCGCTTTTTCCAGATTTTCACCGGGCCTTTCCGCCAGGGGTTTGTCTCTGTTTAAAATCAATACCCCGCCGGGTTTCAAGCCGTCATACAGAGCTTTTAGGCTGAGCAGGGTGGGATCGATCACCATGAGCAGATCCGGTGTGTAGATTTGCGTTTTTTCCAGAATCGGTTCGTCGTCAAATCGGGTAAAGGCAATCACGGGCATCCCCCGACGTTCAAAGCCATACATGGGAAAGCTTGCGACGAATTTACCCTCAAGCGAGAGCGCCGATGCCAGCATTTTGGCCGCCATCACGGCACCCTGGCCGCCACGGCCGTGTAATCTGATTTCCTTTGCAGACATGAAGACTCCTTCTCAAACCATTTTTTCATCCCAGACAATTGCGATTTTTTTGGAATTTATCAAGCGTTAGTTACCCGTGCCGCTTGTGGGCACTCAATGGGCTATTTCTCGATCGAATCCTGCGGATGGTCCGGGGTCGAATCAGGGATGCACGGACTTTCTTCGTCTTTATCATTTCGTATAAGAGACCAAAGATACCCCACCGCGCGGGCCGGCAGTGCCACATACGGCACCAGTATCTGGCCGGCCAAGCCAGCCGCCTCCGTGGCGGGAATCTTTTTAATGGAAGGATTGCCGAGCTGGCCCTTGATCCGAATCGGTGAGCTGCGTTTAACCAGCCTTCTTTTTGCCATTGGGTTGATGACGACGTCAACGGTCTCATCGGCCAGGTTAACAGACCCTGAACCCCGGGCGCGGACAGCGGGTGTATCCATGTAAAGGATCGGGATGTCGCCGCTGCCGGCTTCGAGCTGCAGTTTTACCACCATACAGTTTAGATCCGTGTAGGTTTTCTTAACCGGAGTGGTGAGTAAGAAATCAAGGGCATCGGCGGCCAGCAAATTAATGATGCGCTGAACCTTGCCGTTTTCGAGAGCGACGCTCATCTCGCCGGTCAGGCTGGATGCGATTTGTTTGAGGGAGCGGCCCGAGCCGCGCAGATCAACAACCAGGTTGAGTTGCCCTTCAAAAACGAGCGGTTCATGAAGGTAGGACAGCAGATCGTCGATATCCATGTCTTCAGCCGTAATCTTAACACTCATTTCAGGTCCGTCATCCGATGAAGCATCGATAGCCGCTTCACCCGACATAAACCCCTGCGGGTATTCCATGGTCGCTGGACCGATCCGGAGCCGGCCGTGATCCAGTATCACATCCAGACCCACCTTATTAAGGGCCACGTTTTTGCCCAAAACGCTATCGGCATCCAAACGCAGCGAAAAATCGAATTCCCGCAACGCATCAAAAGGCAGGGGTTCATCATCAAACAGGCGGCCGTCTTTTTTTATCTGTTGCTCAGGTTGAAGACCGGTTTCAACGGTCTGAGCCTCCGGGTAGAAGCCGAGATCTTTCAGATAAACGGTCGCTGCAGACAGAACCAGATCCATTCCGGGTCGCTGCCGGCCAGAAGTGCCGCGAAAATTCGTTTGGAATCGGGTATCTCCGAGAAGCGTTTCACCGCCGAAGGCATGCTTGCCTGCTTTTAGGGTATAGCGGCCGTCAACGGTAAGCGGGCCGGTGCGCGGCAGAGACACATCCAATAAAGGTCCCCAGGCAGACGGGTTCTCCGCTGTAGAAATGATGTGAAGATCGATTACCGGCAGCTGAGCCGAGGCATCTACCGTTCCGCTGGCCTGCAAGCGCAGGCCGCCGAGCTCGGCAGTTGCTATTTTAAGTTCCTCGATGCGAACCGCGCCGTCGCCAAGCGCAAGGTGCAGCGATCCGCTAAACGGAGGACTTTCCGCCGGCGATTGCTTTAAATAGTTTTGCAGCCAGGGTTGAGAAAGGACCTCAAAATCTGCCTGTAACTCAATGACCCCCTGGTTGCGGCCTTGAAGCCGAGGGATCCGTCCATTCATCCGGAAAGTGGTGTTTTCAGCAGTACCGGTGCGAATTTCAAATTGTTCGACGCCCAGGCCCTCTTCGCGATCCTCGAGCTGCGCGCCGAGCTGAAAGGGGCCCAGCTCGGGCAGCCCCCAATCGGAGAACAGCGGAATCGCTGAGACATCCGGGGCGCTGGCAATCATTTGAAAGCCCGCATCCCTTACGGTCGTCTCTTTTCCAAAGCTGATGTGACCGATGCTGCCCGTGGTTTTGGTCTTCAGTCCGCCGGGCGATACCGTCGTCAGTTCGATATCGCTGATGACCAGTTTTTCCTGCCCTCCGGAAAACAGCAGGCCGCCGTCGGCTTCTCCCAGATCGGGGATCTGTATGTCGAGCAGCTTTGAGAGCAGATGGGTGTCGGCGGCATGGATACTCGCCTTGAGATTGATGCCGTCGATCGACATTTCATCATTTCGAAACACCGATTCAACCTTGCCGGCCACACCGATTTGCAATCTTTCACCATCGCCGATATCGATTTTCACATTATCGAAACCGACAGCCCCGCTGCGATCAAAGGTTCGCCAGCTGCCCTGCATCGGGCCTATGTCCGGCAGCAAAATGCCGAACAGGTCGGCAAATGCTGAGGCATCGTGCGCCTGCAGGGAGGCAGCGGTTTGAACGTCGGAAATTGCTCGATCAGCAACCAGTGGAAACTGACCGACGCGTCCGTTCCATTTGATTTGCACCCGGCCTGGCTGACCGGCGATGATGGCAATATTTTCAATCGCCAGGACGTCGGTGGTCCCGGTCACCAGGGCTTCAGCACTTACAGGCCCCAAAGCGGGAAATAAGGTCGCTCTTATCAGAGGCCCGGCTGCTCTCATGCTGGACGCATCAATGCGCAGATTGCAGTTTACGTCGCCGAGAATTTCACCATTTTGTTGTCTGGCAAAGGCAATTTCGCCGGCAAGCGATGTCTTGAGACCATGGGTGTCTGCGCTGTGAAATTCAATATCACCGATCAGGAAATGATCGGTGGACCCTGTCACATGACCGGTCAGCGATATGGCACCGATTTCATCAACCGGTATCCCGTAAAATGCAAACAGATCTCCAGATTGCTCTGCCCGGATCGATACCTCCAGGTCGATACCGGATGTCGGTTGATCGCCATCAAGCGGGAGCCATCCGATCCGGCCTTTGGACACGATCTGCACCGGACCTTCGCCGCCCCGGCGAATGACCAGATTCTCCAGCGCCAGCTGTTCGACCGGTCCGGTCAGCCGGCCTTCAGCCATTACCGAGCCGATCTCCGGTATCTCATCGATTAACAGTGGACGGATGGCATCGGTGAAAGGAGCGCTGAGGCTCAGGTTCACATCCACCGCTTCGAGGATGCTGCCTTCGCTGAAATCGCCGAATCGCAGCCAGCCGGCAGCCTTCAGCTCGATGCCTTTGTCGTTGATGACATAGGCTTCGATATCTTCCAGCGTGTAATCACCCTCGATATTGCCCAGCGTACCCCTGAACCTGAATTCTTCAACGACCTGCCAGTTGTCGGGAAACAGCAGTTTGAGCAGGTCTCTGTTCGTGCACACTTCTTCGATTGAAATATAGGTTCCCGCCCCGCTGAACAAATTGGCGATCGACCCCCTGGCCGACAGCATCACGGATGTACCTTCACGAATATCGAGGTTCATTTCCAAAATGCCGGGCGCTGCCGCATGCCCGCTGAGTGTAGCACCAAATGTTAAGCGGCCGATGGCGGGAACATCCGGCTGCAATATGTCCAGTAAATTGGAAAGATCCTGTTCCTCGCCAGTGAACTGCAAATTCAATCCCCGGCCTTCTAAGGGATGCTCCACCGTGCCGGATACGTTCAGCCGAAAGTCGACAATTTTCAATTCGAGTTCAACCGGATACGGCTGCTTTTTTTTATAAATATCGGCCAGGGCGCCCAGGCGGCCTTTAATCTGAAAATCATTGGCATTGACCGCGCCGTCTGCTTTGACAAACAGCGGTCCGGCATCCTTAACGTCATCAATGCTCAGGTGCCGCAGCAACACATTGACCTTAATGTCCCCATCCGGGTCGACCACCTTCACCTGTATGTTTTTCAACGCCACGCTTTCAAAAACGGGGATCAGGAGGTCCGGCGGGTACCTGTGTCGCTGAGGGCCTGCTTCTTCGGCTGCCCGCCGAGAATCAATCGACAGCAGCACATCTTCGACCCGCAGCTGCTTGATGACGACTCTGCCGAGCAAAAGCGGTTGGAGGGCCATTTTTATTTGAAACCGCCCGATGGTGATCAAAGAACGCTGCGGGCCCTCCTCCGGCGGCTCAAATTGAATACCGGCCGCCGACAGGGCCGGTTGAGCCGACCATTCAACCGTAAAAGGCCCATCGACAATCATCCGGTAGCCGGTAAATTGTTTCACACCCCATTCGGCCAGCCGCCGGTAATCGTCGCCATCGAGCACCGCCATCAAAACAGCCACCGCCAGAAAAAGGCACACGAAAAAAACAGCAGCTACCAGGGCCAGAATTCGAGCCGTGCGGTGTAGTGGGCTGGGCGACTTCATATCGAAAAATACCTTTTATTTGCCTGATGATGCTTTATTGTGAATCGTTAAAGAATAAGCTTTGAAATAATTTCGTTCATGATTTCATGGGTACCGCCACCGATGGACATAATGCGGTTGTCACGGTAAAGCCTTTCCACCAGGTAGCCGCGCATAAATCCGTAGCCGCCGAATATCTGTGTCGCATCAAAGGTGAGTTGGTTGCTGACCATGCAGGCAAAGTTTTTGGCCATGGAGACTTCCTTGATCCTGTCTTCCCCGGCATTGATCTGGGCTGCCACCCGGTAGGTAAACTCCCGGCTGGCTTCCAAAAGGGTCGCCATTTCCGCCAGTTTGTGTCGGGTGACCTGAAAGCCGGCAAGGGTTTTGCCAAAGGCCTCCCTTTTCTTGGCGTATTTGATGGACTCCTCCAGGCAGAGCTGTGAAATCATATTGGTTTCCACAGCCATAAACAGGCGCTCGGACTGGAAATTTTCCATCTGATAATAAAATCCTTTGTTTTCCTCTCCGATCCGATTCGCTGCCGGCACCCGGCAGTTATCAAAATAGATCTCACCGGTGTCCGACGCCCACCATCCCATCTTTTTCAATTTTTCAGAAGTTGAATATCCGGGCGTGTCGGCTTCGATAATCAGCAGGCTGATCCCATGAGCCCCGGTTCCGCCGGTGCGAACGGCGCAGGTGAGCTGATCGGCATAAATGCCGCTGGTAATAAATGTTTTGCTCCCGTTGACGATATAGTGGTCGTCATCCCGCACCGCCGTGGTTTTCAGGTTGGCCACATCCGAGCCGCCGTCGGGCTCGGTGACGCCGAGTGCGGCAATGCGGTTGCCGGCAATCACCGGACGCAGAAATTTTTCCTTCTGCTCCGGGGTGCCGTGCTTGATGATCGGGGGCAGCGCAATGGCATGGCTGAAAAGACTGGCGACAAGCCCGAAGGAGCCGCATCGGCAGAACTCCTCGGCCACGACGATACATTCAAACCAGTCTCCGCCGCCACCGCCGTAATCTGCAGGATAGATAATGGAGTTGTATCCCAGATCCGCAATTTTTCTGTGCAGTTCTCTGGGGTAGTCGCCCGCCTCTTCCCATTCTTCAACGTAGGGCGTGATTTCTTTTGTGACAAACTCCCTGACCGCTTTGCGCAGCAGATCGTGCTGTTTGGTAAAATATTTTTGATAGGATCTGCTGTAATCCTGGATGTCCATCGATTGTTCTCCTCTGGCTGGAGTAACGAGGTCAGCGGTATCCCTGATCGGGGAATGAAATTCGCATTAATCTTGCTTCAATCTTCAATTCCTTTATCCTTGCATAAAAGTCAAGTACTTCAGAGTTCTTATATGCATCCTGGTTCAGCAGATTTTCAAAATTCATGTAAATTCTGGAACACTTATCTCAAACATAGTCACACATAAAAAAACAGCCTACAGCCCGGAGACCATAAACTCTTGAATTTATTGGTACGCGTGTTGAACTCCCCAATCTGTAAAAAATCAGATCTGAAATCCCGCTTTTGGGGAGCAGGATTCGCACTTGCGCATACGGATTCGAAGAGAGGACCTCCGAGTTTTTTAATCTCTTAAGATTACAATAATATACTGAATTCGTTAAAACGGATTTTTTTGCCATCTTCACCATTGGCCGCTGCATTCTCCCGAATTTTTTGCAAAAAGGCCGCCATTAAAAAAACCGACCTAGCGGCACAAGCAATGTAATAAATTGAAATAATCATTTTCCTGTGCTATTTTGTGCATTTTTACAACCAGTTGAAACTCGCCAAAATCGAATTTCACCGGGTATTAAAGACGAGAAAAATATGCAAACCGAACAGGAGGAGCAAATCCAATGCGATCTCTACATATTCTGATTCTTTTACTTTTACCTATAATCCCATCCGTTGCGGCCGCAGCTCCACCAGGCTCTGGAAGTCAATTGCCCCCCCTGGTTACGGTGGCGCCGGTTACCGTTGAGAATGTCAATCCTCCGGCGGATTACATCGGTCATGTTGAGGCGATTCAGGCCGTGGACTTGAGGGCCCGGGTCGAAGGATTTCTGGAGCAGATCAATTTCAATGAAGGCGAAAATGTGTCTGCCGGCAAGTTGCTTTACGTGATCGAGCAGGCGCCTTATCTGGCCAAGGTGGCTATCGATCAAGCCCAGTTGGCCCAGGCAGAGGCGGAACTGGCCCGCGCCAATCAGCGTTTGAAGCGGCTTCGGTCGGTCCTATCGGCGAGCATTCCAGCCACGGACATTGACGACGCCGTTGCCGCGCAAAGCCGTGCCGAGGCCCAAATAGCAATAGCTCAAGCAAACTTGAACCGTTCTCTGCTCGACCTCGGATACACCAGCATCAAGGCGCCTATCAGCGGACGTATCGGTCGCACCGCCTACACCCGCGGAAATCTGGTCGGCCCGTCATCCAAGCCCCTGGCCCGGATTGTTCAAATGGATCCCATCCGTGTGGTCTACTCCATTAGCGATAATAATTTTGCAGCCATCCAGATGACTCTGAACGATGCGGTTGAAAGCCAGCAAAGCCTCGCCCTGGTTCCGCGCGTCCGGTTAGCCAACGGCACTATTCTCGAAACAGAAGGAAGAATTGATTTTGTCGACAATGAGATCGATCCCGCCACCGGCACCATCGCGATACGGGCTGAATTTGACAATTCGAAAGGTTTATTGATTCCAGGCCAGTATGTCAACGTGCTGGTCACATTGACCCAGCCCAAACTGCGCCCGGTAATCCCGCAGTCGGCAGTCCTGGTAAACCAGCAAGGCCCTTATGCGCTGGTTGTTGACCAAAAAAATATTGCCAATGTCCGCCCCATTTCGATTGGCCAGGCTGTCGGCACCATGTGGGCTGTAGAATCCGGTTTGAACAAGGGTGAACTGGTGATCGTGGAGGGGATTCAGAAGGTCCGGCCCGGCCAACCGGTACAAATTAATTCCGGCCGGCCGCAGGAGAAATAATAGATGATTTCAAAGATTTTTATCAACCGGCCCCGCTTGGCAGCGGTCGTGTCCATTTTCATTACACTGGCCGGACTGATTGCTTTGCTGAACATCCCTGTCGCCCAGTATCCGCAGATCACCCCACCGGAAATCAGGGTGACTGCCACCTATCCGGGTGCCAGCGCCGAAGTCCTGGCCAACACCGTGGGCGCACCGATCGAAAAGGAAGTCAATGGCGTCGAGAATATGCTCTACATGTCATCGACCTGTTCCAATGCCGGCACCTATAGTCTAAGTGTCACCTTCGCGGTGGGAACCGACCCCGATATCGACCAGGTCAACCTGCAAAACCGGGTGCAGCTGGCGACCCCAAAGCTCCCACAGGAAGTGGTGGAGCAGGGAATCAATGTCCGCAGAAGGTCTGCCGACATTATGGCGGCGATCAGTTTTTATTCGCCGGGCAAGAGCCAGGATATGCTCTTTCTGAGCAACTATGTCAGCAATAACATCAAGGATGCCCTGGTGCGGCTGGAAGGCGTCAGCGACGTTTTTGTCTTCGGAGAGCAGGAGTACAGCCTCCGCATCTGGATGGACCCCGAGCGGCTGACAGGATTGGGATTAACCGCAGATGATGTGATCGGTGCCGTTCGCAACCAGAATATTCAGGCCTCGGTGGGAGCCATCGGGCAGGAGCCTGTGGACCTCGGTCAGCAGGTTCAATTTACGCTTCGAGCCAAGGGCAGGCTGACAGATGTTGATGAGTTTGAGAATATCGTTATCCGCAGCAACAGTCAGGGCGGTATTGTGCGAGTGCGGGATATTGCCCGGGTTGAGCTGGCAGCAAGAACCTATGGCAGCCAGTCGGCCTTAAACGGCGTCCCTGCGACGACGATGGCCGTCTACCAGTCCTCCGAAGCGAATGCCCTGGAGACAATGGCGACGGTGAAGGCCGAGCTGAAACGACTTGAAGCCTGGATGCCCGAAGATGTAGAATACCAGGTCATCCTCGACACCACCAAATATGTCTCGGCGGCCATCGATGAGATCGTCATGACCCTGGGCCTTGTGTCTTTTCTGGTGATCGCCGTTGTCTTTATTTTTTTACAGAACTGGCGCGCGACCCTGATTCCGGCGGTGACCATACCGGTGTCGCTGATCGGCACCTTTGCAGTGCTGCTGGCACTGGGTTACACCGCCAACACAATTTCCCTGTTTGCCCTGATCATGGCCATCGGCCTGGTGGTGGACGATGCTATCCTGGTGGTTGAAAATGTGTACCGGGTCATGCATGAAGAAGGCCTTGACGCCAAAGCGGCTTCCATCAAAGCCATGAGCCAGGTCACCGGACCGATTATCGCCACCACCCTGGTCCTTTTCGCCGTATTTATACCGGTCGGGTTCATCCCCGGCATCACAGGCCAGCTCTATCGGCAGTTCGCGGTAACCATGTGCACCTCGGTTCTGCTCTCCGCGATCTGTGCCTTGACGCTGAGTCCGGCGATGTGCGCCACGGTGCTTCTGCCGACCCGCCCCCATCTGCGTGGACCTTTCGGCTGGTTCAACCGCATTCTCGAGCTGGCCCGGCGGGGCTATGTGGCGGGCTCCAGCCTGCTTATCCGGCGGCTCGTCTTGGCACTGCTGCTTCTAATAACCATTCTGGGCAGTACCTGGTTCCTCTTTTCTCAAAGTCCGAACAGCTTTCTGCCGGAGGAAGACCAGGGGTACTTCTTCATCAACGTCCAGTTGCCGGAGGCCGCTTCTCTTTTCCGCACCAACACGGTGATGCAAAGGGCAACAGAGGATGTCAAAAGAATCGACGGGGTCGAAAACGTTATCGGCGTGTCGGGCTTCAGTCTGCTCAGCGGCAGCGCAGACAACGTGGGGTTTGCCATCGGCATTCTTAAAACCTGGCATGAACGCAAACGCCCCGACCTGCAGCTGGATGCAATCGTCGGGCAGGCACAAGAAAAATTAGCGGCAGTTTCAACTGCCAACATCTTTGCATTCACGCCACCACCGATCCGCGGGCTGGGAAGCACCGGCGGCTTTGACTTTCAGCTCCAGGCCCGCGAAGGGCAGCGCCCTCAGGAACTGTTCGGCGTAGCCATGTCTCTGATGTTAGCCGCCAACCAGGACCCGGCGCTGCAGCGCGTTTTTACCACTTACACAGCCAACACCCCGCAAATTTTTCTGAACATAGACCGCACCCGGGCCGAATATCTGGGCGTGCCGGTCGGCAGAATCTTTTCCACCCTGCGCGCCCAACTGGGTTCTGCCTATGTGAACGATTTCAACCTGAAGGGCAGAACCTACCAGGTCAAGGTTCAGGCCGAGGCCCCTTTCCGTGATTCGACCGCGGATATCGAACGCCTGTACGTGCGCAGCAGTGATGGCAAAATGGTTCCCCTCGAAACGCTGGTGACCATAGAGCAGGTTCTGGGTCCGCAGCTCGTCAGCCGGTACAACCAGTATCCCAGCGCCAAATTAAACGGCAACGCCGCGCCGGGCTTTTCATCCAGCCAGGCCATGGCGGCAATGGAGCAGGTGGCTTCCAGGGTCCTGCCGCCCGGCTTCGGTTATGACTGGTCATCCATGTCCTATCAGGAGCGCGAAGCCGGCGGTCAGGTGGTGTGGCTGTTTGCCCTGGCCGTGATCTTTTCCTACCTTTTTCTGGTCGGCCAGTACGAGAGCTGGAACCTTCCCCTTGCCATCATCGTCTCAATCCCGGTGGCGACCATGGGGGCCCTGGCGGGGCTGTGGGTTCTGAACATGCCGCTTTCAATCTACGCCCAGATCGGTCTGGTGCTGCTGGTCGGGCTGGCCGCCAAAAATGCCATCTTGATCGTGGAGTTTGCCCAGGAACGCCGAAGGGACGGCCTGTCGGTTGCTGACGCCGCAGTGGATGGCGGGCGAATCCGCTTCCGGCCGGTCCTGATGACATCGTTCACGTTCATCCTCGGAGTCGTCCCCATGATCATCGCCACCGGAGCCGGTGCCGGCAGCCGCCGGGCTATCGGAACAACTGTCTTTTGCGGCATGCTGGCTTCGACCGTTTTCGGTATTTTTCTGATACCGGTGCTGTATTATATCTTCCAGACCGCCAGGGAAAAGGGGCATGCCTGGCGTCAGCGGCACAAAAAAAAGGAGGTCACCGAACCGACCGGCGAGCAAAAAAAACCGATCGTTTAAGGCAAGAAAACCATGAGGTATCCCAATCGAAACAGCGAAAAACGCGCCATGAGCGCGAAACGCACCGTCAGTATTCTTTTAACGGTGCTCGCCGTCGGACTGATGTTGACCGGCTGTGCGGCTGTGGGCCCGGACTATGCGCCGATCGAACCCGATGCGCCGGAACGATGGCGTGCCGAAATGGCCGGCGGACTCACCGCCAACCAACCGGATAAGGGCACGCTTGCCCGCTGGTGGACGATCTTTAACGACCCTGAACTGTCCAGGCTGGAGGAACGAGCGGTCAGCGGCAATCTGGAATTGCAAACAGCCCGGTCCCGAATCCGTGAGGCCAGGGCGCTGAGGGGGATCAGCCAGGCCAGACTTTTCCCTGCCGTGGACTCGGCAGCGGCGGCTTCAAAAATACGCACCAGCGAGTCCAGCGGCAGCGGAACGGAGACTGAGCTTTACACAGCCGGCTTTGACGCCGGCTGGGAACTGGATATTTTCGGCGGGCTGAGACGATCTGTTGAGGCATCCCAGGCCGATCTGGAAGCCAGCCAGGTAAATTTAGACAGCGTGCTGATCAGCCTGATGGCAGAAGTGGCTTTAAACTATGTGGATGTGCGCACTTACCAGGCCCAGCTGACACTCACCCGCGCCAACATCAAAACCCAGGAAGAATCCTATAAACTGAACCGGTCACGAAACCAGGCGGGTATTATCGACGAGCTAGCCGTACAGGAATCCCTTCGAATTCTGGAAAGTTCCCGGTCTCAGATCCCGGCCATAGAGACACGCCTGTCAGCGGCCAAAAATCGTCTGGCGGTTCTGCTGGGCAGGCCGCCCGGCGAATTCGCACAAGAATTGACCGAGGAAAAGGCCATACCGATACTTCCGGCGACCGTTGCGATTGGGATTCCGGCGGAAACCCTGAGGCGTCGCCCGGATATTCGATTCGTTGAGCGGGTTCTAGCGGCCCAGACCGCAAGGGTCGGCGTGGCCACAGCAGACCTGTATCCCAAATTTCGCCTGACCGGCACCATCGGTATTGAATCTGTCGATAGCGGTGATTTTCTTGAATGGGGCAGCCGGTTTTGGAGAATCGGCCCGAGCGCCTCCTGGAATGTATTTGATGCCGGGGCTATCCGCCAAAACATCCAGGTGCAGACCGCTCGCCAGGAACAAGCCCTGATTCAGTATCAGGAAACCGTCCTCAAGGCCCAGGAGGAAGTGGAAAATGCGTTAGTCGCCTATGCCAAAGAACAGATCCGGCGAGACTCCCTGGACAAAGCCGCCACCGCCGCTCAGCGGGCGGAAATGCTGGCCAGGGACAAATATCAGGCCGGACTGGTAGATTTCAATAATGTTCTGGACGCACAGCGTTCACTCATTGTTCTACAGAATGAATTGAGCCTGAGCACAGGAGCCGCGACAGCCAATTTAGTACGCCTCTACAAATCTCTGGGCGGCGGTTGGGAATACGCATCGTTGGTGCAGGAACCATCAAATCAAAAATAAGATTGAAATGGTAACTATATGGGGATTCAAGCAAGAATGATTAAAATGGATATTAAGAGGGGCCCATTTCAAGGAAGACTCTCTGTTCGGTTTCGTCCTCTTCCTTTAGCAAGATAAAGGGCCTGGTCAGCCTTACCAATCAGATCAGATAGCATCGCCTTAGTATCGCTATTTCCGGCCTTCGTTAAATGGAAACCAAGTGATAGGGTTATTCGAACACATTTATCCTCGAAACAGAACTCAAAACCCTCGATAGCCTTGCGGATACGCTCGCAATGCACCTTAATGCTTTCTTTTCCGATCTCACCGCGTGGCAAAATAATAAATTCATCTCCACCATAGCGACCAAACAGATCTTCAGCACGCTTATTTTCAATGACCGTGTTGGCAAGCTGAGCCAGAACCAGGTCTCCGGTTTGATGCCCGTATGTATCATTGACCCGTTTAAAGTTGTCGATATCCATCAGGACAACACCGATCGGCAGCTTATGTCTGCTCGCATAAGCCATCTCCATTGTAGCAAGTTTGTTAAAGTGATGACGGTTAAATACGCCTGTAAGCGCATCCAAAGAAGCTCTTTGTAAAAGTCTTTTTTCCGATCGGATTTCAGCTTCGGTCTTATATTCAATTTTCATTATTGAATGACCCAGCTGGATGGCAACGCCGGGTAACAACCTGGCACGACTTATTTTTCGAGCATCAACGTAAGTCCCGTTGGTTGATCCTTTATCTTCGATTGTAATCGTATTGCCCGTCCGTTCGATGACACAATGAATGCGGGATATCCGGTCATCTTTAATGCAGATATCTGCCTCAGGAGATCGGCCAATTGACATTAAACCGCTATTGAGCTTATGGCGGGAACCACTGGCATTGCCGATATAAATCACTAAATAGGGATGACGGTCTTCAGTGAAAACAAGCGCTTTGTCATCGACAGTAGCGGTTTTAGACAGATCAATAAATTGGCTTTCTTTCATCGATAATTTCTGCCAAGACGAATTTATAGGCGTCGCTGTATAGTTGCTTATACATTGTTAAACACAAAAAATTGGAATGGATGCAACAACTTAAAGCAAGGATTCTTTTTTATTTATCGGAATCTTAAAAAAAATCTTTAGAGAAGAATGAATGGGCTGATCAACACCCTTTTTACATTTTTTGAATTATTTAATTTCGTATGTTTATCAATCATTTTGCAACTGCTTGGGTGGTTTAGGGCGCCGGGTGAACCCGGACAAATAGGCAGGTTACGCAAAATGAAAAAGGATACCGGGTATAATTACCTGATATCCTTTTGTTTTTGTGGTACGCCCGGCCCGATTCGAACGGGCGACCTACGGATTCGAAGAGCAGGAATCTTAGAATTCAAAACCGGTGTGATTTCAAGCGGTTGATTCTACAGCACGTTTTTAACTGACTTTTGGTTTCGTCTGGAACTGTTTGGAAATATTTGACCCTGACGGGCACAATTTGGGCACAATCCCAGTTATTGGGCCCTTAATTCGAGTGCGGCATAGATGGGATTAGGATGGAATTGACTTGATATATCCCTCCAACTCGGGAATATCCTTTTGAATTGTTTCCCACACGCGATCGAGATCAATGCTGTCATATTCGTGGATCAGAACGTTTCTCATCCCGATTATTTTGTTCCAGGGAATCCGGTGATATTGGCTTCTAAATTCATCCGGAAGCCGATTTGCAGCTTCTCCGATTAATTCAAGACGCCTGTAAACTGCATCCTGTTTTTCAGTGGAGTTAAAAAAATCTTCTTTGGTCAAACCGACCATATAGCGCTTTACAGCTTCAATCGAGTCACGAATATCATCGATGCAAACCAAAGGATCTTTCTTCATAAAATGCGAACGCTTTCTTGTAGGATGCGTTTTTTTATTCTGGGTTTCAGGTAATCTTTTGAAACCAAATCAACCTTAATTCCTAAAAGCTTTTCAAGCTCGTATTTCAAGCCACCAACATCAAAGAGACTCACATTCTCTTTATATCTAACCAGCAAATCGAGATCGCTGTCGGGTTGAACCTCTCCCCGCGTGAAGGAGCCGAAAACGGATGCCTCGATAACGCCCCCCTCACGTAAAAGTGGAACGATGTGTTTGGCCAGTTCCTCGATTTCTTTTGACGTGCCTTTCCTTAGATTCATTGATTGTCACCGCCTTTTAATAATAATTTAGCAAAGACGCTGAATTTAAACAACAAAAAAGGGGACTGAACATTCTCCGTTCATATCCCCTTTCGCATTCATTGGTACGCCCGGCAGGATTCGAACGGGCGACCTACGGATTCGAAGACAGAGCCTCTGAGTTTCCTAACCTCCTCAAATTACATAAACATGTTGAAATCATAAAACATAAAATTTCCATGTTTTTGCTGATTTTCCATGTTTTAGCAAATTTTGGAAACTTTTTCTCACACAAACTCTCACACAACTTTAATGGATTTCCTTGTGTATTGGTAACCAAAATGAATCACTTTTAGCTTTAGCACAGGTGTTTTAAACATAGCCGCAATCTCTATCTACCGTCCTTTGTCAGTTTCGACGGCAAATCTAAAATGGGCAACTCCTTATTTAGATTGATTGTGAGTTCATACATATCGCATGTTGTAACTCCCATTCGCACGGTACCAAACGCTTCCACCAAAACGTTTTGTTTGCTGTCTATTTGACGAGTTCGAAATCTCTCGGCTTCCAGGTCTTGTCGAACCATGGTTCCAGTGGGCCATAGAGACGCATGAAGACGAAGTAGCTCTTGCCCGGCATCGTCTGAACCCAGTTGCCTTCATGGCCCTTGGGCGGTTCTGGCCCGAACCAAATTGTGTAAGAGCCATCTGCATTGGGTTTGACGTTCGGATTGAGGCTGTCAAGACCTCCGAGTCTCTGATCGGTTTCGAGAATCGAGCGGTGCTGTCCGGAGTAGACCATGAAAGACCAGAAGGCTTTTGCTGGAACAGGGTTCGGCAAGGTTACTGAGTAGGTTTTGCCACCGTCGAGATAATTGCCCTCTGAATCACGGACGGTCATGGGATAGACGGACCCCGTGCCAACTTTCGGAGTGGACATGGCTGGAGTCACACCGGTGGCGATGTAGTGCCAAAGCACTCGGTTATCAAGTCCCATCGCGCCGTTATTCATGAAATCATAGGAGCCAGCGAAAGACGCAAACCACTGCCGATCGGGGTAGTAGTAGACGCTCTTATCGCGCGGAGAAAAGCAGATCGACCGGGCCGTGGCATTGCCAATCGCCGCCGCGTCGGTGAGGATTTTCTTCATGCGCGCATCCGGCGCAAAAGGCTGGCCTTTCTTGATGCCGATTGCGGCGAACAATCCCAGCATCTCGGCATTAAACGCGTCTGCGGGCTCGTATTGGATGACGGCATTCAACTCTTCGTAGAATTTGAAGTCGTTGGCATGAACGGTGTTGAACTTCTTGCCAGACGTATTGACAAACCTTTGAGGGGGAGGGTTTTCGGCCTGCGCTAACGGATACAACCTGAAGTTTTTCTTCACATTGCGCACGGCTCCGGCAATGTCGCCATCTTTGACGAAGACGCGAAAGAAAGCCGGGTTGCGATACGTGGGAACCTTGACCACGAAGTACCCGGTTGGAATCTCGCCTTGATAGGACTTGTGAACGAAAAGATATTTGCCGCCTTTTCCCTGATCCGGGCCGGTCAGCCCGACGTCTGTGACCCAGCGAAAGAAGGCGTCGCCGATCGGCCCCAACACGCCCGGTGGAACCTCCATGATCATCGGGCCATTTCTCAGATTCAGTTCCATCATGCAGTATGGCGTTGTGGAGTTTGGCGTTAGAAAAAGGGAGCGCGCATCCATCAATTCCTCCGTAATGCCCATATCACCAGGCTGCATTCCTGCATCCTTGAAGCCCTCGAGGATGGCGTACACGGAAGTCGCCGGCACGCCGCTCAGGAACGCCTCTGCGCCGCGGGCCAAATCGATGAAGTCATAACATTCTTCGACGGTGGCCTTACTTGGCATGCCGTCAAAGAACTCCAGTTTTCCGAGAAACTTGGTCTCCACGGTGTCGGGGGTAAGGATGTGTTGTGGCACCTCCGCCTCGTACTTGGGCCCAACACCTTGCGCTACAATCGGATTCACCGCAAGTATCACTGCGCAGATCAGGGAAAATAGGAAGTAAGCATTTCGCGACATTGATATTCTCCTTTCCATCAGACACTTATTTCAAATACGCATGCGAACCAAGAGTCTTCTGCTCCCACACAATCACTGAGCTCGCGTGACGGCAGGTGGAAACCATTGGCCAGTCTTCACAACATCCTTGGGTACATAAGTCCGGAATGTAAGCGAAAACGGCTTGTCTTCAGGGGCTGGAAGCCAATTGGATTCAGGAACGCTTCCGTACGGTTGCGCTGAAATCAGGATCGTCAGCGATCCGTCTGCATTCGGTTT
>Ga0209742_10000194_pt1 | contig 34728 bp, 33 predicted proteins | sample DeeMarSeWOR38_10_FD_187462 | JGI IMG/M metagenome (GOLD analysis project Ga0209742, IMG submission 187462) | Marine sediment microbial communities from White Oak River estuary, North Carolina - WOR-3-8_10 (SPAdes) (version 2) | ecosystem: Environmental > Aquatic > Marine > Intertidal zone >...
GGCTATAATAAAACATACAAGGAAAATGACCATAATGAATAATCGACCTTTGTTTGCCTTTACCATGGCGTCTCTCCTTTCTCTGAAGGTGATGGATTAAAGATATTTTTTGTGTCTCTTCAGTATCCTTATAACAAGCTTTTGAAATTCTGGCCCAATTTTGGCTTCACTGCAGATCCTTTCAAGGGTGATAGGAAAAGAAGGAATCACCCCCCGAAAAACGATTCATTCAACAGAGAACGGGTTCGATTGATTCCCCGGAGGTCGATCCTTGCTGTGAGAATCGTTTCGTCTATCCCAGCTTCTGCTAAAATCCGACTCTCACAGGAAGTTGGGGAGGGCTGAAGGTTTTTTGGGAAAAAAAATGCGATTTTGCATACATCCGGTGGTTTTTTGTGATGTTAAGTAAAGCATAAAAAAAGGATCTACAAATTTCTGTAATTATTGCAAACCCTTTTATTTTTGGCTGGAGGCGGCAGTCGGAGTCGAACCGACGAATTGCGGTTTTGCAGACCGCTGCCTTACCACTTGGCTATGCCGCCAGAAAAATGGAGCGGGAAACGGGATTTGAACCCGCGACTTCGACCTTGGCAAGGTCGCACTCTACCACTGAGTTATTCCCGCTTTTGTAAACGTCAATTTTTATCCAGAAAAGCATATTTTGTCAATAGAAAAGCTTAGCCCTGCAGAAGACTTCGGGAGCGAATGAAATAGTCAGCTCCCGACCAGATGGTGAACACCAGCGCGCCCCACAGAAACAAATTGCCGATGACCTGAACATCGAGGCCCAAAAAGGGATAGTGAATCATTAAGGGAATGACAGCGGCAATCTGAAAGCCGGTTTTGTATTTTCCCAGGTTGGAGGCCGACAGGTCTTCGCCCTTTTCAGCGATGATGTTGCGCAAGCCGGTAACGGCAAGTTCGCGACCGATAATGATACAGGCCATCCAGGCCGGCACCCACCCCAGAGCGGTCAACATGATAAAGGCCGATGAGACCAGCAGCTTGTCGGCCACCGGGTCCATGATCTTTCCCAGCGTCGTCACCATGCCCCTTTTGCGAGCCCAAAAGCCGTCCAGATAATCAGTAATTGCAGCGCCGCTGAACAAAAGCGCGGCAATAAATGTGCACACTCTGCTGGGAAACAGCATTAGAAAAATAATGATGGGCACCGCTGCAATCCGAAACAGGGTCAGCTGGTTGGGGCCACTGAATGCATTTTGGAATTTTTGCATGAGTTTAATGGTCCGGCTTTAATTTTCGATAGTTTGAAGCGCCAGGTATCGGTCACGGCATTCTTTGCTGCAAAAATACAGATCATTGCCGCTTAAATTCAGATGGACGGCATCGCGCCGCGGAAAATAGGCCTCGCAATACGGATCTTTGATCATGACGTCATCAATCTGAGCGCCTGCATTACCGGAAACGTTTTTGGAGGAGCGGCCATGTGGCATCATCCAAGATTTCATGGCACGGTATAAAAAATACCCGACCCCGAAAAGGATTAAAAATTTGATCATTTATACTCGATCACTTTTTGTTTGTCTGACTCCAGGCGCCACAGCAAAAATTGCATTTCCTGCCGCAATACCGGATGAATCGTTGTCGGATCTATATCACAGATCGGCTTTAATACAAAGCGCCTTTTATGCATTCTGGGATGGGGCACCACCAGGCGCTCTGAGTTAATAACGCGATCATCGTACAAGATAATATCCAGATCCAGAATGCGGGGACCGAAACGGATCGAATCCTTTAGTCGACCGGCGGCTCGCTGGATGGATTCGATCTGATCCAGCAATTGAAATGGATCGAGTTCGGTTGCGAGCTTGATCATCAAATTGACAAACCAGTTTTGGTCTTCATAATCTACCGGTTCGGTCATATAAATGCGGGATTGCGCAAGGATTTGGGATTTGCCGGATTCGGTGAGCGCCGCTATTCCCTTGTGGCAGTTCTGCAGCCGGTCTCCCATGTTTGAGCCGGCTGAAATATATGCAATATGCGTTTTCACGAAGATAAAAGGTTTGCCTCACGCCAAGCCGCAAAGAACGCAAAGAGAAGCTTAAAGATATTTTTTTTGAGAAGCCTGGCGCCTTTGCGTCTTTGGGTGAGATTATTCGCCAATTCTATTGCCAGGCGTCCGGCTGAAGTTCACCAATATAAATAATACGGGCATCACCTTCCATATAAATATCTTTAAATTGATCATCGCTGGCATCAAAATATATGGTCAGGTGCACGCCGCTGCGGGTTTTGACATCTATCGGCGAATTCATATTAAAACGACTGGCTGAAACAATGGCGCTGGCAATGGCACCGGTTCCGCAGGCCAGGGTTTCGTCTTCCACCCCCCTTTCGTAAGTGCGGATTTCAATTGCACTGCCTTTGCCGCGCTGAACGAAGTTGGCATTGGTTCCGGCCGGCGCAAATGCTTGATGAAGACGAATTTCACGGCCCAAGGTTACCACGTCAACATCAGCAACCCTCTCCACCATTATGACGGCGTGGGGAACGCCGGTATGGATACTGCTGATTTCCAGTGACCGCTTGGACAGCTTCAAGGGATAGGCCGGTTTAAGGTCTGAAGGATCCGGCATCTTTACCTTAACGCGCGCTCCCTTAATTTGGGCGCTGACCAGGCCGGCCTCGGTTTCAAAGGACAATGGGGTTCCCGCAATACCGGTTACATGAGCAAACCGCGCGGCGCAACGGGCGCCGTTGCCGCACATCTCAGCCTGGCTGCCATCGGAATTAAAAAACCTCCAGCGAAAGTCAAATTTGTCTGAAACTTCAATTAAAATCAGTCCGTCAGCGCCAACGGACATCTTGCGCCGGCAGACATTGGCGACGAAGCCGCTCAAATCTTCGTCGCCAATAACCTGATTGCGGTTATCAATAATAATAAAATCATTGCCGGCCCCGCTCATTTTGTAAAATGGAATTGCGTTCATATTGTCTCTTTTTCAAATTTTCAAAGAATTATGCCCGGGCGTATTCAGCGGCAAAGGGCATAGCGCTTATTTTTGACCAATCTGTTTTTGCGCTTTGCTCTATGCGCTATCTCAGATTGCCATGGAATCCGCCGAATGCGAACAAGCCACGACAAGGCGAAAAGTGCCGTTTACTTCAAAAATAGGGGAATACTCTCACCTTTGACCAGATCTTCGTAGGTCTCTCTTCTCCTGACAACATGGTATTGATCATTTTTGACCATTACTTCCGCAACCCGGAGGCGCGAACAGTAATTGGAAGACATCACAAACCCATAGGCACCTGTGCTCATTACCGCCAGAAGATCGTCGGCCTTGACTTCGGTCAGATTGCGGTCGACCGCCAGAAAATCGCCGCTTTCACAAATCGGTCCCACGACATCAGCCACGATAAAGGGCGCATCGGTGCGCATAACCGGTTCGATGGCATGAAAAGCATTGTAGAGGGTCGGGCGCAGCAAATCGTTCATTCCGGCATCCACAATAATAAAATTTTTGGCTTTGCCCGCTTTTTTATAAAGCACACGCGTTACCAATATACCGGCATTTCCCACCAGGACCCTGCCCGGCTCGAGAATGAGCGTTAAATCCATGCCGGCAAGGTTTTCCAGAAAGGCGCTGGCATATTCTTTTAAGGAAGGCGGTGTTTCATTCCCATAGGTAATGCCAAGGCCTCCCCCCATATCAACAAATTTGATCTGAATCCCCAGCTCGGCCTTAATCTGCCGGATCAAATTCTTTATGCTTTTTAAAGCATCCTCAAAAGGCTCGGCTGCGGTTATTTGAGAACCGATATGGCAATCGATGCCAATGACTTCTATATTTTCCAGGCTGCTGGCCAGCCGGTACCCTTCAAGCGCGGTAGCGGTATCTATTCCGAATTTATTTTTCTTGAGCCCCGTAGAAATATAGGGGTGGGTTTTGGGATCGACATCCGGATTGACCCGGATGGCAATGCGCGCCAGCTGTTTTAATTGCCCGGCGCGCTGATTGATTAATTTCAGCTCATCAAGGGATTCCAGGTTGAACATCAGAATGCCGGATTTGAGCGCATAATCAATTTCGTCAACCCGTTTCCCGACGCCGGAATAGACAATACGGTCCGGCGTAAAGCCCGCCTGAATACCTCTGAAAAGTTCACCGCCGGATACAATGTCCAGGCCGCACCCGGCGTTGGCAAATAATTTCAGAATCGCCAGATTGGTGTTCGCTTTGGCAGAGAAGCATATGAGTTTCTGCATGTTCTCAAAAGCTTCGCTGAACGCATTGAAGTGGCGCGTCAGCGTGGCGTAGCTGTAAAGATAAAACGGCGTGCCGATCTCGTCAGCGATTTTTTGCACCGGCACATCTTCACAGCAGAGTTCATTTTCGCGATAAGTGAAATGGTTCATAAGTTTCAAAAAAAGTTATTAGAAGTGGTTATTTGTTATTTGATCGAACTGAACGATATTCGAGTCCTTGCCGCCGTTTCCAGCCTCATCATAGACGATCACTTTAAAAAGGTAGCGATACCCCGGATCGACAAACTCTGTGTAACTCATCTTTATGGGCTCTGATTTTTCGGATCGTTTCTTTTGAATCGGAATATCACCCGACACGATATAACGGATCGGACAATTTTCGCAGCCGGCTTCTTCGGCTGACAAACGGGCGCGTAATACCTTGACTGCCACCGGAGACGAAGCGCTGCGGCCGACTGTACCTGCAACGGTCCAGGTCAGTTCAACCATACCGTCATGCACAGTGAAGGCGAGATCTTCGACCGCCGGCGGCGGCAGCAACCGGGGTGGGAGCGGGGGGGTTTTTTTACCGCATCCGACCCCCAAAAAACTCGACCCGGCGAGCACCAGCAAAAAATATGCAATCCATTTGCTATAACAATAAGAGCTGCTTGGCATAAAAACTCATTTTTTCTTCCTGGCGCCGGATGGCTTTGTTTTCCAACTGGCGCCTTTTTTCAGGATCCGCTCCGCCGCCTTAATCGCCGCTTTGACTGTTTTAGTGGCTGTGCCGCCAGTTGCAGTGCGCCGATCGATCATGCGCTGTGTCCCTAAATAGTCGAAAATGTCGTCATTGATCTGCGCTGCGTGTTGCTGCAATTCCTTTAGCGAAAGTTCATGAATTTCTTTCCCATGACCCATTGCATAGCCAACGATCTGACCCACGCGACGGTGGGCCTCCCTGAACGGCATGCCCTGGGTTACCAGATAGTCGGCCATATCGGTGGCATTGAGATATCCGGTGCCGGCTGCCTTTTGCATTACGGTTTTGTTGATTTTGATGTTGGGCAACAATTGAATATAAATTGCGAGACAGGCCGTCAGGATGTCGGCCGCATCAAACAGCAGTGTCTTGTCCTCCTGCATATCGCGGTTATACGACAGCGGCAAAGACTTCATTAACGTGAGCATGGCGATCAGGTCGCCGAATACGCGGCCGCTTTTGCCTCTGATCAGTTCAGCCACGTCGGGATTTTTTTTCTGCGGCATAATACTGCTGCCGGTGGCAAATGCGTCCGGCAGTTCAATAAAGCCAAATTCGGCGGAAGACCAGATGATCAGTTCTTCCGACAGCCGGCTCATGTGCATCATGCAAATACCGGCGACGGATAAGAATTCAATAATGAAATCCCGGTCGGATACCGAGTCAACACTGTTGGCTGAAACTTTTTCAAACCCGAGCAGTGCGGCGGTGTATTGTCTGTCAATGGGATGCGGCGTGCCTGCCAGGGCGGCGCTTCCCAATGGCAAGACATTGATGCGCTTCAGGCAATCCTGCAAGCGGTCGGTGTCCCTTGAAAACATTTCATAATAGGCCATCAGATGATGTGCCAGCAGGATCGGCTGGGCTCGCTGAAGATGGGTGTAGCCCGGCAACACGGTTGCAATATGGCTTTTAGCAAGGTTTACCAGGACCTTTCGCAATTCGAACAGATATTGGCTGATGGTAAAAACGGTCTCCCGCAGATACAGGCGCACATCCAGTGCCACCTGATCGTTGCGGCTACGGGCAGTATGCAGCCTGTGTGCATCTTTCCCGACAATCTCAGCCAGCCGGGTTTCAATATGGGTATGGATATCTTCTAGCGCGTCGCTGCAGGCCAAAGTACCTCGGTCGATTTCCCGCTTTATCTTCTCGAGACCCGCAATGATTTTTTCGGCCTCTGCGTCAGATATGATGGACGCCTTTGCCAGGGTCCGGCAGTGCGCAATGCTGCCCTGAATATCGTAGGCATACAGCCGCCGGTCGATATCGATCGATGCGGTGAACCTCTCGACAATTTTCGCGGTTTTTTCTTTAAACCGCCCGGCCCAGAGTTTTTCTGACATGGCAATCGTGTTATTGGGTATTCGGTATTGGTTATTGGTTATTTAAACATGGAATCTTTAGAATTTTACGAACTCTTTTATCACGAAAACTCGAAAATCATAAAACACCTAATTTTTCTTTTTCATTTCGTGTTTTTATCCTTTCATGCTTTCGTGATTAATTTTTTCTGTTTGGCGTTAATTTGTTTAGCTTAAAAGCCTGTGTAGTCCGTGACCTATTTATCGATTAATTTTTGAATCCGCAGTCTTAAGGCGTTTAGGCGGATAAATCCTTCGGCATCCTTCTGGTTGTATACCTGGTCATCTTCAAAAGTGGCAAAGTCTTCCCGATACAGCGAACGATCTGATTTGCGCCCAAGAATTCGGCAGTTGCCTTTATACAGTTCAAGGCGCACGGTGCCGGATACATTTTGCTGGGCCATGTCTATCATATTCTGCAACAATTTCATCTCCGGTGAAAACCAGAAACCATTATACACCAGCTGCGCGTATTTGGGTATCAGCGAGTCGCGCAGGTGTAAAACTTCGCGGTCCATGGTAATGGATTCCAGCGCCATGTGGCCGATGCGCATAATGGTGCCGCCAGGGGTTTCATATACACCACGGGATTTCATCCCCACAAACCGATTTTCTACCATATCCACCCGGCCGATACCGTGTTTGCCGCCATGAGCATTTAGGGTTTTCAGCAGATTGGCCGGCGTCAGTTCTTTGCCGTTTAGCCCAACCGGATCGCCATTTTGAAAGGTCAACTCGATGATTTCGGGTTTGTCGGGCGCCTGTTTGGGTGAAACGGTCAGCGTAAAAATGTCTTCGGGTGCTTCTGCCCATGGGTCTTCAAGGATGCCACCTTCATAACTGATATGTAAAAGATTGGAATCGGTGCTGTAAGGTTTGTCATGGGTGGCCTGAACTTCGATACCATGCTTGGCTGCAAAAGCCATCAGGGCGGAGCGCGAATCTAAATCCCATTCCCGCCAAGGTGCAATTATTTTGATACCGGGATCATGGGCGAGATAACCCAGTTCAAAACGAACCTGATCATTTCCTTTGCCGGTGGCACCATGACTGACGGCATCGGCCTTTTCGCTATGGGCAATTTCTATCTGGCGTTTTGCAATCAGCGGCCGCGCCAGAGACGTTCCCAGTAGGTACTGACCCTCATAAATTGCATTGGCACGGAATGCCGGAAACACATAGTCATTAACGAAAGTCTCCGTCAAGTCCTCGATATAGGCCTTCGAGGCCCCGGTTTTATAAGCATTGTCCTCAACCTGGGACAGGTCATCTTCCTGGCCGATATTGGCCGAAAAGGTAATGACCTCGCATTGATAGGTTTCAATCAGCCACTTCAAAATAACCGATGTGTCCAGCCCGCCGGAATATGCCAGTACCACCTTGTTGATCATTGCAGTCAAAATAGAAACCTCCGGTTCAATCTTCGTTTATGTCCAAATCGTTCAAAGGATATTTTTTGTGGACTTCAAAAAATCTCCCAATGCGATTCTGCCGGACGCCCTGCGCCATATCCGAGCCCAGATGCTTTCAAAGATACGTTTTCCGAATGAGTATATCCAAGATGGCCTTGTGCATGTGAAGCTTGTTTTCGGATTGATTCCAGACAACGGAATGGGGGCCTTCCAGAACCGCTGCGGTTATTTCTTCTTCTCGATGGGCCGGCAGGCAATGCAGGACGATGGCATCTTTCGCCGCATTTCCCAAAAGGGTGTCATTAACCTGAAAGGGAGCAAAGATTTTTTTGCGGGCTTCCTGTTCGGCCTCCTGTCCCATGCTGGCCCAGACATCCGTGTTGACGACATCGGCATCCTTAACCGCAGCAATCGGATCCGAGCCAAGACTGATCCTGGCTGCGGATTTTTGAGTAGCAGTGCTAAAAATCTGAGGATCAGGCAAATGGCCTTGAGGGCAGGCCAGATGAAGTTCAAAGCCCAGGATCCCAGCCGCATTAATCCAGGACTGGGCCATATTGTTGCCGTCTCCCACCCAGGCTATTTTAAGATTTTCAAGCGACCCTTTGTGTTCGATGACCGTCATCAAATCGCTTAAAACCTGACACGGATGATAGCTATCCGTTAGGGCGTTTATCACCGGGATACTCGCAGATTCCGCAAATTCTTCAATCACCGTCTGCGAGAAAGTCCGGATGGCCAGCGCATCCAAATAGCGCGACAGGACCCGGGCAGTATCCTTGATGGGTTCTGCCCGCGACATCTGGGTGTCTTTAGAACTGATAAAAAGCGGGGAGCCGCCCAGCTGTATCATGGCAGCCTCAAATGAGACCCGCGTGCGAGTCGAGGGTTTATCAAACAGAAGCCCAAGGCTTTTGCCGGCCAGCAGGGATTCGGCAACTCCTTTCTGCTTTTTTTCCTTAAGTTCAAACGCCCGTTTAAAAAACGCCTCGAATTCCGCTTTCGAAAGATCGGCCAGCGTGAGCAGATGTTTGGTCATATGCATCCCCTCGAGATTGAATTCAACTAAATTATGAGGTTATTTAAAAATCGATAGTGAGATACGCCAGTAGTTATCTCACCACGAAAAACACGAAGATCACGAAGGCACGCACGATAGAAAAAATTAAAATCCCTCTTCGTGCCCTTCGTGCGCTTCGTGGTTGAAGGTGCTTTTTGGTCTCTCCGCACGGCCGTATTATCTTAATGTTGCTCGAGAAAGATTCATATTGGTTTTCATACAAATTTCATGAAGATACGGCTTCAGCAAATATCCCGTCGAGACAGGCAATCAGCTGATCAATTTCTTGATCGGAAATAATCAAAGGCGGGATAAATCGTAAAATACGATCCTGGATGCAATTGATTAAAAAGCCTTTCTGCAGACATTGCTTTACCACCGGTGCACCATCGATTTTAAGTTTCATACCGAGCAAAAGGCCCAGTCCGCGCACATCTTCAATGATAGCATGACGGTCCTTTAACTCCAGCAATTTTTCCTTGAAATACACGCCAGCGGCCCTGCCGTTTTCAATCACCCGATCTTCAACCAGGATTTTACAAACTTCCAGGGCCGCTGCTGTGACAATCGGCGTCCCGCCAAAGGTGGAAGCATGTGAGCCGGGTCCAAAGGCATCGGCAACCGTTTCTCTGGCCAGCATCGCCCCGATTGGCAATCCGTTGGCAAGCGCTTTGGCCAGGGTCATGATATCGGGCTCAATTCCGAAGTGTTTATAGGCAAACAGCTGACCGGTGCGCCCCATACCGGTTTGAATTTCATCAAAAATTAAAAGTGTTCCGGTTGCGTCACAGATTTTTCTAACCGTTTGTAGATATTTATCATCCGGACAGCGCACGCCGCCTTCGCCTTGAATCGGCTCCAGCATGACCGCACAGGTGCTGGGTCCGATCTGAGCTTGCAAAGCTTCAACATCATTAAAGGGCACGAAATCAAAACCGGCCAGCACCGGATCAAATCCTTTTTTAATTTTTTCCTGACCGGTAGCTGACAGCGTCGCCAACGTGCGTCCGTGAAAGGAACGCTCCATGGTGACGATTCGAAAACGATTTTCTTCTCCGCGGTCTTTAAAGTATTTTCGCGCCAGTTTAATGGCGGCCTCATTGGCTTCAGCCCCGCTGTTACCAAAAAAAACTCGATCGGCAAAGCTGTTTTCCACCAGCCAGGCAGCCAGATCGACCTGCGGGAGCGTATAGTATAGATTGGATACATGCAATAGCCTTTGGGCTTGTCGCGCTATGGTTTCGCTAATGCGCGGATGAGCATGTCCTAAATTGCAAACCGCTATGCCGGCCACAAAATCGGTGTAAGATCGTCCTTCAGTGTCCCAGAGCGTGCAAGCAGACCCCTTCTCAAAAGCAACCGGAAATCTTTTGTAGGTGGCCGCCATCACCTGGTCGGCACGTTGCATCAGCCCTGCGCTCATACCGTCACCTCCGTTCCAATTCCACTGTCGGTAAACAATTCCAGTAGAATGGCATGCCGTTTGGTCCCATTGATAATCTGAACTTTCTCCACTCCGTTTTCAAGCGCTTTAAGGCCATATTCTATCTTGGGAATCATACCGCCGGAAATGCGCTGATCATCTATCATCTTTTTTATCTGCGCGGCGTCAATTGAACTGACCAGTTGACCATCGGAATCCAGAACCCCATCCACATCGGTGAGCAAAACCAGGCGACCCGCTTTAAGCGCCATGGCAATGCGACTGGCCACTAGATCCGCATTAATGTTGTAAGTCTCCCCGGCCTCTCCGGCGCCGACCGGGGCAATAATGGGGATAAAGCCCTGCTGGGTCAGCTTTTCGATAATCTCGGAGTTGATGCAGGTCACCTCTCCGACCAGCCCCGGATCGATAATTTCCGGGGGCTTGGTGGCATCGACCTGTTGCACGATTTGAAGCTTGCGAGCTTGAATCAAACCGCCATCTTTACCGCTCAGACCGACAGCCTTGCCGCCCTGCTGATTGATCTGGTGAACGATCGCCTTGTTGACCTTGCCGCCCAAAACCATTTCAACGACGTCCATGGTGCGCTCGTCGGTCAGGCGCATGCCGCGCACAAATTGGGGTCGGATCCCCATCTGGTCCAGCACCAAGTTGATCTGGGGCCCGCCGCCGTGAACCACAACCGGTTTAAGGCCGATAAATTTCAGCAAGGTAACATCTCGGGCAAAATCCTGCTTGAGCTGCTCATCCACCATGGCATGTCCGCCGTATTTGATCACAATCGTCATACCATAAAATCGGCGAATATAGGGCAGTGCTTCGATCAGAATGTCCGCCACATTGGGGGTGGTGTCACAAGAATTTTCACTCATTGGCTTTTGTATATTGTTTAAAAAATTATCTTAAATAAAACTCAAACGAAGAGCGTCTCCCCCCGTGGGGAGACTTGATGAGCGGCCCTGCGGGCCTTGAGGAGCGTCCTGCTCATCGCAGGACTTGAGGCCAATTACATTTTCGCTTTTTTTAATGCCTCTAGCACAGCGCTCGTCAAGTCCCGCTGCTGTTTGGCGGGACGCTCCTCAAACGAAGTGCTCTTCCTTACAGAATATACCGACTCAGGTCCTCATCATCCTTGATTTCTTTCAATTTGGATTCGACATAGTCTTTGTCGATCACCATACGCTTATTTTTCATATCGGGCGCATCAAACAGAATGTCTTCCAGCAGACGTTCCATAACGGTGTGCAGCCTGCGGGCACCGATATTCTCGGTGCGGTTGTTAACTTCTTCTGCGATCTTTGCAACCGTTTCAACCGCATCGTCCTCAAAAACCACATCCACCTCTTCAGTTCTTAAAAGGGCCATATACTGGAGCAATAAGGCGTTTTTGGGTTCGGTCAGGATTCTGATGAATTCTTCTTCCCCTAAAGCATCGAGCTCAACGCGAATTGGAAAACGGCCCTGCAGTTCAGGGATTAGATCAGAGGGTTTAACCATATGGAAGGCACCGGAGGCAACAAATAAAATGTGATCGGTCTTAACGGGGCCATATTTTGTGGTAACGGTGCTTCCCTCCACAATCGGCAAAAGATCTCTCTGTACACCTTCCCTGGATACATCCGGGCCATGGGTGCTGTTGCGGCCGGCGATTTTGTCGATCTCATCCAGAAAAATAATCCCTGACTGCTCGACCTTTTGAATCGCCTGCTTGACAACTTTGTCCATATCTACCAGGCCCTGAGCTTCTTCTTGAGCCAGAAGTTCTATGGCCTCCGGCACTTTTACTTTCCGCCTCTTGGTGCTTTTGGGAAATACGCCGCCCAGCATATCTTTAAAATTTATTCCCATTTCTTCCATTCCGACATTCGAGAAAATCTCCACAATCGGCATGCTGCGGTCAGCCACATCCAGATCGACAAAGCGATTGTCCAGTTTGCCCCGACGAAGCATATCCCTTAGCTTTTCGCGGGTTGACGATGATTCTTCCCTGCCACCACTAACCAATTCGAGCGGAACATCTTTTGCTTCTTCCGTCCGCGGGGCCGGAGGCGCACTTGATTTTGGCAATAAAAGGTCCAGCATCCGTTCTTCAGCGATCTGCCAGGCCTTATCTTTAACGGCTTCCTGCTCTTGCGATTTGAGCGTATTAATGGTCAACTCTAGCAGATCTCTGACCATGGACTCCACATCGCGTCCGACATAACCCACTTCGGTAAATTTGGATGCTTCCACTTTGGAAAAGGGAGAATCCGTCAGCAGAGACAAGCGCCTGGCGATTTCGGTCTTGCCAACGCCAGTGGGTCCGATCAAGATAATGTTTTTAGGAGCAATCTCATCGCGTAAATCTTCGGGAACCTGCTGGCGCCGCCAGCGATTTCGCAGCGCAATGGCAACAGCGCGTTTGGCCTTGTCCTGCCCGATGATATATTTATCAAGTTCAACGACCACTTCAGAAGGCTTCAAGGGATTCATTCAAATTTCCTCAATAATGATTTTATCATTGGTATAGACACAAACCGACGCTGCGATCTTCATGGCTTCTTCAACAATCCGGCGGGCACTTAATTCCGTATGCTGGATAAGGGCCGTTGCCGCAGACTGCGCACCGATGCCGCCGGATCCAATCCCGATGATGGCTTCATCGGGCTCGATCACATCGCCATTGCCGGAAATCAGATACATCTTTTCCTCATCCACGGCAATCATAAGCGCTTCCAGACGTCTTAGATATTTATCGGTTCGCCAGTCCCGGGCCAATTCAACAGCGGCACGGGTCAACTTGCCGTTGTATCGCTCGAGTTTCTGTTCCAGGCGCTCAGAAAGATTCAAGGCGTCCGCGGTGGTACCGGCAAATCCGACGATAATTTTGTCCTGATATATCTTTCTGACTTTTTTGGCTCGATGCTTGATGATGGTGTTATTCAGCGTAATCTGCCCGTCACCAGCCACCGCCACTTTGCCTTTATGCCTAACTGCCAGAATCGTTGTACCATGCATATTCATCAAAGCCCTCTCATCATCTACAAATTGAATTATTTTCTGGGATGCGCCCTGTCATAGGTTTCCATCAGCCGATCAATACTCACATGGGTATATTTCTGGGTGGTGGAAAGGCTTTTATGCCCCAGCAGTTCCTGAACGGCTCTCAGGTCCGCACCCGCATCCAGCATATGGGTGGCAAACGTGTGGCGAAGTGCATGCGGTGAAACCGGCGTTAAAAGTCCTACGGCATCGACCAATTTTTGTAAAATCCTGGCAATCGAACGGGGGCTCAATCGTTTGTGAAACCGGTTTAGAAATAAGGGACCGCTGCTTATGGCTATCTGGCCAATCTCCTTTTGCAGTCGCATGCGGTATGCCTTTATGGCGGCTAAAGCCTTCTGCCCGACGGGCACGATTCGCTGCTTGTTGCCCTTGCCGGATACCTGAAGTACTGCCGCCGAGAAATCGACATCGCTAATGTTCATCCCGGCCAGTTCGGCGACGCGAATGCCGCTGGAATATAGTGTTTCGAAAATCGCACGGTTTCTTAGATCCAGCAAAGTATGGGTCTGGATTGAATCGAGCAACCGGAACATTTCATCAACAGAAAGATAAACCGGTATCGTTTTATCCTGTTTAGGGGTAAGGACGAGTTCAGTCGGGTTTTCTAAAATAATCCCCTTTTTTACCAGGAACTTAAAAAATGAGCGAATTGCTGAAAGCTTGCGGGCAATGGTTGTCTTTTTATTCTTGCGGTGCAAAAAACCCAGATAGCCCCTGAGCATCATCCCGTCGACCTGCTTTAATTCAACAATTGGCTGGCTGGACTCCGCTAAAAATGAAAAGAAATTCTGGATATCTTTCCGATAGGCACGACGGGTATGGACGGAATACCCTTTTTCAGCAGCAAGGGATTCTATAAACGAATCAATCAACGTTTTTTTCGGATGGGATTCCATACAGGATTTCCCTTTTAGATGCGAAGCAGTGCCTGCAACTCATCCCACGAGGTGACCTCTACAAAGGGGTGCCGTTCACGGTTCCAGGGCTGCTTGAAAAGAACCGGCCGCACACCGGCATCCTCCAGCAAAAAACAGGTGTCGAGCCGGTCTTCAACAAAATACGAAATGTTTCGCTGCTGAAGAACCCCGGCTTTGGATTCATGTGATCCGGTGGCAATCACCTCTATGGCTGCCGGGTCCAGCCGCAGTGTCTGTTCTATCCAATTACGCATCGGGCCCACAAATGGACGCGCGGTAATAAAAATAACCGGGCCGTAATACGCTCCAAGCTGCGCTAAAACCTCAGGGGCTCCCGCAATCGGATTCAAAGGCTCGCTATAGCTTCCGGTAAGTATTTGGCCGACGATGGCATCGATGATCTTCGAGTCAATATTGAGGCATTCGGATAGGTTGTAACACGTAATATCTTCGTACCGAATGCCGTTCAGATTAAACTCATGCCGGGCAATATCCAGAAAAAGCGTCATGGTATCTGCAACCACACCGTCGATATCAAAGGCGATTGAACCTGGATCGATCATCATGCGGCTGCCCGCCGTGTCTTCTTTTTGAGCCTGGAGATGCGTCGCTTGAAAATCGAGGCTTTTTTCTTGTCTTTGGCTTCCAGCGCTGCTTGCCGTTCGGCTTTGAGCCCTTTGATCTTTTGCTTGAGTTCCGAAATGCTGGCATCGGCCTTTTTTACCGGCTCGTCTACGATACCCTTTGCTTTTTTGATTTCGACAATCAACTCATCTTTTTTCATCGCGTGCACGCCGGTAATTCCCGGTATGTCTTTGGCAATCTCGCGCAGGTCTTTGACCGTCATTTTTTCCAGTGGCTTTTCCTTGGTCGCCACGGGTTTCTTTTCGGCTTCGGCGGATGTTTTTGCGGTGTCCTCCGCCGGTTCTTGGACTTCCACCGGCTTCTCCCCACTTTTCTCTGGATCGGATTTGGTTTCCTCCGGCTTCTCTTCACTTTCCTCTGATGCGGATTTGGCTTCCTCTGCCTTATTACTCATTTTTCCGTATTCTCCTTTACACTTCGGTTGAAAGCACAAGCGGAGGCTGCAAAGCCCCCGCCCACGGGTTACCCAGATACAACTCGAATAATTAATATCAAGATAAAACTTAGAACCGACTGTTATCAAAAATAAAAGTTTAGTTCAACAAACAATTTATAACTCAGTCGTCAATTATTCTCTATCGTCTTTATCAAAAAATTTGATAAACGGCTTGAATAGTTCAATTGGAATCGGAAAGATCGTCGTCGAATTACTTTCCGTCGCCATTTCATTCATGGTTTGTAGATATCTTAGCTGCAATGCGGTTGGGTGCTTTTCGATGATCTCGGAGGCCTCCGCCAATTTAGTGGCTGCTTGAAACTCACCTTCAGCATTAATGACCTTGGCTCGTCGCTCCCGCTCCGCCTCAGCCTGTCGCGCAATTGCCCGCTGCATTTCGGAAGGCAAGTCAATATGCTTCAGTTCGACCGTAGCGACTTTAATACCCCACGGATCCGTGTGGGTATCCAGAATCTCTTGAAGCTCCGTGTTGATCTTTTCCCTTTCGGCCAAAAGATCATCAAGTTCAGATTGACCGCAGACACTTCTTAACGTGGTCTGGGCCAGCTGGGACATGGCGTAGCTGTAATTTTCAACTTCCACGATGGCCTTGATGGGATCGATAACCCTGAAATAAATAACGGCATTGACCTTCACAGACACATTGTCTCTGGTGATCACGTCTTGGGGATCCACATCCATGGCCACCAGACGCAAGCTGACTTTCACCATTTTATCAACAATTGGGATTAAAATGATCAGCCCCGGCCCCTTGGCAGCAATCACCCGCCCGAGTCTGAATATCACCCCTCGCTCGTATTCGTTGAGAATGCGCAATGCCGCCGATAGGAAAAAGATGACAAGCACAAGGATGGCAACTGGGGTAAAGAAACTCATATTATCCTCCTTTTAAAAAGGGTTCGGCAAACGGTTTGTTGGGTGGATGTGACTTGAAGTGGTTTCAAAACTCCAGATCAGGTTCAAGGGCAAGGCGCAGACCGATCGATAAAGCGCAGCATACGCTTAGTATGTGAGCATTTATCGGAGGTCTGCAACGCAGCCATTGGGCCTCAGATGGGGTTTTGAAACCACTTCTTATCATAGTCTGGTGCCAAATCTCAAGCCCGGTTTTCGCCATGCCGCTGCTGAAAATTGCGAAACAAGCCATCTTTTGGGGCGAAACCCGGTTTGAACCGGATTAAGCACTGGAATTCTTTTCGAGCGGCTCGACCTCAAGCATCAAATCCACCACGTTGACGACCCGAACTCTGGTGGTTTCATCAATGGATTTTTCAGCTCTGGCATTCCAAAGTTCACCATGGACAAATACCTTCCCCTCCGGTGTCAGCGCCTTTTTGACAGTGCCGATCTCGCCAACCAGTCCTTTTGACCCGGTCTTGGGTTTGGCCATCTGCGCACGAAACACCAGTCCGGCCACAAAGACAAAGAAACCGGAGATCAAAACCATCGTGGGCAACAAAACCTTTAAAGACAATTTTAAACCCGAGCCGCTATCTTTAAACATCATCAGTGACCCTAAAAGCAGCGAGACGATGCCGGCCACACTCAAAAGCCCGTAACTGGAAATCTTCATTTCCATGATGAAAAAAATAATCGCCAGTATAATCAGCAGTATCCCCGCATAGTTAACCGGCAGGGTCTGCAGGGCGAAAAATGCCAGAACCAGGGCAATACCACCGATCACCCCTGGGAAAATCGCGCCTGGATGGGACAGCTCAAAATAAAGCCCGGCAAATCCGATCATCAGCAAAATATAGGCAATATTGGGGTTGCTAATGGTTTTTAATATCTTGGTCCGCAGGCCTGGCTTGACGCTCACCTTCTGGGCCTTATCCAGCGATAAAACGCCTTTGCCCCTGATTTCCCGGCCATTGAGTTGGCGGATCAAGTCATCGGTATCTTTAGCAATTAGATCAATAATGTTTTCCTTGAGCGCCTCGGTTTCTGTCACCGACACACTTTCTCGGATGGCCTGCTCCACCCATTCCGGATTGCGCCCCCGCTCTTCAGCGACACTCTTGGCATGGGCCACCATATCGTTGATCACCTTTTCCGACATTTTGCCGCTAATGTCCTTGCCTCCTGCTCCAACGGGATGCGCCGCTCCGATGTTGGTTCCCGGCGCCATGGCAGCGACATCGGCCGCCATGGTAATCATGACACCCGCCGAGGCCGCCCGGGCTCCAGCCGGTGATACATAGACCACTACCGGCACCCGGCTACCGAGAATGTCCTGAATGATCAGGCGCATGGATTCAGCCAGTCCGCCGGGCGTGTCCAGTTCAATGATGATGCAGGCCGCCCCTTCTTCTTCAGCCTGTTCAAGGCTGCTTTTAACAAATTCCGCAACCCCCGGGCTGATCGCATCAGCAACTTCAACAATGTAGATATCGCCTTTGGCCGCCAGCGCCGCATCAAAGACAAAAAGCATGCAAACCGGCAACAAAAGTAGAACCAAGAGTCTATGTTTCATATGGATATTCCTTCATGAGCATCTTCATATCTTCCCACACCTCTCGTTTTCTTTCAGGATTTCGCAAAAGAAAGGCCGGATGGTACGTTGGAAGCAGTCTGATGCCTTTATAATCATAAAAACGCCCTCTGAGCCTTGAAACCGGTATGGCTCTATCCAGCAGCGCCTGGGCTGCAATGGTGCCCAGCGCACAGATAAAATCGGGTCGGATAGCGGAAATCTGGCGATCCAAAAATTGAAAACAGGTCTTGATTTCATCCGCTTGAGGGTTGCGGTTTCGCGGCGGACGACACTTGACAATATTGCATATGTAAACCTGTGCGCGGGTCAGGTGGATAGCTTCGATAATTTTATTGAGCAACTGGCCCGCCGGGCCGACAAATGGTTCACCCTGCTGATCTTCTTCAAAGCCCGGGCCTTCCCCCACAAATACGAGTTTAGCCGCGGAATCGCCGGTGCCGAAAACAATATTTTTACGATCCTTTGCCAGCCTGCAGCGCTGACAACCTCCCAGATCCAGACGAATATCCTTCAGTGTCTCGCATTGCTGTTGAGGGCTCGCACCCCAGGCTGCCATTTTTTCAAGACTTTCAGCGCTGCAATCAAACCCCCGATGCCCCCTATCCGCCAGATCTTGAAGGGCATACTTTAAGGCATCGATGGTTTTTAACATTTGAGAATTTGATGCCACGGCCAACCGTTATTGCTAGTTTTTAATGCGTTTCGGAGCTGATTCTGCGCTCAACGTCCTGGTGAGAATCCGATCTAGCAGAATGTGGGCAACCTCCAGCTTATCCATGGTAGGCAATGATTCGACGGTACCGTCTTTAAAGAAAAGCGTCACTGTGTTGGTTTCGGATTCAAAACCGGAATCCGACGACCCCACTATATTACCCACAATGATATCGAGGTTTTTTTCAGCCAGCTTTTGGGTTGCGTTTCTTTTGAGATCCCTGGTTTCGGCCGCAAATCCCACCAGAATCTGATGCTTTTTTTTGCGCCCCAGTGCTTTTAAAATGTCTATATTTTGCTTCAGCCGTAAAACCGGCTCGTTTTGACCTTTTTTGATCTTATGGGCTTTATTTTCTTTGGGTCCGTAATCGGAAACTGCCGCGCTCTTGATGATCACTTCTGCATTTTCCATCTGCTGAAACACGCTGTCCGCCATCTCTTTTGCGGTACGCACCCTGATCATTTTCACATTCATCGGATCGGTCAGATGCGTTGGTCCTGAGATGAGTGTGACTTCAGCTCCACGATGCTCTGCCGCCCTGGCAACGGCAAAGCCCATCTTGCCCGATGAGGGGTTGCTGATGAATCTTACCGGATCAATGGGTTCGATGGTAGGACCGGCGGTAACAAGTATTTTTTTTCCGGCCAGATCCTTGGGTGACAGGCAGCAGAGAAATCGATCAAAAATTTCTTCCGGTTCGGGGAGCCGTCCCGGACCGCTTGTGCCGCAGGCTAACTGACCGGAGACGGGTTCCATTACAACATATCCATCGGACCTGAGCGTGTCAAGATTTCGCTGAACCGCCCGGCTGACGTACATATGGCTGTTCATGGAAGGGCAAATCAGAACCGGTGATGAGACCGCCAGCATAAAAGTGCTCAGGGGGTCATCGGCAATGCCGTTCGCCAGTTTTCCAATCATGTTTGCCGTGGCCGGAGCAACAATGACACCGTCGGCTTCACGAGCCCAATCAATGTGCCGGAAAGAGGCTTCATTGTGCTCCTGAAACAAGTCCTTGAAAACCGGTTGAGCCGACAGGGCTTCGAAGGTCAATGCCCCAACAAACCGCTGGGCGTTTTGGGTTAAAATAACCCGCACCTCGGCACCTGCCTTTCTTAAGAGCCGCAGGATCTCGATGCTCTTGTAAGCGGCTATGCCGCCACAGACCGCCAGAATAACTTTTTTATTTTTAATTGAGTTTTTCATCTGGATTTATGTTTTGAAACCACTTCTAATCAATTTCCGATTGAGATAGATACCACTGATATGTGCTTTTAATCCCTGCCTTCAGACTGATGCGGGGCGCCCATCCCAGCTGTGTTAATCGGGATATGTCCAGCAGCTTACGGGGTGCACCATCCGGCATGGCGGTATTCCAACTGACAGGGCCTTCATAGCCGACGACTTCCCGCACGATCTCCGCCAGCTGTGCGATACGGATGTCTTTGCCGCTACCCACATTAATATGAGACACGCGGTTTTGATTTTTGAGACCGGCATTTGAAAGTGGTGGGGGCTCTTCGTCCGGCAAATGCCCCGCATGTTCACATGCCGCCGCATAAACATCATCGCTTAGATTAAATACAAACAGGCAAGCTTCTGCCAGATCATCGACATGCAAAAATTCTCTTTTGGGTTGACCGCTGCCCCACAGGCGAACGGCACTCGGCTGTTGTAAATCAGGTCGCCGCTTGCCGGAAACCGACTTCAATCCCTTTAGAAAATCAGCCGAAATGGGGCCGAATAAAGCCTGGTCTTTCTGAATGAGTTCCCAATTTCCATCGCTCGCAAGTTTTGCCAGATGGAATTTGCGCAGCAGAGCCGGCAGAACGTGTGAATCTTCAAGGTCAAAGTTATCATGAGGACCATAGAGATTGGTGGGCATCACCGAACGGTAATGCGTCCCATACTGGAAATTATAAGACTCACACATTTTGATGCCAGCTATTTTCGCAACGGCATAAGGCTCATTGGTGGGTTCCAGCCTTCCGTTCAGCAGCAGTTCTTCACGCATCGGCTGTTCGGCATGCCTAGGATAAATACACGAACTGCCTAAAAATAGCAACCGTTGTACGCCCGATCGGTAGGCTTCGTGAATCACATTGGTCTGGATCATGAGATTTTCAAAGATAAATTCAGCTCGGTAGGTTTCATTGGCATGGATACCGCCAACTTTCGCCGCGGTTAAGATAACAGCGTCGATCTTTTCATTTTGAAAAAAATGGCGCACCGCAGCTTGATTGGCCAGGTCCAGCTGATCACGGGAGCGGGTGACAATATTATCATAATTTTCAGCCTGCAAACGGCGATGGATCGCAGAGCCCACCATCCCTCGATGACCGGCCAGGAAAATGCGCGCATGCTGCAGCAAAATGCCTGAATGTTTCTGCGCATCAGAAATTTGGGATTCGGGTTTGCTCATGTCCGCTGATTATCCTTTTCGATACCTGGCACTGGAAGTGGTTTTAAAACCACTTCTATTCGGCCTGATTGTAAGTTTGAAAGCCTTCCTGCAGACACAGTTCATCTTTTTCCGCCTCGAGCAGATCCATAGCCACCATTTCCTTTACCAGTTCCACGAAAGTGGTTTTAGGTTCCCATCCCAGCTGCTTTCGGGCCTTGGAACTGTCGCCCAGCAATGTATCGACTTCCGTCGGGCGAAAATACCGCGGATCGATGCAGACCACCTCGTTGCCGCTATTTTCATCAATGCCTTTTTCTTTGACCCCCTTTCCTTGCCAGCCAATGGAGATACCCACCTCCCTGGCCGCCAGTTCGATAAATTCACGCACCGAATGCTGCCTGCCGGTAGATATGACATAATCATCAGGCTGATCCTGCTGGAGCATCAGCCACTGCATTTCAACGTAATCCCTGGCGTGACCCCAGTCCCGGCGGGCATCGAGGTTGCCAATATAAAGCTTTTTTTGCATGCCCTTGCTGATACGCGCCAGGGCACGGGTGATTTTGCGAGACACAAAGGTTTCACCCCGAATCGGGGATTCATGGTTAAATAAAATACCATTGCAGGCATACATGCCATAGGCCTCGCGGTAATTAACCGTAATCCAGTAAGCATAAAGCTTGGCCACGCCGTATGGCGAACGGGGATAAAATGGCGTGGTTTCAGTTTGGGGTGTCTCCTTGACCCGTCCGTAGAGTTCTGATGTCGAGGCCTGGTAGAAACGGGTCTTGTCGATGAGATTGAGGATGCGAATGGCCTCGAGCAAGCGCAAGGTGCCGAGGGCATCTGCATTGGCCGTATATTCAGGCGTTTCAAATGAAACCATCACGTGGCTTTGAGCAGCCAGGTTATAAATTTCATCGGGCTGGACTTCCTGGATGACACGGATCAAGTTGGTTGCATCGGTAAGATCACCATAGTGCATGAAGAAGCGAACATCTTCATCATGGGGATCTTTGTATAAATGATCCACCCGAGCGGTATTAAAAGAAGACGCCCGGCGTTTGACACCGTGCACTTCATAGTTTTTATTCAGCAAAAATTCAGCCAGGTAAGCACCATCCTGGCCGGTAATTCCGGTTATCAGCGCACGTTTCATCGAGTGCTCCTAATTGCGGTTTTCCTGTTTTTAGAATTTATAACAAGGTCCTGAAATAGTGTATCGTCTCCTTGAGCCCTTCCTCCAATTTCGTTCGCGGTTTCCATTTGAGTTTAGCCATAGCCAGTTCAATGTTGGGTTTGCGCTGCAGCGGATCATCTTCAGGAAGCGGTTTATAAACTATTTTCGAGCTGGATTGCGTCAGCGCAATGATCTTTTGCGCCAGCTCAAGAATGCTGTATTCTTCAGGGTTCCCCAGATTCACCGGCCCGCTGAAGTTCCCGGGGGTGTTCATCATCCGGATCACCCCCTCGATCAAATCAGAGACGTAGCAGAAAGAACGGGTTTGCTTCCCGTCACCGTAGATCGTAATATCGTCATTTTTTAAGGCTTGCAGGATAAAATTACTCACCACCCGGCCGTCGTTGGGATGCATCCGCGGCCCGTAGGTGTTGAAAATCCGGACCACGCGAATATTGAGTTTGTGCTGTCGATGATAATCGAAAAAAAGCGTCTCGGCACATCGTTTGCCTTCATCATAGCAGGAACGAATTCCCACACAGTTCACATTGCCCCAGTAATCTTCTGTCTGTGGATGCACGGTGGGATTGCCGTATACTTCTGATGTGGAAGCCTGTAAAATCTTGGCTTTCGTGCGCTTGGCCAGGCCGAGCATGTTAATGGAACCATGCACATTGACTTTGGTGGTTTGCACCGGATCGTTTTGATAGTGAATCGGCGAGGCCGGACAGGCAAAATTATAGATTTCATCGACCTCCAGGTACAGCGGAAAGGTGATGTCGTGCCGGATCAGCTCAAAGTAAGGATTCTCCAGAAGATGGACAATATTTCGTTTGGTACCGGTATAAAAATTGTCGACACAAACCACATCGCAGTTTTCCTTCAAAAGGTGTTCACAAAGAAAGGAACCCAGAAACCCCGCTCCACCGGTCACCAGCACGCGCTTCCGAAGATGCATGGGATTACCTCCTCCTGTTAGGTTGGAACCCGTATCGTGTTTGAAGATAGATTCGATTATAAAGATGGCTTTAGCTTGCGCCATCCGTTTTGTAAACAGCTAAAATGATTAAATTATATATATCATAGAGGTCCTATAGTTAGCAACAACCTTTGGCCTACATCGTTCTTGAAATCTCAGCGTTGATTTGCTATTCGAATAGTATATTGAAGGCGTCAAGGCATGGCGCACTGGGTCCGGTCGCTTAGCCGCCCCCGTAGCTCAGTGGATAGAGCAATGGATTCCTAATCCATGTGCCGCAAGTTCGATTCTTGCCGGGGGCACCAGTTTTCATGCAAAGTTTTTAACAGAAGTGGTTTCAAAACTTCAGATCAGATTCAAGGGCAAGGCGCGGACCGATCGAGAAAGCGCAGCATACATATCGTATGTGCGCATTTATCGGAGGCCTGCAACACAGCCATTGGACCTTAGATGGGGTTTTGAACCAGTTCTAAGAATAGAGGGGTTTGCTTATATGGATCGAGTCATTAAAGCGGTTATTGTTGTCGCCATCGTCGCGGTCGGCGCTTATTTCGGCTATATCTTGTTCAGCAGCTGGCACAAGGACAGCCTTGAAAGCGCGAAAAGGGATGAGCGGGGCGAGTGGGAAAAAAGAACCAAAGAACTGATGGAAAAAGTCACGGGGCTTGAGGATGAGCTGGCCTCGGTAAAAGGGGAATCCATTCCGCAGCAAAAGCTCGAGGAGGTATTTGGATCGGAGTCGGCGGCCACCGGAGAAGAAGAACCCCTTAGCTTGGAAGAAATCGAACAGCAGATCAAAGCATTTTTCAGCTACCTCGACGAGCAGGACTATGTTCGGGCATATGAGCTAAAAGGCGGAACCTATGAGCAGTTTAAGCTGATTCTTAAAAACATGTCCACAAATCCCCCTCTTATCAGCGACGAGACAGCATCGCTTTACAACCTCTATCGCAATATGGCCCATTTTTTCCGCGTCTTAGGAAAAAAACGGGTAAATCTTGTTAAAGATATTTTGCGGAACGAAGGTGAAATCCTGGAATCCGCCATGCAGACATTTTATCTATGGGCCACCTATGAAGCCGGTAATGGCGAGAAAACCGGACAGCCGACGCTAAAGACCCTTTATACCTATTCCGGATTTTTTTTGAATACGCTGGCGGGCCGCAGCTATCTCATGCGCAGAGATTCCAAAGTCAGAATACTGACGACTTACTATTCGGTGCTTATACTCGATAAGGCCAATGACGAGCAATTAAATCCGGGCGGACTTGATATCCGGCCCCACATTGAATTTTTACTGAATGATCTCCAGACCCAAATTGGTTTAATCCACCAGAAGCAGTATTTAGCGGAAGTCAAGCAACTGGCCGATAAATATAAACTGTTTTAGGATCGATCAAGTGAACGAAAAACCAAAAGCAATGGTTCTGGCATCTTTTGCCGCCGATTCCCTGTCCCTCGGCGTCCACTGGATTTACAATACCAATGTCATTGATAAAAAGTTCGGTCGAGTTGAGCATTTTTTGAAACCCGAGCGCCCGACGTATCATCCCAGCAAGAAACGGGGGGAATTTACGCACTACGGAGACCAGACGCTGACTTTACTGGAATCCATTGCTGAATGTGAGGGGTTTAGCCTGTCTGATTTTTCAGAGCGCTGGCAGAAATTGTTTAAAAATTACGCCGGCTATGTTGACGGTGCAACCAAAGGAACCCTCGCAAACCTGGCCGCCGGAAAATCGCTGCCGGAATCGGGGTCAGATTCCGATGATCTTGCGGGAGCTGCCCGCATTGCTTCGCTGGTCTATGTCTATCGCAATAACCTTCCGGAATTGATCGCCGGCGCCACAGCCCAAACCGCTTTTACCCATAATCATCCGCATGTCATTAAAAGCGCATCGTTTTTTGCAACCCTTGCTTATCAAATTTTAGCAGGCGTCTCCCCTCTAAAAGCCATTGAGGAGGTTAAAAGGGATGAGTTTTATTCGGATCCCTTTAAAGGGTGGATTCAGATGGGGCTGGAAAGCACCGCCCAGGAAAGCCGCAAAGCCATTTTAGATTTTGGTCAAATGTGCGAAACCGCAGCAGCCTTTCCATGCGTCATTCACCTGGTTGCCAAATACGAAAAGGATCTAAAGACCGCATTGGTCGAAAATGTTATGGCCGGCGGCGATTCTGCCGGCAGAGGTTTGCTGGTGGGGCTGGTACTGGGAGCCCATCTGGGGATGGAAGCCATACCGCAGGAATGGCTCAACGACATGAAAGCCTATCCGATAATCTTTGATATGCTGGCACACATCGACAAAAGCCGTAGTTTCTAAGAGTGGTTTCAAAACCTCAGATCAGGTTCAAGGGCAAGGCGTCAGGCCGACCGGGAAAGCGCAGCATACGCATAGTACTTGAGCAGTTATCGGAGGCCTGTGATGCACTCTAATTTAGTAAAATCGATGCAAATCCCGCTTTGCGGAGCAACGCAGCCATTGGACCTCAGATGGCGTTTTGAAACCACTTCTAAGACATTTGCCTGCCTGCTAAAAATGGCGTAAAATAAGACAAAATGATTTCTTTTCATATTTGAAACGCTCAATTAGGGTTCCCTAACCTGGATATCAAGCCAGTGGAGTGAGCATGCAGATCATTGAGACCGAAATTGAAGAAGTTCGAATTATTGAACCTCAAGTATTTAGTGACGACCGCGGATATTTTCTGGAAACATATCATCTCCGCCGCTTTGAATCAGGCGGCCTGGCCACCGTCTTTGTGCAGGATAACCTATCTTTCTCAGTTAAAAACACCCTGAGAGGGCTGCATTTTCAGGTGACCCATCCTCAGGCGAAACTGATCCAGGTCATTTCCGGTGAAATATTTGATGTGGCGGTAGACATTCGCAGCACTTCCCGCACCTTCGGCCGCTGGGTAGGCGTCCATCTCTCCGAGCACAACAAGAGACAGGTGTTTATCCCTAAAGGATTCGCCCACGGGTTTTGCGTGCTGAGTGATAGCGCCCATGTGGCCTATAAATGCTCTAATTTTTATGCGCCGGATGATGAAGGCGGCATATTGTGGTCGGATCCGGCCATCGGAATCAAATGGCCGATTAGGCATCCCATCGTCTCCACCAAAGATGCGCAATTGCCGGTTATCAACACCATCCCACCTGAAAAACTCTACAATCCGGTAAAGACACCATGAAAGTTGTGATCACGGGCGCAAATGGACAGCTGGGCCAGGAATTGTGCCGGTTGGGTCAGACCGCTGATTTTGAAGTTCACAGTCTAAACCGCCAACATCTGGATATCACCAATGAAAGCCTCATACAGCAGGTTTTTAAGCGTATTTCACCATCACTGGTGATCAACGCAGCCGCTTACACCCATGTCGATCGGGCAGAAAGCGAACCCGATCTGGCTTTTGCGGTTAACAAAAGCGGACCGGCTTATCTTGCCCGTTATTGTGCCGATAACCGCCTGGCTTTCATTCACATTTCCACCGATTATGTTTTTGACGGTACCAAAGACCAGCCCTATCAGGAAGATGACCCGATCACTCCGATGGGGGTATACGGTCAGAGCAAAGCAGCGGGTGAAGCGGCCGTCCGCTCCATATTGTCAAACCACATCATTGTGCGCACATCCTGGCTGTACGGCGTTTACGGTCATAATTTCGTCAAAACGATACTCAAGCTGGCCGCAGAAAAAACAGACCTTCGGGTGGTCAACGATCAATTTGGATCACCGACCAGCGCAGCGGACCTCGCTAAAGCGCTGCTGACCATTGCCCGGAAAATAGGAGCCCGCGAGAAATTTGACTGGGGAACCTATCATTATTGCGGCAAAGGAATTACGACCTGGCATGGTCTGACCGAGAAAATAATCGAACTGGCAGCACCCTATGCCGTCCTCAAAGCCCGGCAAGTGACGGCCATTACAACGGCGGAATGGCCGACTCCGACAAAACGGCCACCCTATTCCGTCTTGGATTGCACCCGCTTAAAAAGTCAATTCGGCATCAAGCCCGAACCATGGCAGCAGAGTCTGAAGCGCACGATTGCGCGCATCTTCTCCAGTAGCTAGCACTGCGAATCGTTATTCGTTATTTGCCATCGAAATCGATGCCGCAGTCAATGAGAAGAAGTCCCTGCGGGCATCGGATTGCCAAACCCAATAAAAAATGATCCATAACATTGCAGCGTTTGACGCATTTTGCAAATAAGCTAAATTCTAAATTAAATTAATTACTTATAATTTTTTCAAAGAGAAAAACATTGACTGTTTCCGCTTTTCAATCTAACATGAAAAGTATCGGAAGTGCCTATAACCTATATCAAAAATGCATCTAACGCCCAACAGCAGCGTTGTGAGCCTCCTTAGAATGCTCACATACTTGAGCGTATGCTGAGAACAACGACATTTGCGCTTGTCCCGCCATCGCCATCTTAGTGGGGCGACTGCGGACCGGCTCACGCTTGTTGAGCACATCAAATTTTATATTCAGGGGCGAAATCCCGCTCTATAGCGGGGCTCTTGGACGCGATCTACTATTTTTGAGACAGGTTCTTTTATTGTATTCATTTCTTCACGGAATTCATTTCACTTGATGGAATCTATACCGCCCATACATAGTCCTGTTCTCGTCGTAGATGACGATGAGGGGCTGCTCTTAAGCATTAAAGCGACTCTAGTCAGCTCGGGTTTGCCGGAACCGGCCCTGGTATCCGACAGCCGACGGGTAATTGATCTTGTCCGCGAATATAATTTCCAGATGATTTTATTGGACCTGATGATGCCGCATTTATCTGGAATGGAGGTCCTTCGCAAAATCAAAAAAGAATCGCTGGATGTGGAATGTGTAATTGTCAGTGCCATAGATGATGTCGCCTCCGCCGTCCAAGCAATCAGTCTGGGTGCCTCGGATTATCTGGTCAAACCGCTTAATAGCGACAAACTGGTTGCCTTGGTGAATCGCACCCTAGAAAAATACAGCGTGCAACACGAGCTGGAGCAATTCGGCAGTAAAAAAGTATTTTCTAATCTTAAGAACCCGGAGGCATTTGCCGACATTGTGGTCGAAGATGAGGCCATGGCCCTGGTATTTCATCAGGTAGAAGCGGTAGCCGGCACAGATTACAGCGTCGTGATCAGCGGCGAATCCGGAACTGGCAAAGAAATGCTGGCGCGGGTCATTCATAAATTAAGCAATCGTTCCGATGCACCGTTTTATGCTGTTAACATGGCGTCTTTTAGCAAAACAATTTTTGAAGATGAATTTTTCGGCCATGCCAAAGGGGCTTATACGGATGCCGGCAGCGACAAGATTGGATTCTTCGAGGCCGCCCACGGTGGCACTTTATTTTTAGATGAGATCACCGAATTGGACCCATCCTTACAGGGCAAACTGCTGCGGGTTATTGAAGAGCGCGAGCTTTATCGTTTGGGCAGCACTGAAATCCGAAATGTGGATGTTCGCATTATCGCGGCCACCAACCGGGATATCAACGAGGAAATCCTGAAGGGTGCCTTTCGATCGGATCTGTATTACCGCATCAATATGTATAATATCAAAGTGCCGCCTCTCCGAGAGCGGCAAAAAGATATTCTGCCAATCGCCAATCATTTTCTCAAAACCCATGCCCGAGCAAATGAAAAAATGATCGGTTCGCTGGCACCCGATCTGGAACAGCGCTTAATGCTGTATTCCTATCCGGGAAATGTCCGAGAACTGGAAAACATTATCGCAGCCGCCGTACTGCAAGAAAAATCAAAGACCCTGACTCTGGCCTCGACGATTAATTTGCTGCCCTATGAGGGACCGGAGCGGCGCAAGCACGTCGAATTGCTAACGCTTGAAGAACTTGAAATGCGTCACATTCAAAAAGTTTTAGATGTTACCGGAGGTAATCGCCCTAAAGCCGCAAAAATACTCGGTGTCAATGTCTCCACCGTGTACAGAAAAATTGAGAAATACAAGCTGGACCGCAATAGTGACGAGAAAATTTAAATCGCTGATTGAGCGAAAATGATAAGCGGAGGGTTGACAAAATGTCGGATGGTTTGGACGTCATAATTATCGATGATGATAAAGGCATTTGCGATATCATTAAAGAACTGGTTGAAAACTTTTATAGTTGGGGAGAAGTCATTGCATTTTCGAATGCAGAAGAAGCCATTGATTATTGCCTGCAGCGCGACGTCGGTGTCGCCATTTTTATAATTGATGTATTTCTTGGCGGCCTGAGTGGATTCTACTTTCTGGATGCCATTGAAAATAAGTTTCCGACCGCCCATGAAGACTCGATCATCATCAGCGGCAACGCCAGCGATGACGTGGTCAATATGTGTCTGGCATCACGGGTAAATTACCTGCTGGAAAAACCGATTAAACCCTATGCGCTGCAGCTGGCCGTAAGAGCCATTACGGGGAAATACCTGGACTTTGCCAAAAAGCTATTGCAGGATTCATCATATGCCGCCAGCGTTGCAAACTTATAATTCGAGGTGCGGCAAATCCCATGGCCGAATATGAAAAAATCAAGGGCGGTGCCATCCCGAAATTATTTAAGGAATTGCTGCGTCATAAAACCATCCTCAAAATGACCCTCGTTGACACCGGACATGAGCATCTGGCTCTGATTACCGGTCTGGACAATCGAAACAACGCACCCCACTTTATCATCGATTTGCCGGAAGGCTTGGAACAGGCTGCAGCAGGAACTGACCGCTGGCATCTTCATTTTGAGTTTACCGGAAAAGATCACATTAAATATACCTTTACAACCACCGATACCCAAATCGACCAAAACCGGATTTACATTAAATATCCCCAAAAGATCGACCGCTGGCAGCGCAGAGAACTTTTCAGAATCGTTGCCCCAATGGGCACCAAATTATGCCTGACGCACGACAGCGTGCGACATGACCTGGGTGTTATCAATATCAGCATTGGAGGTACCCTTGCTGCGCTGGTTCAAACCCGCTCCCACCGCTTTGAAAAAGCGCCCTTTGCCGACAAGCAATTTTTAAAGGATATCGAACTGATTTTTCCTTCAGAAATCATGCAAACACCCATCCGGATTCAGTCGGCCCAGATCAGGCGCATCAAAATGAATTCAGAAAAAACAGGCTACAAGGTGGGCTTTGAATTTTACGAAATAGACGCCGCTGAAAAAAAACGGTTGACGGACCTGATTTATCAGTTGCAAAGACAGCATTTGCGAAAGCGATTACCGCTGGACCTTGAAAACGGCGAAAAAGCCTAAATTTATAAAGCGGGGTCAACTACCACCCGCATAGCGGGTGGCTTGGATTGTTGGCCAGAGGACGAAAAGACAAAAGCACACAGTGCTTTTTAAGTTGAACTTGCAACCGGGTGCGAAGCACCCGGTTTGAAAAGCAAGAATCAACCCATTTTATATTAATCCTCACGCAAAGCCGCTAAGCCCGCAAAGCCTTATATTTAAATTTTTGGCGTCTTCGCGCCTCTGCGTGAGACCACAAATTTTAAATCACCTTAGCTCACTTCAAATCTACTAAATCTCAACCACCATCCCCTCCCGGGCAAAAAACGTTTCCGTATCTCCTGTGATTCTGGGATCACAGTGCCTTTCAGCCAGTTGGTCCAGCTGGTCATCGGTGCGCATGGGATCGTGGTGAAAAAGTGCCAGGCGATTGACCTGTGACTGCATGGCTGTTTTGATCGCATATTCAATCGGCGAATGCCCCCAGCCGCGTTTGCCAGTCTCATATTCCTGCCGGCTGTACTGGGCATCATGAATCAATAAATCCGCCCCCTTAAAAAAATCTTGCATTCGACGATTTTCATCCCTGGCAACCGCCTCTCCCTGGTAGGCCATGATCTCATCATAGGCCGGATCCCCTGGGTCGGTAATAAACAGGTTTTGAAACGGTTCGGTATCGTAAGCCGTGCAGCATGTCTTGCCTTTATACTCAAATCGGAACCCGAAACACAGGAGCGGATGGTTCAGATACTTGGTGGTCAATTGAATGCCATCTCCCAGGTCGAAGCGGCCCTCTTTCAAATTCATATATTCGATCCGAGCCGCCAGTTCCTGCAGGCGAACCGGAAAATAGCGATAGGACAGTTGCCCACCGATAACCGTTTCCAGAGAATCCTCCTCACAGGTAACCGGGCCGTAGATCTTTAGCCGGGAGCCGGACTGAAATAGGGGCCCAAAGAAAGGAAACCCGATAATGTGATCCAGATGGGTGTGGGTCAAAAAGATTTCAGTCTGGAACGCGCCTCCGGCAAGGCCTTCTGCCATCAGGCGGTTTCCCAGCATCCGTAAACCGGAACCGGCATCAATAATGATCAAACGGTCAATATCCTCAAAATACAACTCCACACACAGGGTATTGCCGCCGTATTTGACATGTTGGGGCCCCGGGCTGGGAATCGACCCTCTGACCCCCCAGAATTTAATTTTCACTACGCTACTAGCCTCTATTCGGATATTTGCAAAAAGATTTTTGCCTTGTCGATTTCAGCAACAACAGTATCCCGCATATCATAAAGTTCCGGCCAGTCCACACCCACACGCTCCATCAAAAACTCCGCAAAGCCTGTGCCGGTTGAAGCGGATTCGCAGGAACCGATATCCATCAGCTGTGAAAAAATATCTGCCAGTGCAACAATAAAGACCAGTTGCTGGTGTTCGGGTAGAGATTTGTCCGGTTGATGATGGTACCCGAGCCCTTCGTTGAGGGCCGGACTGAGCCGCCATTTCTCGGCAATCAGGCAGCCGATGGTTCCATGATCGAAGCCAAAAACCACGTCTTCAGCATGTGCCAGCGACCAATGGGAACGTCTGGCCAGGTCCAGTACTTGGAAGTATTCATCTGGAAACTGATGATTCAGGGGAATTTTGCCCAGATCGTGCAGAAGTCCACAAACAAAAAATTCCTCCTGATCCGTAAGCGAGACCCCCTTGACCCTTGCAAGGCATTTGGCAATGACGCCGACACCCAGAGAATGGGTCCAGAATTTTTCGGCGGACAGCGCCCGAAATGATTGCTTGTGGCGCAAATTTTCGAGAATCGCAAAGCTCAACACGAGATTCTTTACGGTGTTGATTCCCAGCATAATTATCGCCCTTGTGAGCGAGGAAACCGGATGGCGTAAGGAATAATAAGCGGAATTAATCAATCGCAATACCTGGCCGGTGAGCACCGGATCCAAGGAAATCACCCGATTCAGATCATTGGGCGATGCCTGCGGGTTGTTACATGTTTCCAGAACTTTTACAGCCGTGGTCGACAGGCCGGGCAAACGCGCGATATAAGACCGGACATTTGTTAGATAGGACTTGTGCTGGCTTAATAATTCATGCATTGTTCGGGGGCGGCCCGTTGTCAGGATGTAATATAATCGCCCCTGTTATATTTGATGACCTCCAGGGAGGCGGTTATCAGGGTACGGTTAACAATATCTTTGAGGCCGTCATCGTCTGCTAAAGAATCAAGTACCGATGACAGCTGCTCTTTTTCTTTGATAATCGTATTCATCGCTGGCTCAATTTTTCTGAGCGTCATCGTTGGATCTGCCAGCTGTTTTCGATAAATATCCATCAAATTCAATAGATTATCAACTCTCTCAACGGTTGCGTGTTTAACTTCCGGCGACAGCGGCTGCATTCGAATCGCCGAAGCGGGATTGATGGATAGCGGCTGCTGAACTTTTGCCGAGTGATGCGCTGTGCGCTCAACCGACGCTTTCAAGATTTTTTTAAAATCGTCATTTGCGGCTGGCTCTTTTCGGGCGCTTTTGTCCGCAATGCCATTTTTAATGATTCCATCGATGCCATTAATTTTCATCATTTGGATCCTTGCTTGTTGCTGGGTTCTGGTTTCCGAATTCGTCTCATAATGAATTCTTAACTGAAGGCCATTTCAGCCCTTTCTTATTCCTGCAAAAACCATGCAAATGCTGGATTCTGCTATTATTTTTAGTATCTACCTGTAATTTTTATAAATAATATAGCTATCCGCGCTGAGATGCTGCCGTGCGTCCGGTCCGGATGCGGTAAAATTTGCCTGAAGCGCAAATTTGCTCTGACTTCTGTCAGCGTCAACGAATTTTGACTGGGCTTTCCAATTTTTGCGGCGGCGCTTTCATTCCGTGAGTGAAGATCTCAAACATGAGTATCTACAATACTATCGGCGTTTTATCTAAATACTTAACCCAAAATAAAACAGACCGGCTGGCAAAAAATTTGCAAAATGCGAAACTATGCATTGCAATTTGCGAACAATTTTAATTTTGCCAATGATAAACTGGTTGTCATAGAGGGACCACCAAAATGCCGGGTGGGTTGGGATATTATTTAAGTCTTTGGAAATATTATTTAATATTATTTTTGAGCCGAATCGCCATCTGTCAAGTAAATTGATCTTTAAATATATTCAAATGGCACAGTAGTTGCATAGATATATAGCAAACGGAATGAAGTTTCCTCCTTTCCTTCATTCCCACCTCCGACGAACCCTGTTAGGCACCCCCCCCTAACAGGGTTTTTTCTTGATTGGGTTTTCCAAACCTGCAACGATTGGGGCGCTTCACGCCCCTGTCTTTTATCGCCTTTGGCGGTAAAATCCAAGCCACTCGCTCTGCGGGTGTTCGTTGACTCGACAAGATTTTGGCAAAACCTGTCAAGGCTTTGTCGAAATTTACATCGATATCAATCGCTTTTTGTTTAAGGATCAGTCGCCGCGTTTAATTTCCTCCGTGAATGCGCTTTTCACGGGCTTTCAGCTGAACTTCAATTGACAGTCACAATTCAGTTTTTGGCACGTCTATTGCTGCTATTGATAAGTATACCGATAGGATACAGCATTTATTGCCAGACCTTCTCAAGAGAGGGGCCTTAATGACGACAAAGGAAACCATCGAACGGATCTCAAGCAAGATCGACAAACTGCCTCTGGTTGATTCTGAGGTGGTTGAAATCATCACCTTGCTCAACAATCCGGCCAGTAATTTCAAGCAAATCGTCGAAAAATTATCACCGAGCCTGGCTGCAAGGTTTTTGAACATTGCAAATTCGGCCTATTACGGCGGGCGGGAAGTTCGGTCCATCGACTATGCAGTCAAACTGCTGGGTTACGGTAAAATGAAAGATATTCTCATTACCTCTATTTTGGTAGACCATTTTACCAAGCGCATGAAAAGTTTTGATTTTGATAAGTTTCTCAAACAGGCCCAATTCTGTGCAGCGGTTGCCAAAGTGTTGGGTGAAATGCTGAATTTCAAGCATTTGGAAGACCTGTTCACGGTGGCAACGCTGCAAAACATTGGAAAACTGGTTATTGCCGTCTATTTTAAGGACGATCATCACAAAATTATCTCATTAAAAAAAGCTGAAGGGATGCCATCCTGCGAAGCCGAACAACGCATTTTAGGTATCAGTCATGGAGAAATCGGCGCCATTGTTCTGGAGCGTTTCAACGTGCCGCAGGATATCTGTGATGCCGTCCGATTCCATGATAGCCTCGACACCGCCCTTCCGGTAAAAGACAATAACTATCTGCAGCATATTGCCCGTCAGGCGACCCGCATAGTCGGTCATTTTTCTCTTCCGCAGGAAATGGCGCCAATGGACCTTTACGGCATCTTGCGTCCCACGATTG
>Ga0209742_10000195_pt1 | contig 34716 bp, 30 predicted proteins | sample DeeMarSeWOR38_10_FD_187462 | JGI IMG/M metagenome (GOLD analysis project Ga0209742, IMG submission 187462) | Marine sediment microbial communities from White Oak River estuary, North Carolina - WOR-3-8_10 (SPAdes) (version 2) | ecosystem: Environmental > Aquatic > Marine > Intertidal zone >...
GTACGCATTGGCCTGTCCTTCGGGAGTGGTCCGGATGGGGAACTTAAAGCGTTTGATGGTCCCGTTTCGAAACTTGCAGGTCCACATGACATCCTCGGTTCCCAGCATCGGCATAACACTGCTTCCCAGGGGAACAAAGTCGGCATAGCCCCTGACTTCGATAGCCTGGGTGGGGCAGATCTTGACGCAGGAGAAGCATTCCCAGCACTGATCCGGCTCCTGGTTGTAAGCCTTCATTTCGTTGGGCTCGAGAACCATCAGGTCATTGGGACAAATGTACATGCAGGCAGTTTTGTCCCCGCCTTTACATCCATCGCATTTTTCAGCTATTACAAAACTTGGCATTTATTATACCTCCTAATTAATTTGGTAAATTTTTGTGGTTATCCATTAACCGTCAAAAAAAAATTCACAAAATAATGGTTTGCACCTCCCTTCAGATTGTTGGATTTTTATTTCCTGGGTTATTTATCGGTTGAACCGGCACCCACCGGTTGGTATTCAAACTGGAATGGTGTTTTTATTCACCGGCGTTAAAAAATATTTCCTATAAAATCAGCAAGATAGGAGTTGACCAAAGGGGAAAACATATCATTCAACATTGGGCTTGTCAAGGATTTTTGGACGCGCAAAAACTAAAATTTCAACAGGTTATGGGATAATGTTCGTAACTTCTATTAGCAGTAGCCCGTTGCCAAAATTGGCACTATATGTGGTATTCTGACATCAAGTGACCTGCGAAAAATTCCGCTTAAAAATCGCTTTGATGCACAGTGAAAACCTGATACAGGGTTCAAAGGTTCAGGGTTCAGTGGTTCTGAAGTGTCCGTCTGCCCTTACCTGTAGGATCTGTTTAATTGGTTTAACTTGGTTTGATCGGTTCAATTCGTTCGGATGAAGCCAACCAATTCAACCAATGAAACAAATAAAACCAATTTAACAATTTACAGAACCCTGGAACCTCTGAACCTTTGAACGTTGAACCCTTGAACCACACAATGAGGACTAATTAAGTTGCGCGACCACCTTATCCCAATAATGCCGGAAGAGAAGTTCAGATTTGCATGTTCTCCCGCTGTGGCGTGCTTCAACGAATGCTGCCGGGATTTAAGTCAGTTTTTATACCCTTATGACATTTTACGGCTAAAAAAAAGACTGGGACTTTCATCAGGTGAATTTCTGGAACGCTATACGGCCCGGCACATCGGTCCCGAATCCGGGCTTCCGATCGTGGCCCTTAAAGCCGCAGAGACCGAACAGCGCACATGCCCATTCGTTACTGAAAACGGCTGTCGGGTATATGCGGATCGCCCCTCATCCTGCCGGACCTATCCGCTGGTGCGCGCCATATCCAGGTGTCGTCAAACCGGCCGGATCACCGAACGCTTTATGCTGCTGAAGGAGCCGCACTGCCAGGGCTTCAATCAGCCGGAGCAACAGACGGTCCGGCAATGGACAAAAGACCAGGATATTGAGATTTACAATCATATCAATGATCGTTTAATGGAAATCATCAGCCTTAAAAGCCGGCTGCGCCCGGGTCCGCTGGGCGTGAACTCGCAGCAGCAGTTTTACACGGCCCTTTACGATCTGGATCGTTTCAGGAACCAGATTTTAAATCATCACCTGCCGGACAAATTTGACGTGCCCCCGAAAAAACTGGCAGCTTCTGAGACCGATGATACCGCCCTGCTGGAGGTGGCAATGGCGTGGGTCAAGCAGGTGTTGTTTAAGTCATAAAGGTTCAGGGGTTCGGGGCTCAGAGGTTCAAAAATGGCTAACAGGCTGGCAAGCGATAAAGCGGAGAGGCCAGGAGGCCCGGCAATTTACAAGTTTCAGCGCCTTCAAGCATTTCAGCCCTCTGACTATGAGCTATCAGCTATCGGCTATTTTCCTGGCACCCGACAACTGAAATCGTGAACATAAAAAATAACCAAGGTGAACGAAATGGACTTTAAGAACAAGGTGGCATTAGTGCTGGGGGCGATCAAAGGTATCGGCAAGGGAATTGCGCTGGCCCTGGCGGATGCGGGAGTCAAGGTTGCCGTCAATTATTTCGACTGGGCCGAAGAACGGAACACAATGAAAAAGGGTCTGACCGCCGTTGGCCGGGAACACCTTATTTTAAAAACCGACCTGCGCAAAACCAAAGCCATCCCGTCCATGATTGGCAAAGTCATCGATCGCTTCGGCCGGCTGGACATCCTGATCAACAACATCGAACGCGGCGGCTGGCCGGTGGTGCACGGCCCCTATGACCAAAACCAATGGGACCTTGAAATGGAGACCACCCTGCGCGCCAAACGCTGGGTATTTGAAGCCGCCCTGCCGCATCTGAAAGCCAGCGACGATGGCGTGGTCATCAATCTTTCTTCCATTGCTGCCATCGTGGGGCGCTGTGGACCGGCCGGTTTGATTTTCAACGACGGTTATGCCGCGGCCAACCGCGGCATTTCGCTTCTCACCGAAACCTGGGCACGCATCGGCGCGCCGCAAGTCCGCGTCAATGAAATCATGCTCGGCTTTTTTGAAACCCGTCATGGGGCAAAAACCCGGGGCTGGGGATTGCTGAGCGCCAGACAGAAAAAAGCCCTGCTGGATCACACCCCGCTCAACCGAACCGGCAGGATTGAAGATGTTGTCAGGGCCGTGCTGTATGTGATAAAGGATGCCCCCTTTATGACCGGCGCTGTCCTCAGACTGGACGGCGGCTATGTACTCGGGGGTGAAAAAGTAGAAAAAATTCCTGAGGGAATTTTATAAAAATAAATAGAAGCGGTTTCAAAATCTCAGATCAGGTTCAAGGGCAAGGCGCAGGCCGATCGGGAAAGCGCAGCGTGCAGTATGTGAGCATTTACCGGAGGTCTGTGATGCACCTCAGTTTAATAGGATCGATGCGAACCCAGCTTCGCTGGGCAACACAGCCATTGGGCCTTTTGAGCTCCTTAAATAAACTTTCAATTAGATGCGAAATCCCGCCCCATCGAGCGGGGAGATGGATTTTTGAAACCACCTCTATTTATTTTTTCCTCCCCCGCGGCCGCCACCCTTCCCGCCTGCGTTTCCATGTCCGTTGCCGTTTCCTTGAGCAACGCCGTGAGTGTCACCTTTATCCTTGCTATGACCCAGGGCCAGACCCCGGGCTTCCTGCTGGCTGTGATGGTTCAGATCGGCTTGCTTTGCCTTTTTTTTGAAATGACCCAGGCCCAGGTATTTGGGATCCACCCCATAATACCGAGCAATATAGCCCCACCCCCAGCCTTCCGCTCGCCTGTTTGAAATCTCCTCCATGTTTTCGGCTACCGCATCTTTAAATCGGTTCCTGGCTTCTTCATAATCTTCATTCTTCTTTGCGTCTGATATCTCGTTCATGAGATCATCATCCTGTAACGCCATCTTTATTGCAAGGTTCTTTGCATGTCGTTTCTGGGCGGCATTCTGAAAGTTGACGTCGTTGTTTTCCATGTATTCGCCCGGGTCATTCTCATCCGCCTGTATGGTGGATATGCCAATCCATGAAGCAGCAGAGGCACATATAAATAAGGCCAGAAGAAATTTTTTTGAAAACCGTTGTTTTTTTGTGGTGTCGGTAGCAAACAGCCAGGTCATGATTGTTCCCCCTTTAGGCAGCGGCAACACTTTGCCGGTTAATTAAACGAACTATTAAAAGAAGCAAGAATCATGCAAATATAAGATAATAAATGGCTATCATTTAATTTCGCATGGTTAGCTCATTCGTATGAAAAGCGATCGAGCGTTATTGTGAAAAAAAGTCTACACAAATTGTATCGTTTATTTCACAAACACCTATTCGAAAGGGCTTCGGGTTATTTTGTGGCAGCAAGATTAAATTCAATGGCCACACCGCCAATCATTTGTCTTTCTGCTTCGGTGCCATGGATTGCGGAGAAACCCTGTGATCCCATTCCCAATGATGTTATTTTTTTCGGGTCTGACCCTTTGGCGATCAGATAATTTTTTACGGTATTCGCACGACTTTCAGACAACATTACATCATAGGAAGATGAAGCATCCGAATCTGAAAATCCGATGATATGAATTCTTGCATTCGCATTTTTGGCCATAAACTTGAAAACGCGATCCAGACTTTCAAATGCCCCGGCTGTGAGATCATTTGAGTCCGGCTTGAAATATATGATCAAAATGTCAGCCGGGTTGATCCCGTTATCTTCCAGGGAGGGCTGCATGTCCTTTTGACTGGCTGTACCAAGGGTCGTTTTATCCCGACCGATGTCTTCTGAAGCCTGTTTTTTAACAAAAGGGAAAACATCCGTATAGCCTGAAATGTCAGTGATCAAAAGTATTAAAAACACCAGAAATGCAACGACAATAAACGCCTCGAAAAAGCCCCCTCCGGCCTGATTCTGATCCATCTCACGAACCCATTTAGCGATCTCATCGTCAGATAGATGATCAATTCGGGCCTGTGCCTCGTGCGGGTCAATGCCCTGCGATATCAATGCCGCCTGAATTTCTTTACGAGCTAAAAGGGTGTTTAAAGCGTCACGCGGGTTTTGGCCTCGATCGACATTGAAGATCGATTCGGTGCCGATCATTGCAGCCGATACGGATTGATAAAGACCTGACAACAGCAGCATCTGACAGGCTAAAATAACAGCAGCCGGTTTTGATATTTTTCGGATGATCTCCAATCGCGGCCTCTTTTAGTTTAAAACGCTATTGTTTTTACAGTTATCACAATTTTTGCTTCTTTAACAGAAAACCAAATATCATACGGATACCGCGTATGTTTAGTAATATTCCGGAACCTTGGGCTAGCTTGCGGGATTAATCCATCCGGTTTAGCGCAACGCCGTATCCCCGGCGCTTCGAATAACGCTTACCGAATCTGACGCACCACCGCGCCTCATTGGCTGCATTTATGTTTCAGATGCCATTTTTAGTCACAGCAACGCTGTCCATATCCGGGTTTAATTAACAGCTATTGTTTCTCTTCAGAAACTTGCCCGGCTTTGGACTGTCTGTCGCCGGTCCGGCATAGGCCTGGGCGATCGACATCCATTGCTGCGCCGTTTTTCCGTGGATAATCAAATCGGTGTCCGCCACGTGCCGCCGTTGAACCACCACCAAACAGAAATCTTCAGCCGGGCCCTTGACGCTATCTTGCGCTTGTTCAGGCCCCCAGCTCCACATGTCTCCTGAAGGCGCGGTGAGTTCCACACGAACCGGCATGTCAGGTGCCTTCATTTTACGATTGGCATAACTCCATCCGAAGGTGCTCACCCCTAAATGGGCAATATGGCGCAAGCGCGCTGTCGGTTTGCGCCTAATGCCCAATGCGTCCAGAATATCCTGTCCATGCGCCCAGGTCTCCATCAGACGCGCGGTGGCAAAAGACATGGCACTCAAGCCCGGACCATACCAGGGCAGTCGCAGTTTGTGATCCATTTTTGCCAAGATTTCAAGCAGCGCGCTGCGTTCTTCGCGCCACCATTTCAGGGTTTCTGCAGCAGTTAAATCTTTTCCCGTCGTCTCCTGATGCCTCGTCATTGTATCTGGATCTTGCCGCATTTTTTCATGCCACTGTTTAAAGGCCTCCGGATTCGAGGCAGCCAGCTTGGCTCTATTCTCAAAATACGCTAAATGACGAATTTGTTCCTTGATATCCCAGCCGTCAGAGGGGGTCATGGTCCCCCATCCGGCCTCGTCCAGATTGGCCACAACCGCATCCAACTCCTGTTGTTCCGCGGCCAGGTCATGACATATTTGTTTCACAATCCGACTCCCGGTCCGGTTTGCGCGGCGACAAAAACAGCGTTTATCGCTTATGGCAAATTCGGTTTCATAATGGATGTGGGGAGATGGGCCCCCTCCCGTAGGGCTAATCTCCTCGATGATCGAATACGATCCGTTGGCATCCTCGCCAGCCACCTTACAAATGATCAGCTCGCCCAAAACGTTCAAAGGCTTCCCTTCCCTGGGGGGTTGCCTTTACTGAAACAGGCCCCGATAGATCGCCCGCTTTTCCTTGCTCCATTTTGGGCAATAGGCGGGTTTTCCCCGCATAACCAGCTGAAAGCAGGCATCGCATCTGGGGCTGCATTTTAGAATGGATCGATCCTCACCTTTCCGAGCCTTCTTCGGCCATTCAGGATCGACCCATAGCATACGGGCCAATCCGATGAGATCCGCTTTTTTTTTGCTCAAAATCGATTCGGCTTTCGAAGGCGTTGAAATCCGTCCCGCTGCAATGACGGGAATATTCACGTTTTTTTTAACCGCGGCGGCCAAGGATACCATGTAACCGACCCTTTTGGCCTTTTTCACAATTTCCGGCAGGAAAAAAGATTCGTATGTCCCGCCCATGGCCGAGATATAGGCAATTCCTTCTTGCTCCAGGCTTTTAGCCAAAAGGATGGATTCACACTCCTCGAGACCATCCGGCAGCCATTCATCAACCAGAAATCGATACCCGACCGGGAAATCTCCCACAGCATCTTTTACGCGTTTTAGAACTTCCATCGGAAATTTAATTCGATTTTCAATTGACCCACCATAAGAATCGCTGCGCTTATTGGTCCTGGGAGAAACAAACTGGGCAAGGAGGTATCCGGTCCCCCCGTGGAGTTCCACCAAATCAAAACCAGCGTTTTTGACCCGCAAGGCCGCTTTTGCAAACTGCTTCTGGATGGTTGTTATCTCTCTCCGGGTAAGTGCTCGAGGGGTTTTCCCAAATGTCGGAACGGCTGACGGCGCCACCGATTCTGAAACATATGCAAATCGTCCTGCATGGTTGATCTGAAGACCGGCAAGGCTCTTTTCCTTATGAATCGTATCGGCGAGCGCTTCCAGGCCCTTTAAATACCGATTGTGGTCACACCTGATGGTTTGAGGTGAACCGCTGCCGCTGGTCGTTATACTCGCATTCTCAACCATAATCATTGCTGCACCGCTTTTGGCCATCTCATTATAATGGTGAAGCAGCAGCGGAGACATGCGCCCCCCCGAGGCCGCGTATCCCAGATATAAAGGTGCCATCGTGATACGGTTTTTCAATCTAAGGCCATTCAGATTCAAGGGCTTGAACAGATTTTTGTATGCCGGCTTTCTCATTTATTTCCTCCGATAGCTGCCCGTTAAAGAAAAGAGACAAACTTGGGGCAATTGCTGGTATATGCGAACAAGTGGCAGAATCCTGTTATTTTTGAATTATACAGATGCAGCTTTTTTTCATAGAGCGATAGGCTTTATTCGGTTGCCTATCGCGGCCGTATTTTTTGGGATTGAATCCCCCACAGATAATATTTTACCCAGTCGAACCCCAGTTTCAAAAGTTCTCCTTCGTCAGTTTTTATCTTTTTGAGGATCGCCGATTTGACCCTGTAGCGTTTTAAAAAACTGCTGTTAAAGACAAATTCACGGAAGCGATCGATATTGTAAGTGGCCATGAATGCCATTTTGGCCCGGCGGCCTTGCGGGCCCTCGGCTCCCCAGGGATCGGTCTGAAACCGCCGTTTGAGTTCCGCCCAGCGCAGGGTCATTTTATGATAAATTTCTGCATCCTGATCCTGCGACCAGGTCGCCACGGTCCACTGTTGGTTTTCGTGCTGCCCCAGGCAAAAGTCGGGCGGCCTGAAAAAATGCACCAGCGCATCTTTTTTGGCTGCGGCATCATATAAAACCCCCTGCTCGACAGGGAAGGTGCGGCAGGTATCGGGTCGATCCGGATAAACCGCACAGCCCGCCTCCTCCAGATATGGACAGGTCTTCTCCTGGTTATCAGCCATGCGCAAAAGGACTTCCGGAAAGAAATTGCCGGATCGCAGAACCACATCCACATATCGGTCGAGGAATTGGTCTGAAGAAATGCCCAGCGCGTTTTTTAAGCGCAGGACATCGTAGGGGTATAAAAACAGGTTTAAATTCCGGCAGCAACGATTATAACAGCCGATTCCCGGATAGCAGCGAAACGAAAAGGTGCCTCCAGCTTCAATCCGGCGTCCCGGTAACTCCCCAATATTCTTGATGTCAATGGATTTCATCTTTTAGGGCTACTCCCTTTGCCCTTTGCCTCCGTTAGGAGCATTTCCGCAACCGTCATCCTGATTTTTTCGGTACGGCCCAGAGTCTTGCGAGCTTCCTGCTCAAGCGCGGCCATATCACGGTAAAACGGTGTACGGTCAAATTTGAAATAGCTCTTATCGCCGCAGCGGCAGTCAAAGGTTTCGCAGCCCGGGCCGTAAACCGGGTTCTGTCCGGGTTTGTGCAGTTCATGGGGGATGCCATGCAGCCGGCAGATCATCGGGCGATAAGGATACAGGATGCACACTGCATCAAAATTAAGCGGGCACATCAGCCGCACGGCTGCTCCGCTGTTCTCGGCCCTGACCGTTTCATCAACCACAGCCAGGGCTCGCAATCTAACTTCGTTTTGTTTTTCGGTGGTCAGCGTGCGGAAGCCCTCGGCCATATAGATATGCTCAATGATCGTGTGATGATAGAACCGCGTCCGGCAACAATTGTCCTGGCACCCGTCACAGGTAAAACCATAAGAATCTGCCGTCCGATGATAGGCGTGATCCATGGCCGCATAGATCTGCTTTTGCCGGTCAATCAGGGTGGCGTAAACAGGCGATGTTATTCGAACATTTTCAAAAAGGAGCGCCATAGTTTATATCGAAGCGTTTTCAGATTGTGGATTAGATCACTTTTTACTTTAGCGCACTGAATTTTAAGAGTATTAAATAGACGGCGAAGGAAAGAAGGTCTTCTGATAAAGGTTAATGGCATAGCGGTCGGTCATGCTGGCAATCAGATCGCACACGGTTCGCTCTCTGGGCTGCCGGTCGTGATTGCTTCCCAGCATCTGCATTTTCTGCAATTGTTGGTGCAGCAGTTCCTGGTTTTCTAAAAAATAGGTATACAGTTCCGACAGCATTTTTTTCGCTTTTTCAAAATCCTGATGAACGCGTGATGAGCGGTAAACGTTATCATACAGAAACCGCCTCAGGTCCGTCATGGCCGAATAAACTTCATCATTTATTTTCAGGTGAAGCTCTCCATCTTTGGCTTCGCTTGAATCAATTAGCGCCCGAATCATGGTTACCGCGCGTGCGGAATGCGTAGCGCCCAGCACCTTCGTGCAGAACGCGGGAACCTGCTCGGATCGGATCACCCCACTGCGAACCGCATCCTCGAGATCGTGGTTCAAATAGGCCATGATATCGGCGATGCGTACAATTCTGCCCTCATAGGTACAGGCCAATTCCCCGGGATCATCCGGTATAATCTTTCCATAGCCTTTGGAATGTTTTAAAATACCGTCACGAACTTCAACTGTCAGATTCAGCCCGGCACCGCTGTTTTCCAAAACTTCAACCACCCGCAAACTCTGTTCGTTGTGCGAAAAATCGGCTGAATAAATTTCCTTCAGCACGGTTTCGCCGCTGTGCCCGAAGGGCGTGTGGCCCAGGTCATGACCCAGCGCAATGGCCTCAACCAGGTCTTCGTTTAAAAACAGGGCCCGGGCCATAGCTCTCGCCATCTGGGCCACTTCCAGCGTATGGGTCAAACGGGTTCGGTAGTCATCACCCAGCGGGGCCAGAAAAACCTGAGTCTTGTGTTTTAAGCGCCGGAAGCCGTTCGAATAGACAATTCGATCCCGATCAAGCTGGAATGCCGTCCGCACCGAACAGGGATTTTCCGAAACGGCACGGCCCCGGGAAGCGGAACTCAGACAACCGAACGGCGACATGAATTTTTTCTCACGCCCTTCATATTCTTCTCGAATTGACATGATGTGTATCTGTCCAGTATTCCAATCTTTAACAGTTTTTCAATAACGATTTTTTGCGATGCCTATCGAAGCTGATGGGACAGACCATAACACAAATCGTTTGGAAAATCTAAAAGATGCGTATATTATTGATGAAGCCACCGAATGTAAAGCAATATCTAAATGAATGGACATCACCTCATACTGGGCGAACTGACCGATTTTATCACGGGTGAAACCATAAAAGACACCCTCGATGAGCGCGATCGACAAAAAATTGCCCGTCTGCTAATCCGTCGGCTGGGGTATTTAAAAGAGGATATTGAGCCGCGCCGGGCACTGGTCGTTGCCGCCGATGATAAAAAGGCGGTTCTTAAAATCGACTTTACCATAACGCTGGCAGGCAGGACGTGTATGGTCCTGAAGTACGGGCCCGGATCTCTGGTAACCCGTCGGCGCGCGGTGCTGGCAGTATCGCGGTTGATGGCACCTTACCAGGTGCCGGTGGCCGTCATCACCAATGGACGGGATGCCGAAATCATCGACGGCGCATCAGGCAAAGTTGCCGCCAGCGGTCTCGATTCGATTCCGTCAAAGGCGGATTTGATAAAGATGGCTGCCGGCGGAACCTTTACGCCGATTTCAAATCAGCAGGCCGAAATGGAATCAAGGATCCTTTATTGTTATGAAGTCGATGACAGCTGTGAGTGTGATGATGAAATATGCAGATTTTAATATTTCAAACTGTAATGAGAATTATAAAATTTTAGTCATTTTTCCCGTCGACTATTTAAATAAAACCCGAAATCCGAATATCGAAGGACCGAAAATCAAAACGTTTGGAAAATTCGGATTTCGAATTTCGTGATTCGGATTTCCGCTCTAAAATTTATAAATCGGTGAAGACTACAAAACGATTCCAAATTTACTAATTTCTTTTTATTACAACTTTACTGGAGCGGCGGTGGATTACGAATTCTTTATGAGAAAAGCACTGGAGGAAGCTCAGGCAGCCCTGGCGGCCGGCGAGTTTCCGGTGGGATGCGTCATGGTTCACGACAATAAAATCCTGGCCAGCGGCGCCCGCAAGGGTACCAGCGGCAATCATCCCAATGAAGTCGACCACGCCGAAATGATGGCTTTAAGAAGGCTAATGCACCTGGACGCGAAAATTGATCTGCGGGAGGTTACCGTTTTCAGCACCCTGGAGCCGTGCCTGATGTGTTTTGGCGCCCTGATGATCAGCGGTATCGGCACGCTTGTCTTTGCCTATGAGGACGCCATGGGGGGTGGCACTCAATGCGATCCGGCCAGCATGCGGCCCTTATATCAGGCCAATCAATTGGCGATCGAGTCCGGCATATTACGGAACGAAAGCATGAAATTATTGAAAACCTTCTTCTCGGAACCGAAAAACACATACTTGCGAGGCAGCCTTTTGGCCACTTATACCCTCAGCCAATGAACGACTTGGCCGGATCGATGGTTATTTTAGTTGACGGTTTCAACGGGATCGAAACACATTTTTAATTGCATTTTTTTCTTGCATTTCTTAATGTTGTTATATATTCCACACTGATATCGTGGAGAAGTCGAAGGTTTAAATCTCTCTGGCTCCACAGGATGAAACGGTGTTGAGATTGTCAACCTGAATTTGAATGCCGCATTGGACGCTTTAGCGTTGCGTCAACACCCGAGTAATCCATACCGACAACCCTGGAATAGGAGGTGGAAACATAGCTGTTCCCAAAAGACCCATTAGACCGAGCCGATCTAACAAAATTAACATTAATCAAAGAATTCGAGCAAAAGAGGTCCGGGTCATCGACTCGGACGGAGAACAAATCGGTATCATACCGATTAAAGAAGCCCTGGCGGCCGCGGTTGAAGCCGGCCTTGATCTGGTGGAAGTTTCACCGAATGCAAACCCGCCGGTCTGCAAAATCATGGATTATGGTCGCTATCGTTACGAGCAAACGAAAAAAAAGCAGGAGGCCAAGAAAAAACAAAGCAGCTTTCAGCTCAAAGAGATAAAAGTTCGTCCCAAAACCGGTGAGCATGACCTGCAGGTTAAAATTGGTCACATTAAAAAATTTATCGACAAAAAAGATAAAGTCAAGGTGAGCGTTATTTTCAGGGGTCGTGAAATTACGCTGTCGGAACTTGGAATGGCAGTACTCCAGAAAATTATTGAAGAAACTGAAGAAGTTGCGCTGGTGGAACAGAGCCCCAAATTCGAAGGGCGAATCCTGGTAATGGTTCTATCACCGAAATAACCTGATCTGAAAATTAGTTTATATTAACCCCGAGTGAATAAGTTTTCAGGTGGCGTGAGACGGAATTCATGAATGCTCACGCCATCTATTTTTACAAAATAGGAGAAATATTTATGCCGAAGATAAAAACAAATCGAGCCGCAGCCAAACGATTTCGCAAAACAGGCACTGGAAAGATTGTCTTTCACAAATCCAATGCCAGTCATATTTTAACCAAAAAAACAACCAAGCGAAAACGATCGCTGCGTAAAAGCCGGATCGTTGACAAAACCAATGCGAAGGCAATAAGGTTGATGTTGCCCAACGGATAGGGCATGGGGCATAGGGTTTGAACTAAAAAAGGAAAGTTCCAATATTTTGCGCTTTGCGCTTGGCCCTATGCCATTTGGAAACTAAATTCAAATAAATCAGATATAGCTTTTATGCTAAACACATAGAGAGGGAGAAATGAGAATCAAACGTGGCTTCAAAGCCAGAAAAAGAAGAAAAAAGATTTTAAAATTGGCTAAAGGCTTTCGCGGCGGCCGCAGCAAGTTATTTCGAACGGCGGCAGATGCGGTGGACAAATCTCTGATGTATGCTTATCGGGACAGACGTCAGCGCAAGCGCGATTTCCGCAGACTCTGGATCGCAAGGATAAATGCCGCGGTTCGGATCCACAAACTGTCCTACAGCCGGTTTATACGCGGTCTTAAACTGGCGAAAGTCGACCTGGATCGAAAGGTCCTGGCGGATCTGGCTATTTCGGATCCGGCCGGCTTTGCAAAGATTGCGGAGTTGGCTGCGCAAAAACTTTAGGATATATAATTGGGGATCAGGAATTTTAGGAATTCAGAAATGATAATAAATCTGACTCCGCCTTAATACCTGAATTCCTCAATTCGCAATTCCCAATTATCATTTACACCAAAGGTGTAAAAATTGGATAAATCCATTGATCAAATTTATCAGCAAGCTTCGCAGGAGCTCAAAGCGGCAACAGACCGCCAGGCAATCCAGGAAATTAGCATCCGTTATCTGGGGCGCAAAGGAATTATCACTCAATTCTTAAGGAACATCTCAAAACTTCCCGCAGATCAACGCCCGGCAGCCGGCAAACAGGCAAATGAAGTCAAGACGCTGCTGGATGCAGCCTTTAATGAAGCCTTGCAGGACGTCGAAGCGGCCGGCAAAAGCACAAGGGATACGATCGATGTTTCTTTACCCGGACGACCGGCACCCATTGGCTCGCTGCATCCCATTACCCGGATTAACCAGCGAATTTGTGATATTTTTACCAAAATGGGGTTTGAAATTGCCGAGGGGCCGGAAGTTGAGCTGGATTACTATAATTTTGAGGCCCTTAATTTCCCAAAGGACCATCCGGCTCGCGATATGCAGGACACCTTTTTTGTCTCAGATGACATCGTGCTGAGAACACACACCTCTCCGCTTCAGATTCGGACCATGGAAAAACAGCAGCCACCGGTGCGGATCATCATGCCCGGCAAAGTTTATCGCTGCGACTCGGACCTCACCCATACGCCTATGTTTCACCAGGTTGAAGGTTTGCTGGTGGATGAAAATATCTCTTTCGGCGACTTAAAAGGCACGCTTACCGCCTTTGTTCATCAGATGTTTGATGAACAGACAAGCCTTCGCTTTCGACCCGGTTTTTTCCCCTTTACCGAACCCAGTGCCGAAGTTGACATTGTGTGTGTCATGTGCCGCGGCAAGGGCTGCCGGGTATGTTCGCAAACCGGCTGGCTGGAAATTCTGGGTTCTGGAATGGTTCATCCGGCGCTGTATGAAAACGTTGGATACGATCCCGGCCGCTATACGGGTTTTGCCTTTGGAATGGGTGTTGACCGTATTGCCATGCTCAAATACGGAATCGACGACATCCGTAAATTTTTTGAAAATGATGTGCGGTTCCTGTCTCAATTTTAATTTTCGTCCAGAAATGGATCTTTTTCCGCTGAGCTTCGTTGTCCGCGGTTTTTCGCCTTCGACGTACTTCAAGTGCGCCTCAGGCGAAAAACCTTGTGCGGCCTTGCTCATCTCATTTCTGGATCGAAAATTCACTTAAAATTAAAAGTTTTAAGAGAGAAGAATGAAATGAAGGTAAGCCTTAGCTGGCTTAAAGATTATGTGCCCATCGAAATGGATCCGGCCGATCTGGCGGAAACCCTGACCATGGTGGGACTCGAAGTCGAGTCGGTGTCCGATCGCTACCGGTATCTGGAAAGCGTCTATGTCGGTCGAATTGATGCGATTTCGCCTCACCCCGATGCGGATAAATTGCGGGTGTGCCAGGTTGACACCGGCCGGCGAAAAATTTCAGTCGTTTGCGGAGCGCCCAATATAGAACCCGGAATGCTTTCACCCATTGCCCTGCCCGGTACCGAGTTTCCGGAAGGCTTTGTTCTGGAAAAAAGTATGATTCGGGGGCAGGCTTCCGAGGGGATGCTATGCAGTGAAGGCGAACTGGGTCTGGGAGAGGATCGCAGCGGAATCATGGTGCTGGATCCATCCCTTTCCGTCGGAGACCGCCTGGCGTCGGCATTGGCGCTTTCAGATACCGTTTTTGAAATTGAAATAACCCCCAATCGGCCTGATTGTCTCTGCGTTATCGGGGTTGCCCGCGAAATTGCCGCGATCCAGAAGGTGCGTTTAAAGTATCCTGACTTCAGGCTGGTCGACAGAGACAATCAAATCTCCAGGCAGACATCCGTTAAAATCGAGGCCCCGGACCACTGCCCGCGATACGTGGCGCGCCTGCTTGAAGACATTAAAATCAAGCCTTCGCCCTTCTGGTTGCAGGAGCGGCTCCTGTCTGTTGGACTGCGGCCAATTAACAATATGGTGGATGTGACCAATTTTGTGTTAATGGAAACCGGCCAGCCGCTGCACGCATTTGATTTTGACCAATTGGCGGAAAACCGAATCGTGGTGCGCACCGCCGATAAGGGCGAAACCTTTGTCACGCTGGATAAAAAAGAACGTGTGCTGGACGCTGAGACGCTGATGATCTGCGATGGTCAAAAAGCAGTAGCCGTCGGTGGGGTCATGGGGGGACTCAACTCTGAAATTGAAGACCGAACCGCCCGCGTGCTGCTGGAAAGTGCTTATTTTAATCCCGTCAGCATCCGCCGGACTTCCAAACGGCTGGGTTTGAGCACCGACGCTTCCTATCGCTTCGAACGCGGGGTAGATCCCGCAGGGCAGGTTGAGGCTGCCAACCGCGCAGCAAAACTGATGGCCGAACTTGGCGGGGGCCGCTTGGTCGGCGGTTTGATCGATGAATACCCCAAGCGGTTGTCGACAAAAAACGTGAAGTTGAGTGTCAAAAATACCAACCGCTTGCTCGGAACACAGCTGCGGCACACGCAGATTGCTAAGCTGCTCAAATCCATCGAATTTACCGTTGAAAAAAAGAGCCCTAAAAAAGGTGACGATATCTTAACGGTGACCCCTCCGAGTTTTCGGGTAGATATTTCCAGACCGGAAGACCTCATGGAAGAAGTCGCCCGCCTATCCGGCTATAACCATATCCCGACGACATTTCCGGCAATGCCCGCTGCCGGAAATTCCGCTCACACAGAAATCAATCTGCGCGACCGGCTGCGCCAGTTGATGATTGGATTTGGATTCCGGGATACCATCAACTATAGTTTTATGCACAAACAATCCGCCGACCGGCTGAGATTAAGGCCGGATGATCCGCGCAGGCAGCACGTGGATATTTTAAATCCACTGACAGAAGATCAGGCCGTCATGCGCACCTCTTTGGTTCCCGGCTTGCTGCAAACGGTGCATTATAATTTTTCCCAGCAGGAAAAAAATTTAAAGATTTTTGAAATCGGCAAAATTTTCATCAATGAAGACCCAAAACGTCTGCCCCACGAGCCTGAAATCCTTGCCGGAATTTGGACCGGGTCCCGCCATGGAAGTTCCTGGCACGACCGGGGGACAAATTGCGACTTTTATGACATCAAAGGTGTGGTCGAAGGCCTGTTAAATGCCCTGCAAATCGCCGGGATACAATTTACCCAATTGCATGAAAATCAATGCGCCTATACCCGAAGCGGACATACGGCTCAGATATTAAGCAAGGACACCCTGCTGGGGTTGGTTGGAGAAATTCATCCGGAAGTCCTTGAGAGTTATGACCTAAAACAGCCAGCGTTTTTGTTTGAGCTCAATTTTGATCACCTGGTTCCGCTAATCAAAGATACGACACAATCGAAACCGGTTCCCAAGTTCCCGGCTATTTTTAGAGATATCACCATCATCGTCAACAACGATATTGAAACGCAACAAATTGTCGCCGAAGCCCAAGACCCGCCGGAAACGCTGGTTGAAAGTTTCAATTTATTGGATATATTTGAAGGCAATCCGATTGCCAGGGGCAAAAAAAGTGTTTCCCTGCGGATCACGTACCGGGCACCGGACAGGACTCTGAAAGATGAGGATGTCACCTCCATCCATCAATCAATTGCGGACAGGCTTGTTAAGGCTTTTAATGCCAGCTTACCCGCCTGATCGGCTCGAACCCAACCATGGGCTAGGGGCTAAAAATGCAAAATACAAGATCACCCCAGAAAGACATTCCGGACAAACTTTATTTTCGGATCGGTGAGGTCAGCAAAATTGTCGGGCTGCCGACATACGTCCTAAGATTCTGGGAAACCGAGTTCCCAAGGATTCGTCCGAAACGAACCTCATCCGGTCAGCGGCTTTACACCCGCGGCGATATCGAACTGGTGTTGAAAATCAAGAACCTGCTTTATGAAAAAAAGTTTACCATCCAGGGCGCCCGTCAACATTTGTCTGCCAGCGCCGGTAATAAAAAGACCCCCGCCAATCAACTGTTGCAGGAACTGCATTCCGAATTAAAGTCCATAAGAGACCGGCTTAGCTAATACTTCAGGCTCGCATGCGCAAGAACTATATCTCAAAACAAACCACGAGGAACACCAAGAAATAAATCTCGGGGTCCAATTTTAACCCTTTGTGAACTTCGTGGCCTTCGTGGTGAAAAAAATGGCAGCCACATGGGCCGATTTCACAAATAAGACACTATTTTATTTATTGAAATATATTGACAACCGGTTGATTTTGTCATAATCATTAAACGTATGAGCGGGCATAGCTCAGCTGGTAGAGTACAAGCTTCCCAAGCTTGGTGTCGCGAGTTCGAATCTCGTTGCCCGCTCCAATAAGTTAAGGTTCGTTTCCTTTTCAGTGGTTAGGGTAGGACTTTTTGAGGACTGTGAGATGCTATTAACTATTACCTTATGGTCGGTGTTATGAACTGATAACTTTTAGCGCACAAAAGTCAAAGGTCTACCTGGAATCAAGGAAACGGGCGTCAGCCCGTTTTTTGTTTTTTGGGGGCTGCGAATAAGGGCTTAGGTGAAAACAAAAAAGTACAAACCCAAGACAAAGCCTTTGGATAACCGGAACAGACAACCCGGATCCAAAAAGGAGAAGCATATTGTTCGGCAGGTCGGGGGACTTGCTGAGCCACTGTGCGCAAGCGAAGGATTGGAGCTGGTTCATGTTGAATATCGGCGCGAACCCGGTGGTAGGATCCTTCGCCTGTATATCGACCGAGCCGGGGGCGTCACCCTTGATGACTGTGTGAATGTAAGCCGCCAGTTGAATAACCTGCTCGATGTGTCTCTTGATGATATCGGCCCCTACAACCTGGAGGTCACATCCCCGGGACCGGAACGCCCCCTGTCCAAAATGCAGGATTATGAGCGATTTAAGGGACGCAAGGCAAAAATAAAAACATGTCAACCCATTAATGATCAAAAAAATTTTACCGGTATTATTTTGGGAGTTGCTGCAGAGCAGATTAAATTATCATTAAATGAAAAAACAATCGCCATCCCGTTTGGAGATATTTCCAAAGCGCGACTGGTCGATGTCGATGGAGAAATCTGATGCATATTTCAGATATTAAGCGTGTCGTAGAACAGGTGAGTCGGGATAAAGGTATCGAACGCAATGTCCTGATCAAAGCTCTGGAGGAGGCTTTAAAATCTGCTGCCCGCAAAAAGTATGGCAATAAAATGGACATTGAGGTCCAATACAATGAAGACTCCGGTGAAATTGAAGTTTTTCAGTTCAAGGAAGTCACCGAGCAGGTAACCGAACCCGTGCTTGAAATCAGCCTCGAAGAGGGACGCAAACTTGACCCGGAATGTGAAATTGGGGACAGCCTCGGTACCAAAATGGACACCACCACCTTCGGCCGGATAGCGGCTCAGTCGGCTAAGCAGGTTATCATCCAGAAAATGAAGGATGCGGAAAAAGATGCTGTTTATGCGAGTTTTATCGAGCGCAAGGGTGACACGATCAACGGCATTGTGCAGCGTATCGACCGCGGTGACATCATTGTTAACCTTGGGCATACCGAAGGGATTGTGCCTGTTCGCGAGCAGGTCCCGAAGGAAACCTATCGGCGTGGTGATCGGATTCGCGCATATATTTTGGACGTGCTGCATGAATCGCGTGGTCCTCAAGTAATCCTTTCACGGACCCATCCGAACTTTTTGATCCATCTGTTTCGCACCGAAGTTCCAGAAATCACAGAGGGAATTGTAACCATCATGGGCGCCGCACGCGAACCGGGCGTCCGGGCCAAATTCGCGGTGGCTTCAAATAATTCCGATATCGACCCGGTGGGTGCCTGTGTAGGGATGAAAGGCAGCCGGGTACAAAATGTGGTCCAGGAACTCAGAGGAGAAAAAATTGATATTATCCCCTGGCATATTGATCCGGCTAAATTCGTGTGCAATGCACTGGCGCCAGCCGAAATTTCCCGGGTAATCATTGATGAAGCCAATCAGTCCATGGAAGTCATCGTTCCGGATGAATTTTTATCGATTGCCATCGGCAAAAAAGGCCAAAACGTCCGCCTGGCTTCTAAGCTAACCGGCTGGCACCTGGATGTGAAAAGTGAAACCAAGTACAGCGCTGCCATGCAAAGCGGATATGATTCTTTGGTTGCTCTACCGGGTGTGGGCGTCAGCATGGCGGATGCGCTTTATGAATTGGGATTTTACTCCGCCGAAGAAGTCAGCAAAGCGACGCCGGAGGATTTAATTCAAATCAGAGGGATCGGAGAAGAAACTGCCAACAAATTGATTGCCGCCGCTGAAACCGCCGTGGTGGAATCCCAAAAGGCTGAAAACACTGAAGAAGAGAAGGTCCAGGCGGTTGAAACCGGCGAAGCTGACGAATCTGAAACTGAGAAGACCGCTGCTAAAAAAGACAGTGCCCTATCTGATGGGGAGCCGCAAAGTGATCAAAGCGAACCCGCAGCCAGCGACGAGGCTGCAGATGCCAAATCAGATTCAGACACAACCGCCCAACCATCTGAAGATGAACCCGAAAAGGCTGAAACCGATACCGAAAATTAATCATAGACGAGGAGATCGTCGTTAGAAACCATCTCAAAAATAGGATTTTGGTTCCAGATCGCGGCGGGGCGGAGTTTCAAACCGCAGGCAACCTGCTGGTTGTCGAGGATTTGAAACGAGGCACCAACAAAGATATGGGGCCAAAAGACATTTTTGAGATAGCTTCTAAGATAAATCGCGGCCACATGCTGCTTGAGAATTGAAAGTTTGGGGGAAACAATGGCCAGGCTCAGAGTTTACGAACTTGCCAGGGATTTAAACATGACCAACAAGGTGCTTCTCGAAAAGCTCGATGACTTGGATATTTCCGTTAAGAGCCATATGAGCGCTTTGGACGATGACGACATCGACAGGATCAAATCATCGCTTTTCGGCGCCAAAAAAGAAGAAACCGTCGTAGAAACCAGAATAAAACCGACGGTTATTCGCAGACGACGCAAAGAAGTTAAAGTTGAGGTGTCTGAAACACCTGAAGCTGAGCCAGAAGAGGCGGCTACAGCGGCTGAAAAAGAAGACGAAGAAGCCGTTGTGGCCGAGGCGGCTGAAGAATCCCTCGATGAAGGCAAAGCGCCCAAACAATTAGAAGCAGAAGAACCGCAAGAAGTTAGCGCGGCACCACCCGAAGAAAAACCGGCGGTCAAAAAAGCAAAAAAGCCCAAAAAGCCGGCCAAGAAAGAACCTTCTGCCAAAATCATCAAACTGCCGGTTAAACCGCCTGAAAAGCCGTTAAAAGAGAAAAAAGCCGAACCCCAAAAAGCTACGGCCAAAGGTGTGGCAAAGCCGACCGGCAAAAAGGCGGCAACCATACACCCGCCACCTGAAATTGAACCTGATGTCACAGAAACAAAAAAAAGAAAACGCAAGAAAAAACTTGAAGAATCAGATGTAGATGTAGATAAAAAATTTCTGAAAAAGAAAATTTCTTTCAGGAGAAAAGCGGTCGTCGAAGGTGAAGATCTTTACGCAGAGGGATACCGGCCGCGCAAGCAACGAAAGCTGGCCAAGGGCAAAAAACCAGCCGGCGGCCAAAAAACACAAATAACCGTTGCCAAGGCGATCAAGCGCCGAATTAAAATTGATGAAGCCATTGTGCTGTCAGAGCTGGCCAAACGGATGGGAATTAAAGCCAACGAAATCATCAAAACCATGATGGCAATGGGATCCATGGCGACGGTCAATCAAACCGTTGATTTCGATACCGCCACCGTGATTGCCAGCGAATTTAATTATGAAGTGGAACGCGCCAGTTTCGAGGAAGAGGCCTTATTAAAGCAAGAAACCGATGACCCCAAAAAACTGGCACCACGGCCGCCGGTGGTCACCATCATGGGTCACGTCGATCATGGCAAGACTTCCTTGCTTGACGTCATTCGCAAAACACGAATTACTGAAATGGAGGCCGGCGGAATTACCCAGCATATCGGCGCTTATCACGTCAGCACCAACAAAGGATATATCGCTTTCTTGGACACACCCGGCCACGAAGCCTTCACCGCCATGCGCGCCCGCGGTGCCCAGGTTACCGATATCGTTGTTCTGGTGGTTGCCGCCGATGACGGTGTTATGCCACAGACAACCGAAGCCATCAATCACTCCAGGGCAGCCGGAGTCCCCATTATCGTCGCCATAAACAAAATCGACAAAGCCAACGCGGACCCCGATAAAGTCAAGCGCGAGCTTGCAGAAATCGGCCTGACGCCGGAAGATTGGGGCGGGGATACCATTTATGTGCATGTCTCGGCCAAGAAGGGCGAGGGCATCGACGATCTGCTGGAAATGATATCGCTTCAAGCTGAAATTCTGGAACTTAAGGCCAATCCCGATAAACTGGCCACCGGTCATGTGGTGGAAGCCAAAATCGACTCGGGCCGAGGGGCGGTGGCCACTGTCCTGGTAAGAGAAGGCACACTTCGCGCCGGTGATCCGGTGGTATGTGGCATGCACTACGGCAGAATCCGCGCGATGCTGGATGACCGGGGCAATCAGCTGGAATCGGCCGGGCCGTCGATCCCCGTGGAAATCGTCGGATTATCCGGGGTGCCGATGGCCGGTGACGAATTTCTGGCACTTAACGATGAAAAAAATGCCAAACAGGTCAGCGAGCATCGGCAGCAGAAGCAGCGGTCAAAAGAACTGGCACAATCCAGCCGGCTGAGCCTGGAAAAGCTTTACGAGCGCATGCAAGAAGGTGAGGTCAAGGATTTAAACCTAATTATCAAAGCGGATGTTCATGGTTCGATTGAAGCCTTGAATGATTCCTTGACCAAACTTTCCAACGATGAGGTTAATGTAAACGTCGTTCATTCAGCAACTGGAACGATTGCCGAGTCGGATATCTCGTTGGCAACCGTATCCAATGCGATTATCATCGGCTTTAACGTTCGGCCAACGCCCAAGGTTCAGTCACTGGCCAACGAAGAAAACGTGGATATGCGCTTTTACAATGTTATTTATGACGTAATCAAAGACGTCAAAAATGCGATGGTCGGTATGATGGCCTCTACATTTGAAGAGCGCATCCTGGGGACTGCTGAGGTTCGCGAAGTCTTCCAGATTCCCAAGGTGGGCAATATTGCCGGCTGTTATGTAACAGATGGCAAAATGGAACGCGGTCAAAGGATGCGCCTTCTCAGAGACGGCGTGGTGGTGTTTGAGGGCAAAAATTCATCTTTGCGTCGATTCAAAGATGATGCAAAAGAAGTCATGGCCGGCTATGAATGCGGCATCGGCATCGAGAATTTCAATGACATAAAGGTCGGCGATACGATTGACTGTTATTATCTGGAGGAGATCAGACCCGAAATCAAATAAAAAACTGTTTCAATGCAATCATCTTTTGCCCACTGGCTGCGTTATAATTCGCTTCAAAATGCTCACGTACTATCGTGCACGCTCCGCTTTTGAACCGAATTAAGCCTTGCCATCGAACACAATCTAATCACCTTGAAACAGTTTTTACACATTTAAAAAAATGAGCGGCTCCGCCGTTATGGCGGCGCCTGAAGAGCAACCTTTGAGGTTTCGAAGAGCACCCCTTCGGGGTTTGAGGTTAAAGGCAAAAAAAATTCAACTCCTAAAGTGGCGCTCTTTAAGCGAAACGCTCCTGGCACGGAGCGAAGCGAAGATGGTCATTGGAATCGGAATCATTACCTTCAGACTGCATGATTGCCGCTCTCTGAAAGGAAAGCGTAAAGTCGTTAAATCGATTATCAGCCGGCTGCGCAACAACTTTAATGCCTCGGTGGCGGAAATCGGTTCCAACGACGTTCACCAGCGAGCTGAAATTGGTTTTTCATTGGTTGGCAATGATCAAGCCATCATCAATTCGAAAATAGATAAGATGGTAAATCTGGCCGAAGATCTCGGCCTTGCCGAAATTATCGATACGGAAATGGAAATTATTCATTTATGATTCCATTTGCTCGATCAGACAGGATCGGCGGTTTAATCCAGAAAATCCTGTCCGAAATATTGAAAAAGGAAATCGCGGATCCACGCCTGAAAATGGCCACCATTACAGGGGTCGAAGTTTCGCAGGATTTAAAGCTGGCGCGCATATATTTTACGGCCCCCAGCGGCAAACAGAAAAAGGATGCAGCCATTAAAGGTTTTAACAGTGCCCGCGGATTTATCAAACGCATCCTGGCACAGGAAATGGATCTCAAATACATGCCGGATATAAAATTTATTTATGATGAATCGCAAGAATACGGCGCGCATATTGAGGCGTTGATCAAACAGACCAAAGTTGAAGATGGATCAGATCATTCAACATATTAAAAACAGCCAGCGCATTTTAATCGTATCGCATGCCGAACCCGATGGGGACGGCGTGGGCTCTCTTGTGGCATTAGGATTGGCGCTGATCAAACTCGGCAAAAAAATAACCATGTTTAATCCGAGCCCTATTCCGGCCGTTTACCGGTTTCTTCCCGCCGCAGACCGGATCGTACAGCAGCTCCAAAAGGCCGGCACCTATGACCTGGCAATTGTACTGGATTGCGGCGACATGGAAAGAGTCGGCGACGTGTGCGCCGATCTCGGCAAAATACCGATCCTGATTAACATCGATCATCACGTTTCAAACACCGGCTTCGGGCAAATCCAGCTCATCGATACCTGTGCGTGCGCTACCGCTGAAATCGTTTATCGCTTGATTAACGCGCTGCAAATCCCTATTGACACAGCCATCGCGACTTCGATTTACACTGGAATTTTAACCGATACCGGCTCCTTTCGTTTTTCGAATACCAACCGGGCGGCCTTTGCCATCAGCAAAGCGATGATCGATGCCGGCGTTGAGCCCCACCGCGTAGCGCAACACGTATTTGGAACCTATTCTCTGGGCCGCATCAAACTGTTAAATATGGCCCTGAACTCGATTGAAATTTCCGACAACGGCAAATTGTCGATGATGACCATAACCCGCAGTATGCTGAATACAACCGGGACGAACAGCGAAGATGTGGATGGGATGATCAATTATGCGCGCCGGATTGAAGACGTTAAGGTCGCCGCACTCATCCATGAAATTAAAAATGGGGCCGGCAAATTCACCAATATGAACCGCTATCACGTCAGCCTGCGCTCCGACAGCAGTGTGGATGTTGCCAAAATCGCCAGCAAATTTGGCGGCGGCGGGCATGCCAGCGCTGCCGGATTTCAGATTGAATCAACGCTGGTGGCGTTGAAAACAAAAATCATTGAATTGGCAAACAACTTATAAACCGGATGCATTCATCGGTGAGCACCCAAAAGCAGCTGATGAAAAGCAGGCAGGTATTAAGCGGGATTATCGTTGTTGATAAACCTCCGAATATCAGTTCTGCCAAATTAGTCGCCGATTTGAAGCGCTTGCTGCATGCGCGAAAAGTCGGCCACGCCGGCACGCTGGATCCATTTGCCGAAGGGGTCTTAATATGTTGCATCAATAATGCAACGCGACTGGCGCGGTTTCTGCTATCCGGCAATAAAGTTTACGACGCAACGCTTAAACTAGGGATTGAAACGGACACGCAGGATATGACCGGAACCGTTATCGCCGTCAATCCGGTCACTGATTTGCCGGAAGCGTCGATAAAATCAGCGATTCAAAAATTTGAAGGACAGATTGAACAACAGCCGCCGGTCTTTTCGGCTTTAAAACATAAGGGAACACCCCTGTACCGGTTGGCCCGAATGGGAACCCCGGTTCAAAAGCCGGCCAGGCAGGTTCATATTTCAAAAATTAAAATTTTAGAAATAAAACTGCCGCTGATCCGGTTTGAAATTTCATGTTCTGCCGGAACCTACATCCGCGCTCTGTGCGCTGACATTGGAAAACAGCTTGGATGTGGGGGGCATCTTCTGGCTCTCAGGCGTACGGCAAGCAGCGGTTTTAAAATTCAACAGGCGCTTACGCTGCAACAAATTGCGGAACGGGTAAAGGCGGGCGAAAGCAACCGGCTGTTAATCCATATGGCAGATGCCCTTACAGACATGCCGACCTGCATTGCCGGTGAGGAATTAATCGAAAAGATCAGGCATGGAAAGCAGCTTAAAAAGTCGGATGTGATAATCGATCGGTCATCAAAAAAACAAGATGAGAAAGAGAACATAAAAATCGTGGATAGCAATAATATATTGCTTGCCGTGCTAAATTATGAAAAAAACACAGACAGGATCTCATATGCCTGTGTTTTTGTAAATTGACAAAGAGATACATAAACGCAATTTCCCTTAGAGGAGGCTGGAAAAGTGGTTTTTGACACCGAAGACAAAAAGAAATTGATTGACAAATTCAAGCTGCACGAAACAGACACGGGTTCGCCGGAAGTTCAGGTCGGCTTATTGACCCATCGGATCTCCTCCCTCACCGAGCATTTAAAGGTTCACCAAAAAGATCATCATTCCCGCAGGGGATTGTTGATGCTGGTGGGGAGACGCCGCCGACTGTTGAACTATGTCAAGCACAAAGACGTCAATCGCTATCGGGCCATCATTGATACGCTGGGCTTGAAGCGTTAGTCTGCCGAACCGGCTGAATATTGCTCCGTCGGCATCAACGGTTCAAATGCGAAATGATCGTCATCCAAAACCGGAGCTGATAGAGCTTTTATGGATAGCCGCACAAAATTGGATGCCTTGTTTTTCAGCCTGAAGCGCTCGGCAGACCGTCTTGATCATGGCTGAAAACCACCTGGCGTTGTTAAATATTAGGAGAAAAAATGGAACTATTGTTAAAGGAAGAAATCGGGGGCAGGACCCTGAGCATCCAGGCCGGTAAAGTTGCCAAACAGGCATCGGGATCGGTTGTGGTTCAATATGGCGATACCATCGTGCTTGTCACCGTGGTCGCCTCTGCGGATGAAAGAGACTCGGATTTTTTACCCCTGACCGTTGAATATCAAGAAAAAATTTATGCCGCCGGGCGAATTCCCGGAAACTACTTCCGTCGCGAAATCGGTCGGCCCAGTGAAAAAGAAACGTTAACGGCCCGTCTGATTGACCGGCCCATACGACCCCTGTTTCCAAAAGAGTGGCGTTATGAAACCCAGGTGATCGCTACCGTGCTCTCCATGGACCAGGAAAATGACCCCGATACCTTGGCGATGATCGGCGCTTCGACGGCGCTGGGAATTTCCGATATCCCGTTTGCGGGGCCGATTGCTTCCGTACGGGTAGGGCGCATTGACGGCCAGCTAAAGATTAATCCGCCATCTTCGGAATTAGAAGCAAGCGATATCAATATCATCGTTGCCGGTTCCAAGACCGGCGTGGTGATGGTAGAGGGCGGCAGCGAGGTGGTCAGTGAAGCCGATATGCTGGAAGCCATATTTTTCGGCCACCGCGAAATGCAGCCTCTCATTGATCTGCAGCTCAAATTGAAGGAGTCCAGAGGCGTGCCGAAACGGCAGTTTACCCCGCCGCAGAAAGATCCGCAACTGGTTGATACCTTAAAGTCCGAGGGTTATGCGCGGATGCGGGAAGCCATTCTGATTGCCGAGAAAAAGAGTCGCCAGAGCGCCGTATATGAGCTCAAGGCTGAAATCTTTGAGAAGCTGGGCGAGGCCTACAGCGACCGCAAGACAGAAGTTTACGATATTCTTAATGATATCCAGAAACAGGTCTGCCGGGATCTTATCTTAAAAGAAAACCGTCGAATTGATAATCGCCAATTTGATGAAATTCGGCCGATCACCTGTGAAGTGGGCCTGCTGCCACGACCGCATGGCAGCGCGCTTTTTACCCGGGGCGAAACCCAGGTCCTCGGGGTCCTGACCCTGGGATCCGGACAGGACGAACAACGCGTTGAGACCCTCTACGGCGAAGAATTCAGACCTTTTATGCTTCATTATAATTTTCCACCGTATTCAGTGGGCGAAGCCAGACGCATTTCAGGCCCGACGCGTCGCGATATCGGACATGGCGGACTGTCCACCCGCGCAATTGAAAAGATCTTGCCGGATAAAGACGCTTTCGATTACACCATTCGGCTGGTTTCGGAGGTCCTGGAATCCAACGGATCTTCATCCATGGGCACCGTTTGCTCTTGCTGTATGGCGCTGATGGACGGCGGGGTTCCCATCAAGGCCCCGGTGGCCGGAATTGCGATGGGCCTGGTCAAAGAAGGGGAACAGGTGGTTATTCTTTCAGATATTCTCGGGGATGAAGATCATACCGGCGATATGGATTTCAAGGTCACCGGGACCAAAGAGGGTATCACCGCGCTGCAAATGGACATTAAAATCCATGAACTATCCCGCGAAATCATGCAACGCGCTCTGGAGCAGGCCCGTGCGGGAAGAATTTTTATCCTCGATAAGATGCTGGAAACCATCCGGGAACCGCGCAAGGAAATCTCCCCTTACGCGCCCACGATCAGTACCATCAAAATTAATCCGGATAAAATCCGTGAGGTCATCGGACCGGGAGGCAAAATTATCCGCGGGATTCAAAGCGAAACCAATACCAGCATTGAAATCGATGATTCTGGCCTGGTTAAAATTGCGGCCTACTCAAAAGAAGAAGGCGATGCCGCTGTTAAAATGGTCGAAGACCTCACCCGGGAACCGGAAGTCGGTGCCGTCTACGAGGGCAAGGTGGTCAAAATCACCGATTTCGGCGCATTTGTGCAAATTCTTCCCGGCACGGACGGCCTGGTCCATATCTCCCAGCTGGCCAATCGACGCATCACCAAAGTATCCGATGTCGTTAAAGACGGCGACACGCTCAGGGTTAAAGTTTTAGAAATCAGCCGGGATGGCAAAATCCGCCTCAGCCATAAAGCGGTCCTGGAAGATGAGCATGGACGTGCAAGTCAATAAAACCGTTTTGAAAAACGGTATCCGGATTTTAACCCAGAAAATGCCCCATGCCCTTTCGGTGTCCATGGGGGTGTGGGTCAATGTCGGTGCCCGTGATGAAAACCCGGCTGAAAATGGGCTTTCGCATTTTATCGAGCACATGATTTTTAAGGGCACCCGGCAGCGATCCGCCTTCCAGATTGCCAAGGAATTCGACGCAATCGGCGGCCACACCAATGCCTTCACGACCATGGAAAACACCTGCTATCATGCCAAGGTGATGAACACGCATACCGATACCATGGTCGAAATCCTTTCGGATATCTTTTTAAATTCTGTTTTTGACCCCCGCGAAATCGAAAACGAACGCCCGGTCATATTGCAGGAAATCAGAATGGTCGATGAAAATCCGGATGAATATGTCCACCTGCTTTCAGGAAAAAATTTTTGGGGTGACAATCCCCTCGGTCGTTCAATTCTGGGCAGTCCTGAAAATATTATCCGATTTGAGGCCGATCAGATCAAAACCTACTTCCAGCGACTGTATCAACCCGATCGGATTGTCATTTCGCTGGCCGGCAACCTGGAACACAGCGCAATCGTCGACCGCGTGGGACCGGCTTTCGATTCCATCAAGCCGGGTAACGGAATTGCCGAACGGATCACCCCGCAAAGCCATTCACGGGTCGACCTTCACTACAAGGATCTGGAACAGGTTCACATTTGCCTGGGCACTGCCGGATTGTCGATAACCGACCCCCGTCGCTATGCATACTCCCTGTTGAACACCATCCTGGGTGGCAATATGAGCTCACGCCTTTTCCAGGAAATCAGAGAAAAAAGAGGATGGGCCTATACGGTATATTCCTTCATTACATCCCATGTGGATACCGGCATGTTCGGCATTTACCTGGCGGTTGACCCCGCCCGCGCACTGGAGGCCACGGATCTGGTTTTGAATGAAATGGGCAAACTTGGCACTGAACCGGTAAGCGACGCCGAACTTCAGGGTGCCATCGAATACACCAAGGGCAACCTGATGCTGGCATCTGAAAGCAACGATAACCAGATGGTGCGCAATGCCCAAAACCAGATTCATTTTAACCGCATCATCGATCTGCCGGAAGTCATTAAAAAGGTTGAATCGGTTAGCGCAACAGAAATTATAGATCTTTCCCAAAGCCTTTTCGATAATAAAAAAATGAGTTTGACTCTGCTGGGCCCGATTAAAAAAAGGAAGCCGTTTGAAGATATCTTCTACCGCTGAGTCAAACCCTTTGGGGCGGGATCACACTCTCCGCAATATTTCGTACTGGTTAAGGTGTCAGGTGTCAGCAAACAGATGGCAGAAGTCAGAGAACAGAGGTCAGAAAGACTGCTTGATCCTTCGATTTTAGCATCTGTCTTCTGTTATCTGGCATCTGTCCTCTGAAAACCTGACACCTGAAACCATAAAATGATGACTATTTCCCCTATTATTAAAATCATGCGCCTGCATCCTCATAGGGACGCAGACATTCCGTTGCCCCGCTATATGACCCCTCAGTCAGCGGGAATGGATTTGTGCGCGGCCATAAAAGAGGACCTGGTTGTCAACAGAGGTGAAATCGCGCTGATTCCCACCGGTTTTGCCATCGCGCTTCCTGATGGATTCGAGGCCCAGATCCGGCCCCGCAGCGGATTGGCGATAAAACACGGCATTGGACTGATTAATACCCCGGGAACCGTTGATGCCGATTATCGCGGTGAAATAAAAATCGCGGTCATCAATCTTGGCGCAAAACCCTACACATTTCAGCGTGGGGACCGCATTGCCCAGATGGTCATCAAACAGGTGTATGTCGCGCGGCTTGAAGTCGTGGAGGAACTGGAGGAAACCCGGCGCAACACCGGTGGTTTCGGGCATACGGGTAAATAAACCTTTCGAGCGCCCCGCTATTTTGCATGGCTTTAAGAGCGGCTCTTCGAGCCTCGAGGACCAGCCCTGCGGTCTTTGAGGCTGGAAGAAAATCTTAAATCCTCAAGCGAAGCGATCATTCAGCCAAATGAAATGCAGGCTGAATTGGATACATTTGATGAAACTTGAACTACAGAGACTGCGACAATGCGCCGACTATAATCTGGCCGTCTGTGTGCTGGCCAGCGGCAGCAAAGGCAATGCGATTTATATATCCGACGGCTCGACTTCCATCCTGATAGATGCCGGCCTGTCTGCCACCGAAATTAAGCGTCGACTAAAGTCCAGGGGACTGAACCCCAAAGACCTGGATGCCATTGTGGTCACCCATGAACACAGTGACCATATCCAGGCGGTCGGCGTGCTTTCCCGTCAGCTAAAGCTGCCGATATACCTGAGCCGCACCATTGAAAAAAAAGTATCTACCCGCAATAATGTTTACGAAATCCGGACCTTCAGCAGCGGTTCGGCTTTTCAAATACACAACCTGACGGTGCACCCTTTTGCGGTCTGCCATGATGCCGCCGATCCGGTGGGTTTTACCATCGGGCAAAACGGCCGCCGCATCGGTGTGGCAACCGACCTGGGCACCGCCACTCCCCTGGTGACCGAGAATCTAAAACACTGCCAATTACTCATCCTGGAAGCCAACCATGACATGGATATGCTGGTCAACGGGCCTTACCCGTGGTACCTGAAGCGGCGTATTCAAAGCCGCAGCGGTCATCTCTCCAATGAACAATCGAAACAATTGTTGACGGAGCTGCAGCACCAGGGGCTTGATCACGTGATCCTGGCGCATCTAAGCCAGACCAACAACACCCCCCAAAAAGTGCTTGCCGAGTTTTCAAACGCACTGACCCGCTGCAAACCGCGTTTGACCGTCGCCAGCCAGCACCGCTGCAGCGAGGTCATTTACCTCAAGTAATGCCCCTCTTTTCGCTCTTCTAATAATTCCTACTCAGGCTATTCTGCAATATCTCATGGCAGCATATTTCGTCAGGCTAGCTAAGATAGAATTGCGTTTTTACTGATCACCAGGGGCAATTCGTTCTTGAACTATTCACGCGGCAATGTTACTGATATTTTCACTACTTAGACGATTTTCTCATAACATGCCTGTGAAGCCTTTGTTAATGAGCAGCCAACCGTGGCGAATGCTTGTTCGGCAAATACAATTACAGTAAGAGGCGCTGCCGACTCGATTCTTAATAATTAATTTGAAAGGCACATGATGTCCTACTGGCGGTCAAAGCGTTTTGGAAAATATCCCGCGCCGTTTCAATCCGGATCGACTCCGAAACTAAACCTTTTAATCGGTTTAGTCGGTTTTTTCATGGCGCTGGTGATCGTAATTGCCTGGTACGCGCTTGACCGTGTGCAGGCAAGAATAAAAACCGACGTTGCAGAAGCCCTTGAAATCGTTCTTCAGTCAACCCATGAATCGCTGAACATGTGGGTAGAAAACGAAAAATTTCAAATTAACCAGCTGGCTGCAGAGCCACGCTTGGCGTCCATGGTCGCGCGCCAGCTGGAAGTCCCCCGTAACAAAACCGATTTGTTAAAAAGCAGCGGTTTAAGGAAGTTGCGTGAATTTTTCCTGCACAATAAAGACCGCCTCGGGCAGGCCGGATTTTTTATTATATCCCCTGATTTTGTCAATATCGCATCAATAGCTGACAAAAATATAGGCTCCAAAAATCCGATTGCCACTCAAGCGTTGGATCTTCTCAACCGGGCATTTCAGGGTGAGACCGTATTGGTACCTCCTGTATGGTTCGATGCGCAATTGATTTCATCTTCCGGCAATCATGCGGGCGCCGTTCCGACCCTGTTTTTGGTTGCACCGATCAGAAGTGATCAGGGTCAAATCATTGCGGTGATCGCACGCCAGATCGACCCCTCAATGGATTTAACAAGACTCATTCAGCTGGGACGGATCGGTAAAAGCGGGGAAACGTATGCCTTTGACCGCTATGGCAAACTGCTTTCCCAGAGTCGGTTTGATGAGGGTTTGCGAAAAGCGGGGCTGCTCGCAGATGGCCAAAAGAGCATTCTTGCGGTCAGCGTGCGTGACCCCGGCGGTGATGTGACCAAAGGCTTTTCCCCATCTGTTCCCCGCTACCAGCAGCCGCTGACCCTGATGGCCGAACAGGCAACAAAGGGACAACCCGGTTTAAATGTTGAAGGCTACCGGGATTACCGGGGCGTGCCGGTATATGGTGCCTGGTTATGGGATGACCAGCTGGGTGTCGGATTGGCCACTGAAATCGATCAGGCCGACGCTCTGGGCCCCTATTTCACCACCCGTGCGGTCATCCTAACGGTATTGGGAATTACGGTTTTATTGGCGCTGGGCTCTCTGGTGCTTGCAGTGTTGATTGAGATGCGCGCGAGCCGCGCGTTGCAGAAGTCCCATGACGAATTGGAGCTTCGTGTTGAAGAAAGAACGGCTGAACTAGAAGAAAATCAAGCGCTTTTGGAGCAGGCCGAGGAACGCAGTCGTATGCTGCTTGAATCCGCAGAAGAAGGTATTTTTGGTGTGGGAGGAGATGGCTTAGTCAATTTCATCAATCCAGCCGCATTGGCCATGCTAAGCTTCGAGGTTGAGGAATTGATCGGACAGAAGATTCACCCTTTAATCCACCATTCTCGGCCTGATGGGTCCCCCTATCCCATAGAGGATTGTCCAATGCACCATAGCCTGACCCAGGGGGTGATCGGCAGGCAGGATGACGAGGTCCTGTGGCGAAAAGACGGCACCTATTTTCCCGTAGAATATTCCAGCGTGCCGATCCGCAAGAACGATTCCATCCTCGGCACCGTGGTCGTTTTTCGCGATATCACCGAACGCAAGCACATGGAAGAGGAATTGAAGCGCAATCTTGAAGAGCTGGAGCGCTTCAATAAGCTGGCGACTGGACGCGAAATCAAGATGATCCAACTGAAAGAAGAAATCAACGAATTGCTTGGCCAATTAAATCAGGATAAAAAGTACAAGATTGTCCAATAGGGAGGACAAGACATGTTTAAAGAAGAAAGAGACGAGCTAAAATTCGATTGGAGCATGATCGGCAATATCGGCGAGGGTCGTCCCAATCTCGGAAACACCATGGATGTGAGTGTTTACCGGCTGATGCAGTTTACCCTCAGAGATGTGCTCATAAAACAATTCGATGCTGAAACCGCCGACCGAATATTTTACGAGGCCGGCAGGCATGCAGGCAAGGAGTTTTGCAAGGAATTGATTACCCAAAAAGATGATTTTAATGACTTTGTTGTCGAACTCCAGGAATTGCTTAAAAAGCTTAAAATCGGCATTTTAAGAATCGAAAAAGCCGACCTTGCAAAAATGACCTTCACTCTGACCGTCGCCGAAGATCTGGATTGCTCCGGATTGCCGGCCAGTGATGAAACGATCTGCACCTACGATGAGGGGTTTATCAGCGGGTTGCTTTCTGAGTACACCGGAAAAAACTTCAGCGCCAAAGAAGTCGATTGCTGGTGCTCCGGCGACAGGGTCTGTCGGTTTGAAGCAAAGGCAGTAGCTAACTGAGCGGGTGGAGAGATTTTACTGTCATGCCCGCACCAGAGCCTGCCCCCGAGAAGATGGGGGCGGGCTCTGGCGCGGGAATAACACGTCTTGAATGAAAAAACTTTCCGACCCCTCAGCAAATTGAGTAATAAAAAAATGCTAACTGTAAATGAAAAAGAAATAGACAGGATCACCGAAGCCTTTTATCTGATCCTTGAGGGCAAAAAGCCAAAGCCCATCGAGTTGCCCGAAGATTATCCGGACAATGAAATCAAACAGGCGGTCAGCTATATTAACAAATTTATCAATGAATATAACAGCAGCACAGATCTAATTTACACCTTATCCAGTGGCGACTTGAGTTTTGAGGCTCCCAAGGGGAAATTATTGATTCTGCAATCGCTTAAGAATTTGCAGGCAAGCCTGAGACATTTGACCTGGACGACCCAACAGATTGCCACGGGGGACTTCAGCCACAAAATCGACTTTATGGGGGATTTTTCAGCGGCTTTCAACAGCATGACCCAGCAATTGCAAGATTCCTTTACGGAACGGAAAAAAGCGCATGAAGCCCTTCAGAACCGCGTCAATGAACTGGATGAGGCCCGCCTAGCGATGCTGAACATGATGGAGGATCTCGATGAGGCCAGAAACCAGGCTGAAGATGCCACCAAGGCCAAAAGCGATTTTCTGGCGAATATGAGCCACGAAATCCGAACCCCCATGAATGCCGTTATCGGAATGGCGCATCTGGCCCTCAAGACCGATCTTTCCCCCAAGCAGCACGACTACCTCAAAAAGATTGACATTTCCGCCAAGGCCCTTCTGGGAATCATCAACGACATTCTGGACTTCTCAAAAATCGAAGCCGGCAAATTAACCATGGAGTCGCTGGATTTCCAACTGGAGGATACCCTCGACAACATCTCCACGCTGGTCGGGATTAAGACCCAGGAAAAGGGGCTGGAACTGCTCTTTAATACCGACCCATCCGTACCCACGGCCCTGGTCGGTGACCCCCTGCGGCTGGGCCAGATTCTGATCAATCTATCAAACAATGCCGTCAAATTTACGGATTCGGGAGAAATTGTCGTCTATACCGAATTAATTAAAAAAGACGAAAACCGGGTCACGCTGAAGTTTTCGGTTCGGGACACCGGCATCGGCATGACTGCCGAGCAAGCGGCCAGGCTGTTTCAACCCTTTTCGCAGGCGGATTCCTCAACGACCCGCAAATACGGCGGCACCGGGCTGGGCCTGACCATCAGCAAGCGGCTGGCAGAGTTGATGGGCGGGGAAATCTGGGTGGAAAGTGAGCCCGGCCAGGGCAGCACCTTTAGTTTTACCGCTAATTTCGGTCTGGGAAAAGAGAAGGCCTTAAAGCGTTTTAAACCCACATCGGATCTGCGGGGGATGAAGGTTTTGGTGGTGGACGATAATGCCACTTCAAGAAGTATTTTTCGGGAAATGCTGGAATCTTTTTCATTTAAG
>Ga0209742_10000196_pt1 | contig 34643 bp, 42 predicted proteins | sample DeeMarSeWOR38_10_FD_187462 | JGI IMG/M metagenome (GOLD analysis project Ga0209742, IMG submission 187462) | Marine sediment microbial communities from White Oak River estuary, North Carolina - WOR-3-8_10 (SPAdes) (version 2) | ecosystem: Environmental > Aquatic > Marine > Intertidal zone >...
TTTGATGTCTAAAAGTAGTTTTAAAGCCCCATCTAAGGCCTAATGGCTGCGTTGCCCAGCGAAGCTGGATTCGCATCGATCCTATTTCACTGAGGTGCATCACAGACCTCCGATAAATGCTCACATACGATACGTATGCTGAGAACAACGCCTTTCTCGATCGGCCTGCAGCTTGCTGAGCACATTAAGTTGCATAAATCAGAAGCGAAGTCCCGCCAAAGGCGGGGCCCTTGAACCTTATCTGGGGCTTTAAAACTACTTTTGTTAGCTCAATTGAGCGTTTCAAAGTTTGTTTAGTCGATTATTTGCGATCAAAGAGGAATCAAATGGTTCAGAGAAGTGATTTCAAGCAGCTGGACAGGCATTTATTTGAAGTCCCGACCTCATTTCGCAAAGATATGCGAGTCCCGGCGCGTTTTTATGCGGATGAGGAGCTGTTAAAAAATATCATCACGGATAACAGCCTTGAGCAGCTGATCAATACGGCCACTCTGCCCGGCATCGTAAAATATGCACTGGCAATGCCGGACATCCATCAGGGCTACGGCTTTCCCATCGGCGGCGTGGTTGCAACCGAACTGCCGAACGGAATTATTTCCCCGGGCGGCGTGGGTTATGACATTAACTGCGGCGTGCGATTGCTGGCCAGCCATATTCATCTGGAGGAAATCAAACCCTATTTGGATGAATTGGCCACGATTCTGCATACGAACTGCCCCAGTGGCGTCGGCAGGGGCGGTAACATTAAATTGAAGGGCGGCGAGCTCGACCAGATCATGTCGCAGGGTGCCCGTTGGGCTGTTAAAAGAGGCTACGGCACTGAAGCGGATCTGGAGCGCACCGAGGAAAATGGCTGCATGCAGGGAGCCAACCCGGCCAGCGTCAGCCCGCGGGCAAAAGACCGTGGCAAAGGACAGGTGGGGACGCTGGGAGCGGGAAATCATTTTATTGAAGTGGATGTCGTGCAAAAAATTTTTAACACAACCGCCGCTCAACGAATCGGTCTGGGTGAGGGCCAGATCGCTGTCCAGATTCATTGTGGTTCTCGCGGTCTGGGGCACCAGGTCTGCAGCGATTACGTCAAACGATTTCAAAAAACGATTCCCAGGTTCGGGCTCAACCTGCCGGATCGAGAACTGGTCTGTGCTCCGCTGAGCAGCCCCGAAGGACAGGATTACCTCGCCGCAATGAAAGCAGCGGCGAACTACGCATTTGCCAACCGCCAGGTGCTGACTTTCCATATCCGAAACAGTTTCGAGCAGGTGCTGGCCGGCAAAGTGGCGAATCATCACGTCTACCAGATCTATGATATTGCCCACAATATGGCTAAAATCGAAACGCACCTGATCGATGGGAAACCCGTCAGGCTCTGTGTTCACCGCAAAGGTGCCACACGGGCATTCGGGCCCGGTTCAGCGGAACTTCCGCCGGTTTATCGTGACATCGGACAACCCGTGCTGGTTCCCGGTTCGATGGGGACGTCATCCTGGGTTTTGGTCGGTACCACAGAATCGATGGCGCAAACCTTTGGATCGACCTGCCATGGTGCCGGACGGACAATGAGCCGCAAAAAAGCCAAAAAGACCATTCACGGGGCAACATTGCGCGAGGAACTCGAGGATCGGGGCATCCATGTGCGTGCCGGCAGTATGTCCGGCCTGGCTGAGGAAGCTCCCGACGCCTATAAAGATGTGGACCGGGTGGTTGGGGTTGTGCACAGCGCGGGTATTGCCGAACGGGTGGCACAGCTTAAGCCCGTTGCCGTAATCAAGGGTTGAAACCATTTCTCGTATCGTGTTAATGACGGAAAGGAGAAGATGTCATGAGAGTACAAATGAGAAATATTCTTTGTGCCACAGACTTTTCCGATTTTTCCAATCATACCATCCCCTATGGAGTTGCACTGGCCAAAGAATTCGATGCCAGATTGTACATCTGTCATGTTATCGACTTGTCCTCTATTGCGATCTACGGCGAATTTCAGCTGAATCCGATCGATCAGCAAAACCGAATTAGAAAACAGGCCGCCGAGCAATTAGATCAAATCATCGGTGAGCAGCCGGTCAAGTGGGAGCCCCTGATTTCCGTTGGTCACACAGCAGATGAAATATCCCGCCTGGTTGGAGAAAAGGGGATTGACCTGGTCATTGCCGCCACCCGCGGCCGCTCCGGCCTGAAGCGCCTGATTCTGGGGTCGGTTACCGAACGGCTGATGCGCGTGCTGGCCTGTCCGCTGTTGATTGTCCACAGTCCGGAGCACGCATTTGTCAATCCGATCAACCAAGAAATCAGCCTTAAAAAAATCCTGGTTGGATGCGACTTCTCACCGGACTCCGATCTGGCGTTTCAACAGGCATTAAGCCTGGCCCAGGAATTTGAAGCCGATCTTCACCTGGTTCATGTTATCGAACCTACGGCATCCAGTGAACTGTTAAAACCGGATAGAGTATTGAGCGCCGAAATTCAGGAAGGACTGCATCAACGTTTTACTGAAAAACTCATCGGCATGGTTCCCGAAGACGCCCGCAACTGGTGCACTCCGGAAACCCGTATCCTGGAGGGCCATCCCTATGAAGCGCTGGTACAGTATGCCAAAACCCATGCAATGGATATGATTGTTTTGGGGGTTCGCGGGCACGGGCTGGTTAAAACGTTATTTTTAGGCTCAACCACGGATCGGGTGGTGCGTCAGGCATCCTGCCCGGTTCTTTCGGTGAGCACCAAAGCTCAGAATGGGTAAATCGGCTTTTGATGAACCTCTTTGAAAAAACTTCTAAACAGAATCAATTTGGATATTCGTCAAATTTCATGGCGGATCATGTCCCCGGTCAGGATATGCGGTGCCCGTATTCATTATCAACCAGGGTAATCACTTCATCGATGCTTAAACCCTGCTGAAGGTTTCTACGGATAAAGTCTTTTTCTTCTTTGGCACCCCTGGGCATGTCACAGGTACAATCGATCAGGAAGAGTTCTCCGCAGCCACCACAGGCGCATCTGAAATTTGCCGCCACCACCTGCACCCCACCTTCAACTGCAGCATCTATGCTGGATGCCGGTTGAACATTTTGTCCGGTCAGGCTGACTCCTGGAGACGGCGAGAAAAAGGCCTTAATCATAACCCCCCCCGCGAAGAAAATTGCAACCAGCGCCACAATCATCCAGTAGGAGGGCTGCCAGCCGGCGGGTTTTGGTTTGGGTTGTGCAACAGGAAGCTTCTTCCTTTTTCTTTTTGCCATTTTTCATGCTCCTTTTTTTCTTAAATGTGGTTATCTGGAAATCTCCAGTTGAATACATCCGATAGTTATCTCACCACGAAGAACACGAAGATAGGATAGAATAAATTTAAGATCCCGTTTCGTGTCCTTCGTGCTCTTCGCGGTTGGAAGGGCTTAACTTGGGCTTTCTGCATGACCGTAGTCTTAGATTCAATTCTTAAACCTGAATTTTGCATGAGCCTGATTGAATCCCCCCGGCTGGCCGCCCATAGAGGCCCCGATGAAATAGGCTTTGCATTTCATTGGGCACGCATTCACCAGGGCCGGCCGCAGGCTTCCATTGGCAAGATTCAGATTTTAATTCACTGCCGAGCTTCCAGACAGGTAGTCGTCTGCCACCAGCCTGCCATCAGACACCTCCATGATTCTGCGGGCATAGCGTGCACAGCTGGGACTGTGCGTAACCATGATGATCGTCATGCCGTTGGCATTCAGCTTTTGCAGCAATTTCATTATTTCAGATGTCGTTTTGGTATCCAGGTTGCCGGTGGGCTCATCGGCCAGCAGAACCGGCGGTTCGTTGACAATGGCCCGGGCGATGGCGACGCGCTCGCTTTCCCCGCCGGAGATCTGATTTGGCAAGCGATCCGCTTTGTCAAGCAGCCGCACCTGGGAGAGGGCATTTTCAACCATCGTGCGTTTTTCGTTTTTGCCCTTCTTTACAATGGTCAACGGTAGCATGACATTTTCAAAAACCGTAAGATAGGGCACCAGATGAAAACTCTGAAATATGAACCCCAGAAATTCCCTGCGAAAATCCGCCTGTCGCTCCAGGCTCAAACCGTAAATATCGATATCATCTACCACAAACCGGCCGGATGTCGGGGCATTCATTGCGCCCATAATGGAAAGCAGTGTTGATTTACCGGCGCCTGACTCTCCCATAACACTGATAAATTCGCCCGACTCGATCCCGAAACTGATATCAGAGACCGCCGTAACCGTTGCCGTACCCTTGCCGTACTTCTTAAATAATTTTTCTGCTGTAATGTAACTCATTGATCACCTCAAACTTAATTTCGAAGCACGAATATCGAAAATCGAAACAAATCCAAATATCAAATGACCGAATTTTTGAACCTCGTTTGTCACCGATGGTGCTGAACACTCAACCCCATTGTCTGAATTTCATGTTGTTTACGGTCTTAATATTTTGATCATTCGATATTGTTTCGAATTTCGGATTTCGGATTTATTGGCAAATTAGATTGCCTGTATCATTATCAATAAAAATAAATTTAGATTACCAAATAATAATGCCTATAAAGCCCTTAAGGCTTCATTGGGATCAAGCCGGGAGGCGATGATGGCCGGATAGGCACTGGAAGCCAGGCCAATGAGCAGCGCCAGTATTAGGGCCCCGCTTGCCAGCTCAATATTAAAGGGCACAAATCCGGAGTGGCCTTCAATAAAAAAGTGCACGGCCGCTTTGGTGACTCCCCAGCCCAGCAAATATCCAAGGATTCCGGCCAGCCCGGAAACAATGGCCGCCTCCAAGAATACAATTTTCATCACATGCCGACGACGAAATCCGATCGCTCGGAAAACCCCGATTTCATCGGTGCGCTCTCGGACGCTGCCCATCATGGTCACCAGAACAACCAGGCTGCCGATCAACAGGATCACGCCGGAAATTCCATACGAAAATTTCTTAAAATGTGCCAGGGTCTCCATACGTCCTTTAACGACCTGCTGAATGGCCATGACCTTGGCAGCCGGAAGTGCCTCGGAAATCTGTTCCACCATGGCGTCAATCGGGCAGTCCTGGCATAACGCCGCCACCTCGACCATTGAAAGCCGGCCGTTTTTGTCGAACAAGCTCTGAGCGGTGCTCAGCCGGGTGAATATCAGCTGATCGTCTTGGGACCCGGTCGGTTGTAAAATTCCCGAGACGGTAAAGTCGCGATCTTTAATCTTAAAGCGGTCTCCCGCTCCAAGATTCAGGATCCGGGCGGTTTCAGCCCCCAGGATGACACCGTTGTCATCGGGCTCCTTGCCCTGTAACTGCCACCAGGGCTTCAAAATCCCGGACACCTTGAAATCGACACCCGCCAGCAGAACTTTGTGCGAATCGACATTGACGACTCCCAGCACCAGCGGGCCCACGGCTGCGATATTGCGGGCATTTTTAATGGCGTTTACTCGTGCCAGCTCGTCCTGGCGGATTTCTTCCATCTCAAAGGACACGCCGCCCAGTGAAAGCCCTCCGTAACTGAGCGTTAAATTCTCGGTTCGGGGAACAATCAAAATGTTGGCGCCATACTTTTCGAGCTTATGATTGATGTCGTTGGTTGTGGCCTCGACAAAGCTGATAATTCCGACAACCGTGGAGACACCAATCACCAGCCCTGCCAGAACAAAAGAGGCTTTGCCTTTCCGCCGGAGCAGGTTTTTAATTGATATATTTTTAAGCGTCATCGTTTTTCCTCAATCAGATTTCATCTGTATTATTTAGGTAATGCGTGTTGGCAATTACACCAGGCCGCCGTGTTCGCCAAGAAATTGTTGCCGAATCAAGCCCTTAAAGGTTCTTGGCGGCTTTGCGCGAGCCTATTCTTTTTTTCCTTCAGTCTAGACCTTCCCGGCAAAATTAAAATACTGCCGACCCTCTAAAATATCTTTAACTTCAATGATGACTTTCCCGTTCTCAACTTTTCGGTTCAACGGCGCCGGATTGCAGCCGCCTTTAACTTCATTGACCAGAACCGAAGCGAATCGGCGACCGCAGTTGCGACAGACCATATAATCACCATCCTGATAATAGCCTTTGCCCGCCGGCCAGCAAACATCACAGGCATCGAAGGCGGCCCGGATGATGCCGTCTGAGCTTTTGAGAACAAAGTATTTGACAGTGAATTCGCCGGCCACATGTTGAAAATGCCGGGCCTTGCCGTCTTCAAAAAGGGTTGCTGGCAGGCTGATCTCAGAGGCGTTGTTTTCAGATGTAAATGAAGCGGCCACAGGTGCGGTTTCCGAACGATCATAGCCGGCATAGTATATTCCGCCACCCACGATGAGAACGGAACATACGATTGCCACGATAAGCGGCAGACGCCCTTTCTTTTCCGCGCCCAGAACCACATCTTTTTTAGCCTGCCGTTTTTCTGGCGTCACTGTTGGATTTTGGACATTTGCTGATGGATTTCCATTTTTTGATTGAACGTCTTTTTTCTTTCTTTTTGACATGATCGGTGTCTCCTTCAATATTTTTTTTAAGATGGTTCAAGTTTGTTCTCTGAGAAAAAAACCGGATCGCGCAGCAGCTTTCATCTGTCCCCTGCGCAACTAGCGGATAAGCAAACAATGCAACCTCATAGAGGCGATGAAAGCAATGATAGATCGGCCGGATGGGATGAACCCTGCCGGAGCGGGTTCAGCACAACAGGGAGAGCTTTTTTAAATACAGGGGTAGTTTGGGTTTTATTTCGCCGGTGACGGATTGCCGGTTAGATGGGTTGGGTCGGAAACGATCGGATTCGTTATCGCTGGAGAGAAATCCAACTCCTACGGGATCTGGAGAGACCGTCTGGTGGCATGTTATGGAACACTCCGGGATCTTGATTTCAAAGGCCCCCGCCATTTCACAGGTGCCTTTCATGGTTCCGGCACAACAATTCGGTGCCACCAGACCTGTTGTCCTCATGGAGGCATGCGGATGGGCTTTTGCCATCTCATAGGCGCATTTGGCTGCGCAATCGGAATAGCCAAATGCCCCGGATAGCATTAAACCAACGCTAAATAGAAATGCTAATGCTATGGCAACCGGTTTTTTCATATTCGACCCATTTTATCCTACTGTTTTAGTATAGTATAGTCGCTAAATTTTTCTGTCAAGACAATTTTTGCTTGTCAGAAGATCCGGCGCACTGAGTTGTGGACCTTTACAACGGATCGGATCATATATATATTTACGGCAACATTAAGTCGGGGTTGAAAAAAAAGCGTTTCAAGGATATGAAATTACTAAAAAAACTGAGGACGACCTCCTCATATTCCCCTAAGAAAGGAAAAAAAATGAGTTACGATTTCAATGCAGACGAGGTTTTTGAAATGGCCGAACAGATGGAACGAAATGGCGCCAAATTCTACCGCGATGCCGCTGAAACCACTGCGGATCCTTCAAATAAAGAGCTATTAATCGGTCTTTCGAAAATGGAAGAAACCCACGAAAAAATCTTTGAAACCATGCGGGCCGAACTGAAGGCGGCCGAAAAAGCATCAACCGTTTTTGACCCGTCCGGCGAGGTATCCCTTTACCTTCGGGCTCTGGTGGACAGCCGCGTTTTTTTAAAAAAAGAAATTGATGTGACCTCCATCGTGGAAATTCTCAAATCAGCAATCGAAGCAGAAAAAGACTCCATTGTTTTTTATCTGGGAATGAAAGAGGCCGTCCCGAAAAATTTAGGAAGAGATCGCATCGAGGCCATTATCAAAGAGGAGATGGGACATATTCGCCTGCTGAGCAAGGAACTCGTCGCTAAAAGCAAGTAACTCGAACCCCATCTTTAGAAGCCGCTTCTACTCGATTTCCTTGCCATATTCAGCCAGATTTTCAATCCCCTGGCGATCCAGTAGCGTAATTTTGGGGCCTTCAACGCGAATTAAATTTTGCCCGGACAATTTAGCAAAAATTCGGGACAATGTTTCCGGAATCGTGCCGAGCAGGCTGGCTAGCTGGCCCTTTGATACATTTAAAGTTACCGCATCTTCGCCTCCCTGCTCTTCTGAAAGATAGATCAGATAAGAGGCCAGGCGTGCCGGGATTTCTTTCAGCGACAAATTCTCAATTTGAGCGGCAAATTGGCGCAGCTTTTTTGACATAATCGCCAGCAAATTCAGCGCCAGCGATGGATTGGCTGAAACCAGCTCAACAAAAGCGCTGCGGGGAATAAAAAGAAGGCGGCTTTTTGCAAGGGTTTCCGCACTTGCCGGCAATTGCTGTCCGCTAAAAACTGTTACTTCTCCAAATGACTGCCCGTCTTCAAATATATGCAGGATCTGCTCTTTGCCTTCAGATGAGACTTTATAAATTTTGATTCGGCCAGCAACGACGACAAAGAAACCTCTGGTTTCATCTCCTTCTGAAAAAATAGTCTGCCCTTTTTTAAACTGCTTTTCAACCGCGATTTGCCGTATGGCTTTCAGCTGATCATCGGGCAACCCATTGAAAAGCGGAATCGCCGATATGATGTTATAAGTGTTTTCCATGACCTATTTTTTGCATCCTTTTTTGATCTATGTCAAGGTAAACAAAGGACAAATCATCTTATAAATAAAATGAAAACGGCCGTTTTCAAATTTTTTCATTCGTTTTGATCTATGTCAATGTAAGGCACGCAAAAATTCATTAGATTAGGATCATCATCGGCCGCCGCAAGACAAGCAAACAGCGGCATGCAGGCACGAACCAAAAGGAAAAAATCATGAAATGTCCTGGACAAGATACCTTATACTGGAAACCGGGGGCAATCTTTGAAGCCAAATGCCCGAAATGTGGCAACGCCGTTGAGTTTTTTAAGGACGACACCAGCCGCAAATGCGACAAATGCGGCCACCGCTTTGTGAATCCGGACATGGATTTTGGTTGTGCGGCCTACTGTCCCTATGCCGAGCAGTGTATCGGGGACCTGCCACCGGAGCTCCTTGCGCAAAAAGAAGATCTGCTCAAAGATCGGGTGGCCATAGAAATGAAGCGCTATTTTAAGAATGATTTTAAACGCATCGGTCATGCCACAAGGGTCGCCCGTTACGCCGAGCGCATCGGCAAAAAAGAAAAGGGTATGCTGGCTGTCATACTAACAGCCGCATATTTACACGATATCGGCATACACGCAGCTGAGCAAAAGCACGGCACTACGGCCGCCGAATTTCAGGAAGCCGAAGGGCCGGCCATCGCCCGGTCCATACTGGAGAAACTGGGGGCCAAAGAAGAATTAATCAAGGAGGTGTGCGATATCATCGCACACCATCACCACCCGCGTTCCGACGACAGCATAAATTTCAAGGTCGTCTACGATTCCGATCTTTTAGAAAACATGGATGAAAAGCAAAAAAAGGCAGCCGGAGGCAAAAAAGAAATTAGAGAAATGATCGAAAGCTCATTTCTGACCGAAAGCGGACGCGAAGCCGCTAGAGCGGTTCTGCTTGGCGAATAATATAATATTTGAATCTTGCATGAAGGTTAAGCAAACCGTTTTTAAACAGAAATGTTAATAGAAATGCTTTCAAGACCTCAGATCAGGTTTTGAAACCACTTTTGAGCAAATTAACCGAATATCAATAAAACAGTCAGAGGAGTGACAAATGAAAACCGTGCGTAAAATTATTCAAATTGATGAAGAACTCTGTGACGGATGCGGCAACTGTGTACCGTCATGCGCCGAGGGCGCGCTGGAGATCATAGATGGCAAAGCCCGCGTGATTGCCGACATCTATTGTGACGGACTGGGCGCCTGCCTTGGAGAATGCCCAATGGGAGCCCTTGAAATTGTCGAGCGTGAGGCCGACGAATTCGATGAAGAAGCCGTTGAAGAACTTCTGGCCCAAAAAAAGGAAGAAAAACCCGCCCAGGCAGCACCGGCTTTCTCCGGCGGCTGCCCGTCTGCCCGGCTGCAAGCGTTTGGATCGCCGGCGCCGGCAACTGCTGCCGGTACGCAGACAAACTTATCTGGCACGGACGCAGCGGACCTAACACAGTCAGCCCTTTCTCACTGGCCGGTTCAAATCATGCTGGTGCCGCCGACAGCGCCGTTTTTAAAAGGTGCCGATCTGCTGGTTCTGGCAGACTGCGTGCCGGTGGCGTTCCCAACGGTGCATCGTGACTTTATCAAAGGCAAAGCCGTGATGATGGGATGCCCCAAGCTTGACAACGCCCAGTTTTACATCGAAAAATTCGCCCAAATCTGCAAAGAATCCGGCGTGAAGAGCATCACCGCGGTGGTCATGGAGGTGCCCTGCTGCGGCGGTCTTCCAATGATTGTCAAAAAAGGCATGGAAATGGCCGGTGTCAAAATCCCTATGGAGGAAGTGGTCATCAGTACCCGCGGTCAGATTCTGCAACGCAAGCAGGTGGCTGTCGCTTAAATCAGAAACAGGCTTACGGCGCAGGGCTAAAGGCTCAAGGCAAAAAAGGACAAAATCGTTTTTTGGTCCTGGGCCTTGGGCCCTGCGTTTTATAGCATCCCTTCCCTCCGCATCCCAAAATCTGAAATCAACATTCATGCCTTCAATCCGCAATCCAAAATCTGTAATTGAAATCCTGTCTTATGAGACAATTGTGTTTCAAAAATTATTCTGAGATCATATTGCATTGTTATTTTTATTATGATATCCAGACATTATCTTTGCAACGCATTGATATTCCGCGGCATCAGGGCCGTTGCATGTATCGCAAAGGTATGGCGCGCAGGGCGGTTTAACCGGCACAAAATTTGCCGGCTTTTGCGCTCAACTGCTGATATTCGCACATCTAGCCGCCATGGCTCACGATGGGGATCTCCGTTTTTTTCCTGGCACAGAATTTGAAGACCTTTACAGCGTGTATAAAAGCGCTGTCTATTTTCCCGCCCGAGGGGAATATGAGGCCTCAAATTCAGCTGGGGAGATAATTCTGTGAAACCCTGCAATTTGCATATTATCAAGACGCTAAAGCTGGTGGAAGACATGATGGAACTGGCAGATCGAGGGGATGCCGATCGTGAGGATAACGGTTGCGGCATTCTTTACGGTGTTTTAAGGGATTCTGCCTATAAATTAAAAAAATTGGCTGAAGAAGAAAAGAAAAAGCATATCACCAAAGGCTGGTGGCAGGACCAGCAATGATCTAGACAGCGCATTGAATCATTAACCTGAAAAAGGACGGAGGAACTCTGATGGGCAATTTAAAAGGAACCCAGACTGAAAAAAACATCGTGACGGCATTTGCCGGTGAGTCGCAGGCACGCAACCGGTATACTTATTTTGCCAGTCAGGCAAAAAAGGACGGCTATGTGCAAATTTCGGAAATATTTACGGAGACGGCCAATCAGGAAAAAGAACACGCCAAAAGATTATTTAAATTACTGGAGGGCGGTGAGGTCGAAGTTGCCGCCGCATTTCCGGCCGGAGTTATCGGCACCACCCTGGACAATCTGAAGGAAGCCGCAGCCGGCGAAAATTATGAATACACCGATATGTATCCCGGATTCGCAAAAACTGCTGTGGAAGAGGGTTTTGAAGAAATCGCCAACATATTCAAAGCGATCGCCGTGGCTGAAAAACAACATGAAAAGCGTTATCTGGCGCTTGCGGCCAACATCACCAAAAATGCGGTTTTTAAGAAGGACAAATCGGTCGTGTGGCGCTGCCGAAACTGCGGCTATTTGCATACGGGCGATGGCGCCCCGGAAGAATGCCCGGCATGCGCCCACCCGCAGGCGCATTTTGAGTTGCTCGGTGAAAACTGGTAAAACTTGCTTCTGAGCCTCATCTATTGTCCCCTGGCGGCGTTGTAACCGTTTTCAAATGCTCACGTACTGACGTGTACGCTCCGCCTTCAAAAAGGTTTATGCTTTGCCAGCGAACAAAATCTAAGTCTTAGAAGCAAGTTTAAAAATTAATGGAAAAAAACTGTTTACTGGTAATTTTACAGATTCCAGAGAACTCTCAACCAATTAACCCATCAGCTACTTTACGATGAACGAAATATTGAAAGGAGGACGATATGGCAGAAAGATTGGAAGTTTATAAATGCGAGGCCTGCGGTAATATTGTCGAGGTTCTGCACGGTGGAGGGGGTGAGCTGGTTTGCTGCGGGGAGCCCATGGTGCGTCTTGTCGAAAATACCGTTGATGCGGCTAAAGAAAAGCACGTGCCGGTCATTGAAAAAGTCGACGGCGGCATTAAAGTAAAGGTAGGCGAAGTGCCGCATCCCATGGAAGAAAAGCATTATATTGAATGGATTGAAATTATCGCGGATGGCAAGGCCTATCGCCAGTTTCTCAAGCCCGGCGAAACGCCTGAAGCCGTGTTCAAAGTCGAATCGAAAAATGTCAGCGCCCGCGAATATTGTAATCTGCACGGTCTGTGGAAAGGATAAAGGCCATGTTAAATGAAAAAATGCAAAACGCCCTAAACGGCCAGCTGAATGCAGAGCTTTATTCTTCTTACCTGTATCTGTCTATGAATGCCTATTTTAAATCGGTTAATCTGGATGGCTTTGCCAACTGGATGTATTACCAGGCACAGGAAGAATTAACACACGCCATGAAGTTTTATGACTTTATCATCCAGCGGGGAGGAAGGGTTCAATTGCAGCAGGTAGAAGCCCCGCCCACCCAGTGGGGTTCACCCCTGGCAGCCTTCGAGGCAACTTTAGAGCATGAGCAGAAGGTCACCGGGTTGATTAATGATCTGGTGGAAATTGCCACCGAAGAGCGGGACCATGCCACCCTGATTTTTCTGCAGTGGTTTGTTTCCGAACAGGTCGAGGAAGAAGACAATGTCGGTGGGGTTTTGGAGCAACTCAAGCTGATGGGTGAGGCCCAGGGCGGACTGTTTATGATCGATCGTGAGTTGGCCAAACGCAGGCCCTCAGCGGGTTCAGAGGAAACGGGCGCGGATTAAGGGCTCCTGGCTGCTGGCTTTTTCTGAATGTCACGCGAATCGGTTTTGCCAGGAACCCGTTGAAGAAGCAAGTCGCCAGTGAGTCGCCGGCAGCAACGAACGGCTGACAACCGGCACCATCACAATAATTAAAGGAGGTATGACAATGCCCAGCTGGAAATGTTCGAACTGTGGGTATACCTTTGATGCGGATGCCCACCCCAACGCGTGCCCATCCTGCAAAGAAAAATGCGAATTTTTAGACAACACCTGCTACACACCGGATTGCACGGCAGAAGGCACCGATAACCGGATAGCGCGTCCCAAAAAATAAATACATTTTACTCTTCGTAAAATTTGAAATGTCCATTTTAGGTAAGCGTAGATGAAGGAACCACCATGCCTAAAGCACTGATCGTATATGCGACACGAACGGGAGAAACCCGGAAAATTGCGGAACTCATTGCCGAAGGAATACGATTTTCAGGCCATGAAGCTGAAACGGTTGATGCCAAAAGCATCAAAAGTGAAGCAGATCTCGAAGGCTATGATGCTTATGTGTTCGGGTCATCCACCTATCATGGTGAAATGTTGCAGGCCATGAAAACTTTTCTTTTTATCGCCGAAAAAGCTAGCCTTGAAGGCAAGCCCGGCGGAGCTTTCGGTTCTTTTGGATGGAGCGGAGAAGCCAACGATCGAATTTTTGATACGATGAAACACATCTTAAAAATGGATGTTGTTGGCGATACCCTTCGGCTGAAGTCAAGCGCTCTTGGAGGCGGCATGCAAATGGCCCAGGACTATGGCCGTGCAATTGCAAAAAAGCTGGATTCTTGACATTGCCGGCATGAGGGGGGAAAGCAACCAAGATATGATTTAATTTTCATGAAATCGCGAAAGATTGCAAACACGAAAATATCCAACATTAAACGGAGGAAATGATGGCCGATAATACCTCTACACCACAACATTGCCCGGGTTACCAGAACTTTAAAACCCTCAAATCATTTACCTGTAAATGCCCCAAATGCGGCCAGGTCAAAGAAATTTTTTCAGATGAATTTGACCGGCCACACACCTGCAGTGGATGCAACGAGCCCATTGACTTTGCCCAGTGCGAGCTGGAAGGGGAAGGTAAAAGTATTTCTCCTCGCTAAGCGGATAGAAGTGGCTTCAAAACCCCATCTGAGGACCAATGGCTGTGTTGCCCAGCGAAGCTGGATTCGCATCCATTCTGTTACACTGAGGTGCATCACAGGCCTCCGATAAATGCTCACATACCATATGTATGCTGAGAACAACGCCTTTCTCAATCGGCTTGTGCTTTGCCCTTGAACCTGATCTGGGGTTTTGAAAACACTTCTAAGCAGAAATCGACAGATAAAAATACCAACCTGCCTGAAAAGCGGCAAACATTTTTTTCTGTCAGCGAGGAGGTCCGTTTGTAAGTCCGCTCGAGGGCCTTTGCCTGCGCGCGTTCATTCATAACTTTAAAAATGCGATGTCGAATTGGAGATCGATGATGAAAATCAGGCTGCTGCTGGTGCTGGGTGCCGGAATTCTTTTTTTTACTGCGGGTTCGGTTGCTTTAAGTGGTGCCCCCGTCGAAAATAAGGGCGCCGCAGAAATCAAACTTCCGGGGGGCACACGGGGACTTGTTCCCTTTCCCCATCACCGGCACCAGGATAAACTGGGCGATTGTGAGATCTGTCATTCTATTTTCCCGCAAAAAGTCGGCATTATCAAAGAACTTAAAGCACAGGGGAAATTAGAAAAGAAACATGTCATGAATAAGCTATGTACGAAATGCCACAAGCAGAAAGAAAAGGAAGGCGTTCAGACGGGCCCCACGACCTGCGCAAAATGCCATATTAAGGAAGAAAAATAAGGATTTGTTCTGATGTTGGTGCTTGGCTTTCAGGGAAGTCCGCGAAAAAAGGGAAATACATCATTTTTGCTGACGCATTTCATGCAGGCAGTCGAAAAATTGGGTGCACAGACCCGTATCATTGATGTCGCCCAGAAAAATATCATCCCCTGCAGGGAATATGTGGTCTGTGAAAAAAAGGGCTACTGTCCAATCGATGACGACGTAAAAAGCGAAATTTATCCATTGATTCGACAGGCTGAAGTTGTGGTTTTGGCCTCCCCCATATTCTTCTTTAATATGACTGCTCAGCTCAAGGCCGTTGTTGATCGCTGCCAGCTGTTCTGGGCACGCAAGTATAAGCTCAAGCTAAACGATCCCGCCAAAAAGACAAAACGCGGATTCCTTCTCTCTGTGGGGGCCAGCAAAGGAAAAAGTTTGTTTGATGGGCTGCAGCTGACCGCCAAATATTTCTTTGACGCCATCGATGCCCGCTTTGAAGGCAGCCTAACCTATCGCCATATCGAAGGCCCCAAGGATATGGCCAAACACCCCAGCGTGCAGGCCGATGTGACCAAAGCAGCCGCTGCGTTAATCGAGCCACTTCTTGGCAGGAAAAAAATCCTTTTTGCCTGCCGTGAAAATGCGTTCCGCAGTCAGATGGCCGGTGCCTTTGCCCAATATCTGGCAGGGGACAAATTCGAGATCATTACCGGTGGCAGCGAGCCGGCGGATCAGGTGAATCCGGACATGCTCAAAGCCATGCATGAAAAAGGGATCGATATGGCCTTTCGCGTGCCGCAAAGCATCGAAACGGCGATTTCAAAGACGACCCCGGATCTCATCGTCACCATGGGATGCGGCGAAGAATGCCCTTTTGTGCCCGGGGCCCGAAGGCTGGACTGGGATTTGCCGGACCCGGCGGGAAAGCCGCCGGGTTTTATGCGCCAGGTTCGCGATGAAATCGAAAATAGAGTCAAAAGTCTAATAACAGAGTTAACCTAAGTTTAGGCATGAAAAAGAGAAGGGATTTATTTACCACGAAAGCACGAAAGGCTGAAAACACGAAAAGGGAAAAATAAAATTTCGTGCTTTAACCATTTCGTGTTTTCGTGATTAAGTTTGGATTTGAGTTTTTTCGAAGGGCTTTTTAAGGAGGGCAGATGGCCGAGCCGCATGAAATGTTTCAATGCCAGACGGTTAACTGCGGATATATTTATGACCCGGATAGAGGGGACCGCAAGGGGAAAATCCCCAAAGGAACCCAATTTAAAGATTTGCCGGATGACTGGAAATGTCCGGTATGCGGCGCCGGCAAAAAAATGTTCAGACCGCTGGGCGGATGAAAGCGGCTCGACGTAATCCGGCAGAAAAATTGACTTGAATCTATCCCATGGACGGTATAGAAGAATCTGGGCATCAGATTCGGCAAAACCGATCGATGATTTTGATTTAGCAGCGTCACCGTCGATCAACCCATACCTAAATCAAGCGTTTCAAATTTTAAAAAGGGCTAATTTTATCTTTTACTAAATGAATTCTATCGAATTATATTTTTTAAATTCGAAACCCTTCGGGATTGCCGATCTCAACGCAGCTATTGCGTCAGATGTCGTCCCCCATAGAGGACTATAGCGAAATGTAGCTGCGGCGACCTCGACAATCGCTCAACTCAGGTAACAACAAACAAAAGGAGGATAAGAATGGACAGGTACGTGTGCTCGGTCTGTGGTTATGTCTATGATCCAGAACAGGGTGATCCCGATAATGGGGTTGCGCCTGGAACGAAATGGGAAGATGTCCCGGATGACTGGGAATGCCCGGTGTGCGGTGCTTCCAAGGCTGACTTTGAAAAAGAGTAGTCCATTAGGCGACACCTGTTTTTAAGGCTCGAACCGTATTCGATGCCCTTTTGTGCCGGCGAAATATTTGCTGACGAAAGGGCATCAATTGTTTTTGGGCACAAGTCACCGTCGGACAAACAAACACGGGCCGGTTGCCAGGGGGTGAAACGTGTTTATGTTTTATTTCTGCGCCGGGTTTCAAATTGAAAGTTTAGAAATCGCATGGAATGGAGAAGGACATGGAAGCATTGGAAATCGCACCGGGAATTTATGATGTTGGTGTTACCGACTGGAACATCCGTGATTTTCACGGGTATTCAACTGATCTGGGGACAACCTATAATGCGTTTTTAATCGTTGATCAAAAAATTGCGTTGCTGGATACCGTCAAAAAAGCGTTTGCCGATCAACTGCTCGACAAAATTTCCGCTATCGTCGATCCCAAGAAGATTGACTATGTCATCAGTAACCACACCGAGCTGGACCATTCCGGCGGCCTGGCCCGGGTGATGCACCGGGTCGGCGAGGACAAACCGCTGATTTGTTCCAAAATGGGCCACAGGAATTTGCCGCGCCATTTTTTCCGCAACTGGAATTACCAACCGGTTGAGAGCGGCCAGGAGCTGAGCCTGGGTAATCGAACCCTGAGTTTCATCGAAACCCGTATGGTCCACTGGCCCGATAGCATGTTTACGTATTTAAAAGAAGATAAGATCCTTTTTTCAAGCGACGGATTCGGGCAGCATTTTGCGGGCCCGGAGCGCTTTGACGATCAGATTGGCGAAGCCATTATGGTGCATGCCAAGAAATACTTCGCCAATATTTTGCTTTTGTATGTGCCGTTAATAAAAAAATATCTTAACAATGTCATCGACTCGGGCATGGAATTTAAGATGATCTGCCCCGACCACGGCATTATCTGGCGCAAAGATCCGGCCAGAATCGTTAATGCCTATGCAAAATGGTGCGAGCAGGAGCCGGAAAAGAAAGCGGTGGTGATATACGATACCATGTGGCAGAGCACCGAAAGGATGGCGGAAGCCATTGCCGCCGGCATTAATAAAGAAGGGGTGCCGGCGAAACCCCTGCACCTGAGAAAATGGCATCGCAGTGAAGTGATGACGGAAGTTTTCGATGCCAGAGCAATCGTCGTGGGCGGGCCGACGCTCAATAACGGACTGTTTCCCTCTCTGGCGGATTTTCTATCTTACATGAAAGGACTCAAACCACTCAACAAAATCGGTGCCGCCTTTGGGTCTTACGGCTGGAGCGGCGAAGCGGTCAAGATCATTACCCAAGAACTTGAGGCGATGAAATTTGACATCATCGACCCGGGTTTAAAAATACAGTATGTCCCGGACAAACAGGGCCTCGAAAGCTGTTACGAATATGGCCGCAAAATCGGAAAAGCAGTTAACGCCTAAAATGAAAGTTCCGACGGTTGAACTCAGTGAATGTATCGTGTGCGGTGTGTGTGTGGAAACGTGTCCACAGGCATTTCGCTTAAATAATGCAGGCTATATCGAAGTCATTGAACTAGCGCATTATCCTGAATCCGACGTCAACGACGCCATAAAGTATTGTCCCGTGGATTGCATCTACTGGGCAGAGTAATACATTTAACACATACCACGAAGAACGCGAAGCGAGAAATTTAAAAGCTTATAAACGGGTCTTCGTTGATCTTCGTGTTCTTCGTGGTCATAACAATATAAAGTAAACATCCTGGTATGTTTTTGAAACCATGAGCCCTCATCAAACCAGCGGTCGGCAGCTTAAAGAAAAAATCCGAAAGTTGCTTCTGCAGCAGAACATTGAAAGCGGGTTGGCCCAAATCGGCGGTATGCCGGCCAGAAAGGCCATTAACCCGCTTTTTTCATTTTTGTGCAGCATGGATGAAATGCTGAAATGGCGGGCGGTAATAGCCATGGGAGAAGTCGTCGACCGGTTGGCCGATGCGGACATGGAGTCTGCCCGAGTAATCATGCGCCGGTATATGTGGCAGCTCAATGATGAATCCGGCGGCATCGGCTGGGGATGCCCGGAAGCCATGGGTGAAATCATGGCCCGCAACAAAAATCTGGCAGCGGAGTTCTGGTGTATTCTGATTTCCTACATCAGACCCGATGGGAACTTCCTCGAACATGAAGCGCTGCAACGGGGTGTGCTATGGGGGGTAGGCCGGCTGGCACATGCCAGGCCTGGGCTTCTTAAAGATTCTGTCGGCTATCTGCACCCGTATATGCAGGCAGACGACCCCTATCTTCGCGGACTGGCCGTCTGGGCGTGCGGGCCGCTGCGAAACGAGACCACAGAAGCCATACTGAAACGCTTAAAGAAAGACGACGCCAAACTGAGCGTTTTTCTCGCTGGGCACCTGAAGCGGTGTTCGGTTGGAAAGCTGGCTGAACAGGCCATGGAGATATCAGATGAAATGGATGCCGGAGGCGGAAGACGCCATTAAAAAGGTTCCGTTTTTTGTGAGAAAACGCGTGCGCGCCCGCGTCGAAAAAGAGACCGCAGAAGCCGGAAAACAGGTCGTATCTCCGGCCGATGTCAAGGCCACTCAGGCGCGCTACCTTTCCAGCATGGGCTCGGAGATCAAAGGGTACCAGATTGAGACCTGCTTCGGTCCCAGCGGCTGCCCGAACCGGGCCATTATCAGCGATCAACTCGTTGCCCAAATCGAGGCGGATGTTCAAAAAGAAGATTTGCTCGGTTTTCTGAAACGTACCGTCAAAGGCGATCTAAAGTTTCACCATGAATTTCGGATCACACTGGCGGACTGCCCGAATGCGTGTTCCCAGCCGCAGATAAAAGACATCGGAATCATCGGCGCCTGTCAGCCGGTCGTAACCGATGAGTCCTGCTCGATGTGCGAAGCCTGTGTTGAATCCTGCAAAGAGGATGCGATCATCCTTGATCCCGAAAAGGAAGTTCCTCTAATTGATGATGATCTGTGCCTCAAATGCGGCAAGTGTATTCCGGCGTGTCCGACGGGCACCCTGACCGAAGGCCAAAAAGGATACCGGGTCCAGATCGGGGGCAAGCTCGGGCGTCACCCCCAGCTCGCCAAAGAGCTCCCCGGCATTTATGACGAGCATACGGTGATGAAAATCGTCAAAGACTGTCTGCGCTTGTATAAAGAAAATAGCAAGCATGGCGAACGCTTCGGTCAAATTTTAACGCCCGCCGATTTTGAGTCTATTGCGGCACGATATAAAATCTGAATCGCGCCTTTCAAATTCGCCAACCTTTTGATCACCGCCATCCATCCTGTCAGATTGACATCACCGAATTGCGTCTAATAATTATGTCAAAAGTATCATCACGCATCATCGCCGCATCAACCATATATCGCGGCTGTCAAAAAAAGCGTTCCGGTATTTAAACGGATTTTTTCCACAACCACTTATGACGCAATTCATAAAGTTATTATGGAAAGTGGTATAAAAATGTAGGAGGAATATTTAAATGGAGAAAAAAACATTTTCAATCCCCACGATATCCTGCGGACACTGTGTTAATTCCATCAAGACCGAGCTAAGCGAGCTTGAGGGTGTTTCAAAAGTTGAAGGGGATATAGAAGGCAAGCGTGTTGAGGTGGAATGGGACGCACCGGCTACTGAAGATCGAATAAAGAACAAGTTGACCGAGATTAACTATCCGGCCGCTTAGAACCCACGTCAAAAATGGACCTAAAGCCCTATATTCTGAAATCAGTTCAGGCGGCCATTGTCGCCGGAAATGCGATCAGCGAAGTTTATCGCGGCGAGGATTTCGCGGTAGCATATAAGTCCGATCAATCTCCGCTGACCGTTGCCGATCAGAAATCCCATGAAATCATTAGCGGCATGTTAAAAGCATATGATCTTCCGATCCTCAGCGAAGAGGGCAAAGACATACCTTACGTACAACGTAAAAAGTGGGAGCGTTTCTGGATGGTGGATCCGCTGGACGGCACCAAAGAATTCATCAAGCGCAACGGTGAGTTTACCGTGAACATCGCCTTGATTGAAAACAGCCGTCCGGTGCTGGGCACTATTTTTGTGCCGGATAGAAACACCCTCTATTTTGCCGCGCGCAATTTTGGGGCCTATAAGCTGCAGGATGGCCCTTTCGGCCGGTTGCTGGAAAGCCGGGCAGATTCAGAGGAAACAGCCCACACGGTGCTCTCTCAAATCGTTGAACAGTCGTCCCGCCTGCCCCTTAACCGTCCATTGCGGGCTTCGCTGACGATTGTCGGCAGCCGCTCGCACAAGACCGCCGAACTCGAAGCCTATGTCGCCGAAAAGCGCAAGTCCTTTGCCGATGTCGAGTTTATCTCGGCGGGCAGTTCCCTGAAGATCTGCCTGGTGGCGGAAGGTAAGGCGGATCTGTACCCCCGGTTGGGTCCTACCATGGAGTGGGATACGGCTGCCGGCCAGGCCATTGCCGAAAATGCCGGCGCCGCTGTCTATCAATATGAAACCGAGGAGCCGCTAATTTATAACAAGGAAGACCTGCACAATCCCTGGTTTATTGTTCAGAGATAAACATAGGTAGAGTTAGCCTATTCTTCGGAATTTGTTTATCTGTATCCGCCTTATAACAATTTAAATTCGAAATCCGAATATCGAAATTCGAAACAAATACGAATATCAAATGACCAAAAATCTAAACTGCTTAAAACATTCAAATTTCGGATTTTGAATTTGTTTCGTATTTCGTGCTTCGGGTTTGGCGACAGTATGAGAAAAGCGTTACGCTACTAGACATTTTGATCATAGTACCTAAGGAAATTATTTGAGGAACGATTGATGTCAAACGACAAAATCACCCTGCCGGTAGGGGGCATGACCTGCGCCAATTGCGCCATGAACATCGAGCGCGCAGTCAAAAAGCTCAGCGGTGTGAGCGACGCGCAGGTCAATTTTGCCGCCGAGCAGGCCGTTATCTCCTTTGATCCGTCTCAGTTAGCCGTTAAAGATGTGGTCGCAAAAATCAATAGCTCGGGTTATTCGGTGCCGACCAGCAAGGTGGAATTGCCGGTTACCGGAATGACCTGCGCCAACTGTGCCACCAACATTGAAAGAGCCTTAAACAAAAAGGTTTCGGGCATTGCCAGCGCCAGCGTAAATTTTGCCAGTGAGCGGGCCACCGTAGGATACATCCCTGGAATTGCGACGCTGCCCGATATAATCCGCGCCATTGAAGCCGCCGGTTACGGTGTCATTTCACCTGAAGGAATATCGGAAGAAGATGCCGAGCAAAAGGCCCGGCAGGCAGAAATAAGGGATCAAACCCTCAAGTTTGTCGTCGGCGTCGTCTTCGCACTTCCGCTGTTTATATTGAGCATGGCCAGGGATTTTAGCCTCAGCGGCCCCTGGAGCCATGCCGTCTGGGTCAGCTGGCTTTTCTGGGCACTGGCCACGCCGGTCCAGTTTTATACGGGCTGGGATTTTTATGTAAACGGATTTAAAAGCCTGAGGAACAAAAGTGCCAACATGGATGTTCTGGTGGCCATGGGTTCATCGGTGGCCTATTTTTATTCGCTGGCCCTGCTGCTTTTCCCGGTATTGGGCCCGCATGTCTATTTTGAAACCTCGGCAGTCATCATTACCCTGATCAAACTGGGAAAAATGCTGGAATCCCGGACCAAGGGGCGCACCGGCGGCGCCATTCGCAAACTGATCGGATTGCGGCCCAAAACCGCCACGATCATCGAGCAGGATGCAGAAAAAGAAATCCCCATCGCCCGGGTTCAACCGGGAAATACAGTGCTGGTGCGTCCGGGTGAGCGCATCCCGGTGGACGGCACTGTTATTGAAGGCAGCTCCTCGGTGGATGAATCCATGCTGAGCGGCGAGCCTTTGCCGGTGGACAAACACACCGGCGATAAAGTCGTCGGCGGCACCATCAACGGTGAAGGGTTGCTGAAATTTAAGGCTGAGGCCGTCGGCAAAGATACCGTACTGGCCCAGATCATCCGCCTGGTCCAGGAGGCCCAGGGCAGCAAAGCACCCATTCAGGCGCTGGCCGACAAAGTTGCCGCCGTATTTGTACCGGTGATCATCGCACTGGCCGTTGCGGTGTTTTTTATCTGGTGGGGCATCGGCGGAGAATTTGTTCCCGCCATGATTCGACTGGTGGCGGTGCTGGTCATCGCCTGCCCATGCGCACTGGGTCTGGCGACACCGACGGCGATCATGGCCGGCACCGGAAAGGGCGCTGAAAGAGGCATTCTGTTCAAAAACAGCGAGGCGCTGGAGACGGCCACAAAGCTCGATACCATCGTGCTGGATAAAACCGGCACCATCACCATCGGCAAACCCGCGGTGGTGGACATTATTCCTCTGGAACCCGAATGTAAGTCGGCACAGGATCTTTTAAGCCTGGCGGCCTCCGTTGAAAAGGGCTCGGAGCATCCGCTGGGCAAAGCCATCGTCAAGCAGGCCGAATCTGAGAAACTCGATCTCACAGCACCCCATGAATTTAAAGCCTCCGGCGGGCTGGGGGTTCAGGCGCGCATCAACGGCAGCAGGGTGATGGTTGGAAAACCCGCCTGGTTTAATGAATTAAAGATTCCAATCGAATCGGCTGCCGAGAGGATTCATCAGCTGCAATCCCAGGGCAAAACTGTCATGGTGGTTGCCCGGGAAAACCGACTTTGCGGTTTGATAGCGGTATCCGATGAGCTCAAACCCGACTCGGAGGCGGCGATTCGAGAGCTGCAGAACCAGAACCTCAACGTCGTCATGATTACCGGAGACAATCTGGAGACGGCTCAAGCCATCGGCAGGCAGGTTCAAATCGATCATATCTTTGCAGAAGTCAAACCGCACGAAAAATCAACACGGGTGAAGGAATTGCAGGAAAAAGGGCAGCGGGTCGGCATGGTGGGCGACGGCATCAACGATGCCCCGGCCCTGGCTCAGGCCGACGTAGGGCTGGCCATCGGCACCGGCACCGATGTGGCCATCGAAACCGCCGGCGTCATTCTTTCCAGCGGCAGCCTCAGCGGCGTGCCCCGGGCCATCCGGTTGAGCCGGGCCACCATGAAAACCATCAAACAAAACCTTTTCTGGGCCTTTGGTTACAATGTGATTTTGATTCCGGTGGCCGCCGGAATCCTGTACCCGTTTGAAACCCTGCCCAATTTGCTGCGTCAGCTGCATCCCATCCTGGCCGCCCTGGCCATGGCCTTCAGCAGCGTATCTGTGGTCACCAACTCGTTACGCCTGTATAAAACCAAAATCAAATAACTCGACGATTTCAAGCTAAGTTTCCTTGATATTTCAATAAATGTCTCTTGGATGGATTCGTGTAACTATTTTTCTGATTTTGGTTCCATTAGATAGCGCTTATGAATGAAAGCAAAAAGATTCTTATCAAAATAGATAAAATTGTGTACAACGGCCGCTTCTCGGGTATGTCTGACTGAATTGTTGTGAAAAAGCGTTAGAATGAAAAGGAGTACAGAGTGAAGATTCGTAGAATAACCTCATTGACTGCGTCGCTGGCGTTTCTCATGATGGTTTTGACCAGCATTATCCTGTATGTCGTTCCCCAGGGCAGGGTGGCCAACTGGGCAGACTGGCGCCTGTGGGGACTCTCCAAAACCGACTGGGGAAACATCCACATCAACATGGGTCTGCTGTTTCTCATCGCGCTGTTTCTGCATATCTATTACAACTGGAAACCGCTGATCTCTTATTTAAAAAATAAGGCCAGGCAGATCAAAGTGATCACTCCCGAATTCAACATCGCTCTGGCCATTACTGTGGCGCTAATTGTCGGCACACATTTTGTGGTGCCGCCTTTCAGCTGGATGCTGTCGCTGAATGCGCGTTTCAAAGATGCCGGCGCCGAAAAATACGGCGAACCGCCCTATGGGCACGCCGAATTATCTTCACTGAAAACGTTTGCCAGAAAGATGAACCTTGACCTTGCAAAGAGCATGGAACTGCTTGATAAAGCAGGATACACTGCAGAAGATGTCGATATGACGCTGGAAACAATCGGGCGGCGGTATCATATACCCCCCCAGCGAATTTATGAGACGATCAAACCGGCAGCCATAAACACTGCCAAACAATCCGAGGGCGAAACCCGTCTGCCGGAAACACCCCAGCCGGGAACCGGCAATCTGACGCTGGCTGATTTTTGTTCTCAATTTAACCTGAATATGAAGTGGGTTGTTCGCGAATTAAAAAATCTGGGAATTGAAGCCTCCGAGGAGTTGACATTCAAAGACATCGCCACGCAAAATAAAACCAGTCCATCCGATGTATATGAGCACATTAAGAAGATTGTCCAAAGCGCTGCGTCCAAAAGTTAATGTTGACGGAGAGATAAAAATGAAACGTGCCTTTTCTCAATTGTTCAGCCGCTTTTTAAAATGGTTAACACAGGGAGTCGAGAAATCGGCCAAAGCGGCTGGCGCCTGTCCAACCTGAGCGGTTAAGGTCCAATTCCCCCGGCAGGTAGCTGGAAAAAAACATCAGACTGCCCCGAAGCAGCGAAATTGAATCTCCTTATTTTTTATCAAAACGATAGACCCTATGCGCAACGCACAGGCGTTCAAAATTTAATTCTTCTTTGTCGGAACGCCTTGCCCCAAGCCCCATGCTCCATGCCTTTTTTCAGTGGAAAAACACCGCTGATTGAAAAAAAATAGCCGCTCAGACAACAAAATTTGTAACGGATTGGGAGAACCGGGTTCATAAAGGGCAACACTTCAAAATGACGGTGGGCCCGCAACAATATCAACCCTAAAGGAGATCAAAATTGGGGCAAAAAATTTCAAGAAGAGCGTTCTTGAGAGGAGGAATCGCAGCTGCGGCCGGTCTAGCTGCCAGCAGCATCCCGGGAGCCTCCGCAGCAGCCGCACCACAAGAAAAAACGCAACTGGCGACCTTGCTTGACATCAGCAAATGTGTGGGTTGTGAAGCCTGCGTCGAGGCTTGCAACGAAGTAAACGCCAATAAATATCCGCAGCCCAAGAAGCCGTTTCCCAAAATGTACCCCGAAAGGGTTCCGGTCGAAGACTGGTCGGAGAAGCAGGATGTCACCGAGCGCCTGACCCCCTATAATTGGCTCTTTATTCAACATGCAACTGTTAATGTAAACGGTGAGGAACAGGAAATTACACTGCCCCGGCGCTGTATGCATTGTGTCAATCCACCGTGTGTCAAACTCTGTCCCTGGGGAGCTGCGCGGCAGCTTGCGAATGGTATTTCAAGGATTGATTCCGATATCTGCCTCGGGGGTTCCAAATGCAAAAAGGTGTGTCCCTGGGATATCCCCCAGCGCCAGACGGGCACCGGCCTGTATCTTGATATTCTGCCCTCATTTGCCGGCAACGGTGTGATGTACAAATGCGATCGCTGCTACAACCGAATCGCCGATGGGGAACTGCCGGCCTGCATCGAAGCCTGCCCTGAAGAGGTGCAAACCATCGGGCCGCGGGATGAAATTATCCAAAAAGCCCATGCTCTGGCCAAAGAAATAAACGGCTATATCTATGGAGAAAACGAAAACGGCGGAACCAATACGATTTATGTTTCACCGGTACCGTTTGAGGAGCTGAATAAAACCATTGAAAAGGGCAAAGGGAAACCGCATCTCAAACCGGTAAAAGACACCATGGCGCAGGCCAACAATCTGACCACAGCCATGGCCCTTGCCCCTGTGGCCGGGATTGCAGCGGCCGTGGGGAAATTTGTCAGGCTGACAAAAAACCGTCAATAGCAAATGAGGAGCCTGTTGAAATGCAAGTGCAACCAAACTTTACATCAAAAGCACCCAACCGTATCGTGCGTTATGTTTACCTGATTACTGTTTTTTTTCTAACCCTGACCGGTTTCGGCCAGATGCCTATTTTTAAGCGTTATTACATTGCCGACATTCCCGGTCTTGGATGGCTGGCCCAATTTTACGTAACCCATTATATCCATTACCTGGGAGCGGTTCTAATTCTGGCGCTGGTAAGCTATTTGATCATCGACTACCTGTTTCTACAAAAGAAACGCATTCGCCTGACTGCCTCCGGTTACGTCCGAGGCACAATTCTGGTTGGAATTTTGGTATCGGGAATCTTTCTGGTTTTGCGAAATCTCTCAGGCGGCCGTTTTGTGCCGGAGTTCATCATTTTCTTGGATATCGCTCATCTGGGACTGGTCATGACATTTTTGATCGTCGCGGGCTATTGCATGGTGTATAAAAGGCGCTGGGTTACGCAGCGGTAAATAGAAATGGATAATTTGGGATTTAAAAATATTTCAGCTGAGGCGCTCAGAAGTTACATCGACCAACACGAAGAAAAAGATTATCTTCTTGTTGATGTCCGGCAGCCGCTTGAGTACGCCCAGAGCCACATTCCGGGCGCAAAGCTGGTTCCCCTGATGAATTTGGAATCTGCCCTGCCGGATCTTCCTTCCGGGCAGGATATCATTTTCTACTGTCGCAGCGGCAACCGCAGTCAGGCGGCAGCCGTAATTGCAGCCGGCAGTGGCACTTCCCTGCAGAAGATCTTTAACCTGAGCGGTGGAATCATGGCCTGGGATGGCAAAACCTTGTCGGATTTTCCAAGAGTCCAGACGTTCACCGATTCTGAAAGCCCCGCTGATATGCTGCTGCAGTCGATGGATCTTGAAAAAGGTGCGTTAAGGTTTTACCTGGATGTGCTCAAAACTTTTGCCGATCAACCCTTTGTTAAAATGATCAAACCGCTGGTCCGGGCAGAGGAAGCACATGCCAGGAGCATCTATCGGTTCTGGAAATCGATGGCCGAAAATCCCCCGCCTTTTGACGAGCTGTTTGCGAGTCTCACGGGAGATATTTTGGAGGGGGGTGAAAGTCTGCCTGATGCAATCAGCAAGGTTAAAGCCATCGAAGAAAACTTATGCCTAAAGCTTTTTGAGATGGCCCTTAAAATTGAGTTCCGTGCTTATGATCTATACCGGACCATGGCCAATAGGAGCCCGGACGATGATGCCGGACATGTCTTTCTATCCATCGCCCAGAGTGAAAAAGATCACATGCAGCTCCTGGCCGAGACGATCGCCGAGTGCCCGGAATTGAAAAAATAAAGAGAGACGGTAATTTTATATATATGGGTTCTGTTATGGCGTTTTCGCTTCTAAACCGATATTGCCCGGTTTTAAAAAACAGTGGACAAATGCCTGCTTAGATCTTATTAATTACGAGGAGCACGATTATGAAAGAGTTTATCATTATGCTGGCGATTGTGGGAATCTGGTATCTCCTGCAGGCCTATATTCTGCCTAAATTAGGCATATCGACCTGAGTGAAAGATTCTTGTCAGGTGACAAGCAAACATGACAGCACCCAAGCGAGCGAACCGCAAGATAAAAGATAAAGACTATGAGCTCATTCAGGCCATCAATTCAGGCCAATTCGATCGCTTTCCGGATCTCGTGAAAAGGTATGAGCAAAAGCTGTATAATTTCGGCCTCAGAATGTGCCGCGATGCAGCCGATGCCGAAGATACGGTTCAAGAGACTTTTCTTAACGTCTTCAGATATTTAAAAGATTTCCGCTACGAAACCAAATTTAAAAACTGGCTCTACCGGGTGGCGGCCAGCTCTTGCCTCAAAAAACGACGAAAGTCAAAATTTGCCCCGGACCGGGAACTATCTTTGGATGAGTTTTTTCCCCAGGATGAAGCCGAAGTCCCGGACCAGGTTCCCGAATGGGCCTTGATGCCCTTGGAAAAACTGCTAAACATTGAGCTTTTAGACAAGATCAACGAGGCCATTTTTACGCTTCCTGAGAAATATCGACTGGTGATTGTATTGAGGGACATCGAAGGCTTCAGCACAGCCGAAACCGCCCAGATTTTGAATTTATCCGATGCAAATGTGAAGGTCAGATTACACCGGGCACGCTTATTTTTGAGAGACAACTTGAAAGGGTATTTTGAAAATGAGTAAAGATGAACACGATCACAAACACTGCCTGGAGCTGTTTGAAAAACTTTCCGAGTATCTGGATAACGAGCTGGATGAGGTGGCCTGCAAAGACATCGAGAAACATATCAAAGATTGCGTTCCCTGCTTTGTATGCCTGCAGACGCTTAAACGAACCGTTGACCTATGCAAACAGGCGGAAAACAGGCCGATTCCAGAAGACTTCTCAAAAAAATTAAGAGAAGTCATTCAAAGTATGCCCAAAAATCCACCCGCCGGATAAACTAAACTCAGGGTCCAGCCCCACCTTAGTTCCATGTCGCCCGCGCACTGTGAAACATTCAAGAAGTTGAGGCTTTTTCTGAGGATGTGATTTGGCGTTCTCTTTTCTTTAAATCTTCAAGACATTCCGCAATGTAGTCGCCGCAGCGGTTTGCCGTGTCGCCATTTTGGCAATGGCGCCGGAAGCCTTTGAGCCATTGTTTGCCGCCGCGCGGGCATATCTCCATAAACTCCACAAACTGAATGAGCCGATCAATAATGTTTTTAGAAACCGTGTGCTCGACCCTGCAGGAGGCTTCTTCTGCCTCATCTTTATCAATTAACAGAATTTTAATGAAAAAATTTTTCAGGGCCTCATGCCTTCTGACGATTTCCACCGCCAGTTTTTTGCCCCTGGCCGTCAGGGTGATGATATCATAGGGCGCATAGTTCACCAGGCCTTTGTCGGAAAGTGATTTTAGCGCACCGGTTACAGAGGATTTGTTTACCTGCACCCGATCGGCAATATCTTTGGCTCTGGCAGCCTGTTTTTCCTCAGAAATGTGAAAAATGGCTTCAAGATAATCTTCCATATTGGCGCTTAACGGTTCGGTCCGGCTCATTTTATTTTTCCTTTAACGGCATTTGTTGAAAAATATTTTTCACCACAAAGGGCACGAAGACCTCTAAAACTCTTCTTCGAATATCTTTCTTCGTACACTTCGCGGTCTTTGTGGTTTAATAAACACTTCCTTACATCCGGTGAGTTTAACACGGCTTAGAACTTTCCGGATTTTCTTCACACGAAGCCGGGTCCGCGGGGCATGATGAACATCCGCAACCGCACGCTTCCTCCTGCTTAAATTTTTTTAAAAAGTTTCGAATCAGAAACGCAGCTGCAATCGCAACAATTAAAATAACAATAAGGGTTTGCATTTTATTTCACCCATAGCCCGAAGGCAGATCCAATTTGAAAAATGAGCACTGCCAGTATAAATGCCAGCAGCGTATTAAATGCCATGGCAAACACGCCCCATTTCCAGGAGCCCGCTTCCCGTGAGATACAGATCACCGAAACAAAACAGGGTGAATAGAACATCGTAAAAACGATCAGACCCACCGCCATCAAAGGCGACCAGTGGGGATCCCTGGCCAGGGTTTCAGACAAAGAACCGGTTTCTTCCGGATCGACCTCTCCCAGGGAATAAGCGGTCCCCAGGGTTGAAACCACTACTTCTTTAGCGGCAAATCCGCCCACCAGCGCAATATTGGTTCGCCAGTCGAAACCCGCCCATTTCGATACAACTTCCAGTGCGCCGCCGATACGACCGGCGGCTGAATGTCGTAACCCGGCTTCGGCTTGGGCCGCATCGACACGACGGAGCCTTTCTTTAAGGTTTCTTGCCGGCCCTGAAAGTTCGGCACCGTCCCGCACCGCTTTCAGTTCAGCGGCAATTCCGGCCGGTGCGCGGCTTATCTCAGCCCGGCGCAATGTTTCAAATTCCTGAACCTTTGAATCCGGCAGCCCGGGAAACGTCATCATGGCCCACAGCACGATCGACAGCCCCAGAATCACCGTGCCGGCTTTTCTGATATAATGCCAGGTACGCTCCCAGGTGTGAATCGCCAGGCCTTTGAAGGTCGGCATGCGGTAGGGGGGAAGTTCCATGACAAACGGGGTTGCCGCTCCTTTGATAATCGTGATGCGCAGCAGTTTGGCAACCAGCAGCGCACCGGCCCAGGCGCCCAGGGTGATCAAAAACATAATGGCCGCCTCATATTTGGCAAAAAACGTGGCAATCAGCAGGGCAAATACCGGCAATTTGGCACCGCAGTTCATAAACGGCACGGTCAGCAGGGTGGCCAGGCGTTCGCGCGGCGACTTGAGGGTGCGGGTTGCCATCACTCCCGGTACAGCACAACCCCCGGCAATACCGCCGGATACAATAAAGGCCATCACCGAGCTGCCGTGCAAACCAAATATTCGAAAAATTCGATCCAGCATAAAGGCCACCCGGGCCAGATACCCGGAATCCTCCAGGATGGCAATGCCGAAAAACATGAACATAATGAGAGGCACAAACCCCAGGACGCCGCCGACACCGTCAACAATTCCGGATACGATCAGCGATCTCAGCAGCCCCTCCGGCAGGATGGCCGACAGGCCAGATCCCAGCCAACCGAAAAAACCTTCCAGCCAGCCCACCGGCAATTCACTGTAAGTAAAGGTAAACTGATAAAGCCCGGCAATCACCGCCAGCATGATCAGGGGGCCTAAAAAGCGATTGGTCACCACTTTGTCGATTCGATCCGAGCTGTAGAGTCGGTTACGGTCGTATTTGTGGTGGATGACGCCCTGCTTGAGAATCGATTTGATGTACCCGTAGCGTTGATCGGCAATCATGGCCTCCGGATAGGTATCCAGCGTGTTTTGCAAATGGTGGGATACTTTTTGCACCGCCGCTTCCAGCCGACGGGCCAGTTGCGGATTGACCGCTTTGCCCCTGGCAAGAATCTGCTCATCATTTTCCAGATACTTGAGGGCAATCCAGCGGGCCCGATAGGTGTCGGTCAGAAAATGATGCGTCTCAATTTCTTTTTCCATCTCCGACAGCGCCTGATCGATATCACTTCCGTAAGAGATTTTAAGGGGGGTGAGCTCTCTGCGCATTTGGATAATCTGCGCTGCGCTATCCATCAATTCCGTTTTGCCTCTGCCAATGCGGGCGACAGTCGGTACCACAGGCACCCCCAGCAGGGTTGCCAGCTTATTGGTATTGATTTTGATCCCCCGTTTTTCGGCGACGTCAACCATGTTTAAAGCAATGCAGATGGGAACCCCCATCTCAAGAAATTGAACGGCCAGATACAAATTGCGCTCCAGGTTGGAAGCATCCACAATGTTGATGACCACTTCCGGTTTATGGTTGACCAAAAAATCACGGGCCACCACCTCTTCCAGGGAATACGCCGTCAGGGAGTAGGTGCCGGGAAGGTCGACAATATGGAGCCTGAACCCGTCATGGGTACGCACATAAGTGCCTTCTTTTTTTTCAACCGTCACCCCGGGATAGTTACCGACATGCTGCCGCGATCCGGTGAGTTCATTGAAAAGGGTGGTTTTGCCGGAATTCGGGTTTCCGGCCAGTGCAACCGTTGGTGCCATATATTATTCGACCTCCACTTCGATGTAGTCGGCTTCATTGTTGCGCAGGGTCAGCGTGGCGCCCATGACTCGCAGGGCCACCGGATCATATAACGGGGCCCGTCCCTGAATTTTAATTTCGGTCCCCGGTACCAGACCCATATCGCGGATGCGCCGGCCCATTTCGCCGGCCACCTTAACGCTGGCAATCGTGCCAACCTGATTATCGCGCATATGGCGCAGGTTGATTCGCATTTGGTTCCAGTCCTCCGTATAAGAATGGTGCAATCAAAAGATTGAATAAGTTAGTTATACCAAACTTTATACGGAGTCAAGAAAAAAGTTATGAATTTAAAACTTTATTGGGGAACAGAGTTAAAACCCGGGCGGGCAAAGCGGATCCGCGAATCCGCTCCAGGACGGTTTCTTCGGCAACTGGCTTAAGCTGGTTTAATATCGCCTGAGCGTTTCAAGCGCAGGTTTAAGTGGCCTTGGTTTTGACCTCCCAGTCCTCGACGCTATCGATATCTCTGACTTCCTCCCAGCCGGAAATCATGGCGCGGGTGTGGGCCAGGATGGTGTGGCCGGTGGTGATCATATAGACATGAACGATCACAAAGGATAAAATGGCAAACGCACCGGCCGTATGGATCAGGGCCACAACCTTCAAAGATAATCCGTCAAGCCCCCACTGCGGCCAGGAGTTGTAACCCCAGTACAGCAAACCGCTCACCATTTGGACCGGCAGCAGGATGGCAGCCAGTATCAGGTAGGTAATTCGTTGCAACGGGTTGTGTTTGGCATCTTTGCGTTTGGGCACGGGGTGCGGTTCACCGCGAAAGATCCCATAGAGGTAATAGCGTACCACCTTCAGCATTTTTTTGGTCGTCGGGATATATTGCCGCCATTCTCCGGTCGTTGCAATCCAGAAAGCAAAAAATAAAAATGCAATCAGCCAGGTGTTTCCCACAAAGTTGTGGACCTCGACCGCGGTTTTGAACCCCATCAGGGTATAAAGACCTTTGGTCTCAAAACCGGTAATCAGCAATATGACAATCAGCACGGTTTGCAGCCAGTGCCAGAAGCGTTCATAACGGGTGTACAGATAAATATTGGTCAAATTCGCAGCAGTCATAAATTTAGACTCCTTTGCCTGGATTTCGGCAACGATAATACAAAAACTCAGATCCCTGACATATTCAGCAATTTGTATACCAATCCGGCTAGAATTGAAAATACAATTGAGGATTTTATTAAAATACGAAAGTGAATATCAGCAAAATTTAAATACCAAATAAAATTAACAATTTATTTCATATTGATTGCTATTCGCTTGTAGAGGGTGTGTTGATTTCGGCTTGAAATGAAGCCAAATAAGGGGACAAATCCACCCTTGCAGCAGTTAACAGTTAATGCTATGTTAACATCTATTAAGTTAACAGATTAACACTTTGACAGAAGGGAACCAGAATGGATTTCGGTAAATATTGGAAAACAATCGTAGACACCCTGCAGGATGGCCTCATGGTCATTGATGTAGAGGGAAATATTCTGGCCGCCAATCCAGCTGCGGAACGGTTGACAGGGTATTCGGCCGACGAACTGATCGGCAGCAATTGCCGTACCTTAAATTGCACCGGCTGCGAAGTTTATGGCCGCGGCCCGGGAAAAGACTGGTGCAGCCTGTTTGAAAAGGGGGAGGTTCGCGCCAAGAAGTGCCTGATTACCAAAAAGAATCTAAGGGCGGCTCATATACTCAAGAACGCGTCCGTGCTGTATGATACGGGTGGTGAAATGATCGGGTCGGTTGAAACGTTCACCGATATATCTGAACTGATTCAGCAACAGCAGGAAATTGAATCCTTACGAAAGTCCTGCCACCTGGATGAGGGCTTTCACGGGATGCTGGGCGAAGCCCCATCCATGCAGCAGCTGTTTGAGCTGATCGAAAATGTGTCCCAGACCGAAGCACCGGTTTTAATTTACGGCCAGAGCGGCACCGGCAAGGAACTGGTGGCACGTGCCATTCATGAGACCAGCTTACGCTCCAACAAACCCTTTATTAAAGTCAACTGTGCGGCTTTAAATGAAAATCTTCTGGAAAGTGAGCTTTTCGGGCACGAAAAAGGAGCCTATACCGGTGCAGATCGAACCCGCATCGGCCGTTTTGAAGCCGCTCACATGGGAACCATCTTTCTGGATGAAATTGGTGATATTCCGCTCTCGACTCAGGTGAAACTTTTGCGGGTATTAGAGGAAAAAGAAATCGAACGCGTCGGCGATCATCGACCGATTTCCGTCGATGTGCGCATCATTTCAGCCACAAACAAGGATCTTGAAAACCTTGTCGCCCAGGGATTGTTCCGTGAAGACCTGCTGTTTCGGATCAATGTATTTCCGCTGTATTGCCCGGCCCTGGCACAACGCCCCGAGGACATCCCGATCATTGTGCAAAATTTTATACAACAAAATGCCAGCCGGGACACCAAAACGATAACAGGCCTTACGCCTGAGGCCATGGAGGCAATTATTGCGTATGATTGGCCCGGCAATGTCCGCGAGCTTCGCAATGCCATCGAGTATGCCTTTGTGCTGTGTCCCGGGGGATGGATCGGCACAGAACACCTGCCTCCCAAGATCAACGGCATCACTCATAGTGCCCCTTCAGGCAGCCGAACCCGGACCGGCTCATGGAAAAGTGAACGGGATCGGCTGGTAGATGTCCTGCGGCAGGTGAACGGCAACCAATCCAAA
>Ga0209742_10000197_pt1 | contig 34438 bp, 42 predicted proteins | sample DeeMarSeWOR38_10_FD_187462 | JGI IMG/M metagenome (GOLD analysis project Ga0209742, IMG submission 187462) | Marine sediment microbial communities from White Oak River estuary, North Carolina - WOR-3-8_10 (SPAdes) (version 2) | ecosystem: Environmental > Aquatic > Marine > Intertidal zone >...
TCCTGGGTGAACGGCTTGTTAATATGCTCCTCGGAACCAGCAATACGTCCGCGCGCGCGATCGAACAGGCCGTCCTTACTCGATAACATCACTACCGGTGTGTCCTTGAACTTTCGGTTATTCTTGATCAGCTGACAGGTCTGATAGCCATCCAGTCGAGGCATCATGATGTCAACAAATACGATATCCGGCTCGGTATCGGCAATGATCGACATCGCCTCGAAACCGTCCGTCGCCGTGTGAACTTCGTACCCGGCTTTCTTCAACAGCGCTTCCGCCGTCCGGCGTATGGTATTGCTGTCGTCGATGATCATTACTTTTATTGTCACGCCGTCCCCACCCTAGTACGCGCAAACCGGCACTTCCGGCTTGATGACACCGCGGCCTTTTGGTCTTATTTTGGTGAAATTGAATGTAATTTCTTCAATTCCACATGTATCATAATGATTTGTTAGCATAAATTATCTAGAAAATCCATTTTTTCAGACGGATTCTGTCAACCACAGCGGCCGGCGCAACACGATAAAAGATATATAGCACGAACCATGCCGATCACCAGCGAAGCGCGGTTCCGCAGGGCAACGCCCTTGCAGTATCATGGAATTTGAAGATTCAGGTTATATACCTATTAAAGTAAATAGCACAGAATTCAATCAGGCAAGACGCCTCAACCAGGAATCAGGCTTAATCGGACAGTATTATGAGCGCAATCGAACATCTACACGCAGTGCCCCACCTTACCACGGCACTCACAGGCCCGCTGCAGGAGATCGAACAGCACCTGATCGACCATCAGACCCAGATCGAGCAGTGGTTTCGCCTGAAATGGCTCGATACCCCGGCCCCTTTTTATGCCTCGGTCGACCTGCGAAACGCCGGTTTCAAGCTGGCCCCGGTCGATACCAACCTTTTTTCTGCAGGATTTAACAACCTCAATCCGGCATTTATGCCGCTGTGCGTCCAGGCAGCACATTCAGCCATTGAACGCATTGATCCTACTGCCGGCAGGGTGCTGATCATTCCGGAGAGCCATACGCGCAACCTGTTTTACCTGGAAAGCCTGGCCTCACTCTCGGAAATCCTGGAAATGGCCGGTCTCGAGGTGCGTATTGCGTCACTCATTAGCGACGTAAAGGAGCCACAAAAAATCGAGCTGCCATCCGGTCGTTACATAACCCTCGAACCGCCGGTACGGGACGGGGCAAGATTGCGCCTGAAACACTTCGACCCCGACTTTATCCTGCTGAACAATGATCTTTCCGGTGGACGGCCGGAAATTCTGGAAAACCTGGAACAGCCGCTGGTGCCCCCACTCGATATTGGCTGGAATCTTCGGCGCAAATCTGACCATTTCGCCCACTATTCGAGAGCGGTGACCGAGTTCGCCGGGTTAATCGAAATCGACCCATGGTTAATTGACCCGCTGTTTCGCAAATGCGGCAAAATCAACTTTCAGAAACGCGAGGGCGAGGACTGCGTTGCCAAGAATGTTGGAGAGCTGATTTCCCAGATTCAGGAAAAATATGATGAATACGGAATCAAGGAAGAACCTTATGTCATCGTCAAGGCCGATCGCGGTACCTACGGCATGGGCATTATGACCGTTCGTTCACCCGAGGACGTGTATGAACTAAACCGGAAACAGCGCACCAGGATGGCCAAGACCAAGGAAGGGCAGGCAGTTACCGAGGTGATCGTTCAAGAAGGCGTATATACCTTCGAGACCTGGGGCGAGGCCCGCGCCGTGGCCGAACCTGTGGTCTACATGATGGATCACTTTGTCGTTGGTGGTTTCTACCGGGTTCACACCGGTCGCGGAGCCAACGAAAACCTGAATGCCCCGGGCATGCATTTCGAGCCTCTGGCCTTCGCCGAGGCCTGCACCACGCCGGACAGCAGCAAGGCGCCGGATGCCAATCCGAACCGGTTTTATGCCTACGGTGTCATCGCGCGGTTGGCGTTGCTGGCTGCGGCGCACGAACTTGCCAGCCTGCAGTAAGCAAAGAACAATAGCTAAATGATTAAACTAGGCGTCGTCATGGACCCGATCGGGTCCATCAATTACAAGAAAGACAGCACCCTGGCGATGCTGGTCGAGGCGCAGTCCCGCGGCTGGCAGATACAGTACATGGAGCAGTCCGATCTGTTTCTGCGCGATGGAAGGCCGTTTGCACGCATGCGCGAACTGCAGGTGGCCTACGAGCCCGACCACTGGTACGAGTTTGGTGCGGAGTCGGAAACCCCGCTGGATGACCTCAACGTCATCCTGATGCGCAAGGACCCGCCGTTTGACACCGAGTACATCTATACCACCTATATTCTCGAACAGGCCGAGGCCCGGGGTACGCTGGTGGTCAATCGTTGCCAGAGCCTGCGTGATGCCAACGAGAAGATGTACACCGCCTGGTTCCCGGAATGCTGCCCGCCAACACTGGTCTCACGAAGCGATCAACAGATACGGCAGTTTTTGGCAGAACATGGAGACATCGTGGTCAAACCGTTATGGGGCATGGGCGGTGCTATGGTGTTTCGGTTGCGTAATGACGACCCCAACATTGGCGTGGTAATCGAAACACTGACCGAGCACGGTTCGCGCTATGCCATGGCGCAGCGTTTTCTTCCGGAAATCAGAGAGGGTGACAAACGTATCCTGGTGATCGACGGGGAACCGATCCCGTACGCCCTGGCGCGCATCCCCAAATTCGGCGAGACCCGCGGCAACCTCGCGGCGGGGGGTGAGGGTGTTGGCGTCGAATTGAGTGCTCGCGATCGCTGGATCTGTGAGCAGGTCGCGCCGACCTTGCGCGACAAGGGGCTGTTATTTGTTGGCCTGGACGTCATTGGTGATTTCCTCACCGAGATCAATGTCACCAGCCCGACCTGTATTCGCGAACTGGACGAGCAATATCAAATCAATATCAGCGCACAGCTCATGGATGCGATTGCTGCCCGTCTGGGCTGACGCGTTCACGTCATGCTGTTCCCGGCAAACGTCCGCACCGACTACACAAACCCCGGTAAAAACGATTACACTAATTAACGTGAGCGCTACCACAGACGCCAATCTCGCCTTCTCGATCAATGACCGCATTGGTATGAGCATGTTTATCGCGTTGCTGGTGCACATGGTAATCATTCTTGGCATTACCTTCGCTGCACCAAAGCTGCGCGAACTCGAAGGGCTACCGACGCTCGAAGTTACGCTGGTGCAGACCCGCTCCGAAACCACGCCAGAGGAGGCCGAGTTCCTGGCCCAGTTCAGCCAGATCGGTGGCGGTGACGTCGACGATGATGCTATTGCGCGTAATCCGTTGCCGGTGCGCGAGATCAGCGAGCAGAACATGGATCTGCCGACCCAGCCGCAAACACCGCAGCAGCGCGCCCTCCCCAGTCGCGAGATAACTGACCTGCTAAGCCAGGAGGCAGACCCGCGCAAGGTCAAGATCGACAAACCAAAGCCGGAAAAGACACAGCAAATGCTGCAACCGCGTGAGGCGGGGCTACTGCGGAATACCGAGCCGGAGCAGGAGCGCGCGCGTGAGTGGGCCGAGATTAACCGCAACTGGCAGGAACACCAGAGCAAGCCACGCCACAAATATCTCAATGCCAATACACGCGAATACAAGTACGCGAAATATATTGCCGAGTGGGAGGCCAAGGTGCAGCGGGTCGGCAACCTCACCTATCCGGAAAAGGTCCGGCGCATGGGGCTGTCGGGAGAAGTGATTCTGGATGTTGCTGTCAATCCAAACGGCTCAATACGCAACATCTCGGTGGTTCAGTCTTCGGGCCACAAAATTCTCGACGACGTAGCAATCCGCTCTGCACGCCTGGCAGCGCCGTTCGCACCGTTCCCGCCGGAGATCCGGTCCGAGACCGACGTTCTGCATATGACCCGCAAGTGGGAACTGAACCTGCCAAAATCCCGCGAGTAATACCCTCGCCTTGCAAGCTGATGACCGCTGCCAGATACTAGTGGCTAATGGTCAAACCCACCTCGCTGTCCAATCAGTTCCTGATCGCCATGCCGACGCTGGCCGATCCCAATTTTTCTCGCACCGTTACCTTTTTGTGTGAGCACTCGGACCAGGGCGCCCTTGGCATCGTCATCAACCGTTCACTCGACATGACACTGGGCGAGATCTTCGAGCAAATGGAGATTGACGCCAGCCAGGCAGCCCATGCCGATGCCCCGGTGTATCAGGGCGGCCCGGTACAAAATGATCATGGCTTCGTACTGCATGAGCCCCTGGGCAACTGGCAGTCGACCTTGCCGGTCACCGAGACCGTGGGCCTGACGACATCCCAGGATATCCTGCAGGCTATTGCCGAAGACCGTGGACCGGATGACTGGCTGGTCGCCCTGGGTTACGCCGGCTGGGGGCCGGGTCAGCTCGAACAGGAAATGAGTGAGAACGCCTGGCTTAACGGTCCGGCGGACACCAGTATCGTGTTTCGCCTGCCGGAGGCACAACGCTGGCAGGCAGCGGCACAGAAACTGGGGGTCGACCTGGGCACCCTGTCCGGGGACGCGGGCCACGCGTGACCATGACCGCGAGTAGTTTCCTTGGCTTCGACTACGGCGAAAAGACAATCGGGGTGGCGGTAGGCAATACCAGCAGCGGCCAGGCCCACCCGCTGGCTAATGTCCGGGTGATTCGTGGCCAACCGGACTGGGACCATATCTCGGCACTAATCGAGGAGTGGCAGCCGGCAGCGCTGATCGTGGGCCTGCCGCTGAATATGGACGGCAGCGAGAATCCGGTCACCCCAAAGGCAAGAAAGTTTGGTAATCGTCTCAATGGCCGCTACAATCTGCCCGTGCATATGGTGGATGAACGCCTGACAACGCGGGACGCCCGGACAGAACTCTACAACGCCGGCGTTACCGAAAGACGTCATAAGCCGGTTCTCGACAAACTGGCTGCACAATCCATTCTCCAGACATTTCTGACCGAACACCTAAAACAACAACCGGGATCCGAGCGTGAATCAGATTGATGTCGACCAGACGCTGAATTCGCTTGCCGAAAAACTTCGTCCTGCACTCGAGAAAGACCCGGTAATGATCGGCATCCATACCGGCGGTGCCTGGATCGCACAGCGCCTCCACGACATCCTGGGTATGAGCGAAGACATCGGCACCCTCGACATTTCCTTCTACCGCGACGATTTCACGCGTATCGGTCTCAATCCCCAGGTCAAGGCGTCGGACCTGCCGTTTGATGTCGACGATCGCCATGTGATCCTGGTGGATGACGTACTGCATACCGGCCGGACAATTCGCGCGGCCATGAACGAGATTTTTGATTATGGCCGACCGGCGTCAATTACGCTGGTGGTACTCATTTGCCGTGACGGTCGTGAGCTTCCGATCCAGGCAGATGTCATCGGTGAAACGGTAAACCTCAAGCCGAACCAGGAAATCAAGCTCACCGGACCGGGCACGCTGGCGCTAGAGATCCAGGAGGTCGGCGCGTGACGGAAGACCTGCAATTCGACAAAGACGGTCGACTGCATCATTTCCTGTCCATTGAAGGACTGAAGCGCGAAAATATTATTGAGATTCTGGATACCGCTGAATCCTTTATCTCGGTCGGCGAACGGGAAATAAAAAAGGTCCCGTTGTTGCGCGGCAAAACCGTCGTCAACCTCTTTTTCGAATCAAGCACCCGCACCCGCACGACTTTCGAGATCGCCGCCAAGCGTCTTTCGGCAGACGTTATCAACCTGAATCCAAGCGTCTCCTCCACGAAAAAGGGTGAAACGGTGCTGGACACCATCGACAACCTGGAGGCCATGCATACCGACCTGTTCGTGGTACGGCACAGCAACAGTGGTGCGGCACACCTGATCGCCAACCACCTGCCACCGCACGTGCGCCTGATTAATGCGGGCGACGGTCGACACTCGCATCCGACCCAGGCGATGCTGGATGCGTTTACGATTCGTAGTTACAAGAAGGACTTTACCGGTCTCAAGGTCGCCATCGTCGGCGATATCCTGCATTCACGCGTCGCCCGCTCACTGATCCATGCATTGAATATTCTTGGCGTGCCGGAAGTGCGGGTTGTGGCGCCGATGACCCTGCTGCCAACAGCGGTTGAACTACTCGGCGTGCACCCCTACCACAACATGTACGAGGGGCTGGAAGACGTCGATGTCGTGGTGATGCTACGCCTGCAACGGGAGCGCATGGAAGGCGCCCTGATTCCCAGCGAGCAAGAGTACTTCCGGGTTTATGGTCTGACCGAAGAAAAACTATCGGTCGCGAAAGACGACGTCATTGTCATGCATCCTGGCCCGATGAACCGTGGCCTCGAAATCGACTCGGCGGTCGCAGACGGCCCACACGCCGTTATCCTGCCTCAGGTAACCAACGGCATTGCCGTGCGCATGGCGATCATGGCGCTGATCATGGGCGGCAACGTGCAACGAGAACGGAAAGGTAAGGAATGAGCCTGCGTATCACCAATGGCCGCATCATTGACCCGGCCAACGACCTCGACCAGAAAGCCGATCTCTTTATCGATGACGAGGGCTTTATTGTCGGCATCGGCAAGGCACCAAAAAATTTCGCGGCTGAGCTTACTATCGATGCCAGCGATCTCATCGTCTGCCCCGGGCTGGTTGATTTGCAGGCGCGGGTGCGCGAGCCAGGACTGGAATACAAAGCCACCATCGAAAGTGAAACCCTGGCTGCGGTATCGGCCGGTATCACTACCCTGGTAACACCGCCGGACACGACACCAGTAATCGATACCCCGGCAATGGCGCAGATGATCCAGCAGCGCGCCTGGCGCTTTGGCCTCGCCTTTATCCATCCGCTTGGCGCCATGACCCGCGACCTTGAAGGCAAGCAGTTGTCGGATATGGAGTCACTGGACGAGGCCGGCTGCGTCGGCGTCACTAACGCGCTCAATCCGATCAAGGACACCCTGGTCCTACGTCGGGCAATGGAATATGCCGCCAGCTTCGACATTACCGTGTTCCTGCGCGCCCAGGACCCCTGGCTCAACGGCGGCGGCTGTGTGCACGAGGGCGAAGTCGGTACCCGACTGGGACTACCGGGTATCCCGGAGGCGGCCGAAACCGTGGCAGTGGCGCGCGATTTGGCGCTGATCGAACAGACCGGGGTACGGGCGCACTTCTGTCAACTTTCCACCGCACGCGCAGTCGCCATGATCGCTGAGGCACAGGAACGGGGCCTGCCGGTTACCGCCGACGTAACGGCGCATCACCTGCACCTGTCAGAACACGATATCGGTTATTTTAATTCCCAGTGTCACGTGATCCCGCCGCTACGCAGCGAGCGTGATCGCGACGGTCTGCGTAAGGCCCTGAAAGACGGAGTGATCAGCGTCGTCTGCTCCGACCACCAGCCGCACGAATCCGATGCCAAGCTGGCACCGTTTATCGAATCCGAGCCCGGCGTCTCCGGACTTGAAACCCTGTTACCACTGACCTTGCGACTGGTTGATGATGGGCTGATCGACCTGACCCAGGCCATTGCTGCGCTGACTTCCGAACCGGCAGACATAATCGGCGTCGATACCGGCAATCTCGCGATCGGTTCAACTGCCGACATTTGTATCTTCGATCCCGAGGCGCGCTGGAAACTGGACACCAGCAACATGATAAGCCGTGGTCACAACAGTCCGTTCGGGGGATGGGAGTTCAAAGGTAAAGTGACACACACCCTGGTTGGTGGCGTCCTGGTATACGAGGCGGAAGACTAGTGGCAGGACATTTCCGGAAATTCCGGAACGGTTAAAAAATCTATAATTCCTTCAACGGGTCGTCTTTACCCTTGAGCTTGCCCGTCGCAACGGCAACCTGTCCGACCAGCAGGGCCAGATAATAAAGGTCACTTCCCTGCAGCCCTCCGCCAAACCAGCGATTGAACAGCGGATCGGCAATCTTACCGTTAAACCGCAGCCCTTTACCCTCGTCGATGATGACCTCATCGATTTTGCCTGTTGCCAGCTTGCCAAGTGCCCGGCTCTGGCTGGACGGCATCACCCGGGTGAAGGTGATCGTCTTTGCCGTGAGATCAATGCGCGTCTTGGTATGACGAGCTTCATAATATTTTAAAAACACAAAACCGGCGTAGACAATAATCAGACCACTGGAAATGATATAGAAAACCAGCCGTGCGGTATTGGCGCCCAGCGGAAAGCTGGTAAACGCCCAGACACTGGCAATGACCAGCACCGCGAGAATGCCAAGCAATACAGCCCAGTATGCCGGGTGCCGATGGTACGGCAGATAGACTTCGTAGCCTGTACTACGCTTCCATACGCCCAACTCCGTCATCGCCGGCAGGGTCGAGGGCAAGGGTGAGGCTTGCAGCACTTCCAGTTTCAGGGTTTGCATAAATATCTATTTGTAACAGTTAACATTCACGGGCCGGGGCCCGGCGACGGCGCACATTGTATACGGGATTTATGACAGACAAGACATCCCTGATCCGCTAAAGACTGCCATTGGGCTGCAAGGTACCCCCAATTTCGGCAGGCTCGTAAAACTCCATGGCGGAAATCCTTATTTGATCGTCAGATTCTTCATCGAATCGCCGAGCTCCTGGGTATTGGCACCCTTGCCCTCCAGCTTGATACGCAAACGCACGTCGTTAATGGAATCAGCATTGCGCAGCGTCTCGTCGTAGGAGATCAATCCGGATTCATAGAGACTGAACAGCGACTGGTCAAAGGTCTGCATTCCGGCCTCGGTAGATTTCGCCATCAGCGACTTGAGCTCATGAATGTTGCCCTCAAGGATCAGGTCAGCAATCAGTGGTGTATTGATCATCACCTCGACTGCCGGTACGCGGCCTTTGCCTGCTTTGACCGGAATCAGGCGTTGCGAGATCACGGCCTTCAGGTTCAGCGACAAATCCATCAGCAACTGAGAGCGCTTCTCCTCGGGGAAGAAGTTGATAACCCGGTCGAGGGCCTGGTTGGAGCTATTGGCATGCAGGGTGGCCAGACACAGGTGGCCGGTTTCCGCGAACTGGACCGCGTATTCCATGGTCTCTCGCGAGCGAATCTCGCCGATCAGAATTACGTCTGGCGCCTGGCGCAAGGTATTCTTCAGCGCAGCATCGAACGATTCGGTATCCACGCCGACCTCGCGCTGGGTAATGATGCAGTTTTTGTGTTCGTGAACGTACTCGATCGGGTCTTCAATGGTAATGATGTGACCGTAACTGTACTCGTTGCGATAACCGATCATGGAAGCCAGAGAGGTGGACTTACCGGATCCGGTACCACCGACGAAGATAATCAGGCCGCGTTTGGTCAGCGCCAGGTCCGCGAGCACCTTCGGCAGGTTCAGATCGTCAAAACGTGGAATCTCGGTTTCAATTGTGCGCAACACCATGCCAACCTGGTGCTGCTGCATGAAAACGTTGACACGGAAACGGCCGATTTCCTGCGGGGAAATCGCAAAGTTGCACTCGTTATGCGCCTCGAAATCTCGCCGTTGCTCCTCGTTCATGATGCCGTAGGCGAAGGCGCGGGACTGCTCGGGCGTCAGGCGCTGCTTGGTCACCGGGATGATCTTGCCATCGACCTTGATACTGGGCGCAACACCGGCAGTAACAAAAAGATCGGACGCGTTTTTCTGCTTCATCAGCTTGAGCAGATCACTGAATACCATCACGAGACTCCTGACGAATTATTGTTACTCTGGTTTAGGCGCCCGGCCGCTTCGCAGCACTCTGGAACATGTCCTTGTTCATCGCACGAATACGGGCCTCATCGCTGGTGACCTGACGTTGCTGCACCAGGTTCAACAGACACTGGTCGAGTGTCTGCATACCGACATTCTGACTGGTCTGGATCGCCGAGTACATCTGCGCCACCTTGTTTTCACGAATGAGATTTCGAATTGCGGGTGTACCAATCATGATCTCGTGGGCCGCGACACGGCCCCCGCCAATCTTCTTCAGCAGAGTCTGCGAGATAACTGCTCGCAGTGACTCGGAAAGCATGGCTCGCACCATGTCTTTTTCCGCGGCCGGGAACACGTCGACGATACGGTCAATAGTCTTGGCGGCAGAACTGGTATGCAGGGTACCGAATACCAGGTGACCGGTTTCAGCAGCGGTCAGTGCCAGGCGGATGGTTTCCAGGTCTCGCATTTCGCCGACCAGAATAATGTCGGGGTCTTCGCGAAGGGCGCTGCGCAGGGCCTCGTTGAACCCGAGCGTGTCCCGCCCGACCTCGCGCTGGTTCACCAGGCAGTTCTTGCTGGTGTGTACGAACTCGATTGGGTCCTCAATGGTGAGGATGTGCTCGTGCTTGATTTCATTCACGTGATTCATCATCGCCGCGAGCGTGGTCGACTTGCCCGAACCGGTCGGCCCAGTGACCAGCACGATACCGCGTGGCTGGTCGGAAATCTGCTTGAAAATCTCCGGTGCATTCAGCTGCTCAAGCGAAAGAATCTTGGAGGGAATGGTACGAAACACCGCCGCCGGACCGCGGTTCTGGTTATAGGCATTGACACGGAAACGGGCAATATTGGGCAGCTCAAACGAGAAGTCGGTTTCCAGGAATTCCTCAAAGTCTTTTTGCTGCTTGTCGTTCATGATGTCGTAGACCATGTTGTGCACGGTACGATCATCGAGCGCGTCGACATTGATGCGTTTGATATCACCGTCGACCCGAATCAGCGGCGGCAGACCTGACGACAAATGCAGATCGGATGCTCCCTGCTTGAATGCAAATGCCAGCAGCTCAGCAATATCCATGACTTCTCCCGATAATTAACGAATTGGTTTGTCGGCCCGTACCCCGTCTGACCGGCTTTATTTTCTAGTATATCCGTCGGCGACAGACAAACAAGCCAGATTCAGCGGCTTTTATCGCTCCTTCGTCGGTAGCAATTGAAGACTGGCCAAGGGAATGCAAGAATTCCGGCTGCATTGGCAACGAACTCTGCCAGAGCCCCGGACAACAACACGGCGGACCCGATCGACCCATGACAAACCGGACAATTGGATTTATCGGAGGCGGCAATATGGCACGTAGCCTGGCCAAAGGTCTGCTGACCAATGGCTGGGGACGTGACTACCTGCTGATCTCCGACTTTGACCCTGACGCACGCCAGCGATTGCGGGAGTCGCTCGAGGTCGAGGCCCTTGAAAGCAACACCGAGATTGCCGAACGCGCCGATATCATCGTTCTCGCGGTGAAGCCGCAAGTGCTGAAATCGGTTGCAGAGGAGATCGGGCCGGCCGTTCAGGCAAGGCAGCCGCTGGTTGTCTCCATTGCCGCCGGTATTCGTAGTGATGACCTGCAGGTGTGGCTCGGCGGCAATGTCGCCGTGGTACGCGCCATGCCCAACACACCGGCGCTGGTCGGCGCCGGCGCCACCGGGCTCTATGCCGGTGCCGACGTCACGCCCGCGCAACGCGACGAGGCCGAAACCGTGTTACGCGCAGCCGGGGTCGTGGTCTGGGTCGCGGACGAATCACTGATGGACGTGGTTACCGCACTGTCGGGTAGCGGTCCCGCCTACTTTCTACTGGTGATGGAGGCGCTGGAGGCAGCGGCCATTGCCCAGGGACTGGATGCCGACACCGCGCGCCTGTTGACTCTGGAAACCGCCTTCGGTGCCGCCAAGATGGCGCTGGAGGACGGCGAATCGCCGGCGGTCCTGCGCGAGCGTGTCACCTCGCCTGGCGGCACGACGGAGCAGGCAATCAAATCACTCGAGACTAATAATATACGCGCAGCGTTTGAGCAGGCACTTGTCGCCGCGACCGAACGCTCGCGTGAACTCGCTGAACTACTTGGAAAAGCCAAATGAACGGACTTGGAACAGAACTGCTGCTCGACCTGATACGCCTGGTTTTTGATATTTTTATCTTCCTGGTGATGCTGCGCCTGATCTTGCAGATAACGCGTTCCGATTTTTATAACCCGTTATCGCAGGCCATCGTTAAAATCACTAACCCACCGCTACTACCCCTGCGTCGAATCATACCCGGACTCTGGGGTATCGATCTCGCGTCAATCGTGCTGATGGTGGCGCTCAAGGTCATTGAATACTCCCTGATCGTTTTCCTGGCAGGTAAGCAAGCGCCATTGGCGGGCCTGTTTATCCTTGCTGCCGCGGAACTGGCACGACTTGCCATCTACATTTCGCTTGGCGCTATCTTCATCGGCATTATCGTCAGCTGGATCAATCCCCAGGCGGCGTACCAGAATCCCGCCGCAGCACTGGCACGCAGCATCAGCGAGCCACTGCTCCGACCTGCGAGGCGCTTGCTGCCACCTATCTCGGGCTTCGACTTCTCGCCGATCGTGGTCATCTTCCTGTTGATGGCGGCATTGAAAATCATCAACCGAATCATCTAGCGCACCCCGTCCTTGGCTGAAGCGAAGCGATCCTGGCATCACTGGGAAGACGACACACTGGTACTGCGTGTGCGCGCACAACCGCGCGCCAGCCGGGAGGCCTTTGCCGAAGTGATGAATGATGCCATCAAGGTTTATACGACCGCGGCGCCGGTTGATGGGGCCGCCAACACTAGGCTCACAGAGTTTCTTGCCCGGCAATTTGGTGTCGCCAAACGGGATGTCGAACTGGTTCAGGGTGACAAGGGTCGTACCAAGACCTATCGCATTACATCACCGCGCAAGCTGCCACCACTACCCGGGCTGCAGTCGGCCAGTCAGGCTTAGCCGGTCTGCATTGCAGCAACCCGTATCACTGTTTAGACTGCAGGGCACAAGCCAATTCCGGAATCCCGCGGTCAGCCGAGAACAAAATAGATGCCCGATGTGATACCCGCCGACTCCGTCGGTATTGTTACTCCCGAGATTGCTCATTTTGATCAACCGTTGTCACTGACCAGTGGCGGCGTCATCGATGCCTACGACCTGATTTACGAAACCTACGGTGAACTGAACCAGGACAAGAGCAACGCTGTGCTGGTGTGTCACGCCCTGTCCAGCAATCACCATGTCGCCGGCTACCACAGCATGGAAGACAGCAAGCCCGGCTGGTGGGAAAACATGGTTGGTCCCGGCAAACCCATCGATACCAATCGTTTCTTCGTTGTCGCCTGCAACAATCTCGGTGGTTGCTATGGCAGCACCGGCCCGGCGTCGATCAATCCCGCGACGGGCAAGCCCTTTGGCCCGGACTTTCCCATCGTTACCGTGCGCGACTGGGTCGAAAGCCAGGCGCGCCTGTCCGACCAGCTCGGCATCGACACCTGGGCGGCGGTAGTCGGTGGCAGTCTGGGTGGCATGCAGGCTATCCAGTGGTCAATCGACTACCCCGAGCGGCTTCGCCACGCGGTGGTCATTGCCGCCGCGCCGAAACTGACGGCACAGAACATTGCCTTCAACGAGGTGGCACGCCAGGCTATTCGTACCGATCCCAATTTTCACGACGGCCGTTACTACGACTTCAACACCGAGCCGGATCGCGGGCTGCGCATCGCACGCATGCTGGGGCACATCACCTATCTTTCCGACGAGGCGATGCGCGAGAAATTCGGGCGCGATCTGCGTGACGAGAAGATCGACTTCGATTTCGATGTTGAATTCCAGGTGGAGAGCTATTTGCGTTACCAGGCTGACAGTTTTATCGGCAAGTTCGATGCGAACACTTACCTGCTGATCACCAAGGTGCTGGATTATTTTGATCCCGCAGAAAATTTCGGCGGCAATCTCACCCGCGCCATGGCGCGGGCCAGGGCCAGCTTCCTGGTGGTATCGTTTACCAGTGACTGGCGTTTTGCGCCATCACGCTCGCGCGAAATCGTAAAGTCGATTCACGACAATGATCTCAACGTCAGCTATGCCGAGATCAAGGCGTCCCAGGGCCACGATGCCTTCCTGATGAAGATTCCTCACTATCTTGATGTCGTGGCCGCCTACATGGACCGTGCGGCAAAAGAGGTAGGCATATGAGCCTGCATCTTGAACGTGCCGACTTCGCGATTATTGCCGACTGGATCAAGCCGGGCAGCAGTGTTCTCGACCTGGGTTGCGGTGACGGCACGCTAATGGCTTACCTGCAGAAACAGAAGCAAACGCGTGGCTACGGCATCGAGATCGACGATGATGACATCACCGCATCGATCAAGAACGGCATCAATGTGATTCACATGGATCTCAATGAAGGCCTGTCCGAATTTGACGAGGACTCGTTTGACTATGTCATCCTGTCGCTGACGTTGCAGGCAATGCAATCTCCCGAGTTGCTGTTGAAGGAAATGATGCGGGTTGGCACAGAAGGCATTGTTACCTTTCCCAACTTTGGCAACTGGAAGTCCCGGCTGCAGCTAGCGCTGGGGGGCCGCATGCCTGTCACCAGGAGCCTGCCAAACACCTGGTACAACACGCCGAATATTCATTTATGCACGATCAAGGATTTTGAAGACCTTTGTGAATCACTCGGTTTCAGGATCATTGAGCAGCGTGCGGTAGATCACGTACACAAGTCCGCTCGCGGGTTGAAGCTGTTCCCGAATCTCCTGGGACAGATCGCGCTCTATCGTTTCAAGCGCGCCTGATTGGTGTCAGGCGCGGCCGATTACATCGTCTGCGGTTGATAGATTCCATTCACCACAACGCCGAGGCACACAAGCAATGGACAAATACTGGTTTTACTTTAAACAGGGATGGTGGGCACAACTGGTGATGCTGATCTTCCAGGTTGCGCTGGTGGTCGCCCTGCTGCCAATCGCAATGCTGTTTTACAACGACAGGATCCTTTACTTCGGCTTGCTCGGCATCGTCTTCGTTTTTGCCCTGGTGCCGTTTGGCGGCTGGCTCTTCGCCCGGTACGCGGGGAAATTTGCTAGCGCCAACTAGGATGAAAATCTGGGTCGACGCCGATGCCTGTCCGGGAGTGATCAAGGAAATCCTGTTCCGGGCAGCGGAGCGCACGGGTACGGAATTGTGCCTGGTTGCTAACCACCCGGTGCCTGTCCCGCCATCGCGCTTGATTAAATTTATCCAGGTACCCCAAGGTTTCGATGTCGCGGACGACAAGATCGTGAAGCAGCTTGCACCCGGCGACCTGATCATCACCAGTGACATCCCGCTCGCGGCCCAGGTTATTGAAAAGGGTGCCCTCGCGCTGAACCCGCGCGGCGAGCTGTACACAGTGGAAAATGTCCGCGCCCGGCTCAACATGCGCGATTTCATGGATACGCTTCGATCCACCGGCATCAATACCGGCGGGCCGGCAGCGATCAGTAAAAGTGACCGGCAGGCATTTGCCAACAACCTCGACAGACTACTGACACAACAGGCCAGGAGTTCCTGACTCACCGGCCGAGGGATCGAGGCAGGGAATGAACGTCTGAAGCGGTATCAGAGTCGCTATCCGTTCTTGTCAACGCCATTGTGTCGCCAGATCAGCATCACCAGCAGAATCGCCGGTACACCGATGCTGGATGCATAGATAAAAAATGTGACGTAACCGTAACTATCTACGACCAGGCCGGAAAATCCGGAAATAAACTTTGGTGCCAGCGTCATCAACGAGCTGAACAGCGCATACTGGGTGGCGGTATAGGTAGTGTTGGTCAGGCGTGACAGGTAAGCAATAAAAGCGGATCCGGCGAGGCCGCCTGAAAAATTATCGGCACTGATTACCAGCGTCAGCCCCACCAGGCTCTTACCTACCAATGCCAGCTGGGCAAACATCAGGTTGGTGGCGGCAACCAGGATCGCGCCGATCAGCAATATGCGCATCACGCCGAAGCGCACGACCAGCACGCCCCCCACCATCGCCCCGACAATCGCCATGACAAAACCAAACAGCTTGGCGACGTTGGCAATCTCGGCCTTGGAAAAACCCAGGTCGATGTAGAACGGATAAGCCATGTTGGCCAGGACGATGTCGCTGATGCGATACATGCCGATAAAAACCAGGATCGTCAGTGCCCAGGTGCCGTTGCGCCGGAAAAAATCAACAAAGGGTGAAAACACGGCGCCAATAATCCACGCAGCCGGCATACGAATGAAACCGGGCAAGTGGCTGCTGCGCTGGAGAAACTCGATCACCGATTGCTCGTCCAGTAGCGGTCGTCGGGTTTGTGAACGCTCAGGCTCGCGAATCAACAGCACGGTGGCAACGCCCACGCCCATGCTGATTGCCATTACAATGTAGCTCGCCTCCCAGGAAACAAACTCGGCGAGATAAAGGGCGCCAGCGCCCCCTACCAGCGCCGCCGCAATTCGCCAGCCCGCCTGGTACATCGCCGCCATCGCACCCTGAAACTGGCTTTCTACCGCTTCAATTCGATAGGCATCGATAGCAACGTCCTGGGTTGCCGAGGCAAACGCCACCAGCAAGGCAAACAATGCCATAGCGCTGATGTGTTCAACGGGATTGGTACCGGCCATCCCGACAAGGCCAGCGATGATGGCAACCTGCGCAAGCAACATCCAGCCACGGCGCTGGCCCAAGGGTCCGGTCAGACCAGGAATCGGCGCACGGTCTACCACCGGTGACCAGAACACCTTGATTGAATAGGTGATACCAATCCACGCAAAGAAACCGATGGTGGTGCGCTCGACACCGACATCACGCAACCACGTCGAAAGCGTGGTAAAGACAAGCGGAAACGGCAGCCCTGCGGCAAACCCGAGGAATAGCATGGCGATCACGCGCGGTCTTGTGTAGACCGTCAGTGCATCACGCCAGTCAGATGATGTGCTTTGCGCCATTTTTATCCGAGTTCGTAGTCATAATCGATAATTAACGGCGCATGATCGGAAAACCATTTATCCTTATATATACGATCCTTGCGTGCCGCCCGGGCAATACCAGGCGTGGCAATCTGATAGTCTATACGCCACCCGACATTGTTGGCTCGTGCATTCCCGCGGTTTGACCACCAGGTATATTGATCCGGCTTCTGGTTAACCTCGCGAAACACGTCGACCCAGCCCTGTTGGTCGAATAGCATGCCTAGCCACGCTCGCTCCTCCGGCAGGCAACCGGAATTCTTCTGATTGCTTTTCCAGTTCCGGATATCGATCTCCTTGTGGACGATGTTCCAGTCGCCACAAATAATGTATTCCCGTCCCTCGTTGATCATGCGCGCCATGATCGGCGTCAGCTGTTCCATAAAGCGGAATTTGGCCTCCTGCCGGAGTTCACCGCTGGAACCGGACGGCAGATAAAGCGAGGCAACGCTGAGATCACCGAAGTCCGCCTGGATGAAACGCCCTTCGGCATCCCATTCCGGCAGATCCAGGCCAATGCGTACGTTGTCCGGTTGCGTTTTGCTGTAAACCGCCACCCCGCTGTAGCCCTTTTTCTCGGCGTCATGAAAGTAACCATGAAACCCGTTTGGCTCGAGCATGTCGGCCGTAAGCTGGTTTACCTGCGCCTTGGTCTCCTGGATACAGACGACATCTGCACGCTGGCGCGAGAGCCAGGCAAAGAATCCTTTCCTGGCTGCTGCCCGTATACCATTAAGATTCGCACTGATGATTCGCATACGCGGGAGTGTTCATGATTGCCGGATGTTTTTGTTCTGTTTGCGCCGCACATCTGGTGACGCGACAAGCGATCACATGATTAAATGTACTCTATCAGATTGACAGAAGGTTGGGCGAGAAATGGAGCAATACCAACGGGAGTTTATTGACTTTGCCATCGATACCGGTGCGATACGCTTCGGCGAATTTACCCTGAAGTCGGGACGCAAGAGTCCCTATTTTTTTAACGCCGGGTTGTTCAATACTGGCGCCAAACTCGCGCAACTCGGACGATTCTATGCCCAGGCCATACTCGATTCCGGCATCGAATTCGACATGCTGTTTGGTCCTGCCTACAAGGGTATCCCGCTCTGCACGACTACCGCCATTGCACTGGCGGACCATCACAACCGCGACGTGCCCTATGCATTTGACCGCAAGGAAGCCAAGACCCACGCGGAAAAAGGCATCATTGTTGGCCACCCGCTGGAAGGCCGGGTGCTGATTATTGACGATGTGATTTCTTCAGGAATGTCGATCAATGCGGCGGTCGACATCATCAAGCTGGCCGGTGCCGAGCCCAGCGGCGTCATCATTGCGGTGGATCGTCAGGAACGAGGGGCAGGTGAGGTCTCTGCGGTCATGGAAGTGGAATCGACACACGGTATTAACGTTGCCAGCATTATTAAACTGGAGACATTGGTGCCCTACCTGTCACGCAACGCCGAGTATGGCCAGCACCTGAAGGCGATTGAACAGTACAGCCAGACTTACGGCATCTAGCCGCGTCGATCGTCGAATTGGTGGGCTTGCGACATGTGCATCTCGCCGTCGTGCACTGCCCCGTTTTCCAGGGCAATAACCGGGGCAGTCAGGCTGCCCTGAATCCGCCCGGTGCGGGCGACCTCAAGCTGCTTTCTGGCAACGACGTTGCCCTCGACATACCCGGCAATCACGACGATATCGGCAACGATACTGCCTGACCAGCTGCCACTCTCGTCGAGCATCAGCGCGCCTTCCAGATCGCAGTCGCCGATTACCGTTCCGGCGATGCGGTAGTTGCCCTTGCCGTGCAACCTGCCTTCAAACGTGGAGTCGGTACCGATGGCGCCATTGAGCTCGGTTACCTGATCGACCGCACGTCGGTTCCTGTTCTTCGTAGTTAGCATTATCGCCCCCCGGGTGCAGCCAGTGCAGCGCACCACATCAGAAAATCAGCTTCAAACCGACCAGAATCGTGACCATCTCGAACGCCCGCTTTATCCAGCGGTTCCCCTTAATGATAGACCAGTGCGCACCGATATAACCGCCCACCAGCGAGCCCACGAGCAATACCGGCAACCAGGACCACTTTAGCTCACTGAGCATGCCCAGCGTAACCGCGCCGGTACCGTTCCAGAACATTCCGACGAGCACCAGGGTGTAGGCAACCGCACGGCGGTAATCGAGGCCATACCAACGCACCAGCCACAGGGTACAAAACAGGCCGGTTCCGGATGACAACGAACCATTCAGAAATCCGATGACGAACAGCCCAACACCACCCACGAGGTTTCCCATCGGGCCCAGTTCGCGCGGAATCTGCTCCAGGCCAAGGCTGGTATTGACCATGGAATAGACACCGAGCCCGATGGTGAGCAGACCCAGTGCCAGCTGGGCCCACTGATCCGGCACGCGCAAAATGAGCGCAGCGCCCAGCACCACCCCGGGCAGGCCAAATGCCAGGATCCGCAGGGCCAGTTTGCGCTCCAGCGAACCCTCTTTCATGTGGCGCACGGTGGCGCCCACTCCCAGGGCAACACTGGCGACCTTGTGCGTCGCCAGTGCCACGCCGAACGGCAGGCCCAGGAAGATCAGTACCGGAAACTGGATCAGGCCAGCCCCGCCACCGGCGAACGCAGAGAAAATATTCGCCACCAGTGAGGCGACCAACAAAACTACTTGCTCGGTCCAGTCCATCCTCGTTCACCTCCCGTTCAGCCGCCTCAGCTCATTGTGCTTCCATTATTGACAAGCGCCATATCGCATACCACTCTTATTAACTGGTACCTCTATTGTTTATGGAAAAAAAATGAAACGAATTGCCGTCATACTACCGATTTTCGCCCTCGTGGCCCTGGTACTCGCCGTCCCCGGCGCCCACGCCGCGATCAAGAAATGTAAAGATGCCGAGGGCCGCTGGCACTATGGTGATCACGCCGCCAAGGAATGCGCCAAGGCGCGCTCCGATGTCATCGAATTCAACGCCGGCAAGGCGGGTAAAAAAGTGATCGATGCCCCGCCAACACAGGAAGAACTGGCAGCACAGCGCAGCGAAGCAGCGCGCAAGGAAGAGGAAGCCAGGCGCAAGGCGGACCAGGAGGCAGAAGACAAACTACTGGCCCAGAGTTACGCCCATGAAGATGACATCATTTATGAGCGCAACCGCAAGCTGAAGGATCTGCAACAGTCGATTGACTCGGGCAGTGCCACGCTTGAGCACCTGAAGGGAGTGCTTGCCCGTGCGGAAAAGACTGCCGAAGAAGAGAAGAGTTCTGGTAAAGGCCTATCGAAAGAAACCGCGGAAACGCTAAAGCGCGCCCAGAGCCAGGTGGATCGCCACAATGCCCTGATCACCGACAAGCAAAAGGAAATGGAAGAGACCACAGCGCACTATGACGATGCATTGAAGCGCTACCGCGAGATGAAAAGCCGACGAGGTACGGCAGCGAAGTAGGGAGTCTCCGAGCTGACGAAGCCGCGCCGAACCCGGTTCCGCGCGGCTTTTTTATTTCAGGTGTTTTTTTCCACCCAGCGCTGTCCGTGAGCCGTAGTTTCCTGTTTCCAGAACGGTGCCCGGGTCTTGAGTTCGTCGATAATGAATCGACAGGCGTCAAAGGCTGCGGCACGATGCGCAGACCAGACCGCGACCACGACGATCGGATCATCGGGCTGGAGTCCGCCAACCCGGTGCACCACCAGGCTGTCGAGGATCGCCCAGCGCCCCGCGGCTTCCGTACTCACCTTCTCCAGATACTTTTCGGTCATCCCCGGGTAATGCTCGAGGGTCATGGACCGCACGACTTCGCCCTCGTTGAGATTTCGCATGGTGCCGACAAAGATGGCCGTAGCGCCAAACTGCCCCGCGAGTGACGGCTGCTCTTGTTGGTAAGTACTAACTTCAGCCCATGGGTCCAGCGGCTCAGCCGTTACCTTTACTGTCACCCTAACCTCCTGTTACCGGCGGGAAAAACGCGACCTCGTCACCGTCCCGCACGGGATCGCTGACGCGTGCATGCTCCTGGTTGATAGCTACCAGCAGGTTGGCGGGTAAATCCTCTCCCGTGGCGCGAATCCAGACATCGGCAGCGGTGCCAATCCCGTCAGTATCGAGAATCTCCTCGCTACGATTCAGGCGCTCACGGATACTGGCAAAATACTTGACTGAAATACTCATCTTTTATCCAGGAAAATCAATGGCTGACGCAATCCCAATCATGGCCGAAATGCGTTAGCATACCCGCCCCCGGGCCGGTGAGCATTACAGGCTGCCGGACAACCACGGGCGTTGCAGGTGCATGATCCGACTTGCAACATGCTGAAAACAAAAGCGAAAACCCGGGCAAGCGCTAGGAGGCAGGCCAGGAACCAGAAAATAAATGCTGCTTATATGCGACCCCAACAATTCTAATTAGTGTTGGGATTCACAAGAGCATAGAGTTTCCGGCCTTCACTGCGTCAATTCAACCAATTAACTGTAATTTCAAGGGAAAACAATGAGCAAGCTAGTCAATCCGCACGGTGGTGGTGACCTTAAACCCCTACTCCTCGAAGGCGATGCACTCAAGGCTGAACTCGAAAAAGCCAAGGGTCTGACGCAGGTAAAAATGAGTTCTCGTGAAACCGGTGACGTCATTATGATGGGCATCGGCGGTTTCACCCCGCTAGACGGCTTCATGACCAAGGGCGACTGGCAAGGCGTCTGTGACGGCATGAAGATGGCCAATGGCCTGTTCTGGCCGATCCCGATTACGCTTTCTACCGATAAGGCTACCGCCGACAGCATCAAGGACGGCGACGAAGTTGCGCTAATCAATGCAGAATCCGACGAGGTCATGGCGACCATGACCGTCACCGAAAAGTATTCTATCGATAAAGACCACGAGTGCATGATGGTCTACAAGACCACCGACGACGAGCACCCCGGTGTGAAGATGGTCAAGGCCCAGGGCGACGTGAACCTGGCCGGCTCGATCAAGGTCCTGTCGCTGGGCGGCTTCCCGGAAGAGTACGGCGACCAGTTCATGACCCCGGCGCAGACCCGTGCCGAGTTCGAGAAACGTGGCTGGACCAAGGTAGCGGCGTTCCAGACCCGCAACCCGATGCACCGCTCACACGAGTACCTGGCCAAGATTGCGGTAGAAACGCTGGACGGCGTGCTGATCCACTCCCTGCTGGGCAAGCTGAAGCCTGGAGACATCCCCGCCGATGTGCGTTCCAAGGCCATTGGTACGCTGATCGAAAAATATTTTGCTGACAACACCGTGATCCAGGCTGGTTACCCGCTGGACATGCGTTATGCCGGCCCGCGCGAAGCCCTGCTTCACGCCCTGTTCCGTCAGAACTATGGCTGCTCCGACCAGATCGTGGGTCGTGACCATGCCGGTGTTGGCGACTACTACGGTCCGTTCGACGCCCATCACATCTTTGACGAGATCCCGGAAGACGCACTTGAAACCAAGGCCCTGAAGATTGACTGGACCTTCTGGTGCAACAAGTGCGACGGCATGGCTTCCATGAAGACCTGTCCGCATGACGCCGCCGACCGTATCCTGCTATCCGGTACCAAGCTGCGTAAAGCGCTTTCCGAAGGTGAGGAAGTCTCTGACAAGTTCTCCCGTCCGGAAGTGCTCGAGATCCTGCGCGCGTACTACGGCTCGATCAAGGACGAGGACAAGGTAGAGATCAAGATGTCCGGCCATTCGGCCAAGTAGGAATTGCCGGGGCCGATTGTTTATATCGGCCCCGGTCGCCAGTGGTACCCGGTGCCAGCCCAACCATCGGCTGACTGTCTGACGTGAGCCTGCCGCTGTTCTTCGTGGCCAGCTGCCACATCGGCCCGCATCAGCATCGCATTGCCGGCCAGCAGTTTCAGTCCAACTACGACCTGCCGCCCGGCCTGGTGGACAAACGCAAGACCGATCAGGTCGAAACCGTTGAGTTTGGATACAAGCTCCTGAAACAGGTGCTGCTTTTCATAAAGCAGCCGAACCGATCGCCAAGGATTTTGCCCGGAAACAACAGGGCGACAAGGCATAATAACAATTACTACTTTCTCTGTGGTTAGAGGACACTCAGGCCCCGCCAGGTAATTGGCGGGGTTTTTTTTGTCCTATATGATGGCCTGATCAGATCCTGGGAAAACGACAACATGCTGGAAGAATTGTGTATTGGTGGGAACGACGAGGCCCGGGTCATCCTGAATCCGCGAATGGCTAATCGTCACGGCCTGATTGCCGGCGCAACCGGCACCGGTAAAACCGTCACCCTGCAGGTCATGGCCGAGGCATTTTCACGTATTGGCGTTCCGGTGTTCATGGCCGACGTTAAAGGCGACCTCTCTGGCCTTGCCCAGGCCGGCAACATGAACGACAAGATTCAGACCCGGCTGAATACGATCGGACTGTCTGGCTTTACGGGTCAGCCCAACCCGATCATTTTCTGGGATTTGTTCGGCAAGTTTGGTCATCCGGTACGGACCACGGTCAGCGATATCGGCCCGCTAATTCTGGCAAACCTGCTGGAACTGAACGACACCCAGACCGGGTTGCTTTACAGCACGTTTGATTTCGCCGACGACAACGGGTTTCTCCTGCTCGATCTCAAGGATTTGCGCGCCATGCTCAACTGGATGGCAGAAAATCGCAAATCTCTGTCCAGTGAATACGGCAATATCTCCAGCGCCAGCATCGGGGCCATTCAGCGCCAGTTACTGGTGCTCGAGGAACAGGGTGCGGAACACTTTTTTGGCGAACCCGCGCTGAAACTAGACGACCTGATGATTACTGACTTTTCCGGCCGCGGAGTAATTAGCGTGCTGGATGTCACTAAGCTGATGACACAATCCCCCAGACTCTATTCCACCTTCCTGCTGTGGTTGCTTGCCGAACTGTTTGAGCAATTACCGGAAGTGGGTGATGCAGACAAACCCAAACTGGTGCTGTTTTTTGATGAGGCGCACCTCTTGTTTGACCGCGCACCACGGGCGTTGCTGGACAAAATCGAGCATGTTGTGCGCCTGATTCGTTCCAAGGGGGTTGGCGTCTATTTCATCAGCCAAAGCCCGCTGGACATCCCGATGGATGTCCTCGGCCAACTTGGTACTCGGGTCCAGCACGCGCTGCGTGCGTTTACCCCGCGTGATAAAAAGGCAGTCAAGACCGTCGCCGAAACTTTTCGCCCCAATCCTGCACTGGACACCGAGTCCGTCATCACCGAACTCGGAACCGGTGAGGCCCTGGTATCCCTGCTCGATGACAAGGGCAGCCCGACACCGGTGCAACGTATTCTGATTCGACCGCCCGAGTCGCGCATCGGCCCCCTGACCCTCCCCGAGCGTGAAACCATCTTGCAGCGCTCACCACTGAAGGGCCGCTATGACCAGGCACTGGATCGGGAATCTGCCTATGAACTGCTGCAACGAAAGACGGAGGAAACGGCGCGGCAACAAGTCGCCGAAGCGGCGGAAAAAAACAACGCACCGGCTCGCCGGTCGAGCAATCGGCAAAGCGCTACCGAGGCCATGGTCAAGAGCGCCGCACGCTCCATTGGCAGCCAGATCGGTCGTCAAATCGTTCGGGGAGTGCTGGGGTCATTGCTGGGCGGGCGTTGATCCATCGGGCATCAGGACTACCACTGCATTATTTTTTAGTGCCTGAAACTCCGGATTTACTGGCCTATTCCCGCTGTATACCATTGTTGGCGCAATCCTTGCTTCTATTTGGCTTCATAACCAGAAATAGCGCCTATAGTTAACACAAGTAAAGGCATTGTAGAGAGGAATTCGTGTCTGACAGCAAACCCCACGTCCTGGTCGTAGATGATTCACGAGTAGTGCGCCGCACTATTTCCAAGTTCCTTTCGCCCTACTTTACCGTCACCGAAGCTGAACACGGCATGGAAGGCTGGCGCGAATTACGCCAGAACAGCAGCATCGAGCTGGTGATTACCGATATCCAGATGCCGGAGATGGATGGCTATACCTTTATCTGTAAGATTCGCGCCGAAGACGATGCCGGCCTGCGCGACATACCCATCATCGTGATCACCAGCGCCGAGGACGAGATCACGCGCGAGCGCGCCTACGCCTGCGGAGCCAACGACTTTGTCCTGAAGCCGTTTAACAACAAGGACCTGCTGGAATGCACCAAGGCACAGCTTTCCGACTACCGTGAATCGGTCGAGCGCGTGGAACAACAGGCGGCGCCGGTTGAGGAAGTGGTCATGCCCAATGCCGATGGTGCCAGCCTCACCACCGCGGTGACCTATATCGATTCCGGCATGAAAATGCTGGCGGGTCTGAACAGCAACACCATTGCGCCACATTCGCTGGCGCTGGTACTGCGTTTTCTGCCGCTACTTAAATTCTGTAACGCCAAGTTTGAATTGGGCATGGATAGCGAGATCGCGACCTTTCAGCAGCGTGTGGCGGCAGCGCGCGAGGGCCTGAAAAAGTCCTGATCAGGCTGCTGCAATCGCTTTCTGGATTAGCGGAATCAACGGCTCAGGTAAAGTAATACCACCTGAAAGCGCAAAGTCATGCGCTTCATCTGACATCTTTTTCCAGGTCTTCTGAACGATATCGACCCACTTTTCCTCTGAATACTCCGGGTGCTTGCCAGCGAACTCGAGCAGGTAGTGTTCGATAAACACCAGATCGGTCACGTCTTCCAACAGCTGTGTGTCGGGATTCTGTTTAATCTGTTTTTTTGCCACCGCCTGTTTGACTCGCTCGATGACATCGTCACCATAACCCGCTTGCACCAGCAAGTCCGCCGCAGTCTGGGCGTGAAATTTGTAAAGATCCTTGCGCCATTGCAGGTAACCGATGCGGTCCATGGGATAGGCATCGCGCGGGGATTTCCAGCGCTGGATGTGCTGCGAGCGAATCGCCAGCTTCATGGCATCGTCGGCGTCCGGCGCAAACCGTTGCAACATGTCGGCCATTCGGTGTGAATAGAGAAGCTCTTTGGGCCATTCCTTGCCGTCGGCAGTTTCTTTATTCGGGTCTTCACTGTTGGCGGCATTAATCAGCGCCACCGCTTTTTCGTAAATCGATTGTTGAGACATTCCGGCTACTCTTCCATTAATTATTCATTGAACGATTTTACAGAATTATACCCAAGTAACGGCGCATCGGAATTATTTCAGCACACTCCGTCCGGTCATTCGCGCTCGCTAACTCAGGTCTTGAGCCGATAACCGGTTTTGAATATTAGCCAGATACCGAACAGGCACAACAACATGAATCCGAGGATCATGCCGATGCTGACCCCGACATCCACATCCGCGATACCATAGAAGCTCCAGCGAAAGCCACTAATCAGGTATACCACCGGATTGAACAGGGTCACCTTTTGCCAGAACGGCGGCAGCATGCTGATCGAATAAAAGGCGCCGCCAAGGAAGGTTAGCGGTGTAATGATCATCATCGGGATAATCTGCAATTTCTGAAAATCATCGGCCCACAGGCCAATGATAAAACCGAACAGGCTAAACGTGACCGCGGTCAATACCAGAAAGCTGATCATCCATACCGGGTGGGCGATCTCGTAATCGACGAACAGGCGCGCTGTCACCAGAATCAGCGTCCCCAATATGACGGACTTCGACGCCGCTGCCCCGACAAACCCGATCACAATCTCGAGAAACGAGACCGGTGCCGACAGTAATTCGTAAATCGTCCCGGTGAATTTGGGAAAATAGATCCCGAACGAGGCGTTGGAAATGCTTTCACCGAGGAGCGACAGCATCAGCAAGCCGGGGATAATAAACGACGCATAACTGATCCCGTCGATCTCGCCCATGCGCGAACCAATCGCGGCGCCAAAAACCACGAAGTATAACGAGGTTGTCAGGATCGGTGAGGCAATACTCTGCATCAGGGTGCGCCAGGTACGCGCCATTTCAAAAATATAGATTGCCCGGATCGCATGTATATTCATGATTTATCCCTCACCAGGCTGACAAAGATCTCTTCCAGCGAACTCTGGCTGGAATGCAGATCCTTGAAATCAATTCCTTGCTTTCCGAGTTCACGTAGCAGCTCGGGGATGCCGGTGTGTTCCTTCTGGACGTCGAAGGTATAAACAAGCACGTCCCCCTCCGGCGAAAGTTCCAGCGGATGACCGGCAAGACCGGCTGGTATCTGGCTCAATGGCTGCTGCAAGGTCAGGGTCAATTGTTTCTTGCCCAGCTTATTCATTAATACCGATTTGTCTTCAACAACCTTGATTTCGCCACCATTGATCACGCCAATTCGATCCGCCATTTCCTCGGCTTCTTCAATGTAATGCGTCGTCAGAATGATGGTGACCCCCTGTTCGCGCAGCTCCCGTACCATCTCCCACATGTCATGACGTAATTCCACATCGACCCCGGCGGTCGGCTCGTCAAGGAACAATACCTCCGGCTGGTGCGCCAGGGCCTTGGCAATCAGCACGCGACGTTTCATGCCGCCCGACAGCGTCATGATCTTGGCATTGCGCTTGTCCCACAACGACAGGTCGCGTAGCACCTTCTCGATATGCGCCGCATCGGGTGCCTTGCCGAACAGACCGCGACTGAATTTCATTTGCGACAAGACATTCTCAAAGGCGGCGGTCGCGAGTTCCTGTGGCACCAAGCCGATCTTTGAGCGGGCGGCACGATAGTCGGCGAGGATATCGTGGCCATCCACGGTGATGGTTCCCCCGCTTGGTGTAACGATGCCGCAAATGACACTGATCAGCGTGGTCTTGCCGGCGCCATTGGGCCCCAGCAAGGCAAAGATTTCGCCGCGCCGGATATCCAGATTGACGTCGTTGAGCGCCCGAAGACCCGAGGGGAATATCTTTGAGACGTTTCTAATTGAAATAACGGGTTCCACTCATCCTCCATGGTAGTGGTATCTACGAATAGGCCAGTATAACGATGATCGCGGCTAATCCTAACCGGGAACCTGGTCGGGCAATGCTATCGGAAAAAAGTTAAAGCATGGAAACTGCCTGACTAGTGTCCGCCCCTGACAGGCTTGTGCGAATGGGTGCCGAACAGGCGCTCTTTTACCATAAACTCAGCTGCTTCGAACTGGGCAGGGGTCATACTCTCCGCGACTACCCGACGCAACGCTTCCGCATCCTGGTCGCCCTGCTCCATGGCCATAGTCAGCCAGAAATACGCTCTGGCCTCGTCCTGCTGTACGCCACGTCCCTCGGCATAGATCAGCCCCATTCCATACTGGGCGTCCACCTCGCCGCGTGTTGCCGCTTCGAGAAATTCTTCGGCGACCGCAGGGTCATTTCGAAGGAGAATCAGGTCGGAGAGTTTTGCCATAACGACAAATGATAAGCGCCTCTCGCGGCCTGGACAATATCGGCCGCGAGAGGCGCTTGGTAAATATGAGAAAGTCTAATTCGGTACTAACTGACCGTCAGGGTGTATGGATGTACGCAGCGCCCGAGTCACCTTCAGAATCGTCAGCCTGGTCGCCATTGACTCCTGTTGCCGAACTGTCCTCGCCTTTCGCGCCGACGGTCATTTTGCCCGCATCCGCGCTCAGGGAGAGGGTGTATCCGAACTGATCGCCTGCATCTGATCCCGAAGGCGCGATAGCCCACCGGCTGGCAATGCCGCCTGCCCAGGTGCCTGTATTGGTAATACGATAGGCTGTACCACCCGTACCAGCAAAAGTCGCACCAACTGCAAGCGTGCTACCGCTGCTACTTAGCGAGACAGAAGTACCAAATTCATCGCCGGCTACCGGGCTCGAGGCTTTAACATAAACTTCGTTAAGGAATTCCCGAAGTCGAACTTGGTCGGCTGAATGTGGGTCGTGCACCCGGGTTCGTCCTGGCTCGTGCCGAGGACAAGGTGCTGGAAGAATTCAAAGCGACCATGGCGGCACTCTATAATCTCTCCGCTGATGAAGCTGCCTCGCTGTTGTCTACTCAGTATGGCGATACCGAGCGTATCCATTCACCGGTCCAGAATCTTGCGCTTTACCGGGACGTGATGGTTTTCGGCAAAACGCAATTACCGATGTGGCACCAGCAACCACGTACGATCTGGCCGCGATATTTCTTGGTTCAGCTTCCGACAAGAACATCCCGATAACAGATGACACGATCATTGCCATCAACCGTATTCTCGGGCTGGTGGAGATGGAAGCTGGTGATATATCCGTGCTCGCTGCCAAGGCAGAAACCCTCCGGACTGCCATTCTGACAGGCCACGACGGTTCGACCCACACAGAACCCGTTCCACACTAGGCGAATCAGCTACGAACCTCTATTGGCAAAGCCTGCGGATTTCACACGGAGGCGTGGTTAACCACTCCGCTGGTCGGACCGCAGTCTACGGCCCTCACCAACTTGAACGGCAGTTGATCCTCATCAAGGAAATTTCATGCCCCTGGCGTTCAAATAACTCTGTTTTCAAAGGACCATTTTCAATTTATGAAGGTATTTGTCATGAGAATTATTTCTATCGTGATTTCAGTTTTTATCGCACTTTCGCTCACCGGGGCGATTTACGCCGCTGGCGGTGGAGGCGGCCATGGAGGACCGGGTAAGTACAACGGAAAATCCGCAGGTCCCGAACAACGTAGCACCAGCCGAACTGAAGCTGAGAAAGGAAAAACCAAGGGCGAGACAGCACAGGACCGCGAACGAACTGAAACCCAGAAGGAAACACGCGAAAAAAACAAAGATGGCAGTGGCGATCAGTCCCAGACCCGTACCCGGGAACAGACCCAGTCGCAGTAAAACGACCGACGCATTGGAGAGAGTAATCAATGGACGCTATACGGAACGACAAACAAACCGCGAGCCATGGTGGATCGGTAATTACCCGTGGATTGAAGCTCATGTTTGCCGGATTGCTGCTGACAGTTGCCGCGTGTGAATCGCCGCCGCCCAGCGCGGTTCCGCCACCGGTAGCAACGCCGCCCTCAACCGAGGTGTATTTCTACCCCACCAAGGGGCAGAGCAAGGCACAGCAGGAGCGCGATCGCTACGAATGCTATTTGTGGGCAAAGGAACAGACCGGCTTCGATCCCAGCGCACCGAACTTGGCACCGCACCAGCGCGTGAAAGTGGTGCCAACAAGACCCCCGGGCGAGGACGTTAAAGCGGGCGCGATTACCGGCGCAGTCATGGGCGCGGTGATTGCGAGACCCGGCGAGGAAGCCGAGGGTGCGGTGAAAGGTGCCATTGCCGGCGCGATCGTCGGCGCTGCCGCAGAGTCGGCGCGCGAGCAACAAACCAGGCAAATCGAGGCGCAGCGGCAGGCCCAGCTTGATGCCCAGCATGCAGCCCGTCTTGAACAGCAAGCCAGCAACTATCGTCGCGCCATGTCCGCCTGTCTCAAGGGGCGTGGTTACGAAGTGCGTTAAGGAGTAATTTCAAATGATTGATCGCAAATACACTGCAGGCTTGATGTTGATTGCGCTGGTATTCAGCGCCGCCACACCGGCGTGGGCCGACCGCGGTGAGCGCAATGACCGTGGCAAACAACAACGCCCACCGGCTGCCCATAAACAGCAAGCGCGCCCGCCAGCCGCACAAAAACACCCCGGTTATGTTCAGGACAGGAAGTACCATCACGACCGTTACTATCCGCCACGGGGCTATCGCGTCCCTTCATTGCCACCAAGCTACCGTAAAGTGCCTTACCGCGGTAAACCGTATTACTATGACCGCGGTGTGTGGTACCTCTACTCCGGAACGCGTTACGTTGTGGTCATGCCGCCGATTGGCGTTGCCATACCGATTCTGCCCCCGTACTACACCACGATCTGGGTTGGTTCGGTTCCGTACTATTATGCCAATGGTGTGTATTACATCTGGCGACCTGTCGAACGCGTCTACGTCGTCACCGATCCGCCGTCGGAATCCCGGGTATTAGAGGAACCGGAAGAACCGCAGGAGCTGTTTATTTATCCCAAACAAGGGCAAAGCGAACAACGCCAGGCCAGCGATCGGTTCCAGTGCCACCAGTGGGCAGCGGAGCAGACCGGGTTCGATCCGACACGTTCGGGTGGGGGCGTCGCGGAATCCGAGTACTACAACAAACGCTCTGACTACCAGCGCGCCATGAAGGCATGCCTGGAGGCACGCGGTTACAGCGTGCAATAAGCTTTTACGGTAATCCCGGGGCCAGGCCCCGGGGGTTACTGGTAGGGGTTGTTCGCCTGCAAACGGTCCAGCCGGTCGCTTGCCCGATCCAGGTGGTGATAGGCATCGGCAATGGCTTCCTCGTGATCACGCTTTTTCTGCGATAACAGTTTTATCTCGTCGAGCAAGTTGGCCCTGCGTGCCCGACTCCCACCGGAGCGTATCAACTCTGCCTCGGCATCATTCAGCAGCACAATCGTTTCATCCAGTAGTTTTTCCTGCTGGCGAATCTCGCTCTTGAGGCTTCGAATACGTGAATTCGTTTTGTAAACGTGTTGGCCGTACTGGTAGCCCGCCAGGAATTCCGGCTCGGCGCTGGCCGGGCAAACATTAAGATACGCTCTGCCGCTGGCGCCGGTCCGATACCCGATGTTCGCCCGACAAAATTGCCCAAGCCCCTTGTCCCGACCTGTCGTGTACAAAGCAAGATCCGGGGTGATGCCGTGCTTGGCACAGGCAGAGCGGTGGTTGCCGATGCGGCTGGCAGCGTAACCGCGAGTGCCATCCTCGTAGCCAATCGATTCCCAGTCAGCGCTCTGGCACTCGTTCTTGTCCAGCGTGGCACAGCCGCTGACCGCCAGCCCCAGCATGACCAGACCCACGAGTGGAAAATAAATTGAATTCTTCATTTTGATTGCTCCCTGATTTCTGGCGCCGTTCGAGGCCTCAGCTCAAAGGATAGAACATAAAACTGAATAATGGCTGAATACCGGGCGCATTCACGTCAGCTGCGCGGTTTGGCGGGGAAAGTCGGGTAAAAACTATTTCTTCTGATCGAGCAGGGATTTCAGATCGGCGAACGGGTTGTAGGTGGAGTTCCTGCTATCACGGCTGCCGCTGGTGGCGCCGGCCTGCTCCGCCTCCAGTTGCCGCTGATGCTCATTGTCGTGGCAATAGATGCACAACAGTTCCCAGTTGCTGCCGTCGGCGGGATTGTTGTCGTGATTGTGGTCCCGGTGATGCACAGTCAGTTCCTGCAGGTTGTCACGGTTGAATTCACGCCCGCAACGACCGCAGATATGGGGATACATCTTTAGCGCCTGCTCGCGATAATCCTGTTCGCGCTTCTCGGCGGCACGGCGGCTATCGGCTACCAATCGATTTAGTTTGTTGTCGTCCAGTTTCGCCATCACCCGCTCCGCGGCGTTCTCTGCAATATTTTTGTGGTATCGAATCCCGAATTCCCGCTCCCGGTTTCGGGAACACGAAAAAGAATCTTAGTCACTTCTGGCGCGAGTGGCCAGCGGCCGTCTTCCCGGCACCGCGACGGACGGGCCGGTGCGATTCCCACAGACCCTCGAAGAAATGCCTGGCATTGCTGCCTAACGTACGGGTTCGATAGCCGCCTTCCTGTACTACCAGGGTAGGCAGATTCAATTTACCCAGCAGCTCCCCGTTACGCCGGAAATCCTTTGCTGCCAGCTGCCAGCTACCCGTGGGATCCGACTTGGCAGTATCGAGCCCCAGCGCAATCACGAGGAATGCAGGCCGGAACTCTGAGATGCGCTTGATCGCTTTGGACAAGGTCCGGTGATAACGCTCGACGCTGATTTTCTCCGGTAACGGATAGTTCAGATTAAATCCCTCTCCCGGCCCCTCACCGGTTTCATCGGCAAACCCGGCAAAGTGGGGATAGGCAAAATGCGGATCGCCATGGATCGAGACCGTCAGCACATCGGCGCGGGTGTAGAAAATATCCTGCGTACCGTTGCCATGGTGATAATCGATATCCAGGATGGCAACGCGCCCGTAGCCACTGAGGTAATTGGCGGCGACGGCAGTCGAGTTGAAATAACAGAATCCACCAAAGGCGCGGCGTTCCGCATGATGGCCTGGCGGCCGGACCAGCGCATAGGCAATGTCTGTCCCGTCGATCAGTGCAGTGGCACCGGTAACGGCACAATCCACCGCGCCCCGGGCAGCGAGATAGGCGTTGTGGTTTAACGGGGTAAACGTATCCATGCAGTAGTAGCCAACCTGCAACTCAAAATCTTTAGGCGGTCGCAGCGCATTGCGAATCGGAAAAATGATCGGGTAGATCGATTTACCCATCGGCAGCTGTGAACACGCGCGTCGCAGGTAATTGACGTAGCCATGATCATGCACTGCCTTGATCAGTTTTTCCGGCGTGCGCTTCGGTGTTACCCGGGCGAAAAGATTGGTTTTATCCAGGTGATGCAGGATGGCGGAGATCCTGACCGGCGCCTCGACATAGCCGTGGTCCTTAACGTGGTGGATATTGTGCCCTTCGTTAACGATCAGTGTAATCGACTGGGTTTTCGGCACGGAATCCTGTGTCTTCTTTGACTTCAGGTATCTCGGTTCACGCAGCTGTGCCGGGTCATCAACAAAGGATGAGACAACTTCGTCAACCTGTTTGCCCGAGACAACGTCTGCATATTTCCGCTCGAGGATGGACCGCACAACTTTCCGGGTCAGTTTGCGCGACAGGGAAACGCCCTGGCCGATGTCATCAAACATCAGGTAGTAAAGATCCTGGTCACCCGGCTTCAGCGGCGAGGCATAGGCATTATTGACAATCGGCCTGGCACCGTACCGCTCATAGAATCTCATACGCGCTACATTCTGTTTGAGCACGTCTGGATCCTGAATCAGCTGCGCGTCGTCGACACTACACTCAAAAAATATGCCCCATACGTTCAGCGATAGCGCTTCCTGGCGGACGCGCTCATACAGGGCACTGCCAACACCACCGCCGGATCGCCCGGGCGCGGCCGATACCAGCTCCAGGTAAGCAATCTCGATATCGGGAAAGTGCAACATCATGGCAAAACCCTTGATGTTGTCCATGGCATCCTCGGCAACCAGCAATACAGACCGATACTTGTACTTGAGTGGATCGTTTAGTTGATGCGACAACTTGTTGAGTTCTTCCTGCCGCGCCGTCGGAAACTGCTGGCGCAGAATATCCCGCACTGCCTCGATCGCCCGCTGGTTACGCGGTGAGGTGTCGTCATAAATCTTTCGGATGCGGAACATTGGGCACCCTGGCTGGTCAGTTGAAAACGGCGCCGATTATGCCGGAAATGCAGCCGGCGCCAAGCGATATTTTACGGAGGGTGGTAAGGAAAAATCCGGCGTTCAAGAACGCTTTCGCCGCCAGGTTTCGCCATGCTTTTCGTACAGGTGCTTGACCGCCGCCCAGGCCACCTTGTGCGCTACCTCTTCCCGCGACGCCTTCCCGCGACGGTGCTCGGGATCGCGGTACTCGTCCCAGGCGTTATTAAACGCCGACGCGTAGATCTCCTGCGCGTGTTTGGGCAGGTGGGCCCGCACGCTCTCCGGAAGATCTGTTATTTTCTTGTAGGGCATAGGCTCAGGGTTTTATAGGTATCACCGTCTGGCTAGACTACTGGAATTTTGCGGTGCCGCCAAAAAGGCGGCGACCTGTCCTGTTTTGGGTATACTGACAGGCCCCAAAAATAATAAGGGTAGCGGCATGAACCGAATCGGGCGGTACCTGTTGATTCCTCTCATTGTGTGGCTCGCGGCCACAGTGTACGCGGCCCCCGGAAAACTGGTCGGCGAAAAGGAATATGA